>Ga0302326_10008025_pt1 | contig 23364 bp, 19 predicted proteins | sample Palsa_T0_3_FD_202264 | JGI IMG/M metagenome (GOLD analysis project Ga0302326, IMG submission 202264) | Peat permafrost microbial communities from Stordalen Mire near Abisko, Sweden - Palsa_T0_3 | ecosystem: Environmental > Terrestrial > Soil > Palsa > Peat permafrost | place: Sweden: Abisko... | reverse complement strand
CGAATTGTCGACCGAAGCCGACCACGGGCCGGACTTGCCCTTGATCTGTTGCGTGAAGTTGTTGCGGAGATTCTTTTCGCTGTTGGCAGCCCGGTAGATCGCGTAGTCGCCGGCATAGCCCAGGGCGAGGGTGGTGAACACTTTGTCCGGACCACCCGACACAAACGGCAGCAGCGTGATGGCCGCCTTCGGACTGAAGACGGTGAAGGCCGAACTCACGTTCGCGACATTCGGATCCCCTGGGAGCCTCGCCGCCGTCGTCCCAAAGATATCCGTGTCGTACCCCTCCTTGAATGAGAATGAGGCCTCCGTCAGCCACTGGGGAGGCGTCACCCCCCACGCATCCGGGCTCGGAGACCCGTCGGAGGCCGCGCGCATCCGAACGACGGCGGCGATCAGAAAGAGCCCTCCGCCGATCAAGCGCCGGCGGATGCGGGAGGCTCGGTTCGATGCCAGGAAGAGGGAACGCGAGGTCGTTCGAAAACTTGATGACACGGCAAGCAGGCCGGCGGCCGGGTTGCGGGACTGCTCGAGGATATGGAGATTGGAAGGATTCATTCTTGTCAGTCTGAGCCAGAGCGTAGGCGAGACTCCCGTGGACGGGTCGGCAGATGCCTTCTTTGTGTGGAGGCCTCCGATGGAATCGGTCGGCGCAAAAAATCTATTCAGGACCGGCGATCCACTTCGTTTTGCCCCGCGGGCAGACGCATCTTCTCCGTGCGTTCGATCTGGGTGACGCGTCCGTCGTGGACCACGAGTTGGACGACTCCGTAGCGAAGCGTTTCGACTGATTCACGGACCAAGGAGAGCCAATCCGAAACACCGGCGGATGTCGGAGGCCCATCCGCAACACCGACCCTCGATCCGACCCTCCGGGATTCTGATGCGGGCACAGTCATATCGTGTAGTCCCCCAGAATATGGAGAAGCACTCCCTCCGAGGGGGAAGGACGTCGCCGGCCTCCTTGCGAGGCCAGTTGGCGGGCCAAACGGGCGGGAAGCCGACTCTGAGGCGGGCCTTTGGACGCCTCCTCGGAAAACGGCAAGGGGACGCTCGAACGCCGCATCTTTCGCAACGTGACTTCCACCACGTCAGCGAGCGTATAACGGTCGAGGATACCGGAAATCGCATTGCGCACATCCAGCATCAGCATCCGCAGGCCGCAGTGGCCCTCATCGGGGCATGTGCAGGGCTTGTAGGCGGACTGACTGACGCAGCCAATGGGCGCCAGAGGACCATCGATCAGCCGGACCACTTCTCCGATCGTGATGGTTCGGGCGGGCTTCCCCAGGCTATAGCCGCCGAACTTGCCGCGCTCGCTTCGGACGATGCCTGCCTCCTTCAAAGCATGAAGGATTTGCTCCAGGAACTTGACAGGAAGCTGTTCATTTTCGGCTAGTTCCGAAACTTGGACAAGATCCCGCCCAACCTCGGCAGCGATTCCAAGATTGATCAGAGAGCGGAGCGCGTACTCGCCTTTCTTGGAAAGCTTCATAGGATTTGAGTTAATCTACATTAATTTAATAGGGATTAAATCAAGGCGATTACGTGTCCATTCGTGTCATAGCCGACCGACGCCCGATCCCTAACCGTGCCGGGCGCAGATTCGCTCGCACGAGTTCGGCGGTATCACTCCAGACGGATGCGCAATCCGTCGTGCGCCAGGGCGACCCCCGGCGGAAGCGTCGCCTCGTATTCGGCGTGATCGGTCAGGTGGGTGAGGTGGGTCATCCAAGATCGGAGGGCGCCCAATTCATTCACCGCCGCGAGCGCCTCGGCAAAGCTCATGTGGGAGGGATGGGGCGTTGGCCGGAGCCCATCGATCACCAGGGCGTCCACTCCCCGCGCGAGTTTCACCGCTTCAGGGGTCAGCTGCTTGCAGTCGGTGTAGTAGGCAAAGCGTCGCCCCGAGGAGCGCTCCGTAAAAACCAAGCCGAGCGTCTGGATGCCTCCGTGCGGCAGCAGCGTCGAACGGATCGTCCCCTGGGGCAAATCGATCTCGGTGGGCATCTCCAGCAGATTGAAGGCCGGGTATCCCCGAATCATGGCGCGTTCCATGATGGCGTAGGGATAGATCGCCAGGACGCGCGCCAACCCCTCAGCGGTGGAATACACCGGAAGCGCCTGCCCCCCCCTCAGATCGCAGAGGCGCCGCAGGTCGTCCATGCCCGCGATATGGTCGGCGTGGCCATGGGTCAGAATGAAGAAATCGAGTTTCTCCACCTTCTCCCGGAGGCACTGCAGCCTGAATTCCGGCGCCGCGTCGACCTGGATGTGCAGGCCGTCCATCTCGACGTGGATCGAGGTCCGCGTGCGGTGGTTGCGAGGATCCTTCGACGTGCACACGGGGCAGGAGCAGGCGATCATAGGTACGCCCTGCGAGGTGCCGCTGCCGAGGATGATGACTTCCATGAGGGGCAGTGAACGAAAGCGGTCTGCCGGGCAAGCCGTCGGAGGTTCCGACTAGCGATGTGAGTTGGACCCAACTCGCCGGTGCAATTTATGTTCGCTGCTCCACCGAGGGGTCCAAAGCCGGAGGCTGGCTCTTGAGGAGAATGAAATGGGAAATTCAAAATAGGTCCCCGGAGGACCGATTGGCTTATTCCAGACAAAATTAATTCCCCGATTTATGATCCATCGCTTGTTCGGCCCCCAGGAGATCTCAAATAGCGGAGCCCGGTAAAGGGACGTGATGCCCGCGCCATCCGACCCGCGCGACGCAGTGGCAAGCAAAACACCCAGCGCGAGCAAAAGCCCAATCGCTCCAAGTGCGATGATGCGCCGAGTCCTCATACCCGGAACCTACCCGAGGCGCATTGAACTTTCAATCTGTTGCGCGCCAAAAATCATAGGCCCCCTGTTAAGCACCAAAATCGCCGAGGAGAAAACCCTCCTTCAGGCCTTGGCCGAAGTCCCGCCCACCTAAAGCGTAGAGAGGCCCCGTTCGAATTTGGGCAGGGTATATGTGCCGCGGAGTTGTTGCGTCATCGCCCGCCTCGTTGGACGCCAATCAGGCCGGCGCAAGGAGCCGGCGGTTTTTGGCGTCCGGCTCGGCGGGCGTCCCGGTCTCCGCAACTCCGACGCGGCGCATATACCCTGCCCAAATTCGGACTTCCTCGCCCACGCCCAAAAAAAGGGCGCCCCTTTCGGAGCGCCCTCGTAGAATCGTTTTCTAAACGACGACCCGTTTAGCTTAGTAGTCCATGCCGCCGCCCGGAGGATGGGAAGGAGCTGACTCCTTCTTTTCCGGGATCTCGGTGATCATGCACTCAGTCGTGAGCAGCAGCCCCGCGATCGACGCTGCGTTCTGCAGCGCGGTCCGCGTGACCTTGGTCGGATCGACGACGCCGGCCTTGACCAGGTCCTCAAACTTGTCCGTCGCGACGTTGTAGCCGTGGTTGCCCTTGGAACCAAGGACTTCCTTGACGATGACACCGCCGTCGATGCCCGCATTGGCGCAGAGCTGCTTGAGCGGATGCTCAATGGCGCGGCGCACAATCTGGGATCCGATCTTCTCGTCACCCTCGAGGGTGAGCGCATCGATCGCCTTGCCGGTGCGAAGGAGGGCGACGCCGCCGCCGGCGACGATCCCTTCCTCAACCGCGGCGCGGGTGGCGTGGAGAGCGTCTTCGACGCGGGCCTTCTTCTCTTTCATTTCGGCCTCGGTCGCAGCGCCGACGTTGATCACCGCAACGCCGCCGGCGAGCTTCGCCAGGCGTTCCTGGAGCTTCTCGCGGTCGTAGTCGGAGGTGGTCTCATCGATCTGGCGGCGGATCTGCTTGACCCGGCCTTGGATGTCCGAGCCCTTGCCCGAACCTTCGATGATCGTCGTGTTCTCCTTGTCGACAACGACGCGCTTGGCTCGGCCCAAGTCGCTCATCGTGACGTTCTCGAGCTTGATGCCGAGGTCCTCGGTCAGCGGTTTGGCGCCGGTGAGGATCGCAATGTCCTCGAGCATCGCCTTGCGGCGATCGCCGAATCCAGGAGCCTTGACCGCGCACACATTCAAGGTGCCGCGAATCTTGTTCACCACCAGGGCCGCGAGCGCCTCGCCCTCGACCTCTTCAGCGATGATCAGGAGGGGCTTGCCGCTCTTGGCAACCGTCTGGAGGAGGGGAAGCAGGTCGTTGAGCGAACTGATCTTCTTCTCGTGGATGAGAACGTAGGCGTCTTCGAGGACAACCTCCATGCTCTCCGAACTCGTGACGAAGTAGGGGGACAGGTATCCCTTGTCGAATTGCATGCCCTCGACGACGTCGAGCGTGGTCTCGATCGACTTCGCTTCCTCAACGGTGATGGTTCCGTCCTTGCCCACCTTGTCCATCGCATCGGCGATGATGTTGCCGATCGTGTCGTCCCAGTTGGCCGATACGGTCGCAACCTGGCGAATCTCTTCGCGGTCGGAGACCTTCTTGGAGACCTTGGCGAGTTCCGCGATGGCGGCCTCGACGGCCTTGTCGATGCCGCGCTTCAGGAAGATCGGGTTGCAGCCCGCGGTGACGTTCTTGAGTCCCTCGCGGTAGATGCCCTCGGCGAGAACCGTGGCGGTCGTGGTGCCGTCACCCGCGGCGTCCGAGGTCTTCGAAGCGACCTCCTTCACCATCTGAGCGCCCATATTCTCGTACGGATCGGGAAGTTCGACTTCCTTGGCGACCGTTACGCCGTCCTTGGTCACGGTCGGCGAGCCGAATTTCTTGTCGATGACGACATTGCGGCCCTTCGGCCCGAGCGTCACCTTGACAGCGCGCGAAAGAAGCTCAACGCCGCGGAGAATCTTGTGCCGGGCGGCTTCGTCAAAAAGCAATTGTTTGGAAGGCATAGTATGAAATGTTCTTTTTAGATTTTAGATCTGTGCGTGTGTCTCTCGTGCTCAGGCGAAAACGCCCAGGATATCGTCCTCACGCACGAGCGTGTACTTGTCGTTGTCGATTTTGACCTCGGTGCCGCCGTATTTGCTGACGAGCACCTTGTCGCCCACCTTCACTTCGAAAGGCTGCACCTTGCCGTCTTCGTCTTTTTTGCCGGTGCCGAGCGCGATGACTTCGGCCTCCTGCGGCTTCTCTTTGGCGCTGTCGGGAATGATGATCCCGCCTCGCACCTGCTCTTTTTCCTCGATGTGCTTCACCAGAACGCGGTCACCGATGGGTTTGATTTTGATTTTGGCCATATGGATTTGTTTTTGGGTTGAAATCGGTCTGACAAGTCGGGGCGGTTATTTCTTTCCCTTGTCGTCATCCACAACTTCGAAATCTGCGTCGACGACGTCGTCCTTCTTTTCCGCTTTGGGTTCGCCGCCGGGATGAGATCCGGAAGCCTCGCCCTCGGGCTCGCCGCCGGGAGTCGCCGCGCCGGCCGCCTGGGCCGCCGCCTGCGCATCCGCGTAAATCTCCGCGCCCACCTTCTGGAGGCGCTCGACCGCCGCTTTCATCTTGTCGCCGTCGTTGCTCTCGAGGTCTTTCTTGGCCTCGGCGAGGGCGGCATCGATCTTGGACTTCTTGTCGGCGGGAAACTTGTCTCCCGCGTCCTTCACGGTTTTCTCGAGCTGGTAGATCGTGGTGTCGAGCTGGTTCCGGGTCTCGACCGCGTCGCGGCGCCGCTTGTCCTCGGTGGCGTGCAATTCGGCCTCCTTCGTCATCTTCTCGACCTCTTCTTTCGAGAGGCCCGAAGAGCCCTGGATGGTGATCTTCTGATCCTTGCCGGTTCCAAGGTCCTTGGCGGAAACGTGAAGGATGCCGTTGGCGTCGATGTCAAAGGTGACCTCGATCTGCGGGGCTCCCCGCGGTGCGGGAGGAATGCCGTCGAGCCGGAAAGTTCCGAGCGTCTTGTTGTCGCGGGCCATGGGCCGTTCGCCCTGGAGGACCACGATTTCGACGGAGGGCTGATTGTCGCCGTACGTGGAGAACACCTGCGTCTTCTTGGACGGGATGGTGGTGTTGCGGGGGATCATCGGCGTGGCGACATCGCCGGCCGTCATGATTCCGAGCGTCAGCGGCGTCACGTCGAGGAGCAGCACGTCGCGCACCTCGCCCTTGAGCACGCCGCCTTGGATGGCCGCGCCCACCGCCACCACCTCATCGGGATTCACCCCTTGATGGGGCTGCTTGCCGCCGAGGTTCTTGGCAATATCAACGACCTTGGGCATGCGGGTCATGCCGCCGACCAGAACGAGTTCGTCGATCTGGGTCGCCGTGAGATCCGCATCCTTGAGGCAGTTCTTGAAAGGCAGAATGCAGCGCTCAAACAGGGCCTCGCAAATCTGCTCCATCTTGGAGCGCGTCAGCTGCACATTGAGGTGCTTGGGCCCAGAGGCGTCCGCCGTGATGAACGGAAGGTTGATGTCGACCGACTGGGTCGAGGACAGAGCGATCTTCGCTTTCTCGGCCTCTTCCTTGAGGCGCTGGAGCGCCATCGGGTCTTTGCGCAGGTCGATGCCGTTCTCTTTCTTAAAGGTGTCGACGAGCCAGGAAATGATCGCGTCGTCCCAATTGTCGCCGCCCAAATGCGTGTCGCCATTGGTCGCCTTCACTTCGAAGACTCCGTCGCCGATCTCGAGGACCGAGACGTCGAAGGTGCCGCCGCCCAAGTCGAAAACGGCAATCTTCTCATCCTTCTTCTTGTCGAGTCCATAAGCGAGCGACGCGGCCGTCGGCTCGTTGATGATGCGCATCACGTCGAGGCCGGCGATCTTGCCCGCGTCCTTGGTGGCCTGGCGTTGCGAGTCGTTAAAATAGGCCGGAACGGTGATGACCGCCTGGGTGACTTTCTCGCCCAGATAGGCCTCCGCGTCGGCCTTGAGTTTAGCGAGAACAAAGGCCGCGATCTGTTGCGGAGCGAATTGTTCGGCTTTTCCGCCCACCTGAACTTCGATCGCCGCGTCGCCATTCTTTCCTTCGACGACCTTGAAGGGCATATTCTTTGCTTCTTCGCGGACTTCCGAGAATTTGCGTCCAATCAGACGCTTTGCGGAGAAGATCGTGTTGCTGGGATTAGTGACTGCCTGACGTTTCGCCGCCTGGCCGACGACGCGTTCGCCTGTCTTGGTGAAGGCGACGACGGACGGGGTGGTGCGCGCCCCTTCAGCATTCGGGATCACAACGGGCTCACCGCCCTCCATGACCGCCATGCATGAATTGGTCGTGCCCAAATCAATTCCGAGAATACGGCTCATGGGGCTTACTCTAGCACCGCATATGCCTCTCACCGGCCTGATTACTTAAGATGCTTACAACAAATCGGTTAAAACATTCCGCCTGCCCTTGAGGCTCTCAAAACAAGGGTTCCTGCGCCAAAGTTACGCCATCTTGGCACAGTTTCGTCGCCTGTCCCTGTCCCATACCGCTGCGCTGTCCCACTCTCCCGGACTTCCGGTAGTTACTTAAAAAACGGAACGGAGTTTGAAATCGGGAGGATCCGAATTTTACTGGGGGAGTCGTATAAATCCATGGAGGTGGAGATTCACGTACCCGAGGAAGTTCCGGCGATGACGCTGCCCAACGTCACGTTCTTTCCCCAGGCGCTCCTTCCGCTGCATATCTTTGAGCCGAGGTACCAGCAGATGTTAAGAGATGTCCTAGCAACCAATCGGATCTTTGCGGTGGCCGGCCTAAACTCCCAATTGCCAGGAGATTCGAGTGCGTTCGAGCCCCCCCACAAAGTGGCGTGCATCGGACTCGTCCGTGCCTGCCAGGAGAATGAGAACGGGACCTCCAATCTTCTCATTCAGGGTCTTTGCCGCGTGTCGATTGAGGCGATCCTGGGCGATGAACCTTACCGGCGGATCCGGATCAAGGCGCTGGCCAGCGAGCCCGGAGCCAGCGCCGCAGAAAATGTCCGATTGCGCAACGAATTGGATCGGCTCATCAAGCTCAAGCTTCGGCTTTCGGCTCCGGGCGGCAAGGGAATGACCGACTTCCTGAAGACCGTCGCGGACCCGGAAATTTATGTGGATATTGCCGCCTTCAATCTTTGCGAAAACCAGGGAGTGAAGCAAAAGCTGCTCGAAACCCTGGACGTAAACCGCCGTCTGGCCCTTTTTCAGCGTCAGCTGCGCTCGGAAATCGACGCGGTCCTCTTGCGCAAGAAGCTGCAGGGCAATTTACCGGACGATAAAATCCCCCTGAACTGACCTAGCAGAGGGGGTTTTGACACTTTTTTAGCCCCCTTTGTGGGTGAATTGACGCAACAAAAGTAACATTTTGGCGTCTACATTATGGGCCTTTTTCAAGGCTCCACGCCATGGCTATTCTAATACAAGACGTCGCGGCTCACGAAGCCGCGGCAACGACGGATGCAAGTCCGGTCAAGAAAACACTCCGTATTCTCTATGCGGACGACGTGCGCGAACTCCGGGAAATCATACGGATCGGACTGGGACGGGAGGGCCATTCGGTGGACATCGTCGAGGACGGTTGCCGCGCATTGGAGAAGGTCTCCACGGAGTCACAGCCCTACGATCTGATTCTGTCCGATCATTTCATGCCCAATGGGACCGGACTCGAGCTCGTGCGCGGCCTTCGCTCCATGTCGTTTGCCGGGAAGATCATCATTTTCAGCTCCGATCTGAGCCGCGAGGTCTGCGATGCTTACCGCCACCTCGGAGTCGACCGCCTTCTGTTCAAACCGATCGAGCTGCCGGCCCTTCGGCGGCTGATTCTCGAGGGCTGAGCACCGGTTTGCGCGGCCGCAGGAGGCTGGAGCCAACAGCCGGACTCGAACCGGCGACCCGCGCTTTACGAAAGCGCTGCTCTACCAACTGAGCTATGTTGGCCGCTGCCAAACGGGCAGAATTACGTCCCGGCGGGCGGTTCTGACAAGCACTTTCTAGGGCTGCGCTGAGGCCAGGCCCGCTCACAGCGGCGGGCTTCTCACCAGGATGCGTTCCCGAATCCGGGTCAAACTTCAGTTCGACGGGCCAGGCGTTCGCGCGCAAATTCGCGACCCCTGGCTCCCTGTTTGAACTCTTCTGTCCGGATTCCCCCACCCGCCGCGCCCAACCCCGGCCGCCCGTCCCAAGCGTGGCCACAAGGGGCGCCCCTTCTGGCCGCCACGCTCCTGGCCGTCCTGATCGCGCTCGCGTACCGATCGACCTTTGCCGTCCCTTTCCTTTTTGACGACCTTCCGTCGATTGTGCGCAACGCGAGCCTGCGCACGCTATGGCCCCCATGGGCCGCGCTCGAGCCTCCGGGCGGCCAAGGTCTCACGGTCGAGGGGCGGCCGCTCCTGAATTTTTCATTCGCGCTCAATTACGCCGCAGGAGGCCTCCACGTGGGGGAGTTCCATGCGACCAATCTGGCCATCCATATCGCGGGGGCCCTGGTCCTCTTCGGATTGATTCGCCGCACTCTGGAACTTCCCGGGGCGGGCCCTGCGGGCGCGAACCCCCGAGAGATCGCAGGATTCGCCTGGCTCTCGGCTGCCCTGTGGTCGCTCCATCCGTTGCAGACCGAATCGGTCACCTACCTGTCCCAACGGGCGGAATCGCTCATGGGGCTTTTCTACCTCCTCGCCTTGTATGCCTTCGCACGTTCCATCGGAAGACCCGAGCTTGCGGGCGCCGCCCGCACTCCGTTCGGACCGAAGTTCTGGAGGACGCTCTCCTGGGCCGCGTGCGTCTGCGGCATGGCGACCAAGGAGGTCATGGCGTCGGCCCCGCTCGTGATTCTTGCTTACGACCGAATCTTCTCGGCGGGTTCGTGGGGAGCGGCCTGGCGGGGCCGCCGCGTCTATTATTGCGCGTTGGCCTCCAGCTGGGGGCTCCTGGCCGGCCTTGTTTTCAGCGCGGGGAGTCGCGGCGGCACGGTCGGCTTCGGGTCCGGCGTGGCCTGGTGGAGGTACGGATTGGCGCAGCTTCACGGCGTGTGCCACTACCTCCGGCTGACCATTTGGCCGCACCCACTTGTCTTCGACTACGGCAATCTATTCCAAGCGCCGCCTTGGGAAGCGGTTCCTTATGCCGCGGTTGTCGCGGCGCTCGCCGCCGCCACCGTCTGGGGCCTCTTCCGGGGCCGCGCCATCGGATTTCTTGGCCTCGCGTTCTTCGCGATCCTCGCGCCGACCTCCAGCTTCATTCCCGGAAACCGGCAGACTCTTGCCGAGCATCGCATGTACCTGCCGCTCGCAGCGGTCGTTATTGCCGCGTCCGGACTGGCATGGTCGCGCCTGGGGCGCTGGGCCGCGCTCCCCCTGGGGCTGGCCGCGGCCGGCCTTGCGCTCGCCACCGCCGCACGGAACCAAGTCTACGCGAGCGACGTCGCCCTCTGGACGGACACGGCGGCCCATGCTCCCGCCAATCCGTTCGCGCAGTCCAACCTGGGCAACGCGCTCGCCCGGGCGGGGGATCCGCGGGAGGCGGCCGCTCATTTCGCCGAGGCCATCCGCCTCGACCCGGCGTATCCAGATGCCTACTACAATCTCGGCAATGCCTGCGCCGAACTGGGCCTGGCCAGCCAGGCAGTCGCCGCGTATGAACAAGCCCTTCGAATCGATCCCGCTCACCTCCAGGCCCACGACAATCTGGGTGCGGTGCTTTTAAAGAGCGGCCAGGCGAGCGCGGCGGTCTCGGAATTTAGGGCGGCGCTGCGGCTCGATCCCCTGCGAGAGAGAACGCACTACAATATCGGCATCGCTCTTGAGGCCGAGGGACGAAGGGGTGAGGCGATCTCTGAGTACCGCCGGTGCCTGGAGTTGTCTGCCGGCGAGCCGGAGGCCGCCAACAATCTGGGCGCGGCCCTGATCGCGGCAGGCAGCCCAGCGGAAGCGCTCACGCCGCTCGGAGAAGCCGTCGCCGCGCGGCCTGATTGGGCCGAGGCGCACTATAACTACGGTCTCGCCCTCGGCGCCTCGGGCAGGCTGCGGCAGGCGTGCGACCAGTACGCGGCCGCCGCGCGGCTCAAACCCGACTTCGCCGAAGCCCATCTCAATCTCGCCAACGCTTTTCTGGGGCTCGACGATCCTTCGAGCGCCGCCGCCCAATACGAAGCGGCCCTCCGCCTAAAACCGGACCTCCGACAAGCGGCGATTGGCCTGCGAATCGCACGCAGCCGGCTCGAGCACTGAGAAGACACCCATGCCTCCCTTATCCGCCGACGATTTTGACTACGCCCTCCCGTCCGAGCGGATTGCGCAGCATCCCTCCGACAAGCGCGACGCATCGCGACTGTTGGTCGTCGACCGGCAATCGCGAACCCTGCAACACAGGACATTTTCCGATCTCCCTGATTTTCTGAACACGGGTGACACCCTGTTCCGCAACAACGCCGCGGTCCTCCCGGCTCGATTGAGCGCGCGGCGGCCGACCGGCGGGAGGGTTGAATGTTTTCTCCTGCGGCGGGTTGGAGAAAGGCCGGAAGTGTGGGATTGCCTGTTGAAGCCCGGGCGCCGATTGGGTCTCGGAGCGATTTTCCACGGGCCCGGTGAAGCCTTCGTGGGAGAAGTGGTCGCGAAGCACGAGAATGGAGAGGTCCGCGTCCGATTCACGACCCGGGAGGGGGAAGATCTCGCCTCGGTGGCCCAGCTCCTGGGCGAGGTTCCCCTTCCTCCCTACATTGCGCGTGCGCCGGGCGCGTTTCGGGCCGAAGACCGCGAACGTTACCAAACAGTTTATGCCGACCGCGGCCGGCCCGTGGCGGTGGCGGCGCCGACCGCCGGTCTTCATTTCACGCCCGAACTCCTCGCTCGGATCAGCGAACGAGGCGTCACGACCGCTGACCTGATCCTTCACGTCGGGCTGGGAACCTTCCGTCCCATGGCGACAGCGACCGTGGAAGCCCATCCGATTCACCGCGAGCCCTACGAGATTCCGGCGGCAACCCAGGCTGCGCTCTTTCCGCCTCGGAACGGCCGGCGGGTGGCCGTGGGAACCACCTCGGTGCGGACAATCGAGGACTTTCTTTCCAAACACCCCTCGGCGTCGGCCACTTCGGTCGGGGATGAGGCCGCCGTCTTCCTGTATCCGCCTTGCACGTTCCGGGGGGTGGATGCGCTGGTCACCAATTTTCACCAGCCGCGTTCGACGCTCCTGTGCCTGGTTGCGGCCTTCCTCACCCCGGGTTCGATCGATGGGATCGAGTGGATCCGGGTGATCTACAACGAGGCGATCCGCCGCGAATACCGCTTCCTCAGTTACGGGGATGCCATGCTGATTCTCTAGGGGGGGCGCAACCCAGCGGGGGCGGCGGCGAACGGTAACTTTTATGGTTGCATTTAAACCAAAAACCCGTTGGTTGCTCCTCCCTCTATCCTCTATGAAATTCCAAATGAGACTCATGGCCCTCGCTGGCCTTTTGGCCGGCCTCGTCACCGCCTCCCAAGCTGCGGTTGAAACCTACAAGATCGACCCGGTTCACTCCAGCGTCGCTTTCAGCATCAAGCACTTCGTCAGCAAGGTTCCGGGCAGTTTTACGAAGTTTGCAGGCGCCCTCACACTCGACCGCGATAACATGGAGAACAGCTCCGTTGAGGCGACGATCGATGTCGGCAGCGTTTCGACCGCGAGCGAGAAGCGGGACGCCCATCTCAAGACGCCCGATTTCTTCGATGCGGCGAAGTTCCCAACGATCACTTTCAAGAGCAAGTCCTGGAAGAAGACGGGCGACGACACCTACGATGTCACCGGAGACCTGACGATCAAAGACGTGACGAAGGAAGTGGTGCTCAAAGTCACCTCACTGGGCTTCGCCCCCGGCATGCAGGGAGTCCAGCTCTCGGGCTGGGAAGGAACGACCACCCTCAAGCGCTCGGATTTTAACGTCGTCCCATCGGCTATGCTCAATAAGGTGCTGGGAGATGACGTCGCGATCTCGATTTCGCTCGAAGCCGATCTCAAGAAGTCCTGAGCCATCGATTCCTTGAGTCTCGAGGAACTTCAGGCGTTGGTCGACGACGCCTCCTATGACTTTGCGATGGGAGACGCCGACGCCGCCCTCGCAAAGCTGGAGGAGGCGACGCGGCGAGACCCGGAGCTTTTCGAGGCCTGGCTATCGCTGGCCGAAGTTCACTTGAGCGGGCGACGGCTCGACGCAGCGCTCGCGGCCGCGGAGCGGGCGATGGGGATTCGTCCAAAGGATCTCTTGGCGAATGCCACCCTGTCGCGGATCTGGATGGAGCGTGGAGACAAGCCGAAGGCCGAACACTTCGGCGCGCAGGCCCGGATGCAGAGTTGGAAAGAAGAGCTCGAGCGGCCAGCCGCCGATGATGCAGGCGGCTTGCATTGAGCGCTCGTTGAGCGCCCGTTGACAGCGGCTCAAGCCGGCGGGTAATCTCAAGCAGATGGAACCTTCTGTCTACGCGCTGGACTTCGAGAAGCCACTGCGCGAACTGGCCCGGCAGCTCGAAGAACTGCGCCAGCAATCCCTCGAGAACAATGTGGATCTCCACAAAGACATATTCTCGATCGAGAAGAAGATGGAGGCGGCCCAAAGGGAGATCTACTCCAACCTGACTCCGTGGCAGAAGGTGCAGATCGCGCGGCACCAGAAGCGGCCCTACGCGCTCGACTACGTAGGGATGATGTGCACGGGCTTCCAGGAACTGCACGGAGACCGGCAGTTCAACGACGACCGGGCGCTCGTCGGCGGAACGGCCTTTTTTGACGGGCACGCCGTGATCATCGTCGCGCAGCAGAAGGGCCGCGACCCCAAGGAAAGAATCGCCCGGAATTTCGGCATGGCGCAGCCCGAGGGCTATCGGAAGGCATTGAGGCTAATGAAAATGGCCGAGAAGTTCAACCTCCCCGTTCTCTCGTTCATCGACACACCCGGGGCCTTTCCTGGCGTGGGTTCCGAGGAGCGCCACGTCTCGGAGGCGATCGCCGTGAATCTGCGTGAAATGGCCATGCTGAAGACCCCGACCATCTCGATCGTGGTGGGCGAAGGCGGCTCAGGCGGGGCCCTCGGGATCGGAGTCACCGACCGCGTCCTCATGTTCGAGAACAGCTATTATTCGGTCATCACCCCGGAGGGGTGCGCTGCGATTCTCTGGAAGGACGGCGCCGCGACGGCAAAGGCGGCGGATGCCCTCAAGGTCGACGCGGAGCATCTCGAGAAGCTCGGTGCCATCGACGAGGTGATCGCGGAGCCGCTAGGAGGCGCTCACAACGATCCAGCGCAGGCTGCCAAGGCGCTGAGCTACGCGCTCCACAAACATCTCAATGATCTGCGCGCCCTCAGCAAGGAACGCCTGCTGGAGACCCGTTTCGAGCGTTACCGCCACATAGGCGTTTACGAAGAGGACGGCGCCACCCGAAGCTGAACTCACTCGGGCGTTCTCCGCTGCTCGCGGCGAAGTTTTGCCCAAGGTTATCAGGCAGCCACCGTCAGCAGCTCGATGCGCTCGGCCCGTGCCATCGATTCGCTCACTTCGATCACGACGCCTGAAAGCCGGACGTCCTCCGTGGCGACCTCAAAGCGGCGCGGCATCCCATCGAGAAAGCGGGAGATGACCGGCTGCACTTCGCGGCCGAGCACGCTCGTGTAGGGTCCCGTCATCCCGACGTCGCAAATGAAGGCGGTGCCCTTGGGCAGCACGCGCGCATCCGCCGTGGGCACATGCGTATGCGTCCCAAGAACCGCGGTGACTCTCCCGTCCAGATGCCAGCCGAGCGCCTGTTTCTCCGAAGTGGCCTCGGCGTGGATTTCGACGACAATCGCGTCCGCCTGGGAGCGGAGCCTTTCGATCATGCGGTCCGCGCACAGGAAGGGACAATCGGCCTTGAGGCCCATGTATTGGCGGCCTAGGACGGTGAAGACAGCCACCCGGAAGCCGCGGGACTCGATGATCGAATGGTCCCAACCGGGACAGGCCGCCGGCAGATTCGCCGGCCGGCAAACGCGGTCGATCTCGCCGATCTCCGTCTCCCAGCCGCGCTGATCCCAGACGTGGTCGCCCAGCGTGATCGCATCGACGCCGCCTTCGAGCAGCGAGCGGGCGATCGACCCGGTGATGCCGGCACCTGCCGCCGCGTTCTCGCCATTGGCGATGACGAAATCGAGCGCGAGGCGCTGGCGCAGGCCGGGGACGCGGTGGAGGACCACATCACGGCCGGGCCGTCCGACGATGTCTCCGATGAAGAGCAACTTGAACACGCCCCAAGCGTGCGCGGCACGGACTCTGGGGCCAGCTCATTTGGCGGAGGCGGGGTCGGACGAGTCCTGAGCCGCCGAAGCCCAGATCACCCGCCGGGCCGGGCACCCAAAACCGCCGGCTCTTTGCGCCGGCCAGATGGGTGCCCACGGAGGCGGGCGAAGAGGCGGCAACGTCCTCATCCGGCCCCGCCTCCGCCAAATGAGAGAAAAGCTAAAGGGCTGACGAAACTCGGGAAAGAGGCGCCTGCCCCATCGTTGAGCCGTCGATCCATCGGCCCTGCGTGAGGATCGTCTGGCGGCGCTCGGGGATGCCTCGGGCGTTGCGGCCGATGCGCTCAATCACCATGCGGGCGGCCGTCACACCGGTCATGAACGGATCCTGATAGATGCCAGTCTCGGGCCCCTCGGCAGCGGCATTCACGTTGACCAGATGGATGTCGGTGCCGAGGCGCCAGCCCTTCTTCTCGCACAAGGCCATGAAATCGGGAATCAGCGCGTTGGAGGTGACGATGACCTGCGGGCGGTGCTTTGCGTGCCAGGCCTCGAACTCCCGTTCGTCCCACGCTGCAACAAACAGAGGTGGAATGGCCGCGAATCGGCGGCCGGATTTCTGCTCCATCCAATAGGCCGCGCCGTTCAGATATTCCGTTCGCTCGTGGCCGGCGGCGGTGAGCATGAGGCCGACTCTGTCGTGGTGGCGCCGAGCGCACTCGCCCATGATTTGCCGCATGCCGTCATAACTGTCGTGCACAATCCGATCGAAGGCCGGCTGCGTGAACGTGTACTCGATCACGACGGTGCAGAAACGCTCCCAGTCCAGGACGAATTGACCGTGCGCGTCGGGAAAGGAGCCGATGATCAGGCCGGGAATATTCCGGGTGAAAAGGATCTCGTTGAGCCGGCGCTCGGTCATTCCCGGCGAGTCGATCGGGAACAGCTCGACGTGGTAACCCTGGCGCTCGGCGGCGGCGCGCGCTCCGGCGAGATGGGCCTCATAGGCAAAGGTGAAGAGGCGCGGCTGGGTGCGGCGCCAGCGTCCGCTGGTGTGCGCCACAAAGGCCAGCGTCACCGGAAAGCGGTGCGGATGGCGCGAACGCCGCAGCGCGATGAGCGCGGAAACCATGGGATTGGGCCTGTAGTGCAGGCGCTCGGCTACGCGGCGCACACGCCGGCTCGTCGCCTCCGGGATCCTCGGATCGTTCCTCAATGCGCGGGAAACCGTCGTCTGGTGGACGCCGGCCGCGCGCGCCACGTCGCTCATCGAGGGCGGCTTGGAATACGGGAGTGGCTGGGGTTTTTGCCGGGGCATCTGCGCATTGATATGCATGAGCCAAGGGTGGCGCGGCGGCAAGCGAATCCTATCCATGGCAACGCTTCCCTTCCCCCTAAAACATCCAATCTAACCGTCGCCGCTAAAGCCGCATTGATGCGGCGACGCAGACAAGGAACCGCTCCGGAAACGGATCCCGAGGCTGCTGCCTTGCCTGAACGCGGCGGACCCGGGATTCACCCAACAATCCAAACTGACCATGAGCCCCAAACTACTCCGTCGAGTTCTGATTTGCCTGACTCCAGCGCTGGCAATCCTGACTCCATCCTCCGCCTTCGCGCAGACCACGCCCCCAGCCACACCTGACGCGGAAAGCTCGTCGGCCGGCCCAAAGCCAAATCCGGCCCCGACCGACTCCACAGCCACCCCGGATGCGAGCCAGACGACAGTCAAGCTCTCTCCATTCGAGGTAAATGGCGCCGCGGAACACGGCTACCTCACCACCAATACGCTGGCCGGCACGCGCCTCAATACGAACATCGGCGACTTGGCTGGATCCGTCACCGTGGTGACCAAGCAGCAGATGGAGGACACAAATTCGTACAACATCAACGATGTGCTGCGGTTCGAGTCCAATACAGAGGGCGCCCGCACGTACACCCCCACCAGCGGCACCAACGCCACGGAGCGCGGCAATGTCGCCGACGTGCTATCGGGGGCCGGCGGCAATATTCTCAGCGGCCAGGTCAACAGCTACGCCAACGCCCTCTCCAGCGGCAACCGCGTCCGCGGTCTGGCGGCCGCCGATAACGAGCAGGACAACTTCTTCGCCCTGTCGAGGATTCCCTTTGACGGTTACAACACCCAGTCGATCGAGATCGATCGCGGACCCAATTCAATCATCTTTGGAACGGGGAGCCCCGCGGGCATCGTGAACCAATCGCGGACCGAAGCGGTTCTCGATAAGTTCACCGGCGAGGCCGAGCTCCTCGTAGGCAGCTGGGGCACCTTTCGCCAATCGATCGATCTCAATATCCCGCTGATCCCGGGCATGCTGGCCATCGACTTGTCTCAGATGTACAACACGCAGGGATTCGAGCAAAAACCCTCATCCGATCTGACACGGCGCCAGTATGCGGCCCTGACTTTTGTACCGTTCAAGAATCATAAGACGAAGCTCAAGTTCAGCTTTGAAAATTACAATAATTACGCGAACGACCCGAACTATATCACTCCCAGCGATCAAGTGACGCCCTGGCTGGCATCGGGCCGCCCAATTTGGAATCCCCTCACCGACTCGGTGACCTACTTGAGCACAGGGAAAACCTCAGGCACGTATGTGACCTCGACCACCAATCCGTTGTACATCGCGGGCGAACCGATCGGCACCGCCGCCGCCACCTCGAGCACCTCGCCGTTATTCGTGCCCTCGCTGACATTCTTCTCAACCGGGCATATCGTCAGCTTCATCGATCAAGGCAGCTATCTGTACACGTTCAAGGGCCAGCAATCCGGGCTGAACGCCCCAGGATTTATTCCCACCACGCTGACCGGCAATCAGATTGTGATTAATCAGGACCTCATGGCCGAATCGACGAGCCTGCCCACTCCTGCGAATTACGCCGTGTGGCAGCTCCCCGCGGTCGTCAGCAAGAGCATCTACGATTGGAGTTCCATCAATCTGAACTCGATCGATCACGCGCAAACCAGCTCCAAGACGTATAATTTCGACGTGCAGCAGGAGCTCTTCCCGGGGCTCAATTTCGATGCCGCGTGGTTCCGGCAGGAGCTCCATCAGACCTCCGACGATCCCCTCGGGCAGGAATCCGCAACCGCTATGCAGGTCGATCTGAACGCGTACCTGCCCAACGGCCAGATCAACCCCCATGTCGGCCAGCCCTTCCTCGACACCTACCAAAGCGGCGTCGTGGTCGCGCCCGAGATCAACAACAACCTTCGCGGCATGCTCGAGTACGAGATCAACCTGAAGGAGAAGCTGCCCAGCTGGCTGGGCTTCCTCGGTCATCACCGCTTCCTCGGCGTCTATACGCAGCACGATGACGTGCAGACGGAGCTGGTGTACCGTCCCTCCGTGGTCGGAGGCGATGCCAATTACCTGCCGACCGTGGCCGCGCAAACCGCGACGACCGGCTACTCCCTCAACGCGAACGGCGCCCCCGAGGCGATCTATTACCTCGATGGCGCGACGGGAACGCCCGACGGGCATGCCACCCTCTCGCCCGGAAACATGAGCCGGGCTGGTTTCGGAGGCCCGAGCACCATTCCGATCCAGACCTACAATTATTCGACCGGCGCGTGGCAGTCCACCAACCTCAATATGGCCGGACTTCTCACGCCAGGCGGCGGACTTCTCGAGAATCTGCAGGATTCCAAGACCTTCTTCTGGCAGAGCTGGTTCTGGGACGACCGAATCGTCGGCTCACTCGGCATCAATGATGACCAGGTCAAAAACCGGAATACCGTGTTCCCGTCGGTGAATCCGAACACGATCGAGTACAACAGCCAGGGACTCCCCAACAAGTCGGTCTGGTTCAACGAGGGCCCGTGGAACTACATCGGAGGCAACACCAGCACTCAGGGCGTCGTGCTCCATCCGTTCCGGCATTGGTCCTTCATCGACCGCCCGGCGGACGCGGGCAGCCTGTGGGCCGGAATTCTGCGGACGATCAGCTTTACCTTCAACAAAGCGGATAACTTCAATCCCCCAGCCGCCAATTATACCGACTATTTCGGCAACCCTCTCGGCAAACCCGAGGGCCAGGAAAAAGACTACGGCATCGAGATCGCCACGCCCGACAATAAATTCTTTCTTCGCTCGACGTGGTTCAAGACGAGCGACCTCAACCAGGTTGTGAATTTCACCTCGGTCGCCCGCGCCAATTACATCGACCAAGTCCAGCTGCACGATTGGGCGGCAGCCGTGGTCGAAATCCGCAATGGCCAGCTCCCCTCGGACCCCAACTTTGGGAACACGTCGGTGTATCCGATCACCGCCGCCGAGCAGACTCAGATTTCCGCCCTTACCGGCCTGCCGTACACCTACGGCGGCAACGTCGGAGCGAACGGGGAATACGTGAATCCGACCGGCACCGAGAATTCCCAAGCCAAGGGAATCGACCTTGAATTGGAGTACAACCCGCTCCCCAACTGGACGATGAAGGTGACGTGGGGCAAGCAACTGACCACCGTCAGCAACGCCGCCTCCCAGGCGGTGAACTGGATCAACTACCGGTATGCCGCTTGGCAAAAATACGTCGCGCCCGATCTGACCCAAGTCTACATCAAGGCGAACGGAGCTCCCCTCTATCTCGGCAATTTCTGGCAGGCTTACGGATATGATTCCAACGCCTTTCCCGGCAACGCGAATGGCTGGAACAACACCGCGCTGTATTATCAGGATGTCGTCGCCTCGCAGGTGGCGGTCGACACGGCCAACAATGGCGAGGCGGCGCCCAATCAGCGCGAGTACTCGTGGAACTACCTGACCAACTATACCATCGATCGCGGGCCGATGAAGGGCTTGGGGCTAGGCACCGCCCTCCAATTCAATGGCCGGGCGACGGCCGGGTATTACGGCAGCCTCACCAACCTCAATTCCAGCGGTCAAATCGCCGCGCCGAATACGGCCGCACCGATCTACACGCCCAGCCAGACCCACATCAACCTCTGGGTCTCCTACACTTTCAAGATGCCCCTGTCCCACCTGCGGGCAAAAGTGCAACTGAGCGTGGACGACGCGACGTCCAACGGCTACCTGCTGCCGGTCAGCTACAACTACGACGGAACCCCCGCAGCCGAGCGCATCATCCCCCCGCGCACGTTCACGCTGACCACGAAGATTAAATTCTGACGAGGCATCGGCTCCGGACCGGCGCCTCTGGGCGCGCCAATCTGGCCGGCGCAAGGAGCCGGCGGTATTTGGTGTCCGGGTCGGCGTCGGCTCCGGGCCTTGGCAACCCCGAGGTTGTGGCGTCGGCTTCTTCCAATTCGCAATTTCGCCTCGCCCCTTGGGGGCTTGCCTAGTCGGCCCCGCGCCTATTAATTGGAAGGCTGCAAATCCCGCCCCTAGCCATGAAGAAAACTCAAGCCGCCCCCACCCCCTTTCCCACGCCCGAATTGGGCCGTGAAATGAAAGGAGCCGATGCCGTTGTCGAGTGCCTGATTCGCGAAGGGGTCGAGGTCGTCTTTGCCTATCCGGGAGGAGCGTCCCAGGAGCTTCACCAGTCGCTCGCCCGTACCGATAAGATCCGGGTCATCCTTCCCCGGCACGAACAGGGCGGCTCGTTCGCGGCCGAGGGTTATGCCCGTGCAACCGGCCGGGTCGGCGTGTGCATGGCTACGAGCGGCCCTGGCGCCACCAATCTGGTGTCCGCGATCGCGGACGCCTACATGGATTCGATTCCGCTGGTCGCCATCACCGGCCAGGTGAAATCGGAATTCATCGGCAAGATGGCGTTCCAGGAGACCGACTTCTTCGGCATGACCCTGCCGATCGTGAAGCATTCCTACCTCGTGATGGACGTGAAGGAGCTTCCGCGGATCTTCAAGGAAGCCTTCGAACTCGCCCGCAGCGGCCGCCCGGGCCCGGTCGTGATCGATATTCCGAAGGACGTTCAACTCACGAAGTTCCAGCCGGTCTTCCCCTCCGTCACCGAGTTCCGCAATCCCTATGTCTCCGTGGAGCACCGGGCGAGCGATGAGTCCCTGCGCCGGATCATCACCCTGATCGCCGAGGCGCGCCAGCCGGTGATCTACGCGGGCGGCGGGATTATTTCGTCGGGCGCTCACAGCGAACTGAAGACCTTTGCCGAGCACACAAATATTCCGGTGGCGACCACCCTCATGGGAATCGGCGGCTTCCCGGAAACCCACGCCCTGTCGATGCAGTGGTTTGGGATGCACGGCTCCGCTTACGGGAACTGGGCCGTCGACGAATGCGACTTGCTTCTGTGTCTCGGCGCCCGCTTCGACGATCGCATCACCGGAGACACTCGGAAGTTCGCGACGCGCGCCAAGATCGTCCACATCGACATCGACGCCTCCGAACACAACAAGAACGTCCGGGTTCTCCTCCCGGTCGAAAGCGACATCAAGTACGCTCTGGAGCGGCTGAACGAGCTTCTCACCGCCGCGCGCTTTACTCCGCCTGAGACCTCGGCCTGGCACGCCCGCATCGCAACGTGGAAGAAGGAGCACCCCTTCGCCTACGAACCGAGCCGGCACATCCAGCCTCAGGAGGCCGTCCAGGCACTCTACGAGCTCACACGCGGCGACGCGATCATCACCACGGGCGTGGGCCAGCACCAGATGTGGGCCGCCCAATTCTACCGCTTCAACGAACCCCGCCGCTACATCAGCTCTCTGGGCCTCGGAGCGATGGGCTTCGGCTATCCCGCCGCGCTCGGCGCCAAGGTTGCCTGCCCCGACAAGCAGGTGATCGACATCGATGGCGATGGATCCTGGGCCATGAACATCCAGGAGCTTGCCACCGCTCATATCGAGAAAATCGCCGCGAAGGCGATGATCCTGAATAATCAGCACCTGGGCATGGTCGTGCAGTGGGAAGATCGCTTCTACGGCAGCGTTCGGGGCAACACCATCCTGGGCGATGAATCAAACGTCGGCAGCCCCGACAATCCTGCGGGCATTTATCCGGACTTCATCAAGATCGCCGAAGGCTTCGGCGTCCGCGGCCGGCGCGTCATCGCGAAGACCGAATTGCGCGACGCGATCCAGGAGATGCTCGATTGCGACGGACCTTTCGTTCTCGACGTGATCGTGCCCTACACCGAGCACGTGCTGCCAATGATTCCCGCGGGCAAGTCGGTCAAAGAAATGCTCCTTAAGTAGCCCCTCTGCGGGCTCTTTGGCCGTTGCCGTGGTGCTCGCAGCCCCTCTGTGGAGGGGCTTTGGTCGTTTCAAAACAGCAACCTGGGACCAAATTGACGGTCCAAGGTGGGTATGCGGAAAAAACCCTTTCAAAAACAATCCGAGAAGTCCGTGCTCCATCGATTTGGCCTCGCGATCAAGAAACGGCGCGAACAAAGGGGCTGGACGCAGTACGAATTTGCGGACAAGTCGGCCCTGGATCAGACCTATATAAGCCTGATCGAACGCGGAAAACCCAACCCGACCTTTCTGGTGGTTACTAGGCTCGCTGCCGGGCTAAAAATGCCCACGAGCAAACTGTGCGCCGGACTCGAACGCGTCGGATGAACCCCTGCAAGCCATGCGCCCTCAAAGAACCCTTAAAAAGCGAACGCAGTTCGAGAGCCTGAAGCTCCTGAAACTCGGGCGCAATATCCGCGCCCTGCGGCAGAAGAAAGGCTGGACCCAGCAGGAGCTGGCCAGCGCCTCCGGCATCGACCAGACCCATATCAGCACGATCGAGTGCGGGCGCCGCCGGACCAACCCGTCCTTGCTGTGTGTCGTGAAGATCGCCTTCGCCCTCGAGTTTTCGATGGCCCGGGTGTGCGCCGGAATCGAATTGCGGTAAGCGCCTGCCAAAAAAAAGGCCCGATTCTCCTTTAGGGAAAATCGGGCCAAAACCTGGCAACAACCTACTCTCGCGGGACCTTTCGTCCAACTACCATTGGCTGCTCGGGGCTTAACGGCCGTGTTCGGGATGGGAACGGGTGGACCCCCGGCATGTGGTCACCAGGAAGGGAATCTCGGGCTTTCAGGCGGCAGGCTCATGAGACTCCGACGCATCGAGCGCGGTGTCCCAGACCTCCGATCTCCTGCCAAGGACGGTTAAGCGCTCGAAAGCGATCGTCGCCTCATGAGCCTGCCGTCTGAAAGGAGATCCTCTTCCTGGAAAGGGGAGAAAGTGAATAAAGTTTAGGGTCGATACTGAAAGGAGGTAAGAAAAACGCCTTCGAATAATTAGGCCTGCATAAACCCGGCAAGGTCATTAGTACCAGTAAGCTGAACGCCTTACGACGCTTACACCTCTGGCCTATCAACCGGGTGGTCTACCCGGACCTTGCACCG
>Ga0302326_10008024_pt1 | contig 23366 bp, 26 predicted proteins | sample Palsa_T0_3_FD_202264 | JGI IMG/M metagenome (GOLD analysis project Ga0302326, IMG submission 202264) | Peat permafrost microbial communities from Stordalen Mire near Abisko, Sweden - Palsa_T0_3 | ecosystem: Environmental > Terrestrial > Soil > Palsa > Peat permafrost | place: Sweden: Abisko... | reverse complement strand
CAACAGTACTCGACCAAATTGGGTTTCGAGACGCCTGACGCCGTTGAAAAAGCCGGCGTCAGTGAACTTTACTCGTCCCTGATCCGGCATGCTTTCGAAACGATTACTGCGCTACCCGAACCGGGATCGCACTATCTACTGCCATTGGCCACGCGCTCCAGATTCCTATTCAAGATGGATTTCGCCGAAGCGGAGTATATATCCAGGCTCCGTTCGGGCGTCAAAGGCCATTTCAGCTATCGCAAAATCGCCTGGCAGATGAAGGAAAAAATGGCGACCCTGGAGCCGGAACTGGCGCATTTGCTGGAAGCCACCCCGCCCTGGGTGGAAGATCCGCTGGTGCGGTAAATTCGGTCACCCGGTGACCGCCCAGCGACACAAACGGCCATAACAAAGTAAAACTTTCCTGTATTCCACCAGTCTAAAAATCCGCATCTAGTTGCACCTTAAGGAATTCGGGCGTTTGGCAGGCAAGCTGCCCTTAGAGCGGGTGGATCGGTTGCGACCGTGTTAATCATGCAGCCGTGGAATTTCACCAAAGGAGTACGCCATGAAGCAATTAGTTCTCGCAGTTGCGTCTATAGGGTTGCTGGGAGTTGCCATCGCACCGAGTGCCCGAGCGGATCAGTGGAACAAGAAAACCATTCTGACCGTAAACGAAACCGTTCAAGTTCCTAATATGGTGCTGCCGCCCGGCAAGTACGTAATCAAGTTGTTGGATTCGCAGTCGGATCGTCACATCGTGCAGATTTTCAACGGGGACGAAACTCAACTGCTGACCACCATTCTCGCCATTCCAAACTATCGGCTGCAGCCGGCGGGTAAGACCGTTTTCGGATTCTGGGAAACGCCTCCCGGACAGCCCAAGGCTCTCCGTGCGTGGTTCTATCCCGGGGATAACTTCGGCCAGGAATTCGCTTATCCGAAGTCCGCTGCCGTTCAGATAGCGGCCAATGCTCATGCCGCGGTGCCCACCACTGAAGTGACCGAGGCGTCCCAGCTGGGTACTGCTTCGGTAACGACCACGCCTGCCCCTCAGGAAGAAACCGCGCAGACGACCGCTCAAACGACCACCCCGGCTGCAGCTCCAGAGCCGCAACCGGAACCTCAGGCTGTCGCGCAGGAACCAGCCCCGGCGCCGACTCCTTCGCCTTCCCCTGCTCCTCAGGAACTCCCGAAAACGGCCAGCCCGTATCCGCTGGTTGGGTTGGCGGGAATGCTGTCGCTTGCGATGTTCTTAGTGTTGCGAGTTGTCCGAACGTCGTAAGATTGGCATGTAGCCAGATTGGCTTGTAGCAATGACGAATAGGCGCGAAGTATTCCGATGGATGCTGGTCGTGGCCGCTTCCGTGCTCAGCGGAGACCTACGGGGTCAATCCGCTCCGCCGAAAGAGGATCAAGACTACATCATACGGACCACTTCGCGCCTGGTTTTATTGGACGTGAGTGTGAAGGCCCCAGGCGGAGGATTTGTCTCGTCCCTCACCAAAGATAATTTCAAGGTCTACGAGGACGGAAAGCTGCAGGAGATTACGCAATTTGGTGGCGCGGATCAGCCGGTGACAGCCGGGATCGTGGTGGATGAGAGCGGAAGCATGGAGCATAAGCGCCCGGAAGTAATCACGGCCGCTCTGGAATTCATAAAGGCCAGTAATCCGCGCGATGAAGTGTTCGTGGTCAACTTTAATGAGAAAGCCCGGCGGGGTTTGCCCGATGCCGTGCCGTTTTCCGATGACATAAACCAATTGGGAAAGGCGCTCTGGCGCGGATCGGCGGAAGGCCGCACGGCGCTCTACGATGCCGTAGAATTGTCGCTTCGTCAACTGCAGATGGGACGTCGAGATCGGAAAGCCATGATAGTGATTAGCGACGGCGGCGATAACGTAAGCATTCACAAGTGGCCGGAGGTAATGCACGATGTACTGGACTCCCTGGTAACGATCTACACCGTCGGCATTTTCGACGAAGACGATGCCGACAAGGATCCGAAGGTCCTCGAAAAGCTGGCAAATGGAAGCGGAGGAGCTGTTTACTTTCCTAAAACGCTGGATGAGGTTGTTCCAGTATGCCGGCAGATCGCCAAAGACATTCGGGCACGCTATACGGTGGGGTACATCCCAACCACCGCAGGAAAATCGTTGCGGCATGTGAAGGTAGAGGCTTTCGCTGAGGATCGTAAAAAGCTTGCCACGCGGACGCGCAACAGTTACATGTTTGAATCCGCGAACGAGGCGGTGAATCGGAAATGAGCCGCCCCGAGTGGAGACGCAGCTGGCTGGGCCACGCGGAATGGTTTTTTCTGCTGGCGGGATTGGCTGCGGTGGATGCCTTTGTCTGGGTCAACACCAGCACCGTGCTGTATCAGGCGTATGAAGATTGGTCGTTCGATCAAACGTTGCGCGGATTGAAGCCATCCGCGAGGGGCTTTGTTTCGGACGAAATGTCCTGGTTCTTCAACGGACGGCGCAACGTGGAAAACCCGGACCTGCCGCGTCCGCCGGAGGCAATTCCACCGGAGCAGCGTCCGCGGTCCCCTGAGATGCTGTTGGGACGCTTGAGGATCCCCCGGTTGCATGTAGCCGCCATGGTGCGCGAAGGAGCGGATTCGCGAACGTTGCGCATGGCAATCGGGCATATTCCAGGCACGGCGCTGCCGGGAAAGACCGGGAATGTGGGGTTGGCCGGTCATCGGGATACGTTCTTCCGGGCACTCAGTAACATCGAGAAGAATGACGCCATCGACTTTGAGACGGACTCCGGAACGTTCCGCTATATGGTGGAGTCAACGCGGATTGTCAGCCCCAGGGACGTCAGCGTTTTAACGGCGTCCAGTGGACACACTTTGACCTTGGTGACCTGCTATCCGTTCTACTATGTTGGATCGGCGCCCAAACGGTTTATTGTTCGAGCCGTGCAAGTGAATACGGGCGGGGGCCATCAACAGGCATCCGCGGCCGCGGCATCCGTACCGCCCAGCTAATGGTACGTGTGGGTAAGCCTTCGGCTTGTCCTCTGACTTAACCGGCGGCACTGACCGCCGTCAGGCTTTTCAACTTGGCGGTGAGCGTGGTTCGTTTCAAGCCCAGCATCTCGGCGGCAAGTTTCTTATTGCCGCGCGTCTTCTTCAAGGCTTGTTCCAGAATGTTTCGTTCTATACCGCCCACGGTCTTCTCGAAATCCAGCCCTTGATCCGGCAGCGCGATGAAGGCAACCGGATGTTCGCGGGGCGGCAGCGGGAAATCCCCGGGAAACAGGGCGGGACGTTCTCCACTGAGCACAATTGCCTGTTCCACCGCATTTTCGAGCTGGCGTACGTTGCCCGGCCAATCGTGGAGAGACAATCGGTCTAAGGTCTCCCGCGAAATCTGCTTGACGGGAATATCTTCCTCCCGGCAGATCTTTTCGATAAAGTGCATTACCAGAGAACGAATGTCGGAGGCGCGTTCCCGCAGCGGCGGAACCTGAATCGGCACTACATTCAGGCGATAGAACAGATCTTCGCGGAACTTGCCTTGTTTGATCATTCCGGCCAGATCGGTGTGCGTGGCCGCGATCACCCGCAGATCCAAGCGAACGGTTTCCGAGCTGCCCAGCCGCTGAAATTCGCGCTCTTGCAGCACCCGCAGCAGTTTGGATTGCAGACAGAGCGGCAGATCACCGATCTCATCCAAGAATATGGTGCCGTGATTGGCCTGCTCGAAACGTCCCACGCGCAGGTTTGCGGCGCCGGTAAAGGCGCCTTTCACATGGCCGAACAACTCGGCTTCGAGCAACGTTTCCGGAAGCGCGCTGCAATTGATCGAAACCATGGGAATCCGCGAGCGATCGCTCGATGCATGGATGGACTGCGCCACGATTTCCTTTCCCGTGCCGGTTTCCCCGGTGATTAAAACCGTGGATCGCCGGCGGGCCACCAGTTGAATGGTTTCGCTTACCTGCCGCATGGGGCGGCTCTCGCCGATCAGGGACCTGCGCCACGGTGCTGGCTCTGGTGCGGCTCCCGCCGAAGGAATAGTTTCGGCCCACTTGGAGTTGGCCGCCAGGTACAGCAGGCTGCTGGCTTCCCCCTGTTGCAGAACGTGGAACGCGCCCAGCCGCAGCAGGCGCACCACGTCAGTCGCCGTGGCTTGAGGCGAGTAAATCACCACCGGCGTGGCCGGCTGCGCTTGCTGCAGTTCTTCCAACAGGCCGGCTGCGGAACTCCAGTCCGGCAGCGGAAAGCTGGCCAGCACGACGTCAAAGTCCTCGTTCCGAAGACAGCGCAAGCCATCCAGCGCGCACGGGATTCTGGTAAGCGAAAAGAGTTTCGGATTCAGAACGTCAGCCGGCTCGGCGGCGATCCATAGAATTTTCGGCGTCACAATGAACATGTACCTCGTCGTTCATTCATCGGCGTGGCGCGGGCAGGCTTTAAATGAAAATGATCTTACTCCGTCGCGGTTGAATAGATGTATCCGGGGCAGGGATAGTACGCGAACAGGGAGATATGGCGTGAAGTTACGGACGAAACTCGTGGATGACGATCCCCCGCCGCGACAGTTCATCCAGCAATTGGGACACTGCCGCAGAAATGTCGCCCTCTCCTGGCGTCAAAACGGCCCACGCCAGGTTTTCGCGGTACTCATTGGAGCTGATGCGCCAGAGATCGAGATCCGGCGCCGGCGGCCGATCGATCTGGATGAGGGACCAATGCCGTACCAGCGCCAGTGCGGCTGTCCTGGAAGGCAAAGGGCCGCGCACGATGAAGTGGTTGTTTCCGTGCACCAGGATGCCCAGCATTCCCGGCAAAACTGGCGCGGGAGGGGACCGGTGGGTAGCCATCAAAGTTCGGAACCTGTTACTCTGGAGTCTCGACAGTTCGAACGGAATAGAAGGAGAACCTCGATTGGCCGAAGTCCATATTCAAGATGGCGAAACGTTAGAAAGCGCACTTCGCCGCTTTAAACGCAAAGTATTGCAGGAAGAAATCATTCGTGAGATCAAGCGGCATTCGTCCTACTTGAAACCTGGCGAGAAGAAGCGCGTAAAGGCAGCGCTAGCGCGCAAGCGAAACCGCAAGAAACGCTCACGCGACAGCGCGGTTGAGCCCAGCCGATAGTTCAACGGCGGGTAGTTCGGTTTTGGACCGGGTAATGTTCGCCCAGCCACTTCTCAATTTTTTCTTTTTGGGCCGCTAGCACTACACGCTGCCATTGCAGCACGCCGGTACGTTCGCTGTACTCAGCCATGAGGTAAGAACCCTCGTTGAGTACCTCGATAATGCCGTCCGTCTTTGCCCGTTTGAAGTGGAACGAAGAAAGTGTGGGATGGTGTTTTTGCATCTCACTCTAGGATACCAGATACCCCGGAATTTCACCTGAAAACACCGAGCCGGGTGGTCTGAAAAGCAGCACCGGAGCCCGCGGCGTAAACTGGAGAATAGGCTCGGTATGCCAGAAGAACCGTTCATCGACTATTACCAGTTGCTGCAGATCAGCCCGGCCGCGGAAGCGGAAACCATTCAACGGGTCTTCCGGCTGATGGCCAACCGATATCACCCGGACAATCGGCACACAGGCGACGCTGTCCGCTTCGCCCGGCTTACCCGAGCCAACGAAATCCTGACCAAACGCGAAACGCGCGCGGCCTACGATGTCGCCTATCAAGCGCACGCTGCCCGGCCGTTCCAGGTGTTTGAGCGGAAGGAATTCGCGCCCGGTATGGATGGGGAGCACTACCGGCGTTTGGGGATGCTTTGTTTGCTTTTCAATCGCCGCCGCTCGAACCCGGAAGCAGCCGGGTTATCCATTCTGGATCTGGAAAACCAAACTGGCTTTCCCCGCGAGCATCTGCAGTTCACACTGTGGTGTTTGAAAGAAGCGGAGCTAGTCCGCCAGGACGAAACCACCGACTTCGCGATTAGCGGGCGCGGGGTTGAGTTTCTCGAAAAAAATCTGCCATCCAGTCCGGCTCTGTATGAACTGGTGAAAGCCACCGAAATAGGCGATTCCGACCGGGCCGCAACCCGCCTGGCCGGTACCCAACACCACCTAAGTCAGACGTAAAGGCACAAGCTAAGGCATTACTTAAAGGAATGCCGGATTCTTGCCGATGAAATTGATGTGAGGATGCTTCAGGAACTGCGCGGCGAGATGCTGACGGTTCAGATTTTCGTCTATTTGCAACTGCTGGACTTTCTCACCACTCTGCTGGGCTTCCGCTTGGGAGCTTCGGAAGCCAGCCCTTTCATCCGGACTTTACTTTATTTCGGACCGGCCTTGGGAGTCGCTCTTTCCAAAGGCGTGGCCCTGGGGCTTGGCGCGTTTTGTATCTGGCGCAGAAAGGCCCGCGTCATCGGTTGGATCAACTATTGGTACGCCGGCCTGATTGTTTGGAACCTGTGCGTTATCCTGCGGGCGCTGATGGCTTCCCGAGTGGCCCGATAGCGGAGTTGATTCCTTAGCTCAAAAGCCGGTAACGTTGTTCTGGCAATGAGTTTCCCGCCCGTGGTTTTGCAGATCGTTCTGGTGCTCCTGGTTGCCGTCGCCGCGGTCTACGACCTCCGCTTTCGCCGCATTCCCAACTGGCTGGTGTTGAGCGGCCTGCTGCTGGGGCTGGCACTCAATACATTTCTGTCCCAATGGAGCGGCGCGCGGGTTTCTCTCTTGGGCCTGATACTGGCCTTCCTGATTTACTTCCCGCTCTACCTGCTGCGCGGCATGGGCGCCGGCGACGTCAAACTGATGGCCGCCATCGGAGCCATTGTTGGACCGTCCAATTGGTTCGGCATTTTCATCCTCTCCGGGCTGCTCGGCGGAGTGTTTGCGGTACTATTGCTGCTGGCTCGAGGCAAGCTGGGGAACTCTCTTTGGAATATCGGGTTCCTGTTTCAGCGGCTGTTCAGTTTCAAGGCGCCCTACGCGCGGGAGGAACTGGACCTGGCGAGTCCCAAGTCAGTGAAGCTGCCGCACGGAGTGTGCATTGCCGCGGGTTCGGTGCTTTTTCTCGCGGGCGCATGGATCTGGGCGCCGAGATAATTTCATATGCGCCTCCCGCCGCAGCAGATCCAACTTCGGGCGATTCTCTGGATGGTGGCTGCGCTCGCAATGATCCGGCTGTGGGTAATGCCGATCGCCAACAGCTTTTGGCTGGATGAGACGCTGATCGTGTGGGCCATTCGCGGCGGCTTCGGGCATATTTTGCAGGCGGTTCCTCAGACGCCGCAGTCCATGGCCTTTTGCACGATCGAATGGCTGACCAGCCTGGTGGGAGGCATCCATGAACCGACTCTTCGACTACCCTCTATCGCCGCGGGCATCGGAACGCTGTACATTTTCTACCACATAGGTTTCGAGTTCATCGATCGCTCGGCTGGGCTCACCCTGGCCGCACTCTACATCGCGCTACAGCAGGTGGCGATCGAGGTGCCGAACGCGCGCCCCTATTCGCTGGCGTTGCTGGCTGAGGCTGCTGCTCTGCTTTGGTTGTTGCGCTGGCTGCGCGATGGCCGGATGAAGTACGGAATCCTGTGGGTAACTTGTGCCGTGGCGGCCGGCCACCTGCATCAATTCTTCTTCTCAGTGCTGCCGCTCGAGGCCGGCTTTGTGGTCTGGTGCGCCTATCGCCAATCCATCGTCAAGGCGCGGCAGCTCATAATCTGCGGTGTGATCGGCTTGGCGCTTTCCGCGTTCGCGATCCCGCAGGTCTCGTTCTTATCACAGCAAGCGAAGATTCTAACCTGGCCGCCGCGGCCAAGTTTCTTCGACCTGCTGAAGGCGTTTGTTCCGAAATATGTATTGGCGATGGCGGCGTTGCTTGTGTTGCCGGGTTGGTTCTTGGCAAAACGTCCACGCTGGAAACCACCCCAATCCTTCAATGCAGCCGCGTTAGGCGCTATCGTGCTGCTTATCCCGACGGCTACTGCTTTTGTTTTATCTCACTTCACTGAATTTCACATTTTTTATCCCCGCTACCTGCTTCCAGCGGTTCCCGGACTTGTGCTGTTCTGGGGCTGGGTGCTGCACGGTATCGATTCCTCGTCGGTTCGACAATTGTCGCTGATCGGGGGATTGACCGCCTGTACTTTGATCACCGGAGGCCGCTCGCTGGTTCCGGATTATCGCCAGGAAGGCTGGAGGCCCGCGGTACACAGTATTCCAGAGTCGGGAGCCATGCTTGTATTTAGCGGACTGGTGGAATCACAACGCTTGGACTGGCTGGAACAACCCTTGCACTGGGGTTTCCTCATCGCGCCCGTAGGGGCGTACCGGCCGACTATACAGCCGCAGGATTCATTCGTAATCCCCTTCAACTTCAACCAGGCTGGACAAGAATACATGGAGCGTCTGATCAGCACTCGGATCTCACAGCGGACCGTTACCCTGGTTGCAAGGCAGACCCCCGTTGGACCGCTTTGGACGCCGTGGATTTCCGAGCGGCTGGGAACGGCAGGCTTCCGGCTTATTCGCGATTCCTCATACGGCCTAGTGAAGGTCGAAGTTTTCCAGCGACCGCGGTAGGGGAGTTTACTGCGTCCTCCACCACACCGGAACAGCATCGAGTTGCTGATTCGCCAGCTTCTCGCCAGGCTGCGCCACCGTCACGCAAATATCGTTGCTCCCCTGGCAGGGCAACAGCCGGTACAACCGGATATCTCGCCGCTGCCAAACGTAATCGGTATTTTCTAAATCCAGAACGTCCTCAATGCTGGTCATGACGTATTGGTTTCCTGGTTTAGCGCGTAGTCGAAACTGCGCGGTGGGCGGTTCGTAGTTCGCAAAATCGAAACAGCGTTCGATGCACGCCCGGTCTACCAGGTGCTGCAGAGCGGGAATATACAGCCCGGCATCCCGCACCGTGGCTACCACGCGGGCTCCCGTGGGTAGGGTTGCAATCGCTTGCGACATTTTTTGTTCTACGAGATTGATGGCGCGCTCATCTACATACGTGAACGAGAAAAACAGCACCAGCAGCGCTCCGCCGATAGCCTTTTCCACCGGATGCATGCTTACGCGAGCTATGACAAGGGAAACCAGTATTGCCGAAAGCAGGGAAAGCCGGATTGCGATATAGGTGAGACGAACATGGTACTGCGGAAACCAAATCGCATCCGGCAGGCAGATGGCAGCCGCTGCGTTCAATAAGAGGAGTTGGAATGGCATGTCATCGAGCACGCCGGGCGGCGTTTCAAAACGCCGCACCAGCAGGAAGATCACCAGGCAAAGCAGCGCTGCTTCCAGGAACTTATATTTCAGTCCGTACGTCAGAAGCTGATCGGCGCCCAACATAGAATCAATCCGCAAACCGGACGCCCAGCGAGACGGGACGTACCCCGCTACAATCAGCGCACCGGCCGCAATACCCAGCAGACAGGCCAGCATAAGCCAGGGCCGCCGGGATGGCCGCAAGGAGCGAGCCGCTAGCAGGTACCCGATTACCCCGATCGCCCAAAGGCAGGCAATGGAGTGCGCTGTATAAGCGAGTGCCAGCAACGGAACCGCAAGCAGTCGAAGCCGGGGGTGGTTTTGCCAAACCAGCGCAATGGCCCACGCGCAGATTCCAACCGCCAGGTAGAAATTGAAAAACCCCATGCGGAATACCGCGCCGTAGGCAGCCAACGCGAGGAACGGCGCTGCCGTCCAGGCCGGACGTCCGGCCATCACGGAGGCCAGCCGAAAGCAGCCCCAAAAGAAAATCTGGACGGCCAGCAGCACCGCCAGGTGCTCGGCGATGCGTGGACCTCCGTGCTTCATCAAGAAGCTGAGCAGATGATCGAACAGGACGTTAGTGAACTGTGGAACTACGTAGAGACCCGGCAACCGGCCGAGCGAAACCTGGTTCACCAGCCAGGCGTTATACAGGTGGCTGGAAAGATCGCAGGCCTGAATGTGCGGCAGCCAGACGCACGGAATCCCGATCAGCAGGGAGACAAGAGCATACCTCCGGCGCATCCGGCATCTAGCGAAGAGTCCGGCGTTTCCGGCGCCGGATGAGATACAGCACCAGGATTACAAAGGCCGCAATCCAGAGGATTGCCGAAATCGTCGTGTTACTCATTCAAGTCTCCTCTCGCTCACTAACCACGGAATTGACGCATCATCGGGAACAGATACTTGAATACCTGCAACAGCCCGGGTCCGGCGGCCACCAACAGCATCGCGGGCATAATAAAGAAAAAGATCGGGAAGACAAGTTTAACACCAACTTTGCCCGCGCGTTCTTCGGCCTGCTGGCGGCGGCGCACGCGCAGGAAGTCCGAATGCACGCGCAGAGACTCTGCCATGCTGGTTCCGAACTTATCGGTCTGGATCAGAATTGCAATCAGCTTGCGCAACTCCGGCTCGCCGGTGCGATCCGCCAGATTTCTCAGCGCGTCGGACCGGCGTTTGCCGGCCCGCATTTCCAGGTGCAGCAGCCCCAGTTCCTCGCTCAGGTCTTTGTGAGTGACGGCCAATTCGCGGGCGACGTATTGGATGGCTTGGTCCAGCCCCAGTCCGGCCTCCACGCTGACCACCATCAGATCGAGCGCATCCGGCAGGGAATAGCGCAGTTCTTCACGGCGCCTGTCCACCATCCGTTCGAGATAGAGGAATGGCCCAAAAAATCCAGCCAGACCTGCCGCAATCACGAGTACGACACGTAACACGGGGTTCGAAGTGATCTCCGTGCGCAGGATGAATGCCAAAATTACCAACGTCGCGAACAGCAGAATCCTGATGCCGTACAACACACCCACCGCGCCGTCCCAGCGGATACCGGCGGCCACCAGCTCATGTTTCGCGTCGCCCGCGTCCTGCGGGGAGAGGGGCACCTTCTCGCCGATTTGCCGGATCAGGCTGACCAGCGGCCCGGGGGCTTCTTCGCCGGTTCCTTGGAGCAGCGTGTCGCCCAGTGCGGGTCCCCCGAGTTGCTCATAAACTCTGCCCGGCTTGGCGTAGCGGCGGTATCCGAAGATGGAAATGGCGCTCATCAGCACCACAAACAGTCCGAGAGAAATAAGAGCAGCCATTGCGATCTCCTAGATCTTGATCCGGATAATTTTCCGGATGAAATAGTAGCCGAGAAACTGAGAAACGATGGCCGCCAGGATCATATATTTGCCGTCTGGATCCCGGGCCATGCCCTGCAGGTAGCCGGGAGCCACGAACAACAAGGCCAACACCATCACGATGGGCATAACGGTCAGGATGCCTGCCGTCAGCCGGCCGTGCGCGCTGATGGCGCGGACCTGACCTTTCAAACGGACCCGCTCGCGGATGACGTAGGCCAGCCGCAGCAGGATTTCGCTCAAGTTGCCGCCGGTCTGCTTCTGCAGCATCACCGACGATACGAAGAAGCGCACGTCTACCAAAGGAAACCGGCGCAGCATGTTCTCGAAAGCCACCTCCAATGGCGCACCCAGATTTTGTTCATTGAACAGCGTACGGAACTCCTGCCCCAGCGGCTCCGGCGACTCCGCGCCCAGCATTTCCAGGCTCACCGAGAACGCGTGCCCGGCGCGCATGGAACGCGCCAGAAAATCCAGCGCCTCTGGAAACTGTTCCTCGAATGCCGCCATGCGGCGCTGCCGCTTAAACCGGACGTAGGCGTACGGAAGAGCTCCCAGCGCCGCGCCGAAAACCAAGCAGCTCAACGGCCAGAACACGAACACGTTCAGCCACCATCCCAGAATGACACCTACCGCCGCCGCGATTCCCATGCCGGTAATCAACTCATTCACCGGCCAGGTCAGTCCGGATTGCAGCAGACTGCTTTCGAAAGTCTGGGTCAGATTGAGGTTGGCAGCCAGGCGCTGCAGCAGATTATCCGGATTGGGCGGATCCAGCAGGATGTTGCTTTCTTCCTCGTGCCGCGGCTTTCCTTCAAGAGTGCGAAGAATGCCGGTGACCTGTTTCTTACGTTGCGATTCCAGCACATGCAGTCCCAGCGCCGTGGCCACCAGCACAATGGCCAGGATGCAGAAGAAGAGAAAAAACAGCAAAGGCGGCATAGCGCTTCCTTATACGATGTCCACCAAAGTTTGAAAGGCCGAGGGCGGAACGTGCATGCCGGCCGCTTTCAGGCGGTCGGAAAACTTGGGACGAATCCCGGTAGCGCGGAAACGCCCGGTGACTTTTCCCGCTTCGTTGACGCCCGTCTTTTCGAAGACAAAAATGTCCTGCATGGTGATTTGTTCGCCTTCCATGCCGACGCACTCGGTGAACGCGCTGATGCGGCGGCTGCCGTCCGAGAAGCGCGCTATCTGAACAAAGACGTCGATGGCGGAGCTGACCTGCTGGCGGATGGAACGCACGCCCATGTTCGAATTCGCCATACCCACCATTACTTCCAGACGGCTGACGGCGTCGCGGGGAGAATTGGCGTGGATGGTGGTGAGCGATCCGTCATGGCCGGTGTTCATGGCCTGCAACATATCCAGCGCTTCTTCGCCGCGAACCTCGCCCACGATGATGCGGTCCGGACGCATACGCAGCGCGTTGATCACTAACTGGCGAATCCGAATGGCGCCGGCCCCTTCGATATTGGGCGGCCGCGTTTCCATGCGAGCCACGTGGATCTGGTCCAGCTTCAGCTCGGCCGCGTCCTCAATGGTGACGATGCGCTCGTCTTCGGGAATGAAGGCGGACAGTGCGTTGAGCAAGGTAGTCTTGCCGGCGCCGGTTCCGCCCGAAATCAAAATGTTCAAGCGCGCCTTGACGCAAGCTTCCAGCAACTGCAGAATGCCGGGAGTGAGCGTGAGATTGTTGATCAGATCCTGGCCGCGCAACGGATCGCGTCCGAAGCGGCGGATGGAAAGCAAAGGCCCGTCCACGGCCACCGGAGGAATGGCGGCGTTGACGCGCGAGCCATCCGGCAGGCGGGCGTCCACCAGCGGCGACGATTCATCCACGCGCCGGCCGACGCGCGAGACGATTTTCTCGATGATGCGCAGCAGATGCGCGTTGTCCTTGAACTCCACCGGCGTGCGGTAGAGTTTGCCGGCGCGCTCCACAAACACCAGCGCGGGAGTGGTAACCAGAATATCGGAGATGGTGGGATCGGCCAGCAGCGGTTCCAGCGGACCCAAGCCGAAAACTTCATCCAAAACTTCTTCGATCACGCGGTCTTTTTCCGTAATGCTGAGCGGCGCGCGTTCTTCTTCCACCAGCCGGGCGACGGCCGTGCGTACTTCATTGCGGACGCGTTCGCTGGCCACTGAGGACAACGCTTCCAGATTGATGCGATCCAGGAGCTTGCGATGCAGCGCAAATTTCAGCTCCTGATATTCGGGCGTGTACGATTGAGGGTCAAACAGCCGGCCTACCCAGCCCGATTCCTGACGCATCAATTGCACGGTTCTTGCGGTTGCCATAGTTAGTTATTTATCCAAACATCGAGAATTTTTTCTTAGCATCGCTTACGCCCGCGATACTCATCGCCAGGCGCGTAAAATGTTTGCCCAGCCCGCTTCCGCGGCTGAGCAGCTTGCCTTCCGAGTAACTTTCGTTCAGGGCCAGATAGTCGCTGGGTATCGAGGTGTAGACCGGCGCTCCCAGCATGCTTTCGAGCTCCTCCAGCGTTACGTCGAAACGTTTGGGCGCACGATTCAGCAGCAGATGCAATCGATTCCTGCCGTAGCCGCTGTCCAGAAGTTTTTGCACGATCAGCTTAGCCTGGTGCAGCGCGGGTACCTCGAGCGTGGTTACCAGGAACAGATCGTCCACTTCATCGATGGCCGGGGTGGAGGAAGGGCTGAGGCTGCGGCCCAGATCCAGCACGATCCAATCGTATTGAGTGCGAACAAAGCTGAGGACAAAGCGAAGTTGTTCGGGCTTCAGCGCCTGGCGCGATGAGGGAGCGGGCGCGCTGATAATTTCGAGTCCGGCAATTCCGTTTGAGACCAGCGCTTTCCAGTAGCTTTCATCCAAACGCTGAGTGTTCCGCACCGCATCGGAGATGGAATACTGCGATTTCGTTTTTAGTAAGAATCCAACCAGGCCTGCGTCAAAGTCTAAATCCGCCAGCAAGACTTTGCCCTTGCTCTGGGCCGGTAATTCCACGGCCGTGTGGCAGGCGATGGTAGTGGCGCCGCAGCCGCCTTTGGCGGACATGAATCCCAGAGTATGTCCGCCGCGGCGCACGGATTGGGTAGCGTTCCGGCGTTCGTTCCCGATACGTTCCAGCGCCGCGCGGAGGGGCTCGCCGAACGGCGGGTACAAGTATTCCGACGCTCCGGCGCGCATGGCGTTGAGGATTACGTCCGTCCCCGCCACTGTGTTCAGCGTCAGGACGAACGGCGATGAAGCGGTGGAACGTATACCCCGGATCACTTGATCCAACGGCTCGCGCAGGCCGGAGATGTCGACAAACATCACTTCGGGCCGCATGCGGTCGATCTTTTCCAGCAATACGCTTAATTGGCCGATTTCGGATTGCTCCAAAACCACGCGGACCGGCAGTTCCTGCAAGTTGGTATGCAGTTCGTCCCAGAGTTCCTTGGTTTGGACGACGATGCCGGCAGTTAGCGGATACACTGCACGCTCCTTGGAACAAACAGCACCGGTCGCTTACGCTCGCGGCTCGGAATGAGGGGCTCGATCGCTACCAAGCCGCGACCGTGAGGGAGTCGCTTTCTTGCACAGCTTCTCACTGGTTCGCTCCGGACTGTGTGGATGACACCGATGGAACCGTGGGCTGAGACGGCTGAGTGGTGGCCGGCGGCGTTGCCGGAACTGTCGAGGGCGGCGTGAGCATCGGCACGAACTGGATCACCGGCGTGGTCTGCTGATTGGTGGGCTGCGGCGGCCGCTGCAGTTGGATCAACTGCTCCACCGGAATGGTATCTTGCGGAGGATGGACCGGCACTGGACCGGTGGTCTCCATCCCAGGCGTGCGCGTGGGCGTCCCGGCAGTATTCGGATCCATGAATTTCTTCGGGAACTTCAGAGTGGGCATGGGCTGGCCGGCCGGGAGCGGCCGGACGATTTCCGGCGTCACAATTACCAACAATTCCGAGTTAGTCTTTTGCAGGTTGCGCGACCGGAACAGCCTTCCAAAAAACGGAATGTCGCCGAGCCCTGGAATTTTGCTCAATTGCTCAGTGACGCGATTGTCCAATAATCCGCCGATGGCAAAGCTCTGGCCGGATTCCAGTTCGATCTCGGTCTGCACGCGGCGCGTGGAGAGCCCCGGAATGGTTGTCCCCTGGAACGTCAGGCCGTTCGTAAAATCGAGTGAGCTTACTTCGGGCGTCACTTGAAGGCGGATGGTTCCCCGGGGGGTGACCGTGGGCGTGAAATTGATCCGCACGCCGAATTCGCGAAACTGGATAGTGACCGCGCCTAAACCCGCGCCGCCGCCCTGCAAAGTTGGAAACGGAAACTCACCCCCGGCGAGAAAACTCGCACTGTGGTTGTTGAGCGTCAGGACATTCGGTTCAGCCAAAATCTGCAGCCAGCTTTGGGCTTGGAGTGCTTCGATGGTGGCGCCCAAATCCAGATCCGGACGGAAGAAGAAAATATTGAGAGCGTTGGTCAGGCTGAACGTGGATTGGCCGGCCGTTGTGGTGGTCCCGCCGCTGCTGGTGCCACCCAGGCTGTTCGACTGCGGCTGAGGCGGAGTGAATTGACCGGTAGTAACGGAGCCGATGGTCCGAGCCGCGCCGTTCGAGAAGAAATTCAAGCCCAACTGCTGGGAATAAGTTCGGTCCACGTCGGCGAAGCGGACTTTGATCAGAATTTGGGCTTCCACCGGCGGCACCTTGACGCGCAACAGATTCACCGGCTTGCCGAGCGCGCTTGCGATCAGCACCGCCCGGTCCGCGCTCATCAGATCGTTCACGGTTCCGCGCAGGAAGGGCACGCCGTCCTCCATGGCGATGGCAACTTTCTGATCGCCCATTTCGGTGCGAAGCTCGCGATTGACGTTATCCAAACGAGTGGAACTGGCTTGCACGATGAGGTCGAAGATCAGGCGATTCCCGTTTTGCTGCCAAACAATCAAGCTGGTTTCACCGGCCGCTTTTCCATTGACCAAAACCTCCCGTGGAGTGGTGGCGATGGCTTCGGCAACGGTCCCGTTTGCGACGGAAACGCGCTGGATCACGGTGGGGCTATCCACCAACAGCGACTTGCCTACCGTGACGTACAATTCGCGCGCGGCCGTGGGCGGAGCTGGAGCAGCAGGCTGGTCCGCCGGATTCTGGGCCTGCAACAGCAACAGCGCCGCGAAGAATGAGAATGACCTGGTCAGCGAATTAGTCACTGTTTTTTACCCTCGTCCGGCTTGAACTTGGTTTCCGCGCGAGTAGTGCCGGTGATCACCTCAACCGTGAGAGGGACAACCACCTTGGGCGGATCGGCCGGGGCCACCGGCTTGAGCGGCGCCTTCACTACCGCCCGGGCAACTGGTTTCGGCGCCGGGCGGGATTGTTGCGGTAACCCGGTTTCCCCAGTGAACAGGTTTGAGACAGCGGTCCCAGGTGTGGTTACCGTTTGGGTGTCCAGCGGATTGCGCAGCACCAGTTGGATATGCATTTCGTTGCTGGCCAGGCTGAGCGTCTCGGCCTGCTCAGGAGTCACCAGCAAATTCACCACCGGAACGCTCACAGGTTTGCCCTCGGCATCTTTCTGCATGTCCTGCCCGGCCGAGAGCACCTCCATATTTTGCAGCAGCGTCTTGGTCACTGTACCGAGTCCGCTGGATCCGCCGGGAGGCGTGCCGGCAATCAGAACATCCACTCGCGCTCCGGGCCGCACGAATCCGGAAACACCGCCGACATCGTTCACGCGAATACTGACGGCTCGCATGCCGGGAGGAATAGTGGCAGCCAGGCCACCGCCCGCCCCTTTCGCCGCCAGGCGCGTATCCAGGATCGGTTCGCCTTCATAAATGGTGGCAACAACTCCTCGGCCGATTGCGTCGGCGCCGGCTCCCAGAGCGCCTTTGGGCTCGGGCCCGTTCCAATCCACCGTCTTTACGTCGGAATCCTTTACCAGCGTTCCGATTTCAAGATTGCGGCTCGCCACCACCACCTGCGCGATGGCCGGTTTCGCGCTGGCAGCTAGCTTGGTCACAATCAAACGATAAAGAACCCAGCTTGCGACCGCCGAAATGACGAGCGCGAAGGCGAGAACGGACAAAAGACGCTTGTTCACTTTTTATTAACTCCCGTTAGCTGCAGCCAACCGGTTGTTGGCTGCCGACCAGATGCTATTGACATTGCTGCTCATGCCAATAAACGCGGCGGCTCCCGCCAGCGCGATGAACGCCAGCAGCAGCGAATACTCCACCAGATCCTGGCCGGTTTCATCGCTCATGAACCGGCCGGCAGGCTCGAACATCGTTACGATACGCGGCATTATGTTACTCGACTGCGCAGCGGGGTTCATGCAAACCGTCATAAGCCCTGGTCTTGCCGCGCTGATATTCCACCATCCGCGGAGCGTTATGGCGCCGAGTTCGCGGCATTGGCAGCCTTGTTCAACTGATTGTTGGCGATCTGCCAAATAGTGCTGATGCTGCCGCCGGCATTGATAAACAGCGCGGCGGATGCCAACGCCACAAAGGCCAGCAGCAACGTATACTCAATCAGGTCCTGGCCTTGATCGTCTCTGAAAAACTGTTTCAGAATGGTCACGCGTCATACTCCTTTCGATTGTTTTACCGCGACCATCTTCCGATCGCGGGTTACCACTTTCGTGATCTCGGGATCACGCACCTTCCCGCCGGTTGAACCAGCGGAAACTTGTTGACTCTCGGCTGCCCGCTCCGGGACCGCCCGGAAAACGATGGCGACCGTGTCGTCATAAACTGTACGCCAATGGCCGGATTGCTTGATGGCGCCGGCCAGTGCGGTCTTGGTGGAAAGCACAATGGTGTCCACTTTATATTTGTTGAGAGACTGCTCCCAGTCGTACTTGACGTTCATCACATCCAAGTACTTTTGTTCAAAGTCCTGCCCGTAGAAATCGTCGCGGCCGTCCACGAATACTTTGTGGCCGGGATAGAGGTTGTAGAGCAGATAGTCGCCCCATTCGTCGTCGGTAAAGATTCTCGAAGCCGGGTCTGCCCGCAACACGCTTAACGCCTTGGCCGGATATCTTTGGGGATCGTACTCCGCCTTCAACTTGCCGGTTGCGGTTGGATTGACGATCGCGAGCACCAACACCAGGGCCGCCGCCACGCTCACCAGATGAAGCCTCCAATGCCGGTCTATTTCGGAGAACTCGGCCGCAACGCTCCGAAACCCGCCGGCCGTGCGCTTGAGCCATGCGGCAGCTTGGGCATACTCGAGACCGAGCAGCGTTTCGTACACAGCTTGGGCCACGAACGGCGCCGCGATAATGGTAAACAACGGGATGTTGCGCGCCGCGAACAAAGCCAGGTGCGCCCAGCCGGCAATCAAAACCAGCGGCACGAAATCCCGGCGCTGGATCACGAACCAGGCCGCGGCAAAGGCGCCGAACAGCAGCATGCTTTCCAAATACAATGCGGCCGGGGAATGGAAGCTGATGGATTGATACTCTCCGATGTTCTGTATGTGAAACGGTTCTGAGAAGAATTGGTAAATGTGCGTGTGCAAATGATAGGTATACGGATTCACGAGCGTGACAAACGCGCACAGGAGCACCATCGCCGCATAGCGCGCGGACGATTGCAACGCCGCCCGGCGCTCGCTCGAACTCGACGTGAACAGCGCGCGCGCCAGCTCGCCCGCGGCAAATCCCCCAAGAATAATCAGCCCAACAAAGAATCCGCCGTGCAGATTCGTCCAGAGAATGAAGAACAGGGGTAGCGCCCAGAGCCAGCGCGTACGGCGCGCCCGATCGCGGTCCAGCGCCATCAGCAGGATGACAGTGAACAACATGGTCACCAGGTGCGGCCGTGCCAACCAATGGATCGCCGAGGCCGCGCAAGCCAGGAAAGTCACGGTGATCGCGACGAACGGATTTCCACAATGCCTGGAAACCAAGCGGAACAGAAGTGCGAACGTCAGGCACAGGATCAGGATGTTCACCGCTACCACGATGGCCAAGCCCCCGCGCTGATATAACCAGGCGAACCAGGCGTCCCACAACCACTCCCACGCATACCAGGGCTGGCCTGGTTTGGTGAACGAGAAGATATCCGCGTGGGGCACCCGGCCATTCGCCAGAATCCATTGTCCGGTGCGAATGTGCCAGCCGGTGTCGCCGTCGCCCAGCATGGTCTTGGCGCCGTCCATGCGCGTGAACAGGAACAAAATAGGCATCAGAAACGCCAAATCCGTCATAGACGGCAGCACCCGGACGATTGGGTTCGTTTTGTTCTGCATCACATCACTGCTCATCACATCACCGCCAACGAATCCTCGGGCATGCGGGCGGGTTTCGCGACGGCAAACTGAACGCGCTCAAACCGCAGTGCCACAACCCAGCCTTCCTTTTCTTCGCTGATCCGAACCGCCACGGCTTTGCATGCCAGGCAGCGCTGCTTGAATTGCCGATGCTGGGGTAGCGGAACCTCCGCCCAAAGCGCATCCCCCGGCCTTGGTACTAGAGCCGGATGACCGTTCGAAACCATCCGAATCAGCGCACCGGAGCGGCTCAAGTTTAACGTCAAACCTTCGATAAAGTGCTGACCGCCAATGGGTTGCACGCGGCACCTCAGTTGAACTTCGAACCTTGAATCGCGTCTTCGTTCCATTCTGGTACTGTAGTACCTGACTGTACCACCCTGGATTATCCGAAAAAGATGAATTTGGATAACATAGTACTGTTAACGAAAGATATGGGTCGGAGACGCAGGCTCCCGGCGCTTGATTCACTGGCATGTCCTAGGTAAAATACCTTACAACAAGTGTAAGATCGAATGTTCGCGCGATCAAGTGAGATTGACGGCCCAATAAGTTAGGTGGCGAGATTTGATTTCCCTCACCGTATACACTAGTGAACCGTTGCAGGCCATGGCGCTGGAGGTTTTGCTCCGGCCGTCGGACGACATTTCCTTGTTGCCCATTGTTTCCGATGTCAACGCGCTGCCCGCGCAGGTTGCCTTACTCCAGCCAGAGGTGCTGCTGCTAGCAGTAGACACCAGCGTGGATTGGGGCTTGCTGAACCAGATGCGCCGCGACAGTCCAGCTACAAAAATGGTGATGTGGCTGCACGAGATCACTCCCGAACTCGCCTATCAAGCGATCGAGTGCGGCGTGCGCGGAATTCTTCGCAAGAGCCTGCCCGCGGAGATGATTGTGAAATGCGTGCGCAAGGTGCAGGCCGGGGAGCTGTGGTTCGAGAAATCCCTTACTCAGACTTTCCTCAGCGGGCGCAGTGTCAAAGTTTCCAAGCGGGAGGGCGAACTGATCACGCTGGTAACGCAGGGGCTGAAGAACAAAGAGATCGCCGGCGTGATGGGGATCACGGAAGGCACGGTAAAAGTTTATCTTTCCCGCCTGTTCGGGAAGATTGGAGCCAGAGATCGTTTCGAGCTGGCGCTGATTGGGCTGCGCAACGCACCGAGCGGCATGGATTTCGGCAGCGCGCCCATGCGGACCTTAACGGGGCTTCCGGCAGCAGATCAGCCCGCCATACAACCCATAGACGCGACGCCTAAAAAGGGCCAGTCGCAATCCACCCGTTATTTCTTCGCGCGCGCCGCGCATTAAGCTGTAACCCGCGTGCGCGTCCGGCTCAGATGGAATGACGGGCAGCCGAGCGCGGACCTTCTATTCCGCGGTATTCCACAAAAAGGTCTGTGGGCGCCGTTTTCTTTCTCGATGTGCATGCAAGCCGTGGTGGTGGGCCTCGGAGTATCGTACCTGCATTTTGTCGCGCTGCTGCCGCCGGATTCCGTGCTTGAAATTCGCCGGGACCGGGTGCTGGATCTGAGCAGCGATCCGATGGAACCCCCTCCCCTGACCGCGCCCAATCTAACTTCGATGGATCGCGCCGCGCCTCGGCCTGCGCGCGCTCAAGCTTCCGCCGCCCCAAGCACAACGCTAACCGCTCCCGCACTTCCAGCGCAGGAATTCCGGATGCCGCCGGTGCGTGCGCTGCAAGCAGTCCATCAGACGCTGGTCCAAATGGATTTGCCGCCCACCATGGACCTGCATCAGCGGCTCCTGGTTCCTACCATCGTGTTGCTGGCGTCCACGCCGCACCGGATGGCGCCCAGACCATTCGTCGCGCCGCCGCAGCGGAAGAACACCATGGAAGTTCCGAGCCACGTGGCGTTGGAGATGCATCCACCGATTCTGGACGTGCGGGCGGGTTTTGCGAAGACTCCCGAAGTCTTGAAGGAGACCGCTCCGCGGCTGGCGGCGCCTGTAGGTTCTGTTGCGCCGGTGGCCAGTAATCGCGAACCCACGGAGGCCAAGCCGGCCGCGGCCACTGTGACTGGAAGCGGCGCGGCCGAGCCGTCCAATATTATTTCGCTGCCCGACCGGCCGATTCCGGCGGCGTCCGCCATCGTGCTGCCCCCGCTGAACCAGGTTTCAGCACGGGATGGCGCAGCGGGAGCGGGTGGCGCTGGCGCAGGTGCTGCGGGGCCATCCAACGTGCAGAAGACAAATCCAGCCGGGAGCGGAACCTCCAGTGCGCATGCCGCAGCGGGCGCTACCGCGGCCCGGAACACTTCCGCTCCCTCTCCCGGTAATTCGCCGGCAAACCACTTGCCCGGTCCAGGCCCCGGCAGCGGAGTATTGCCGAAAGCTGTCGCTGCCGGACCCACGCGTTTGATCCGGCCGCAGAACGGAACATATGAGGTAGCGATTGTTCAATCGTCCGGCGTGGTGCCGGGTTCGAACGGGATGCTGAAGGGCAAGCCGGTGTACAGCGTGTACATCCCGGTGGGAGCGGGCAAGGAATGGATCCTGCAATACTGCCTGCCGGAGGACGAGGCACGTCCCGCCGCGCGATCGCAGGTGGTGCAGTTGGGCAACATCACGCCGATCACTGCGCCCTATGCGTTCTCCATCATCGGTCCCGCGATTCAGTTTCGGGAGGGCGCTCGCTACGCGTTCATTCACGGATTTGTGAATGCGTCCGGCCGATTCGAACACCTGGAGGAGGCGAGCGACCGGGAGATCGAAAACATCGCGGCAGTGCTCGAAAGCCTGGGGCAGTGGGAGTTCCGGCCGGCGACGAAAGATGGAGTGCCGGCGGTGGTGGAGATCCTGCTGTGCATTCCAAACGCGGCGTGAGAGCTATAATGACGGGAAGCAAGACCATGCCCGCACGCCGCAGTTCAGGAAATTCCATTATCGAGTTGACGTTCATGATGCCGTGGCTGCTGTTTTTGTTCGTGGGCGTGTTCGATTTCGGATTTTATGCGTACGCGCTGATCGCGACACAGAACGCGGCGCGGGCGGCGGCGGTGCATAATTCGATTAGCAGCATGGCCGCGACTGATCCCGATTTGTCCGGATGCAAAATTGTGATTGCTGAACTGCAAACGGCCACAAACGCCGCGAGCGTCCCCACGGATTGCAGTAGCTCCCCATTGCAAGTTACATCGACGCGTATCGTCGACCCTAACAATCCGAATGCTCACGAAGCAAAGGTTATGGTGACCTATCAGACCGCCTTGTTGATACCAATACCAGGCCTGTTGCCGGGACAACTGAGCATCACGCGAATCGCGCTGATGCAAGTGAATCCGTCGGCGGATTTCTGAGATGCGGAAACAAAAGATCTCGCGAGGAAATGCAACCATCGAGTTCACTCTCGTCGGGATTCCGCTCGTTTTTGTTTTGATCTCCACCATTGAGATGGCGCGAGGGATGTGGATTTATCATACCCTCGCCTACGCCGTTAAAGAGGGCACACGCTACACAGTCGCACGAGGGCAGAATAGTCCCACGACGTATCGAAACGTCTGCAACGCGATTCTGCAAGCAGGTACGGGCTTGTTGCCAGAGGACCTCAGCCTTGTGTTTAGAAGTGACCTAGCCGGAACCAAATTTGCCCACATTGATGGGCCATTCACCGCAGGCACCTGTTCGCCAACAAGTCACAGTCCGGGAGACGCGTGGCCCCCTGGTGACAATCTATCTGTAATAGATAATCAGCCGGGGCAGACGATATCGATAACTGGCTTCTATCCGTTCGTCTCGGCCATATCTATGTTCTGGCCCGGCGCTGGACCTGGGATGACGTTCCAGAGCCTCACATGCCAGGGAGCTGGAACGCTCTGCCTTCCTGCCGCTTCCCAGGATGTTATGCAGTTCTGATGAAACATATGACCAGGTTGAAAAATGGTCGTCGGGGACAGGCTCTCTTACTCGTCACCCTTTCCCTCTTCGCCATGTGTGGCCTGCTGGGACTCGCTGTGGACCTGGGGTGGTCGTACTTCGTCAAGAAATCTGCGCAAAATGCGGCGGACTCGGCTGCGCTGGCCGACGCATATCAGGCACTAAGTGCTGTGGGCCA
>Ga0302326_10008022_pt1 | contig 23370 bp, 11 predicted proteins | sample Palsa_T0_3_FD_202264 | JGI IMG/M metagenome (GOLD analysis project Ga0302326, IMG submission 202264) | Peat permafrost microbial communities from Stordalen Mire near Abisko, Sweden - Palsa_T0_3 | ecosystem: Environmental > Terrestrial > Soil > Palsa > Peat permafrost | place: Sweden: Abisko... | reverse complement strand
TATCCGATACCGGTAGCCCAGATTCTCCGCCCGCAGGTTCTCTTCGAGCGCCCGCAGCCGCGGCGGCAGATCTTCCTTTCGATCGGCGTAGAACTCCACGCACAACGTCGCCTCCGGATCGCCTTCGATGAATGATTTGCGGATACGGTCCAGGGCCGCGTTCTGGCGCGTGTTATCGAGAATCGCTTTGTCCATCACCTCCACCGCCGATGGACCATGCCGCAGAATCACCGGCGTCGCGGCCAGCGATTCCAGCAAATCGCCGAACTCGATTACCATCACTGCCTTCGCCTTCGGCAGCGGAACCAGCCGCAGCTTCGCCTCCAGCACAATGCCCAGCGTCCCTTCGGACCCCACCATGATCTTCGCCAGATTCACCGGTTTCACGGTATCGGCGAACTCGTCCAGATTGTATCCGCCCACGCGCCGCAGCACCTTCGGATAGCGGCGCGCAATCTCCCCGGCGTGTTCCGTGGCCAGGCGCAGCACCGTCCGATAGCAGGCCGCTTCGAGCGATTCGCCTGCCGGGATTTCGCCGCGTGGGATCTCTCGAAAATGGGCAATAGTTCCGTCGGAAAGCATGACCACTTGTTCCAGCACGTGATCGATGGTTTTCCCGTAGAGCACGCTGCGCGCGCCCGCGGAATTATTGGCCATCATGCCGCCGATGGTGGCGCGGCTGGCGGTTGAAATGTCCGGCGCAAAGCGCAGGCCAAGCCCGGCAAGCTCCGCATTCAATTCATCCAGCACAATCCCCGGCTCGACGCGCGCCCAGCGCTGTTCCGCGTTTACCTCAAGCAGACGATGAAAGTATTTGGACGTGTCCACGACGATTCCCGCGCCGATCGCCTGCCCCGCTTGCGATGTTCCGCCGCCGCGCATCGTCATGGGGCAGCCAAACCGCCGGCAGATTCCGGCCACGCGAATCAAATCCTCGCGATGCCGTGGAATCACCACCCCCGCCGGCTCGATCCGGTACACGCTGGCATCCGTCGAATACAACGCGCGGGAGATTTTATCGAACCGGACTTCGCCTTCGATGCTCTCTTTCAGCTCGCGCTCGAAAGCGTGGTTCAATGCGCCAACCCTTCGCGCAGCCGGTCCAGGCCATGGCTCAGGTTCTCGCCGCCGCTGGCGAAGGAAACCCGTAGCGTGCCCTCGCCGCCGGCGCCGTATGCCGCGCCGTGCACCACAACAACGCCGTATTCCTCCATCAGCCGCCGGCGAATCTCATTGGAAGGAACCTGCGTTTCGCGAACGTCCACCATTGCGAAGAACCCGCCTTCCGGCGCGATCGTGTGCACGCCGTGCAACTGCTCGATCACCTGCGCCCGCCGCCGCCCATATTCCTCGCGCATCGCCGCGACGCAGTCCTGCGGACCCGTCAGCGCCTCCGCCGCCGCGTCTTGAATAAAGGTCGCGGGGCCCCGGCTCGATTGCGCCAGCGCCAGAAACATGCCTTGAATCAGCGGCGCCGGACCTGCGCAATATCCCACTCGCCAGCCCGTCATCGAATACGTCTTCGAAAGGCTGTTTACCAGCACGCAGCGGTCGCGCAGCGCCGGCGCAACTTCGAGCGGCGAAATATGCACGGCTTCGCCATACGTGATGGCTTCGTAAATCTCGTCGCTGATCAGAAACAAATTCCGCCGCTCACAGAACCCCGTGATCGTCTTGAGCTCATCGCGCCCCAGCACCGTTCCCACCGGATTCCACGGCGTATTCAATACCATCGCCTTCACCGCCGGCGACCAGGCCCGCTCCAGCGCTTCTTCCGTGATGACAAATCGTCCTTCGCGAATTTCCGATTTGACCGGCCTGACCTGGCCGCCCGCCAGCCGGATCGGCGATTGATAGGCGTCATATACCGGATCGGGCAGCAGCACTTCGTCGCCTTCATTCAGCATCGCCATCAGCGCTGCGTAGACGCCCAGCGTTGCGCCCGTCGTAGCCAGCACCTCGGTCCCCGGATCGAAGCGCAGGCGATTGTCGCGCGTGAGTTTCTGCGCCGCTGCCTCGCGAAAGCTTTTCTCGCCGCGATTGTCGGGATAAGACGTGCGCCCGTTGCGCATAGCGCGGATCGAAGCTTCCACGATATGCCCGGGCGTGGGAAAGTCCGGCTCGCCGCGCATCAACGAAATGAGCGATTTCCCCTGCGCCTGAAGGGCGCGCATCTCCGCGAGAATCGCGTTTACCGCGGTAGGCCGCATGCCGGAAATCCGCTTCGATCCTGAAAGAACGGGGAGAGGGGCGAGCACGGCCTTATCATAATTCAAGTGCTCACGAAAAAACAGATTCCCACGCCGGCGCTGCTCCTCGATGCCGATCTTCTCGAATCGAACCTCGCGCGCATGGCCGAGCGCGTGAAACAATCGGGCAAGCAGCTCCGTCCGCACGCCAAAGCGCACAAGTGTTTTGAAATCGCGCGGCGTCAGATCGCACATGGCGCGTGTGGCATCTCGGTCGCCACCGTCGCCGAGGCCGAGCTGATGGCCCGCCACGCGATCCCCGGCATCCTGCTCACGTCTCCGCTCGCCGATCCCGCGAAAATCGCCCGCATCGCCGCAACCGGCGCCATGGCCGTCGTCGACCACGTGCGCCAGGTCGAATGGTATGCCGCCGCTGCCGCGCGCCCCGTCGATCTATTGATCGATCTCGATGCCGGCGACCATCGTACTGGCGCAAGCTCGGCGGCGCAAGCTCTCGAAATCGCCCGCGCCATTGCCCAAAGCCCACAACTGCGCCTTCGCGGCTTCCAGGCCTATTCGGTGAGCGGATCGCACGGCGCGGATCCGGCCACGCGAAAAGGTATTTCGCGGGCCGCGTTTCAAACCGCCGCCGCCATTCGTGATTTGCTGGCGAGCGAGGGATTCCCCGCCGGAATCCTTAGCGGAGGAAGTACCGGAACATGGGACATCGATCTCGATCTCCCCGAGGTGACCGAGCTGCAGGCCGGATCGTACGTCATGATGGACCTTGCGTATCGCCGAATTGGGATTGACTTTCGTCACGCCATGACGATTCTCTCGACCGTCGTCAGCGCCAATCACGGCTTCTTCGTCACGCTCGACGCCGGATTCAAAGCGTTCGCAACTGATCGCGGCTATGGCCCCGAGCCCATTTGTCCCGGCGGCGCGAAATACCGCTGGGGCGGAGACGAATTCGGATTTCTCGATACACTTCTCGAAACCGAGCTCGGTCTTGGAGATCGAGTCGAGTTGATCGCCCCGCACTGCGACCCGACCGTCAATCTCTACGATCGGATTTATTTGTGCCGCGGCGAATCGGTGGAAGCCGTCTGGCCCGTCATGGAACGTTCCTGATGCAGTAAGCTCGTCCCACGCCGGTGCGCTACGCCGTGCTCGCCCAGCCATGGAGGTCTATCAGCCGGCGCTGCTCGACCGGCAAGCAGGCGACGGCCGGGACTTGCAAGCGAACTCTCTGATCGATCGTGCGGCGAAAGCTGCGGCGGGCGAGGCGGGCGAGACGGGCTGCCCGGAAGGCATCGCCCGGTTCCGGCGAAGCCGCGGACAGGTGTTCGAGCTCACCGGAGATCACCCTCCGGATAAGGAACAGATCCCCTGGAAGGTGTACGATAGGCAGCGTGGGCCTGGAAAACGTCAATCCTCACGAAGAACTCAAGCGGCTCGAAGAGCAGATCAAAGCAGCCACCGAGCTTGCCGCGCTGAAGCCGATCTATTTCCGGCTAAGCGCAATCATCGAGGCTTTCCCGGGCGATTTCGACGTGTGGTTTACAGCCAACGAGGTCAAGCAGCACCTGGTTGCGCGTGGCACCCTGCTCCAGCAAGGGGCAACCTCCCCTCCTGCGCCGCCTGCTCCGCCGCCATCTCCGCCCGCGATGCCACCGCCTCCGCTGCCGACATCTTTGCTCGATACCGTGTCGCCGGCGTGGGGCGCCCCACCCGAACCGTCCGTGATGCCTGCGGCGGCGCCGTTGCCGCAGTCCTCTTCGTTATTCGACTTCGCTGGGCCGGAGCAGCCTCCGCCGGCACTCGCTGGGACGTCTGAGAATCCGCCCCCGGCGCCGCTCATCCCGCCGCCGGCTCCTCGTCCCATGCCGCCGCGGCCCGGGGGCAAGCCGGCATCCACGCGCAAACGGAGTCCCGCGCTCGCCATCGGCCTGATCGCTGGCTTGCTGGCTGCCCTGGTAATCATTTTTTTCGTGACGCATCAACCCCCCAAACGCGCGGCGAACAGCGCGGTGCGAACCGGGACGACGCCCGTGCAAGTTGACATTGCGACCGCTCCGCCAGGCGCGTCCGTTAGGGTGGCTGCGGGCCAGTCCGGGTCCGGCGGCGCCGCGGCCAGCCCTGAGACTACCTGCACATCCAACTGCAAAGTGGCTTTAGCGCCGGGCACATACCTGGTCTCGGCGATCCTGGACGGCTACGCGGCCGCGGCTGAATCCGTTACCGTGACGGCCCAGCACCCGGCGACGGTCAATCTGACGCTTCAGCCGCAGGCCCAATCGGCTCGCCTGCTGACCGATCTGGCGCAGGGCAAGGCCCTCGTGGACGATCAGCCGCCGGCCGATCTGCAAGACGGTCAGTTGGTACTCGACAAGCTGGCTCCGGGTACTCACTCCGTGAAGATCACGGGGCCGAACGGGGACGCCTCCTTCTCGTTTGAGATCGCCAATGCGCGGCTGCCGGCCGTAACCGGCCCCGTCAGTGCGCGGAACATGATGGCGGTGCTGGTGGCCAGTTTCGGAAAGCAGGCGCGCGTGGTAACCAACGCGGGACCTTGGAAGCTCGCGGTCAACGGCCAGCCGCAAGGCGAAGCCAGCCCGGCCGGGACCGACCTCACGAGTTTTCAGCCCGGCGTGAACGAGATCGTCGTGGGCGAGGGCAAGGATCAGCGCACCATCAGCGAGAACTTCGACGCCGCGCCCATGCTGACCGCGTTCCTGAAAACCGACGTTAATGCGGGCACGCTGATTGTCTCGGCCGGTCAGGACGGTGTGCGCGTGTTCCTGAATGACAAGGAGTACCGGCGGCTTACGCAGCGGGGCCAGGTGCGCCTCCAGACCCTCGGAAAGGTCACTGTGCGGGTGGCCAAGAGCGGCTTTCAGGACGCGCCCGCGCAAACCGTCGAAGTGAAGAAAGGCGCCGAAGTGCGCCTGCAGTTCGACCTCAAACCGCAGCCGCAATTCGGCTCGCTGGGCGTGCACGGCGCGGCGCCTGGCACTGAGGTCTTGGTGGATCAGAAAAGCGCCGGCATGGTGGGACCGGACGGATCGTTGAGCTTTGGCTCCATCCCACCGGGCGATCACACCGTCGAACTGCGGCGCGAACAGTACCTTCCGAAACGAATCCAGCGCTCGTTCGTCGCCGGCCGGGAGGTAGAACTGGGCGGCGCGGAGGTAGTGTTGGCAGCCGCCAACGGCGCCATCCGGCTCACGCGCAACCCTGCATCGGCAACCGTTACTTACCGCCGCGGTGATGAAGCGGAATCGCACGAAGCCAGCGGAAACCAGATCGAGTTGCCCCCGGGGAGCTATACATTTTCGGCCATCGCGCCGGGCTTCACCGAATCCACCGCGCGCGTCCAACTCGCCGCCGGCGAAAACCGGGAAGTGGATTTCACCCTGGCTCGTGAGCGGCCGGTGCCTGCCCCGCCACCGGTAGTAGTGGAAAGGGGAATGGCGGATTTCGAGGACGCGCAGGGCTGGAAGAAGGACGGCGGCAATTGGGTCCACAAGGGCGGCGGATTCGTGCCCTATAAGCTGACGCCCAAGGGTGTCTTCACCTTCACGGCGCAACTGCTAAAGGGCGGCGGCGTATTCCGGGCAGGCGCGATCCGCTGGTGCGTCCAATATCTTGACGCGAAGAACTACCTGCTGACCGAGATGGATCGGAAGAACTTCTGGACCGGCGTGATCAAGAAGGGCGAAAAGCTTGAGCGGGTCAAGGCGCCCACCAATCTGGGAAATCAGAAGGCCTTCACCATACGGATCGAGGTGACCCCGGATCGCCTGGTGCAAAGCGTACTCGTGGGCAACGAGTGGAAAGTCCTCGATACCTTTGCCGAGCCGGGCCGCGATTTCACCCAGGGCAAGTTCGGATTTCTGATCCAGGGAAACGACGAGATCGCCATTTCCGACTTCAAGTTCCTGCCAAAGTGATTGCGATATCTGTCTTAACCCGCCTCATCGGACCGGAATCTCCCATCCCGGCGCCCCAATCCGAGCCCTCTTTTGTGAAGCGCCGCGGCATGGCAGGTTGATGACATTAGATGTATCTCCCGGCTACAATAGTTAGCAGATGCTGAGTGCGGCCTCGGTTATTGAGTCTCAAACAAATCTTCTCCCGTGGAGATCATGGAACCTGCCCTAAAGAACGAAACCCTTGTGCCTCGGGACTCTCAAACCGTTATTCGGATACTCGGCGAATCAGACGCGGAGGCATTCTGGCAGCTGCGCCTGCAAGCCCTACAGCAAGAGCCGCTCGCGTTCGGCGAGTCTGCGGCGGAGCACCAGGAAATACCGCTCGCCGTGGTCGCCGCGCGTCTTCGATCGGATTCTTCGCGGCAGAACTTCGTAGTCGGCGCCTATTTAGATAATCGACTGGTTGGAACTGCCGGGTTCATTCGGTCCACGCGCGTTAAAACCAGTCACGAAGGTAGAGTCTGGGGAGTGTACGTGAGCCGCGAGAGTCGGGGAAAAGGAATCGGCAGCGCTATGCTGACTGAACTCATACGGCATGCCCGCTCGCAACCCGGACTAGAGCAAATCGTCCTCACCACGAATACAAAGCCGGAAATAGCGAAAGAGATCTACTTGTCACTGGGATTCAAAATCTGCGGACGCAGGCCGCACGCACTGAAATGGGACGGAGATTATTCGGATGAAGATTGTATGATACTTCAGCTCACTCGGTAAACTCTTGGGCGCCTGACGCAATTGGCGCCGGAAACGAGTCCGGACAGCGACTGCTTGATATGGCGCGCCGGCTGGGTTCGGCTTATAGGGAAAATTGACAAAAAGAGATAGCAGCCAAGATATGCACGCAGCTCCTCTAGATGAGCAACAGGTTAAACTCGATACTCTTCTCCGCGCCGGCAGGTGGTTTCTGCAATCCGGCATCCAGGCGCCCGGCGGAGGCGTAGCGCGGTTCTATCGCGCCGACCTCGGATGCAACCGGGCTGTTTCCACGGAGATTACCGGCTACACGGTCAACGCGCTCATGTTTCTGCATTCCGTTACTGGCGATGCGGTTTTTTTCGACCGGGCCCGCGGCGCCGCGCGCTTCCTGGTGCAGGACGCCTGGGATCCGGCTGCTGAGAACTTTCCGTTCGAACTCGGCCCAGGCGCCAAATCGATGTTGTACTTTTTCGATTGCGGCATTATCGTTCGCGGACTTCTGGCGGTCTGGCGGGAGACGCGCGAAGAGTTCCTGCTGGCGCGAGCCGTGCATTGCGGGCGCGCCATGATTCGCGACTTCGATACCGGCAGCGAGATCCGTCCGATTCTCACCCTTCCGGAGAAAGCGCCGGTGGATCGCGACTGGCGCTGGTCGTGCAATCCGGGCTGCTACCAACTCAAGTCCGCGATGGCGTGGCGCGACTTGGCGGCCGTCACCGGCGAGCGCGAGTTTTCGGATGCCTTCAACCGGCAGCTGGAGCGCTCGCTGGCCGGCTACGCGGATTTCCTTCCGGGAGCCTCCAACAGTGAACGCGTCATGGACCGTCTCCACCCTTTCTGTTATTTCCTGGAATCGCTTCTGCCCTACCTGAATGACGAACGATGCGCGCTGGCTTTGGCGGATGGGATTGCGCGCGTTAGCCGGTATCTGCGCGAGATTTCGCCCGTATTTGCTCGCGCCGACGTGTACGCCCAACTTCTTCGGGTGCGGCTGTGGGCTCGGGGGACGGTGCCTCTCGACGCCGATGCCGCAAAGCAGGAGGCAGAAGCGCTCGCGAGATTCCAGATGCGCTCCGACGATCCGCGCATTGATGGAGGATTCAGTTTCGGAACGCAGCGCGGCGAACCGATTCCGCATATCAACCCGGTGTCGACGGCATTCGCCATTCAGGCGCTGCACATGTGGCATGCCGGTGCGCTGCCGCCATTGAACGCGCTTATTTGAGCCGATCGGTTGAGGCAACCCTACGCTTTCGTATTGTGATGCTGACCGCTGGCCCCGCAACCATCGGTGGTACGGCGACTCTCGGTTTACGGCGCCAGTTGCCATAAGTGCCCGGCGCCCCGCCTTTTTGACCGACGCAAGCGGCCGCGGCTTGACGGGACAGCGTTCCTGCATTACGCTTGCAAGCGATAGGAGGGGCCGTACAATGCCTAAATATCTGATCCAGGCCAGCTATACCATCCAGGGAATTCAAGGTCTCGTGCAAGATTCCGCGGCTGGCCGTAGGGCCGATGTCAAAGCGGCGGTCGAGGGGCTCGGGGGAAAGGTCGAGGCGTTCTATTATGCGTTTGGCGAGGACGATGTGATCGCCATTCTGGATCTGCCCAACAACGTTGCGGCGACCGCCTTGGCTTGACCAGCGCAGGCTCTGGGGCAGTCCGGGTCCGAACGACGCCTCTGCTAACCGTCGAGGATGTCGACAGGGCGCTCGAAGTCAAACTGAAGTACCGCCCCCCAGGAAAATAGGGCTGCGAAGGGAAGGCCGCTCGCGGAAAGGATAGCTACCATATCGTGGCGGTTTCGGCCGGCGATAACTTCCAGATACGCCAAAAACCAGAACCTCCGGTCGCCGGGACAACTTTCCACAACGGGGCATAGGCTGCGTGGGCCAGTTTCAATAGTCGAAATTCTTGTCCCACAAGGCCGTGTGTCCGGAACGCGAGCCCAAAGTCCCTGTTGGCACGCCCGTGTACATGACCGTAACCCATGTGGGCGCAGCCAGTCCCCCTGCCCAAGACGGAGGTCGCTTTGCCTTCGGCTTCCGCCGATTACTTGCGCAATCGAATCCCGTGGGATGAATTTGCTTGTGCGGAGGGCCGCTAACTGGGAAAATTGGTTGTTCCATGATTCGCCGCGATTTCTTAACGCATGCAGCGTTCTTCGGCGCTGCCATGGGGCTGCGGGCGCAGTCTTCCGAAGGCTGGCCGGTGGTCCCCCGGATTCTCGCCCGGATCCGGCCGCCCCAGTTTCCCGATCGCGATTTCGACATCGTCCGGTATGGCGCATCGGGCGGCGGCAAAACCAACTGTCGCGCCGCCATTGCCCAAGCTATCGCCGAATGCCACGCAGCGGGCGGGGGCCGCGTGGTGATACCTGCCGGAACCTGGCTCTGTAATGGACCAATCCACTTGGCTGGGAATGTGAACCTCCACCTGGAAGAGGGCAGCATCGTCCGGTTCGGCGCCAATCCCGCCGATTACTTGCCTGCCGTGCTAGTCCGTTGGGAAGGCACTCGCTGCTGGAACTATTCGCCGCTGATTTACGCTTACGGGCAGGAGAATCTGGCCGTCACCGGACGAGGCGCTTTCGATGGACAAGCCAGCAAGTTTTGGCAGGAATGGAAGAAGAAACAGACGCCCGACCAGGAAGCTCTCCGCCAAATGGGAATGCAGCTCACCGCCCTCGAGAAGCGGATCTTCGCATCGGACCATTACCTGCGTCCGGGTATGATGCAGCTTTACGACTGCCGCAATCTGCTGATTGAAGGCGTCACGTTCCAGGACAGTCCGTTCTGGACCGTGCACCCCGTTTTCTGCACCAATGTCACAGTCCGCGGGATCCACGTCCTTCCTGGCACAACCAACGACGACGGAGTTGATCCCGATTCCTGCCGTGACGTCCTGATCGAAGATTGCGTCTTCGACACCGCCGACGATAACATCGCCATTAAGGCCGGCCGCGACCAGGACGCCTGGGACAGCCCCCCGTGCGAGAACATAGTGGTGCGGCGCTGCACCGGCATCCGTTCTCGGGCCAACGGTTATTGCATCGGCAGCGAGATGTCCGGCAGCGTGCGCAACGTCTTCATCGAAGATTGTAAAGTGGGCGAGGTTCAGTCAGCCCTCTATGTAAAGAGCAATAGCGACCGTGGCGGCGCCGTCGACGGCTTATGGATGCGCAACAATGCGATCGACGCGTGCGATTGGTTCGTCAAGATCGAAACCGATTACAAAGGGGTCACGGGACACGCCTACCCGTCGGCCTACAGCAACTTCAACTTTGACAATCTAACCTGCAAAATCGCGCGCCAATGCGGCATCTACTCTGTGGGGATCGTTGCCAAGCCGGTCGCGGGAGTCCGCTTCAAAGACATAACCATCGAACATACGCCAACGCCGTCCAAGATCGTCAATACAAACGGTCTCGAAATGCGGAACGTGCGGATTAACGGAAAGCTGCTCGACTAGAGGCGCGCCGCGCGGGCTTTCATGGCAGAGGCCGCCATGACCTGCTTCCGTGCCGTATTGCCGCGTTGTACTATCTGAGTATGTCTCAGGGGGTAGGGGTGGACAAGGTCCGGTTTGGCGTGTTCGAGGCGGACTTGCGCTCCGGCGAACTGCGTAAACACGGCGTCCGAATCCACCTGCAGCGCCAGCCGTTTAAGATTCTGGCCGCACTGGTCGAACGGCCCGGCGAGTTGATTACCCGCGAGGACTTACGGCAGCGCATTTGGGGGCCGGAGACCGTCGTCGACTTCGACCATTCACTGGGCACCGCGGTAAACAAGCTTCGCGAAGCGCTTTGCGACTCCGCCGACACTCCTCAGTTCATCGAGACTTTGGCCAAACGCGGATTCCGCTTTATCGCTCCGGTCGAACCCATCGGCACGCCTCCCGCGCGGCCCTTGGACGTCGCCACGCATGTGGCGGAATCGGTTCCTCTCTTGCCGCCGCCCGGCATTGTTCCGGACCCTCCCGCCCGCGCGGTTGCTGCGATTCCTTCCCGCTCGACCCCGCCCCGCAAGCTCATTCTGGGGTTGGCGGCGGGGATTGCGATTGGACTGGCCGTCTCATGGCTGTGGTTCAGTCACGGATCGCGCACCCCGGTAGTGGTGCGGTTCAATAAGATCACTTCGGATTACCGAATCTATCCGGGAGAGACGGACAACGAGCGCTTTCCCGGTGTGGCGACCGACGGCGTACGCGTCTTCTTCCCGGATTTTCAGAACGGCCGCGTGGCGCTGGCGTACGTATTGATAGGCGGCGGCGAAGTGCATCGGTTCGTCACTCCTCCGGAAATTTCCCGCCCTTCGGTGGCCGATATCTCCCGCGACGGCGCCGAATTGTTGATCCGCAGCATGATGTGGGCGGAAACCGAACAGCCGCTCTGGATAGCGCCATCCACGGGCGGTTCCGCGCGGCGTCTGTTCAATGTGATGGCTCACGATGCGGCATGGACTCCCGATCGCAAGTCCGTGCTCTATGCCTCCGGCCAGGATTTGTCGCTGATTGGGCGCAGCGACGGTAGGTCGCGAAAACTCGCTACCCTGTCCGGACGAGCTTACTGGATGCGCTATGCCCCGGATGGCTCCGCCATCCGTTTCACCGTGCTCGACCCTGAGACCCGTGCGACCTCGTTATGGGAGATTTCGCCTGACGGAAAAAACCCGCATCCCATATTGGCGGAGTGGGGCAACCCTCCGGCGGAGTGCTGCGGAGACTGGACGGCGGATGGCAGTTATTTCGTATTTCAATCGGCGCACGGCGGCAAACCGAATATCTGGGGCCTCCACGAGGCGAATTTTTGGCGGCGGGGCCGCAGCGCTCCATTCGAAATCACCGCCGGCCCGCTCGAGTTTCTCGCGCCGGTGCCGTCGCCGCGTGGCGACCAGTTGTTTTGCATCGGAGCCAACACGCGGCGCGAGCTTTTTCATTTTAATCTGGCGTCGCAGAGAACCGAGCCGTATTTGAGCAACGTGAGAGGCGCGCGGCGCTCCGAGCACGCGCACCACAGCGACCGGATCGCCTGGATCAGCGCTACCGACGGCACTCTCTGGCGGGGAAAGGAGGACGGCAGCGAACGAGTCGAATTGGTCTCCGCCCCATTATCCGTTTACATGGCGCGATGGTCGCCCGACGACCGGCGCCTGCTCGTGATGGCCAGGCAGCCGGGCTCTCCCTACAAAATCTATACCGTCTCCTCCGACGGCGGTGAGCTGCAACTGCTGCTCGACGACGGAAGGAACCAGGCGGATCCGGATTGGGGTCCGGAAGGCGCAACGGTGGTCTTTGGAAGACTGCCGAATTACGCGGCCGAGGCGACGGCGCCCAAAGACATCCGCGTTATGGACGTGGCGACGAAGAGCGTGTCCATTTTGCCGGAATCGACCGGCATGTTCAGCCCGCGATGGTCGTCCGACGGCCGCTACATCGCTGCCATGACCCTCGATCAGCACAGGCTAATGGTCTTCGACCGCAATACGGCGAAATGGTCCACGGTGGCCGACGGCATCATTCACAATCCGGTGTGGTCGCGCGACGGCAAGGATCTCTATTTCCAGCAACTGGAGGAGGACGAGGTTCCGGTCTACCGCGTTTCCATCACCGACCGGCAGCTGCAACGGATCTGCGATCGGAACGTATCGAGTTCGGCGGACTCGATTGAATTTTGGGGCTTGGCTCCGGATGGCGGTCCGATCGGGACATTCCTCTTCTTTGCCGCCGATGTTTATGGCTTGAACTGGAAGCGCGGCGAGTAGGGCCGCTCAGCGCGATAACTTCACGGCATGTTGCCTGGCGTCAACCGGTAGCCGAACTTCCGTCACCGGGCCAAACCGGTCGGCCGAAGAAAACCATCCGGCTTCTTTGGCCGAGCGGAAGGCAGTCTCCGAAGGGAATTTCTTGAGAGCGACGCCATCGCTGCTGACGCTGCCGCTGGCCCGGTGCACGCGCAAAAGGTATTCCGGGAACTTCGCATGGTAGGAGCCGGCGGCCGCATCGAGCGCGATTTCGACGAACGCTCCGGAAAGTCCGGCGGCGATCTTCTGCCGGAAGTAGGCGCCGTTTTCGTAGGCGTAGGTGTGGCCGTCGTCTTCGTAGGCGACGAAGTCGGCGGCGCGCGCGGCGGATGGGAAAACGTCGAGCACCAGCGCGGCCGCCGGGCTGAGTTCGTTTCCCGTGACGGCGGGCTGCGATGCCAGGATCGATCCGTCGCGCACGTAGATCGGAATGTCCTGCCAGTTGGTGGAATCGACTGGAACGCTAAGGTCCCGGCCGCCTTCTACAGGCTTTCCCGTGGCATAGTCGAACCAGTTGCCCGGCGGCAGGTAGAAGCTGTGGGCCGTCATGCCGTGTTCCACGATGGGAGACACAAACAGGGCATCGCCGAACATCCAGCCGCGGGTTTCCTCGGTGCAACGTTCGTCTTCGGGAAACTCCCAGAAGAGAGGCCGCACCAGGCCGATCCCGGTTTCATGAGCGATGCGCGCGTTGGAGTATAGATAGGGCATTAAATCATAACGCAGCCGCATGATCTTCTTGGCCGCGGCTTCGGCGATTTCGCCATATTCCCAGGGCTGGCGTTTTTCGCCGTTGCCGCCATGCACCCGGAAAACGGGCACGAGCGCGCCGAACTCCATCCAGCGAGCGTAGTTTTCCGGAGTCGGATGCCCGCTGAAGCCGCCGGTGTCCATGCTCCACTGCGGTTCCCCCACGTCCAGCGTGGCGATCATGCGTTTGCGCTGGTAAGCCATGCTCTGAAAGCCTGTGCGGATATCGCCCGACCACTCCGTGTACCCATAGCGCAGGGCGCCGGAATAGTAATTTCGATTGATCGACCAGACGCGCTCGGAAGAGACGGAGCGCTGGCCCTCGTAAAGGGCGCGCGCCATGTTGAGGAATTGAAAATTGTTGAAGGTGGTCTGCCCGTCACGGTCGGCTTCATCGTTCCACCAGGCGGTCATGCCGGCGCGAAACGCCGGCTCCAGATGTTCCCAGTACCATTTCCTGGCTTCGGGATTGCCGAAATCGATGTTGGCGGCCGGGCGGCGCGTGAAGTAGTCGTTCCCCCGGGTTTCGTTGGGATACCAGAAGTTGTGCGCGGTGGCATATTCGGCCGCCTGCGTCGGCTTGCCATCGGCGCGGTTGAGCAGAATGCGTGGTTTGAGAATGCCCGCCACATGAATGCCGTCGGCGAGCATATCCGCGGCGAACTTGCCGGAAGCGCCGTTGGGAAACTTGTTGGGACCGGAATTTCCGTCTCCCGAAGTGCTGTTCCAACGCCACTCCCCGTAGTCGTCCTCGCCCCAGGCTTTCCAATCGAAATCGAAGATGAAGCCGCTTACGGGAATGTCTTTTTTGGCATAAGTAGCGGCGATTTGCCGCCACTCGTCCTCGGTGGAGACCCACTGGGAATTCAGAAAGCCCAGCGTCCACTTGGGGGGCATGGGCGGGCGGCCGGTGAGGAGAGCCAGGCCCGCCATGGTTTTCATGGGTGGTCCGACGATCACGAAATATTCGGCGTCGGGCCGGGAGCCTTTCTGGAACCGAATGGCGTCATCCTGCGCTTGGAACGCGCCCCCGTCGGAGTCTACCAGCACGCCATAGCGTTTAGTGAAGAAGAACGGTCCACCGGCGCCTCCCTGCGCGCCGGCGGCCACTGGTCCGCCGGTATTGCGGAGAATCCCCAGGCCGCTATCGGTTAAATCCAGGCCTTTGATGCCGTAGATAATATCGTTCTCGTCGTGGATCAGCGACGGGCCGTTACCGCCTCTTGGTCTCGGGCCCGCGCCGGCGCCGCCGCCCTCGAAGGCATCGCCGCGTAAAGTGAGGAGCGGGGCGCCGCCGGAGTCCTTAACCACTACGGAGAAGGAAGCGCCCTCATTCACCGTCACTTTCATCTCGGGCGAGGTGAGCGTGTCCACGGCACCCTTCTTTTCCAGATGGACCGCGCTCGCGCCGACGGGTTGGAATGAAGGATCCATCACCAGAGTGCGCGGCGTGGTCTGGCCATTCGGTTGAAAATGGACGCGTACGATGTTGGGCGCCACGGTCTCGACTTCTACCACGCTGGAGCCCTGCTGAACGCGGATGCGCGACTCTTGCGCGCACAGGGCGCCGGAAGCCATCGGCCAGCAAAACAGAATTGCGGACAGCGGCGCCAGGAACCGGCGGCGTGTCGGGACGTAACATGTCATGATCATTCGATACCTACAGGGTAAGAGTTTGCCTCCGCCGTGGGAGCTTTACAAGCAACCGTCCGTCCTTTATCTCCCAAGATCTATTCATCACCTAATCTATTGAAAAATATAGACTTGCCAGCGGTAGTCATTCCGCTGAAGGGATGAGATGACGGCCTGCGTGCGCCTAGCGCCGCCCGATGGGACTCAGTTGTTGCAGCAATTCGCGGCTGGGAGTGAAGGCCGGATTCAGGTCCAGAGCTTTCTGCAGACTGGATTGCGCGGCGGCGCGCTGGCCTAATTTCCACAAGGCCACCGAGAGGTTCAGGCGCACGAGCTGCAGGCCGGCGTTTTTGGAAAGGGCATCGTTCCAAAGGCGAACGGCTTCCGCATATTCGCCGCGCTCCATCATGATTCCGCCCAAGCCGACGGAGGCGGTGAGCTGGCCCGGATCGAGCGCGATGGCGCGTTCGTAGAGGGTGCGGGCCAGCTCATTCTTGCCATCGTTGCGGTAGATCTCCGCCAGGGATACGAGCACTTCGGCGTCGTCCGGCGCCTCCTGCGCGGTCCGCTGCAAGAGGGTGAGGGCGCGGGCTCGATCCGCTCCAGCGGCTGTTCCGATGGCGGCGATGGCGTAAGCCAGCGCCAGGTCGCGTGTTGTGGATGGCGCGGCCGCGAACGGCACGAGTTCGGCGTCGGACACGGCCGGTGGGGAAGACGCTTGGCGGCGCGGCCTGCGCGGAATGGAATGATCGGTGAACACGGTATGCTCGGCATCGCTGGCGGAGCTTTTCGTCATGTGGCAATTGATGCAATCGTCCTTCGCCGCAGTCCGCGCGGCGGGCGTTTCGGAACAGGATGCGGCCGTATGGCAGGAAAGGCAGCGGCCACGATACCACGCGGCGGCCTGCGCCGGCGCGGGAACGACATGCGGATCGTGGCAGGAACCGCACCACAGGCGGTCGCCGGATGCGCGCTTACAGGCGCTGGCGCCGAGATTTTCGACGTGGCCGGTGACGGTCACGGCCTCCGGCTTACCGGTGCGGACGAATACCGTCTGGTAGTCGGTCAAGCGGCCGCCAGGCTGGAAGCTGCGCCAGTCGCTACCTCGCCGCATCACGCGAACGTCGCCGGTCAAATGGCACTGCGCGCAGATCGAGTCGCGCTGCGCGGGCGCCAGTTTCGCTGGGTTGAGTATGCGAGCGTCTCCCGCCCGATCTCCCGATTGCATTTTGGCGACATGCCGATCGCCATTTCCATGGCAGCGTTCGCATGCCACTCCGCCTTCGCCGAACGCAGGCGAAGCGTAGCGGTTGAGGGTCAGGGGTTCGACTTGCAGGGAACTGGCGTGGCAGGACAAGCATCCGGGGGCGATGGGACGCGTAAGAAATGGATAGGTGTAGCGGTCGTAGCCCGGAGGGAGACCCCAGCGATGGCCGGCGGTATAGTAGGCTACGGGAGCCTCATAGAGATAGCCATCGTCTGAAATCAGGTAGCTGAACGCTCTGGCGCCGGAACCGACGGCGTAGGCGAGGACCTTGGAGCCTTTCGCAACCGCGGCGCCCTCCGAGCCCGCCTGCCCCACCCGTTCGAACTCGAGCACATATTCCCCTTTCTTGAGGGAAACCGAGTAGCGAAAGCCGGAAGCTTGGTGCATAAAGGAGGCCCGATCCAGATCTTCCGGCCGATCGGCTGCCTCGAGTTTGCGAGCGCTGCGCGCCATGGGGGTGGCGCGATACGCTTGGTAGATTTCGCGGTGACAGGAGGCGCAGACAGCGCTGGCGGCGTTGGCGGAACAGCATCCTATGAGGAGGAAAGGCAGGGCGGAAGCGGCCGGAAGTAGACGATTGCGCATCCCGTCCGCATTATAGCGGGCCGGCGGCAAAAAGCGATGATTTGGTTCGCCCGTCTGAGAATCAGGTAAATTCCTGATCTGTGTTTACGTAGGCGGTTTAGTAAATCGGCTCGCCACGGCTTCTGGAAACGGCCTAAATTCACATCATTTTTGGCTGCGAGTCCGCGCAATTAGAAGATTCAGGCCACCTGTTTTCATTAACTTAACTGATGATGTTTAATTGACTTTCCGGCTCGGTCAAATGGATTGACTGGCGGCCAGTACGATACCAAAATGGCATGACGTGACATTCAGGGGTGTCACCACGAGGGGGTTTAAGATGAAGATTGCATGTAACAGAGTTTTCCTTGTCGGAACGGCTCTTTTTTTTGGATTGTCGGCGGCCTTGATGGCCCAAAGCGACCGCGGGACCATTACCGGAACGGTAACGGACCCCGCAAACGCCGTGGTTCCGGGCGCCAAACTGGCGCTCCGTAACGTTGATACGGGCGCGCTGATGGAGACTCAAACCACGCCCACAGGCAACTTTACGCTCAACTCGCTACCTGTAGGGACATATGACCTCACTGTCCAGGCAACGGGGTTCAAAACAGAAGTCGCGTCAAAACTGGGCGTCGAAATCGACAAGACACTCAATCTGAACATCCAATTGCAGGTGGGCGCGACCACCGATTCGGTAACGGTAACGAGCGCGGCCGAGTTGCTCAAAACGGACAACGCGGAACAAAGTATGGTGGTGAGCGGCGAGAAGCTGAACGAACTGCCGATCAACTTCGGCGGCACCGGCAGCGCCGGCGGCGGCATCCGAAACTGGCTTACCTTCACCTACCTCGCCCCTGGGGTGGCGGGGACCAGCGCCACCTCTGAGGTCAACGGCTTGCCGGGTAGCAACTACAAAGTCTACTTGGAAGGCCAGGATTCCACTAGTCCCGTCGCCGTGGCCTGGACCAGCACTGTGCAGTCTGCGTCCGTCGAGGCAGTGACCGAATTTGCGGTGCAGTCTTCGAACTTCTCGGCGGAATTCGGTCAGGTGTTGGGAGGCTTGTACAACTTCACCACGAAATCGGGTACCAACCAATTTCACGGATCGGTATACGAAGAATTGACCAACGCAGCCCTCAATGCCGCCCAACCGTGGGATCATGTCCTGAATAAGGACGACCAGAGCGACTACGGGTTCTCCGTCGGCGGCCCGGTGCGAATCCCGAAAGTCTATAACGGCAAAAACAAAACCTTCTTCTTCTGGAATCTAGAAGGATACACCACGAGCTCCACTAGCATTTTGACGGAATCGGTACCCACCACCGCTTATCGCAATGGCGATTTCAGTTGCGCCCTCTACGCTACGTCGACCAATTGCACGGGAGCGACGGTAAGCCTTAAGGATCCGACAAGCGGATACTCGTACCTGGAGAATCAGATTTTCGACCCCGCAAGCACCTATACGGATTCGACTGGCCGTCTGGTTCGCACCCCGTTTCCCAATAATGTAATTCCCATGAACCGCATGGACCCCGTGGCTCTAAAGATTCAGGCATTCATCCCGGCGCCCCAGAACAGTCAGACCACCCAGAACTGGGACCCGACCCTTGTCACGCCAACTAAACAGCGGATTTTGAGCCTCAAATTAGACCAGAACCTTGGAGCAAATACGAAGATAAGCGGCTTCTGGAACCAAATGTCCACCAATTCGCCGGCTTACCCGGATGGATTGCCGTTCCCCATTACCGGAACCAGGAAGACGGTAGACGGCACCGTGGGAGGCAATCAGTTCCGTCTGAATCTGGACCACACTTTTTCCCCTACTCTCCTTGCGCACTTAGGCGTAGGGTGGTGGCGCTTCCTCAACCCGGATAGCTCGCCGCCGGATATTCTGAATTACGACGTAATGGCGAATCTGGGATTGGTGGGCAGCGCCACCGGCCTTGGTTTCCCACAGATTTCCGGCCTCTCTTATAACAACGAAGGCGGTATGGCGCAGACGATGGGGATCCAGAATTCGGTGTTCCAGCAGACCGATATTGCATCCAGCACGGGAAGTCTGACATGGCTGCACGGGAGGCACACGTTTAAGGCGGGTTTTGAGTTGAAGGATAGCGTTTACAGCGATCAAAGCAATAACGGAGTTCCGGGCATCTATACCTTCAGTGGGGCCGAGACGGCCATTCCATTTTTGAACAGCACCTCCGTGGGAGGGGGATCGATTGGAAGCGGATATGCCAGCTTCCTGTTGGGGCAGGTGCAAAACTACCAGGTCTCGCCGCCGGTGGCTGCGCAGCAGCGTTCGGTTGAGATGGGGTTATATGTAATGGACAGTTACAAGGCCACATCGAAACTGACTTTCGAATTTGGGCTGCGTTACGATCGCACGCCGATTGGCCATGAAGAGTGGAACAGACAGTCGGAGATCAGCTTCACCGCGCCAGACCCCAATGCGAACAACCTGCCGGGAGGCACCGTATTCGCGGGCTATGGCACGGGCCGGTGCAATTGCGAATTCGTGAACACGTATAATTTCGGGTTCGGGCCGCGGCTCGCTGTGGCCTATCAATTCAACAGTAAAACCGTTCTTCGCGCCGGCTGGGGAATCAGTTACGCCGCTCCCGACCAATGGAATTACTTAAGCAATAACTATCTGACGAATGGACTGGGCTACACGACCATCAGCCCCGGAAACAATCCACAGTTCGGCGATGCGTATTCTCAATTGGAGAATGGAATCGTTTACAACCCCTCGCAACTGCATGTGGTGAACCTGAATCCGGGCATCAACAGCCCCGTGGGCGCCCTGGGCGCTCCCAGCGCCAGCGCCATCACGTACGACCCCAGCGGCGGGCGTCCGCCGCGCGTCAATCAGTGGAACATTGCGCTACAGCGGATGTTGTCGAAGAGCATGTCTCTCGAAGCGGCCTATGTGGGCAACCGGGGCGTATGGGAACAAATTGGCGGCCTGGAGAATCCGAACTCCATTTCAGAAGCAAGACTGAAAGCGGACGGCATCGATCTTACCAACGCCACTACCAGAACCCTCATGACTTCGCAGATTTGCTCGGCGGCAGCCGTGGCGGCTGGATTCAAACTGCCTTATCCGACGTTCCCTTGCACGGCGAGCGTGGCGCAGAGCTTGCGGCCATTTCCGGAGTATTCGGTATCGTTGGCGCCTCAATTCGTCGATCAGGGAGATAGCTTCTATGACTCGCTCCAGGTGAAATTCACCAAGCGCCTGTCCCATGGTCTCGATCTCACCTCCAACTATACGTTCTCCAAGACCGAGAACATCGGTGGGTATATCAATGCCGATCCGACCAACCGGACTATCCAAAAAGGGCTCGATTCGAACGACTATCCGCACATCCTGGTCACAGCCTTCACCTACCGGACGCCGAAGCTTACGGAAAGTAGAATCGTCCGCGCGGTAACCGGCAACTGGACCTGGGGGGCCACCTTGCGCTACGCGAGCGGAGCCCTGATTTCAGCTCCGCAGTCGGTGAACAGCAAATGGAGCACCTACACCTTTGCCTCCGGCACGCCCATGGAACGGGCGCCCGGCGTACCCCTTTACCTGACCAACATCAATTGCCGCTGCATCAATCCGAACAACATCAACCAACGAATACTCAACCCGGCGGCATGGCAGGATGTAGCGCCCGGAACGATTAGCGAAGGCTCCGGTTACTACAACGATTATCGCGGACCCCATCAGGTTAATGAGAACATGAACTTCGGACGCACGTTCCAGATTCACGAGAAAATATCGCTGAACCTGCGCGCCGAGTTCTTCAATATCTTCAACCGCGTGGCTCTGGGTACTCCGACCTCGAGCAATCCAACGGCTACTACCACTGTCAACAATGCGACTGGCGCGATCAGCGGCTTCGGCTACTACAACCTTGGCAGCGCAAGCAATGCGGGCACTCCGCGCGTCGGCTTGATTGTGGCGCGCTTCCAATTCTGAGAAACACAGCGTGGGGCGGTACGCAATGCCGTGGTCTGCCCCCCTCGAATTTTATGATCCGACATATTTCTTTGATCTTGGCTCTGGCGCTGGTCGTGGTGGCGGAAGCGGCGGTTGACGTTCCGGCGGGTGAACCCGGATTCTACTTGCACCACTTCGAATACGATCCCCCGGAAGGCGCGCATCCGCAGAAAGTCGCGGTGGGAGGCGAATTCAACAACTGGGCGGAGACCGAGTTTCCCATGAAGCTGGATTCGGCCGGCCATTTTGTGGCCGACGTGAAACTGGCCGAGGGTCCACACGCGTATCGGTTTTTCGTTGATGGCGCATGGATGAACGACAGCGATCAGCACAGCGAAGCCGATCTGGAGGAATCGAATGGAATCCGCGGGCACAATTCTGCGGTGATCGTGGGGCCGGACGGGCGCGATTTACCCACGCCGCGGCCGGGTCAAATCGCGGTGGATGGTTTGCACTTCGTGCAGGGCAACATTCGTTATTTCGACCCGATCTCGGCGAGTGAAGTGCGCCTGGCATTCGGCGCGCAAGCGGGAAATCTCACGGGCGCGGCGGTTTATGTAAAGGCGGGAGAGAACTGGTGGCGCGGTGAGTTGTATCGAACCGATACCCGCGCGGGCATCGACTATTTCGCCGGCGTGGCGCTCAGCGGTACGCCGCAAATGACGTACTTCTTCGAATTGAAGGATGGCGCGGCGACGGGTTACTACGCCCGCGGCAAATACTTCACCGGCATTGCCGAAGCGCGGCGGAATGCCTGGCAGGGCCGCTTGCAGCCGGCTTTCGAAACCCCGGCATGGGCGCAACGCGCGGTGTGGTATCAAATTTTCCCCGAGCGATTCCGCAACGGGGATAAGGCCAATGACCCTGCTAACACGGTGGCGTGGACGGCGCGTTGGAATGCGGCGCCGCAGGGAGCGCCCGCCGGCGGACGCGGCAATAACCCGGGCAATCGGCGCTACGGCGGCGACCTGCAAGGCATTCAGGCGGAATTACCCTATCTGCGCAGCCTCGGCGTAAACAGCATCTACTTGAATCCGGTTTTCAAATCGCCCAGCATACACAAGTACGATACGACCGATTACCGGCATGTGGACGATGGTTTCGGCTCACCCGGCGATAGCGCCGAACTCAGCGGTGAAACCGATGACGACCCGTCTACCTGGAAATGGAGTAAATCCGACAAAGTGCTGCTGGACTTTCTAGCCGAGGCTCATCGGCAGGGCTTCAAGGTGGTGCTGGATGGCGTGTTCAATCACGCCGGAGCGCAGTTCCCGCCGTTTCTCGACGTCCGGCAGAACGGGCAGAAATCGAAATATGCGGATTGGTTCAACATCGCCAAATGGGATCCGCTCACCTGGATCAGTTTCGGCGGGCGCGCCGGTGGAAACATGCCGGAATTGAAGAAAGATCCGGTGACCGGACTGGCTCCCGGCCCGCGCGATTTCGTCTTGAATATTACGAAGAGATGGCTGGCGCCGGACGGTGATCCCTCGCGCGGCGCCGACGGCTTCCGGTTGGATTACGGGCAGAATGTTCCGCGCGTCTTTTGGATTACGTACCGGAAGCTAGTAAAGACCATAAAGCCCGACGCTTACATCACCGGCGAGATCTGGACTCCAGCCGCCAGCTACCTGGGCGGCGATGCGTGGGACGCGACGATGCAGTATTCGTTCTCCAATGCGCTGCAGTCGTTCTTCATTGGCGGATCGCGTCCGCCCATAACCGCCAGCGCGTTTGCCGAGCGTCTGCTGCAGCTGAACATGATATATCCGTTCCAGGTTTCCCTGAACCAGATGAACCTGCTGGACAGCCACGACACCGACCGTTGGGCGTCACGCTTCGTCAATGCCGACAATCCGCCCGCGCCTGCTCCCGGGCCTAATGCCAACGGCGGACGGCGGAGTTATAACACCTCGAAGCCGACCGACCTGGAATTCCAGCGCATGAAGCAGTCCGTCGCCGTGCAGGTGACATCGGTAGGCGCGCCGATGGTGTATTACGGCGACGAGGCGGGAATGTGGGGCGCCACCGACCCCGATGACCGCCAGCCGATGATCTGGAAAGATCTGCAACCCTACGACGACCCCGAGGTCACATTCAACCAGGATTTGTTCGATAGCTACGTGCGGCTGATAGCCATCCACAGCCGCTTCGCAGCGCTGCAAACCGGCTTCTCCCACGTGTTGCTAGCCGATGACGCGCGCAATCTCCTGGTATACAGCCGCGACCTGGGAGACTCCCACGTCTACGTGCTGGTCAATCGCAGCGCATCCCCACAATCGGTGGATATCGCGATCGAGCCTCTCAAGACGAACGTTGCAATCATCGACTGGCTCGATTCCACTCAGGCAGCGGTTGATATCGCGCCGGTCAAAACGCCGAATGGGCGTCCGTCGATCCAACCGGTCCCGGGCGCAAAGTCCATAATCGTGTCCCACGCCGGAAAATCAACCGTGGCGCTCAAGCCTTGGGAGAC
>Ga0302326_10008021_pt1 | contig 23370 bp, 21 predicted proteins | sample Palsa_T0_3_FD_202264 | JGI IMG/M metagenome (GOLD analysis project Ga0302326, IMG submission 202264) | Peat permafrost microbial communities from Stordalen Mire near Abisko, Sweden - Palsa_T0_3 | ecosystem: Environmental > Terrestrial > Soil > Palsa > Peat permafrost | place: Sweden: Abisko... | reverse complement strand
TCCAGGTAGTCTTGCCCGAACCGGGCAGCCCGATGGCCAGCACCACGTAGCCCTTTGGAGCCTGTGGAGAGCGTTCCGCTGCCTGGGCTTCAGGCGCAGGAACGCTGGGCGTCTCCGGCTGGGTTTCGAGCTCGAAGCGGCCGGAGCCTTCCGGCTCATTCCATTCCGGCCGCGCAGGCCGTTCAGCCCTGGGGTGGCGCGCCGGCGGCGGCGTCTGAGCCGGTGGCGCGGTCTGAGCCAGTGGCGACGCCCGCTGCGCGGGGGCAGGTCGAGGCTGCTGCGGCCGAGGCGTGGCCGCCTGCTCTGCCGGTTTTGCCGCCGGCGCCTCGTCCGGATAGAACGGCACCAGCGGAGCCGGTTGATTCGAGGGGAGTTCCTGGCCAATCTTGCCTGTGGATTCCGAAGTGTTGGGAGCGCGTCTTGAACGTCTTCTCATGAAGCCTTGGACACCTTCTCTAGTGATACCCGAATACCATACTTGCCGATGCGGCTGCAAATCGTGTGCAGCGCGTCACATATTTCTGCGCTCCCGGATCGGCACAATACTTGTGAGGAGTTTTTCCGCAACGGCCGGGAATCGCCGAGTATTCATCTCATCCTCGCTGGGTGGAGTGTTACCATCATGGGTTTGGTGGAATTCGATTCTGGACTGATTTCTGACGCCGAACCCGAGTAGTTCAAAACCCACAGCTTCAACGATTACTAAGGAGAATCGACACATGGCAGTTAAGGTTGGAATCAACGGCTTCGGCCGCATTGGCCGCAACGTTTTGCGCGCCGCTCTGGGCAATTCCGAGATTGATTTTGTTGCCGTAAACGACTTGACCAGCCCCGCCACGCTGGCCCATCTGCTCAAGTACGACTCGATCCTGGGCAACCTGAAGAACGAAATCGGCCACGGCGACGACTTCATTACCGTCGATGGCAAGAAGATCAAAGTCACGTCAGAGCGCGACCCCGCCAAGCTGGATTGGGCTTCAGTCGGCGCGCAGATTGTTGTCGAATCGACCGGCTTCTTCACCGACGGAGCCAAGGCCAAGGCGCACCTCGGCGCGACGGTGAAAAAGGTCATCATCTCCGCTCCCGCCACCAACGAAGACATCACCATCGTGCTCGGCGTCAACCAGGACAAGTACGACCCGGCCAAGGACAACATCATCTCCAACGCCAGTTGCACCACCAACTGCCTGGCGCCGGTCGTGAAAGTGATTCTGGAAACCACGGGCCTGGTCAGCGGCATCATGACCACCATCCACAGCTACACCAACGACCAGGTCATCCTCGACTTCCCGCACAAGGACCTGCGCCGCGCCCGCGCCGCCGCTCTCAATATGATTCCCAGCTCAACCGGCGCAGCCAAGGCCCTCAAGCTGGTCATCCCGGAGACCGCAGGCAAGCTGGACGGCTTCGCCATCCGCGTGCCCACACCCAACGTCTCCATCGTCGACCTGACCTACATCGCCGAGAAACCCACCACCGTTGCGGATTTGAATGCCGCGTTCGTGGCCGCCTCCAAAGGCGAGCTCAAGGGTATTCTGGGTGTTGACTCGAACGAGTTGGTCAGCTCCGACTTCAAGGGCGACAAGCGCAGTTCCATCGTCGATGCGCCGCTGACCAAGGTAGTAGGCCAGAGCGTAAAGGTGCTGAGCTGGTATGACAACGAGTGGGGCTACTCCAACCGCGTCGTCGATTTGATCGGCTTCCTGGTGAAAAAAGGGCTGTAAACAGCAGGGATCTGGGATTAGGGATCAGGGATCGTTTTTCGAACCCCGATCACATTTGGGTGCCCCATCCTTGACGTAGTTTCATCGCGTCAAGGGTGGGAATCGACAGAATTTTAGGACCTGGGATTCTCCATGCCAAACGAAGGGGAACAAGTCACCCGCCGGGACCTCGACCCGAACGAGATCATCCGTTTGGTGAAGGAGCGCTACCGCGTCTGCCGCTACATGTTCGTGGTAGCCGCGATTTGGGTCTGCGGCGGAGCCTTGCTATATTTCCTGTGGCTTGGTTTCGGATACCAGAATACTCACATCCGATTGGTTTCATTTGTACTGCAGATGGTTGGATATGGCACCTTCTCGATAGCCTTTGCAATGCAGCTAGCCCTTTACCGTTGTCCTATTTGCGACTCCTTTCTCGCTCGAAGGCTCAAAGACAAAATTCGTTGTCCTCGATGCAATGCGCAGGTGAGAGCATCGGCATGATCCGAACCAACGTCACCGGCAGTTCACCGTACGAGCCCATCATCGGCTTCTCCCGCGCCGTGCGCGTGGGGCACTCCGTGCTTTTAGCGGGCACAGGTCCCGTGGGCGCTGAGACTGAAGACGCTGCCGGACAAACCCGGCGCATCTTCTCGATCGCCGCTGAAACACTGGCCAAAGCCGGTGCGACGTTCAACGATGTGGTGCGCACCCGCATGTATTTGACCCACGCGGAAGACTGGGAAGCGGTGGGACACGTGCATGGCGAATTCTTCTCCGCAAATCGTCCCGCAGCAACAATGGTTGTGGTCGCCGCGCTCCTCAACCCCGCCTGGCGCATCGAAATTGAAATGGACGCCGTAATCCCCGAACCGACTGATCACTGACCACTGTCCACTGTCCACTGTCCACTGTCCACTGTAGAAAGGTTTTCACCCCATGCCCAAGCTTTCCATCCGCGACATCGAACTGGCCAACAAGCACGTCTTTATTCGCGTCGACTTCAACGTGCCGCTCACCGAAGACGGCAAAGAGATCACCGACGATACGCGCATCGTGGCCACGCTGCCCACCATCGAATACGCACTGCGCCACAAGGCCAAGGTGATTCTCGCCTCGCACCTTGGCCGTCCCAAGGGCAAGCCGAATCCTAAATATTCGCTGCGCCCGGTGGTTGACCGTCTGCGCGAGCTGCTCGACAAGAAGGAAAACGACTACAACATCAACGTCGCCTTTTCACCGGACTGCGTTGGCGAAATCGCCAGCGAACTTGCGCGCCAGCTTGAGTCCGGCCAGGTGCTGCTGCTGGAGAATCTTCGCTTCCACGCCGAAGAAGAAGCCAACGATCCGGCGTTTTCCAAGTCTCTAGCGTTACTCGCCGAGGTGTATGTCAACGATGCTTTCGGCAGCGCGCATCGCGCCCACGCTTCCACTGAAGGCATCACGCATTACCTCAAGCCCGCCGTCGCCGGCCTGCTGATGGAAAAGGAAATCACCTACCTCGGCAAGGCTCTTGAAGCGCCGGAGAAGCCGTTCGTGGCCATCATCGGCGGCTCCAAAATCTCCGGTAAAATCGACGTGATCGACAACCTGCTCGACAAGGTAGACACGCTGGTCATCGTCGGCGGCATGGCCTACACCTTCCAGCGCGCGCTCGGCGTTACCACCGGCAAGTCGCTCGTCGAAGAAGACAAAATCGACATGGCCAAAGCCGCGCTCGACAAGGCCAAGGCCAAAGGCGTCAACCTGCTGCTCCCCGTCGACAACATCCTCGCCGACAGCTTTTCGCCGGACGCGAAGACTCAGCCGTGGGACACATCGATCGACTTTCCCGCCGACTGGCAAGGTCTCGACATCGGCCCCAAGTCCATCGCGGCGATCAAAGCAGTCGTGGCCACAGCCAAAACCATCGTCTGGAACGGCCCCGCCGGCGTCTTCGAGTTTCCCAAGTTCGCCGTCGGCACCGACGCCATCGCCCACGCTGTAGCCGCCAACAAAGCAGCCATTTCCATCATCGGCGGCGGCGATTCAGTAAGCGCCATCAACCAAGCCGGCGTCGCCGACCAGATCACCCACATCAGTACCGGCGGCGGCGCATCGCTTGAATTTTTGGAGGGCAAGAAGCTGCCAGGCGTGGAAGCGCTGACAAACGAGTAATTGGCCTGGCGAGAAGTTTCCTGGCCCGAAGAATTCGCCCCGGCAGGTTGTATCCTTTTGAAGCAGGTGAACATTCATGGCCTACTACACGCGCGTCTTGTCCAAAGATGAATCGTTCCCATCGTTCGAGGAACTCGCGCGCCTGGTCAGCGATGCGCACCCTGATTTCAAGCTGACCGTCGAAAGCGGCGACGAAGAAGATTGGGAGTCGCTGCTGATCTCAGGCAATGACGAGGTCGAGGTCGCGGTGATCGAGCGCAACCCGGTGGAGATTGGTTCCGTCGGCCAGGATGACATTGCGGAGTTTCTCGATGAGACGCGGGATTGCAAGCCGGAGAGCGGCGTGGCTTGGCTCAAGGACTATCTGGCTGAGGTCAAGACCGTCTACGCTTTCCAGCACCTGCAAGGCGCGGACACAGATGAAGGCGGCAGCGTGTTGCATGCGCTGCGCTCGGCGCTATGGGAGCGCGGCGACGCCATCATCCAGGCCGACGGCGAAGGCTTCACCAACGAGGATGGCTACCACGTCGTGTGGCAGTTTTCCGATTCAGTTTCAGGCCCCTGGAATATGGGCGTCTACAAAGACAATCTCTGGTACCACTTCAAAATGGACCTGGGCGACCCCGATCATCGCGCCGCCTTCATGGCCGGCGAAGTCCCGGAGGACTTATCTGCAATTCCGATAGCCGGCTCGCGCGGCTAGCCGCGCCTCCCCATCTGTCGTAGTCTTCGCTTGCCACCGGGGATGTGAGCGCCGTCACCAGTGGCGGCAATCCCATCGAATAGAATCAAGTCGAGGTTCCCCGAAAAATGTCTCGTAAGGCACTCATTGCCGCCAATTGGAAGATGTACAAGACGCCCGCGGAAGCCAAGGCCTTCGTTGATGCCTTTCTGCCCCTTGTGGCCGGGCACACCCGCGACGAGATTGCCCTGTTCCCTTCCCCGGTATTGCTGCCAACGGTCACCGCTTCATGCAATGCATCGAACGTCGCCGTCGGCGCGCAGAACATCCACTTCGCCGAGGAGGGCGCGTACACCGGCGAGACGTCCGTTCGCCAGGTGCTGGCCGTGGGCGCAACGCACACGCTCATCGGCCACTCTGAGCGGCGGCAATACTTTGCCGAAACCGACGAGATCGTCAACAAAAAGCTGCACACCGCGCTGAAGCATGGCGTCGTCCCCATCGTCTGCATAGGCGAAGTGCTCGCCGAGCGCGAAGCCGGCTTCACGGCCGACGTGCTCAAGACGCAGATCACCGGCGCGTTTGCCGGCATCACCGCAGAGGCAGCCGGACCGATCGTGATTGCGTATGAGCCGGTATGGGCCATCGGCACCGGCAAAACAGCCACGCCGGAGATGGCCGCGGATGCGCACCGGATCATTCGCGCGGAAGTGGCCACAGTGCTGGGCGCCGCGGTGGCCGCGGGCCTGCGCATCCTCTACGGCGGCAGCGTAAAGCCAGACAACGCGACGGCGCTGATCAGCCAGGAGGAGATCGACGGCGCCCTCGTCGGCGGCGCCAGCCTCAAGCCCGATTCGTTCACGGCGATTGTGAAGTACTAAAAGCCTTGCCACGGTCTCGTATGAGGCCTATGCTTTGGTTCAATGAAGGTCATTCCATTGACGAGCAAATGGTCGAGACTGCAGCGCTCTTATCTGCGCGTGGGCGGATTCATGCTCTTGACTGCTTTCTTCGTTCCCCCGAAGAAGACGTTTTATACGTCATGGTCTGAGTTTTTCCTGGAGATTGCGGCTCGGCTCGCATTCGTCCTGGCATTGCTGGGTCTAGCGAAACTGGGCGCCGATGGCGGGGTCAGCGCATTAAGGATAACCCCGGCTCCTCCCGCGCCAGCAATCGAGCCTGAATCAAAAGAAATCCCCGCAGGCACATCGGCATGGTTCCACCCGAAGCCGGTTTTGATCTTGGCAGGGTTATGGCTAGCGAGCGATCTTCGTTCCGACTGGCACAAGCTGATTCCGCCTGCGTTTTCAGTAGACACTGTCATCGCCTGGGTGAGTTGCATTATTGGCGCACTGGTTTGGGGAACGTTTTTCTCGCTGTTTCTTCCAGATCCTCCGATGCGATGGCCAAGACCGATCCCATTCGTTATATTGACCTCTATTCTGCTTGGGACCGGGATCTACGTTTCAAGGCAAGAGCTGTTCACGCCCCAGACTCTGATGAAAACCGCCTTGGCGTGGTCCATCTGTGTTCTCGGCGCGGTGGCCTGGGGCGCTTTTGGAGCCTGGATCACCTCAACCCTTCGGATAAGGTGGCCAAAACCCATTCCGTTTGCCGTCTGCTCGTTGGTTCTCTTCTCGTTCTTTGCGCTCATCAACAAGCGTGAATTGTTCACCCCTCACGCTTTTAGACTGCATTGGTTCGAGTGGTTAGGCTGCGTCCTCGGTTCGCTGATTTACGGCGCATTTTTTGCATCGATTTTTGCAGAGACCCCAAAGGCTTCCGACCCGCTCGTGCTGTCCAACGTATGATTGCGTATGGCTCAACGGGACTTCTACATCGACCGCCTGCGCAGCGTGATGACCGTCATGGTCATCCTGCACCACACCGCTATCACCTACGGCGCGCCGGGCGGCTGGTTCTGGACCGAGCTCAAACCCTCCGCCACGCCAACGAGCCTGCTGCTCACTCTCTTTGTCACCACCAATCAGGCCTACTTCATGGGCTTCTTCTTCTTCCTGGCCGGCTATTTCACGCCCGCCTCGCTGGAACGGAAAGGCTACCCGCGCTTTATCGGCGATCGTTTTCTCCGTCTTGGCCTGCCCTTGCTGGCATTTGGCCTGATACTCGGCCCGCTCACCGCCGCAATCGTGAACTACGCCCAGGGTGACGGTTTCTGGCTCGTGTTCCCGTGGCTCTGGCGTCACAAGGAGTTCATCAACGGCCCACTGTGGTTCGCGCAAGCGCTGCTCATCTTCTCGCTCGCATATTGCATCTGGCGAGCGGTTGCCGGCGAGCCGCTCGCCCAGGCGCAACGCGCTCCGAGACCAGTCCCCGCAAGCCGCTGGTGGATGCTGAGCGCTCTGGCAGTCGGGATTGCCGCACTCGCGATTCGCCAGTTTGTCCCCACCGGCGTCAACGTCGTCGGACTTCAGCTCGGCTACTTCGCCACCTACATTTTTCTCTTCGCGCTGGGCATTGCCGCTTGGCGCTACGACTGGCTGCGGCAACTGACCTGGAAGAACGCGCGTGCGGGCATCATCGCCATGGTGATTGCATGGCCGCTCATGCCCATCGCAGTGGCGATCGTCGTCGCACGAAAGACAAATCCCAGCTTCTCCGGCGGCCTCTCGTGGACGGCCATTCTCTATGCGCTCTGGGAGCCGTTCGTGGCCTGGGGACTGATCGCCGCGTGGATGCTGGTCTTTCGCGCGCGCATGAACCAGCCGTCGAACTTCTGGAATTGGATGAATCGCCGTGCCTACGCAGTCTACATCATCCATCCACCAGTGCTGGTAGGCATCGCTCTGCTGCTGCATTCGTGGGTTGCGCCCGCGCTGGTCAAGTTCGGCGTTGTCGGATTGCTTGCTTGCATTGCCAGTTGGCTTGTTTCCGATCCGCTGGTGCGTTTGCCCGGAGTGCGGAGCGTGGTGTAACTCGCCCGTCTATTCCCGATCGAACACCAGGATGCTTTGCGGCCTGCCTTGACCCACAAGCTGGACGCTCATCGTCACGGTCTTGAGATCTCGAGAAAGCTCGATCTTCCGTGTGGCCATAATCCTGCCTTTAAGTTTTTCCGCAATTTCCAAACTGCGCTCGTTTACGCGGCGGCCCGAAGATGTAGACCCTGGCGCTGCGTTCGGATCGACAGCCGGATAATCGGACCCGTCGAACTTCATCTTTTCATTCATATCTGCGCCGGGACTATCAAATGAGAATCCGTCCCCTTCATAGGGCTGGACCTGGAGCTCGACTCCCGGCTTCACCTTCTCGCTATCGCTATCCCATGTGCCCGTGAAACCAGAACTCCCCGCCGTCCGCTCGTAAACATACGGAATGTTCGTTTTGGAACCGTCGGGCGCAAATTCCGTAAAGTCGTCGCTGAGCGTTTTGCCGTCGGCGGAAAGCGTCCAATAGCCCGTGAGCAGCGTTTTGCCCTTCATTTTGCGGATGACCACCCAGCTGTTGGGTCCCTTCACCGCGACCGACAGCGTTGTCCCCTGCAGGGCTGGCTGGTCACTCCCATCGACTACCACTGTGTCGACTGCGCCGGGGGCAAAGGTGAAGGTATATCTGTTTGCGCCCGCGGACTCAACCTTCATCTCGTCGTTGAGTTTGCTTTTCGCCGGATTGACCTTCCATTTGCCAATGAACGGATCGTCCGCCGCCCATAACGTGCCCGTGACCAGGCACCCAACCAGCAGCGACTGAAAAGTGCGATTGATCATCGAGCCCTCCTTGGTCGAAATGCCTGCGGAGACCTTCCCTCGACCAAACGCCTAAATCTTCACCATCAGCTCGCCTGCCTCAATCTTCGAATGGAAGACCTGCACTTTCACGACAGGATCCTGATCCGAGCAGCCCGAGCGGGGGTCAAAAGCGTATGCGTGCCAAGGGCAAACCACGCGGCCGTCTTCAACGATTCCCTCGCCCAGCGGTCCTCCCTCGTGCGGGCAGACTCCGTCGAGCACCGCGATGGCTCCATTTACATTGGCCACGCACAAGGGATGGCCTTTGAGGCTGAACTCGCCAACGTAGCCCTCAGCGGGCACGTCAGACACCGAACAGATGCGCACAAACTCAGACATTTTCCGATGCTCCTTGCGTAGACGGCCTGACATCCGCTGAAACCGGCCCGCGCAATTAGCATAAAGGGTGACCGCCTTCCCGGGCGAAACAAAAGAGAGCCAGCCCATGCCGCGCAGGAAGCCCAGCTCCAAGCCCGTCCCACCGCTGTCCTCCTCGGCATTCGAGCAGGCATGGAGCAGCCCGCGAGGCGCGCGATCGGCGCCACCCACCGTTTCCGGCCGGTGGATGCTCAGCGCGGCGGGGGTCGCGCTTGCAGCCGCGGGCCTTTGCGCGTGGCTCACGCTGTGTCTGCTCTTTTGGCAGGGAAGCTGGCAGTTGCTATACCGCCCCACATCGGCCGTTACGCGGACACCGGCCAGCGTGGGGATGGCGTTCGACCCGGTAGCCCTCGCAACCACCGAAGCCGGCGTGCCGCGCCTCAAGGGCTGGTGGATTCCCGCCGCGCCCGATGCGCGCTACAGCCTACTCACAGTGCTCTACCTGCACGGTCAGACCGGCAACCTCGGCGACACCGTGGATGCGTTGGCCGCGCTGCACAGTCTCGGCGTCAATGTTCTGGCGTTTGATTATCGCGGCTATGGCCAGAGTCAGTTCGCTCACCCCAGCGAGGCGCAATGGCGCGAGGACGCGGAGTGGGCTCTCAAATATCTGACTGCCACGCGCCATGTGCCCGCGGACGCCATCGTTCTCGATGGCCGCGATCTGGGCGCCAACCTCGCCATCGAAGTGGCCGCGGCCCATCCTGACTTGGCCGGGGTGATTCTCGAATCGCCGCTCGAATCGCCAGTTAACGCCATCTTCAACGACCCGCGCGCCCACCTGGTTCCGGCGCACCTGCTGGTCCGCGACCGCTTCAATGCGGACGAAGCCGGCAATGCCCTGCTCATCCCCTCGCTGTGGCTGATTGCAGAGCCCGCATCGAGCAAGGCCGCCAGCCGGAGCAGCGATCCAGCCGGCTACGACCGCATCACAGCGCGGAAAATGATTGTCTGGCTCAAGCCTTCACCAGCACCGAGCCAGCCCTTCGCCGGCGCCTGCACCCGCTGGCTCGACGATCTGCTGCATCGGGCCGGCACTCCCTGAGCATTCGCCGCCTTAGCGCTCGGCAACCACCGTTGGTTCCGGCGCACCCTTGGGGGAAGAAAGGTATCCTGTCACAGTGTTCTTGGCGCTCACGTTGTTGACCACGATCTCAAACAACATGGGATCCTTGCCACTGTAGAACTGAAGCGGCTCATTCAGGCTCTTGTCTTTCTTCTCGTACTGCTTGTCGTCAGAAAAAACGGTGATGGTGTACTTGCTCTTCTTCGAGTCTGCCCTGTCCAGCTCCAGGGTCACTGTCCCCACCTGCTTCTTCGCCCCCCTCACCAGCGTGAACTGGTAGTAGTTCCGGTCGCCCTTATGCTTCAAAATCTCCAGTTCTTCGCCATTACGCGCAATCAGGGAGCTGTGGCCGGTAAGATCGCCCTTCATCGACGTCAACTGGTTGTTGGTGTCGGCCAGGTCGCTCTGCGTCTTGGCCACATCGGTCTTCACGCCGCCCACATCGGTCTGCACATCGGTCACGGCGCTTGAAACCGCCGCCACTTGCCCCGCCGTCTGCTGCTGCGCGGTCGCCAGCCGTGCTGTATTCTGCTCCCCGCGAACCTCGCGGACCTGCAGCGCCGCGGAGCGCGCATCGAGTTGCTGCTGCGTCACGCCAAGCGAGGTCTTCAACTCGTCCGTAGCCACGTTCAGCCGCGCGTCGGTATCCCCCAGCGCCGCAGCCAGCTTGGAGTTCTGCGCCGCGGCATCGTTCAGAGCCTGCTGCTGAGCCGACAGCTTGCTGTTCAGCGTGAAGCTCCAGATAAGCCCGCCCACGCCCAAAAGAATCGCCACAGCAAGCGCCGCCAACATTGCGCCGGAATGCGTTCTGGGAGTCTCTTCAACAATTTCGTCTGTCATGTGTTTCCTTTCTCTCACTTGGCTCACCGTACGGCTATCTAGTCCTCATCGTCTGGTCGATAAAGCTCACGCCGGTATTCGCAGCGCGCATGCACCCGCTGGCTTGACGATCTGCCGAAGCAGGCAAGCAGCCCATGAAGCTTTTCTGAGACAAACTCGCGTATCGGGCCAACCTCCGGGTCGGCGACGATCCTAACGAAAAAATTCAAATCAGGTTCAGTTTCTCGAAAACGCTGCGCTCAGCCACACGAGCAGCCCAACCAGAAGCACGGGAACGATCAGCACGCCGAGCAAGACCAATGGACCATGAACATTGGTGCCGCCGATGGTGACCCCCAATGCGCAAATCACTATTGAGATGAGCGAAGTGAATGCTCCCACCTTTGCGCGTCCGCCGCTCCGTAACTGCTTGGCCCAACCAACTAGACTGATCGCGCAAAGTAGCATCCCGGCGATCGATACCAATAGGACAACGCCGAAGTGTTCATCGATTGCGTCAATGCCACCCATGAACGCATAATCCGCGTACATTGACCCAAGGCCGACGAGAAGAAACGCTCCGCCCGCAAGGGATGCCGTTCTCCAGAACCCTGTCTTGCGAGGGTTAGACATAAGCCCATTTTACGGTGAAATGTTCACGAATTGGCCATTTCTGGTGCGCCACTGGCATAGCGGATGTCAATCCCCAAACATTTCCCGCTCGCCGAACTCACCGTGGCATATCGCGATGCACGGCTTTGACCTGATAGCCGGCTTTCTTCAGGCGCTTGCTCATTTCTTCGGCCATCATCACGCTGCGGTGCTGGCCGCCAGTGCAGCCAAACGCAACCGTAAGGTAGCTCTTGCCCTCCTGCACGTAATGCGGCAGCAGGAAAAGCATCAGGTCCGTCACCTTGTCCAGGAACTCGCGCGTCTGCGAAAACTTGCGCACGAACGCGGCAACCTTGGGGTCCAGGCCGGTGAGCTTCCGGAACTCAGGAACGAAATGCGGATTGGGAAGAAAGCGCACATCGAAAACCATGTCCGCGTCCAGCGGCACGCCGTTCTTGAATCCAAAGCTCAGGCAGGTCACGAGCAGGTGCTTGGTCTGGTCCTCATGGCCGAAGCGGTCGAGAATGTGGGCGCGCAGTTGATGCACGTTGAAGTTCGATGTGTCGATCAGCGTGTCGGCGACGTTGCGGATAGGATCGAGCAGTTGCCGCTCTTCCACAATGGAGCGGGAGACGGTCTCCGCCCGGCCCAGCGGATGCGGCCTGCGCGTCTCGGAGTAGCGACGCACCAGCACCGCGTCCTGCGCGTCGAGAAAGACCACGCGCGTGGGCAGCAGCTTGCGCACGCCAATCAGAATTTCCGGAAGCCGGTCGAGCGTTGCCCCTTCGCGCACGTCCACCACGATGGCCGCCTGGCTTACCTCATCGGATTTGCGCACCAGCGCGGCAAAATCCAGCAGCAATTCCAAAGGTAGATTATCGACCGCGTGGTATCCCAGATCTTCAAAAGCTCGCAGCGCCGAGGCTTTGCCAGCGCCGGAGATTCCGGTCACGATGACAAGCTCTTTTTCCGGCTTTTGCTGCCTGGCTTGCTTGGCCGCGGCTTGCGGTCGGCTGGGCTTTTTGCGGGTCGTCATGAGCATCATCGTACACCGGAGACCGAAATCGAAGGATGAAAAGCAGACCAGCATGTGAGCTTTCGCGTCTCAATTACTCGACTAGCTCCAAGCAAGAAATACGTTTGCTGAACGCACCATTTATCGAGTGGGAGGGAGCAGGGGCATTCATGCCCCTGAAGAAAGCCTCTAATTCAAGCCGCCTTTAGGCGCGGGCATTCGTTGGCTGGAGATGAGAGGCCCGTGACTAAAGCCCCATCGCCCGGGCAAGGTTTCAGGGGCATAAATTTCCCTGCTCCCTCTGCAAAAAATTGTTTAAGCGCCCGCGGCCAGCGCCCAGCGCCCCAATCCGGCAAGCTTCGTGGCGCGCGCGGGCTCCAGCGCATACGAGAACAAGTGCCCCTGACCCAATTCGCAGCCCATGCGGCTCACTGCCTCCAACTGCTCCTGCGTCTCGATTCCCTGCGCCACCACCTGCATACCCAGCGCCTGCGCCAGATGAATCAGCGACTCCAGCACCACCGCCTGGCGTCCGGTAGAAATGGCAGCCGCGGTCAGCTTGGGAGAAATCTTCACCACATCGATGGGCAGCCGCGCCAAATGGTTGAGCGGCGCGAGCCGTGATCCGAAATTATCCACCGCGATGCGCACCTTGCACTCCGCCATTTGCTCAAGAATCTTCGCAGCCGCATCGGGATTCTGGTTCAAAGTGCTTTCCGTCACCTCAAACAAAAGCCGCGACGGGTCAACGGCGTTGGCGGCCAGCGCCTTCTTTAGCTGCGTCACCATTGCCGGATGAAAAAACTGCCGTTCAGACAGATTGAGCGTGAGCATAAGGTCGCGCTCCGACACGCCATCTGCCCAACTGTGCAACTGCCTGCAGACCGCATCCATCGTCTCGCGGCCCAGCGTGATGGACAGGCCGGTGTCTTCGGCCACGCCAAGCAGCTCGCGGAAACTGTCTACCGAGCCGTCAGTCCGGCGCAGTCGCAGCAGAGATTCAAAGCCCTCCAACTTGCCGCTCTTCAAATCGTAGATGGGCTGGTACCACACCTCGAACTGGCGTCGTTCCAGCACGCGGCGCAATTCCCGCTCCGGGTCCTCCTGGCTTTTCTGAGGCAGCTCAAGGTGTTCGTCGTAGATCTCGCAGCATCCGCCGCCGGTCAGCTTGGCGCGATTCAAGGCAAAATCCGCGTCCCTCACCAGCAGCATTGAAGCCGTATGATCCGCGCCCGCCATGGCAGCGCCCATGCTCACGCTCACACGCACAAAGCTTCCGAACACATCGATCGGCTCTTCAAACCCCTGCAGAATGCGGCCGGCCACGGTTTTCAGATCCGCATGGTCGAGAATGTTTTCCACCAGAACGGCAAACTCATCGCCCTTCAGCCGCGAAGCTGAATCCTCAGGCCGGAGCGAAGCACGCAGGCGTTCGGCCACGGCCACCAGCAGCTCATCGCCCGCGGCTTGACCCAGCGTGTCGTTGATCTCCTTGAAACGATCAATATCGAGCAGCAGCACGCCGCAGTTCTGGTCCAGACGGCGCATTCGGCGCTTGAGCGCCAGCGTCAGCCGGTCGATAAAAAGCGCGCGATTGGGCAGGCCGGTGAGCATGTCGAACAAGGCGTCGTGCTGAACCCTCGATTCCAACTGCTTGCGTTCGCTGATGTCGCGGAAGCTGAGCACGTAGCCCACGCTCGAGCCATCCACTTGCAGACGCGCCACCACCATGGCAACATCCACCAGCTCGCCTTCCTTGTTCATTCGCACCGTGTCCATGGCGACGCGGCCTTTTGCATCCACTTCCTTTTCCAGCAGTGCAAGCTCATGCTGCCGTGTCTCCGGCACAATCAGTTCGCGCAGGTTTCCGCCGCTGGCTTCGTCCGCGGTGTAGCCGAACATTTGCGTAAACGCAGGATTGGTGTAGAGCACATGGTGGCTGTGCACAATAATCACGGCCTCGGGAATGCTGGCCAGCACGTCTTCCATCAGGCGCGATTTCGGCGCCTTCACGCGCCCGCTGGGATGAGCCACAATGATGGCCTCGCGCAACTCCGCATTCAAAATGCTGTAGGTGCCTTCAACGGCCAACAGGCGTCCGCTGCGAGCCGGCAGCGTAGCGTGAAACGGGCTTCCCGCGCGAGTGCCGATCAGGTGCGTCTGCGGCTCAGCGGTGCCGGGAAACAATCCCCACAAAACGTCTTCAACAGGGCGCTCAACCCATTCGCCTTCGCTCATGCCAAGCGTCTGGCGCGCCTCCGCGTTGGCGAAAACCACCTGACCCGCCTTCTCCAAAAACACAAGCACGGGCAGCGCATCGAGAACTTCCTGCTGCTGCACTGATTCCGAATTTTCCGGTAGGTTCAAGCTCATTGTTGCGCTGGGATCCGCCGCAGTTCCCGCCTCAGCATGACATTCGAGCGGCGAGCTCGCGGCCTTCGAGATAGGTGTTGCCATACTCAAATCGTATGCGGAGGGAACCTCTTCTCCAATCCCCTAAACCGGTTACCCGGTGCTACCAAAGTACGCGCGTTCTCCCGCCTGGTAACACGCAAATTCGCACCACCCGCGCAAGCCGGGAAAGCGCATATTTCCTATCAATTAAGTGAGGGTCAGAGGCTGCGCGTCGGTCCTTGAAACGCTGGGTGCCCCTGGTCTCGATTTTGAGACCAGGGAAGCCACAACTCCAGGCGAATTGGAGGGTGAAAACTTTAGGAAATCTCCACCAGTTCCATCTGCCCGTCGCGCCGTCGGTGCAGCACAAACATCTCGCCCGACGGGTTGCGGAAGATGAGCAGATCGCGGTCGCGGAACTCGGCGTCTTTTACCGCCTCCTCAATGGTCATCGGCTTCATTGAGATGGCCTCGCCGCTCTTCAGAATGTGCGGCTCCACAACGGTCGCCCGGCTAGGAAACGAGTGGACCGCAATCGACGTACGAGCCTTCGCGCGGGTCATCTTCGCGCCCTGGCCGTCGTCTGGCGGCTGGGCGGCGCGCGCCTTGGGACGGGCAACCGGCGGCGCGGTCATCATCTTCTCTTCCTTGGGCAGCCGCTTGCTCTCCATCCGGCGGTCGCGATAGCGGCGCGCCTGGTTCACGGCGTGGTCAACGGCTTCCCTGAGGGCCGCGTCCGGCGTGTCTGCCTTGCCGGTAGCTGCAATCGTCTGCAGCCTCACCTGAACGGTCAATTCCACAATCTGCAGGTGCCTTTGCGCGCCAAAAGTAATGCTGACGCGCGCTGTCTTGCCCAAAATCCGGGCAATGCGTTCCATTCCCTCCTCAGCCTGCGCGCGCAGCGCCTTGGAGATCTTTCCTTGCCTGGCGGTCAACTCCACTTCCATGGTCAGCCTCCGCTTCTCGTTCTTGTTCTTTCCAGTATGGCCCAGCACAGTTTGCAACTGGTCGGTTTGGGAGTCTCCATGCGTGTCAACTTTGTTGAGCCGCGCATCCCTGCCGATCTTCCTCGACCGCCGGGTCACCAAGCCGGCTCTCCATTTCGAGGTGGAGACAGGTCAGTATAAGCCGACAATCCGCCTGGATGAAATAGATGCGGGGAAAAGGGGCATAAGCCGGTTTCAGTTTGCGCGCCTCCCTCGACACCCGGCAAATGGGGAATCGCAGTTCCCTTCCGCAAAACCGCCGGCTTTAGCTCGACCTCCATGGAATCTCCATGCTTCCAAAATAGAAGATTCGCTTTCTGTAGTTCTAAGTGCTACACTATTCCGGTAATGGCAACCCCTTCAGGCACACCTCGTGTGTTTGTCTCAAAGCCGTTCATGCGCTTCGCCCGCAGCTTTGGAATTGGGGATCGAGAGATTTGGGACACGGTAAACGGAGCCTGTGATGCGGATCTCGGAGGTGGGGTCTTCAAATACCGGCTTGCAAGGCAAGGTGAAGGATCGAGCGGAGGCGCGAGAGCCTTGATCGCAATGAAAGCCGGAAAACGAGCAGTATTGATTTACGGCTTCGAAAAGAAAGGACCAGGCAAACATCAAGCCCGACGAATTGAAGGGGTACCGAAAAGCAGCGAGAATCTATCTCGGCTACAGCGAGGAAGAGATTTCCGCAATCGTGAAAGAGAAAGCTCTCATTGAGATTGCTCCACGACGGAAAGGATTGGAAGATGGCAAAAGCATACAAGAGCGAGGCGTTCGCAGCATTGCACGAAAGCATGGCTGATCTGCACCAGGTTGGCGCAATCGACACTAGAACAATGCGTGAATTCGATCGGGCGTGTCTTACCCCCGTGATGAAGCTATCTCCGGCGGCGATCCGCCGCATCCGGGCAACGGCCGCAGTCAGTCAGGCAGTATTCGCGGCACATCTGAATGTAACTACCGGGGTCGTCAGTAAATGGGAGCGCGGCGAAAAGCAGCCGCGAGGGCCTGCGGCTAAGCTGCTCACTCTTGCCGCCAAGCGCGGCATTGCTGCCATCGCTTAGACGCGGCCTTCGTTTCTCAATTTCGACCCCGGGATGGCCTAATATGCCGTCGGCCCCGGCAACCCGGAACGCGAATTGGGAGCGGGGCCGATCAGGTTGCACTTCCAGTCGCCAAAGGTCGTCTTCCAGCACTTCCCCAGGGCCGCCGGCGTGGGGCTCACGATGCATCCCCTCCCTGCGGGGGTTTGAGCGGTAATCGGGCTGCACCAGAACACGGTCAGGCTGCCGCTGAGCGGATAAATCGGCGCATTGATATCGATCTCTTTCAAGTCGCTATCGGTCTCCGGCTGGTAGCTTCGCGGCTGCCCCATTCCCACCTTCACATCCTGCATTAGAAACAGGCCGGTGGGGCGATCCTGATCCATCGTGCACTGCACCAGCACCGCAGCCTGCGCCTGGTTGGGCGGTGTGTTCAGGGCTTTGCAGAGCCTTGGCTCCCGCGCCTGGTAAGTCGCGCTCAGTTGTGGCGGCCCGGAGAGTTCGCGGCCATCGTTTTGGCCCGCTCCTTTGCCTCCGGCACTAAGGTCCATGGTAATGGTGAGAAAGCCGAGGGACAGAATCGAGAACGCCAGTCTGCGCGTTCGTGAGATTAGAAACATGGTCAACACTCCTTGGTGAACCTGGTTGAGATGGGCAGAAGGTCGGGGCGGATTTTCACCTGCGGCGCATTCGCCGGCGGGAACTTCCGCGCAATCGGCTAGAAAGTTTTCGGCCCCGGCCCTATCACTGAATCGGGAGCACCACCCTGCATCTTGCACTTCCAGTCGCCAAACGATGTCTTCCAGCACCATCCCTGAGCCGTCGGAACAACGCTCTTCAAGCAGTTCTTACCCGGCCCGTTCAGGCTGGCGCTTACCAGGGTGCAGAAGTATGCGGTGTAGCTGCCGCGCAGCTCATACACCTGCGCTTTCAGATCGATTCCTGCCAGCCCGGCATCGGAGTAATACACAAAATCTCTCGACGAGCCCATCTCCAGCTTCACATCCTGAATCAGCCCCAGACCGGTAGCCGAAAGCGAGTCCATGGTGCATTGCACCAATACCGCGGCCTGCGCGGCCGACGGCGGACTCTTCACCGAAGCGCAGGTCCTGGGCGCGCGCGTGTCGTAATCGGCCTGCATGGTCAGCGGCCCGGAGATGGCCCCTCCAGCCTGGCCCGCGCCCTCCGCGCTTTTGCATCCAAACGGTGTGAGAAGCGTGAAAACAAAGAGACAAAGCGCCGCTCGGCGCATGCGACTAGGCGAACTCATCATCCATACTCCTTGAAAAAGCCTGTTGGAGAAACTTGTCATGATCACCCTGCAACCGCGGCGCGAAGCTCCCGCGCAGAGGAAGATCGCGGAACCTTCCTTAGTAAGCCGTTGGTGGCGGCTGGCCCATGAGCATTTGCCCCGCCTGCCCCTGCAGCCTGCACTTCCAGTCGCCGAACGAGGTCTTGTAGCACCATCCGGTGGACGCCGCGTAGACCGTCTTGATGCAGTTTTGGCCCGCTGGCGTCTGATTGGTGATCGTCTTGCACATGTACGCCGAATAGCTGCCCTGCAGCGGATATACCTGCGCATCCAGATCGATTCCCGGCATTTCGGCGTCGGTCGCGTAGACAAATTTTCTCGGCTTACCGACCTCCGGCTTTACATCCTGCAACAGCCCGACGCCGAACAGCGTATCCGCCTCCATGGAGCACTGCGCCAGCACCGCAGCCTGCGCAGCCGACGGCGGACTCGTCACTTTGGAGCATGTCCGCGGCGCCCGCGACCCGTACTTGGCAAGCATGGTCAGCGGTCCGGAGATGCCCGCACCGGCCTGGCCTGCGCCCTCCCCGCCGGCGCTCTTACAACCCAGGTAAACCAGGGCGCTGAATGCGCAACAACACAACACCATATTGCGAGCCTTGATGGGCAACGTCATCGTCGATACTCCTTTGTGGAAGCGTTGTGGTGAGCCGGCAGGATGGAAAAGCAGAGACGCGGTCGTCGAATTCCGTCGTCGAATCGAAGTACAGGACTGGAACCCTCAAGCCGCGGAACGCCGGGGTGGATTGTAAAAAAGGGGAAGGCCGGAATCAATACCCGAAGGAATTGCGCGGTTAAGAGTATAGGCGCGCCGTCGGATGGCCTTGAATGGTGAACTTTGGTAGTTGCCCAACACTACTCCCACTGAGCCGGAAGCGTCAAACAGAGGCGCGGCAACGACAGATGAAATCACAGCACGGCCCGATTTGCTGTGTCTGTGCAATAGTGGACAAAGGCGTCAATGTTTTGAAGGCCTTCGACTGCGCCGCTAAATTCATCCATCGCTACCCGTCCCCGCAATGTGATAGCTTTGTCCCACCCGATGCCGCAATTCATTTCCGGGGCCGGAGAACATGGCCAGTTTGCCGAAGACGTGCGCACTTCTCCCCCTGGTGCTCGCAGCCGCTGCAATCGCGCAGCAAGCCGCTGCGCCGCCCGGCCCTGCTCAGCGTGGCTTCAAGACATCGGCCGAAAGTGAGCAAACCAGGCACGGTCATCATTACGTGGTGGCGATCGGGATCGACCACTACCAGAGCTGGCCAGTGCTGGGCACCGCGGTGAGCGATGCGACCGGCTTCGCCAAGCTGCTCACTGGCGAGTTTGGATTCGAATACGCCGTCGAGCCGCTCACGGAACAAAGCGCAACCCGCGACAGCATCAATGCGCTCATTGACGACGACCTGCGCAACCGCCTCAAGCCTGAGGACGACCTGGTCATCTTCTTCGCCGGTCACGGCACCACCCGCGATGACAAAGTCGGCGCACAGGTGCAATCGGTAGGCTTTCTGGTTCCATACGAGGCCCGCGCTCCCGGCATCAACGAGCATTGGAGCGATTACCTCAACATCGAGGAGTTTCTGCGCAAGGTGAGCTCGCTTCCGCCGGAACACATCCTGGTGGTTCTGGACAGTTGCCACAGCGGCATGGCGCTGGGCAGCAAATTCACTCGCAGCCGCGCCGACACGCGCTTCCAGCAGGACATGTTGCGCAAGGTGAGCCGCAAGATCATTACCAGCGCCCAGGGCGACCAGCTTGCCGCCGACACCGGGCCGCTGGCGGGCCACTCCCTGTTTACCGGCCTCATGATGCAGGGCCTGACGACAGGCAGCGCCGACAGTTTTGGCCAGGGGTTCATCACGGCCACGCAGCTGGGCGCGTATACCCAGCACGAAGTGGGCGTGCATGAAGGCTCGCGGCAGACGCCGCTCTTCGGCGGCTTCGATCTGGACGATGGCGGAGAGCTGATCATTCCGCTGGGCGCGGGGACAGCGACAACTACCACCGGCTCCGCCGCCGAACGCGCCGCCGGCCTCACCATACTCGAGAGCAGCGAAGCCGCCAGAATACGCAAGGACGAACGCCGCTACTGGCAGGACGACGACCCGCTGAAGAACTTTCCCGCTGCCCGCAGCGCGACAGAAAAGCTGTGCGCGAGCGGAGACGGCTGGGCGTGCGCGCAAGCGGCGCAGAGCTTTCGCAAAGGTCTGGGTGGGCGCGTGGATTTTCCTCGCGCCATCGAGCTGGCGAGGCAGGGTTGCCAGGCGAGTATCGTCAAGTCCTGCGTGATCCTCGGCAATCTCTATGAAGAAGGCCAGACCATTCAACCCGACGAGCAAGGCGCATCCCGCCTCTATCGCGACGCATGCGGCAAGGGGGATTTGCGCGGCTGCGCCGACCTGGGCAATCTTTACCAGGAAGGCCAGGGCGTGCCGCAGGATTACGGCCAGGCGCGAACCTTGTTTCACAAAGCCTGCGACAGCGGCGAGATGGTGGGTTGCAGCAACCTTGGCATGATGGATGCCCGCGGGTTGGGCGCGCCAAAGGATCCAGGCACAGCCTTCCGCTTCTATCGCAAAGCCTGCGACGGCGGCGAGACCGTGGGCTGCTACAACCTGGCGGTGATGTACGTAACCGGCCAGAGCGTGGAGAAGGATGCTGCCCAGGCCGTGACCCTGTTTCGCCAGGCCTGCGACGGCGGCGAGATGCGCGGCTGCAACAACCTCGGCGTGATGTATGACGAAGGCATGGGCGTTGCGCAGGATGCTGTCAAGGCGGTTGCCATGTTCCGCAAATCGTGCGACGGCGGAGCCATGGCGGGCTGCCTCAGCCTGGGATCGGATTATGAAAGCGGCCATGGCGCGGTGAAGGATCTGGTCCAGGCGGTGAGCCTGTTCCGAACCGCCTGCAACGGCGGCGAGATGCGAGGCTGTAACAACCTCGGCGCGATGTACGAGGGCGGAGCAGGCGTCGACATGGATGCATCGCAGGCCGTGTTCTTCTACCGCAAAGCCTGCGACGGCGGAGACATGGTCGGCTGCAAATACGTCGGCATGATGTATTCAAGCGGCGCAGGCGTCAGCAAGGACGCAAGCCAGGCAGCCACGTTCTACCGCAAAGCCTGCGACGGCGGCAATGTGGATGCTTGTGAAAAGTTGAAAATCGCTAACTGATCGCGCGAGGGATCCTGCCAAATCAATCCCAAGAACAGGTCTGCCTGCTGCTATAATCCGGGCACCGATGGCGCTTGTTTCCGGCACGCGGCTTGGGCCGTTTGAAATCGACTCGCAAATCGGCGCGGGTGGCATGGGCGTGGTGTACAAAGCCAAAGACACGCGCCTGGAGCGGTTTGTCGCGCTCAAATTCCTGCCCGAAGAAGTCGCAAAAGATGCGCAGGCGCTCAGCCGCTTCCGCCGCGAAGCGAAATCGGCCTCGGCTCTGAATCACCCTAACATCTGCACCATTTACGAGATCGGCGAGCAGGATGATCGCGCCTTTATCGTCATGGAGTTTCTTGAGGGCGTGACGCTGCGCCAGCGGATCGCCAAAAAAACGCTGGACCTCGAAACGACGCTGTCTCTGGCCATTGAGATTGCCGACGCTCTCGACGCGGCCCATGCGGCGGGCGTGATCCACCGCGATATCAAGTCTGCAAATATCTTCGTAACCAGCCGCGCGCATGCCAAGATTCTCGACTTCGGTCTGGCCAAGGTGATGCCCGCTCGCGCGCGCGTTGCCGGGCCTGAGAGCGTAGCGGCAACCGTCAGCGCGGAGCACCTGACCAGCCCAGGTTCGGTGTTGGGCACAGTTGCGTACATGTCGCCCGAGCAGGTGAAGGGAAAAGAAGTGGACTCCCGCACCGACCTGTTTTCCTTTGGGGTTGTGCTTTACGAAATGGTGACGGGAACCCTTCCGTTTCGCGGCGACAGCGCGGGGCTGATCTTCGACGCCATTCTAAACCGCACCGTAGTCCCACCCGTACGCCTCAACCCCGATCTTCCGCCCGCTTTGGAACAGATCGTCAACAAGGCGCTGGAGAAAGACTGCGACCTGCGCTATCAGCACGCCGCGGATATGCGCTCAGACCTGAAGCGGCTGAAGCGTGATCTGGACTCCGCCGGCGTCAGCGGGAGCGCTGCATCGCCTGCTTCCGCTTCCGATGCGCAGCCGATGTCCCTATCCGAGGGTAGGAAGACTTCGCGCAAGACCGCCTGGCTGTGGCCCGTTGCAGCGGTGGGCGCACTGGTTGTCGCCTGGCTCCTGCGTCCGACGCTTCCGCGGCCCACGGTGACCGGATCGACGACCCCGTTGACGCAGGACAGCGAGCCGAAGACCTCCGCCAATTGGAGCCACCCTATGGTTACCGACGGTTCGAGGATCTACTTCGAGGAAATGGGCCCGACTTCGACGCTGAAGCAGGTTTCCACCGACGGAGGTGAAGTTCTTCCCATCGATGAACCGTTGCCCAAAGCCGATCTGGGAGGCGCCTCGCCGACTGGGCGTGGTCTGGTGCTTTTTGCTGAGCCTGGCGAAGTGGAACGCAGCGGGCTTTGGTTGCTGCCGCTACCCGGAATGCAGCCGCACCGGATCGGCAATTTTACTGTAGCTACCGGTGCAGCCACATGGTCGCCGGATGGCAGCGTGCTTTACTACGGTTCAAACTCGGACATCTTTGCTGCCGATGCCGATGGAAGCAATCCCCGAAAGCTTCTGACCACAACGGGCCATCCAGGGTGGTTTCGCGTGTCGCCCGATGGGCGTCTTCTTCGTTTCAGTGTCTGGGACCCTAAGCTTGGCATGCAATCCCTGTGGGAGGCGCACACTGACGGCAAGGGGCTGAGGCAGCTGGTTCCTGGTTTCGATCATGGGGCCAGCGTGTGCTGCGGAAGTTGGACGCCGGATGGAAAGTACTTCGTCTTCCAGTCCACGCGCGCGCTGGTCTCCAATTTATGGGCTATGCGGGATGCGGGGGACCTGTGGCACAAAGTCAACCACGAGCCGGTGCAGCTTACCCACGGTGAATTGAGTGCGAGCTCCCCGCTGCCCAGCAAGGATGGAAAGAAGATCTTCTTTATCGGTGGCAGACGCCGCGGTGAGGTAATCCGGTACGACTTCAGGACGCATGTCTTGACGCCATTCCTGCCAGGGATCTCGGCCGAAGGGCTTAGTTTCACGAGGGACGGGGAACGCATGGCTTATGTTTCTTATCCTGAGGGGATTCTGTGGCAGAGCAGGACAGACGGGAGCGACAAGCACCAGTTGACTTTTCCGCCGATGGAAGCGTTCCTTCCGCGCTGGTCTCCGGATGGAAATAAGATCGCTTTTTCGGGCGGTCTATCAGGAAAGGTCGGGCAAGTCTTTCTGATTCCTGCCACGGGAGGAGACCCGGAGCAACTTACATCCGGCGATATCGCAAGCGCAGATGCCACCTGGTCACCGGACGGCAATTCTCTCGCCTAC
>Ga0302326_10008018_pt1 | contig 23375 bp, 9 predicted proteins | sample Palsa_T0_3_FD_202264 | JGI IMG/M metagenome (GOLD analysis project Ga0302326, IMG submission 202264) | Peat permafrost microbial communities from Stordalen Mire near Abisko, Sweden - Palsa_T0_3 | ecosystem: Environmental > Terrestrial > Soil > Palsa > Peat permafrost | place: Sweden: Abisko... | reverse complement strand
CGGTCTCGGTTTGATTTGGGGCGCGTGCGACTATACTAGCCGCGGAAGCCCGGCTGGAAACACCAAATGGCGACGATCGCGCTCGTCGACGACGACAAGAACATCCTCACCTCGGTGGGGATGCTGCTTGAACACGAGGGCTATCACGTCCGCGCCTATTCGGACGGCGCCTCGGCCCTCTCCGCATTGTCGGCGAACCCGCCGGACCTGGCGATCCTCGACATCAAGATGCCCCGCATGGACGGCCTCGAATTGCTCAGGCGGCTCAGGCAGGGCGCCGATCTGCCCGTGATCTTCCTCACCTCCAAGGACGAGGAGATCGACGAGCTGATGGGCCTCAACGCCGGCGCCGACGATTATGTGCGCAAACCCTTCTCGCAGCGCCTGCTGCTGGAACGCGTCAAGGCCGTGCTGCGCCGCGCCGAAGCGCATAAGGGCGGTGGCAGCGAGCCCAAGCAGGAAGCGCTGGCGCGCGGCAAGCTCTCGCTCGACCCGCAGCGCCACGAATGCACCTGGGACGGCAAGCCCGTGCGCCTCACCGTCACCGAATTCCTCATCCTGCAATGCCTGGCGCAGCGGCCCGGCTTCGTCAAAAGCCGCGACAATCTGATGGACGCGGCCTATGACGATCAGGTCTATGTGGACGACCGCACCATCGACAGCCACATCAAGCGACTGCGCAAGAAATTCAAAGTGGTGGACGACGATTTCGAGGCCATCGAAACACTCTATGGCGTGGGCTATCGCTATCGCGAAGCCTGACGCCGTCTCGCCTGCATGAACCTTCTGCGCAACAGCAAGATTGTCGGGCGCCGGCGCATTTCCGGCCTGTTGCTGCAGATCGTGCTGTTCAACGCCGCGGCGCTCGTCGTGCTCGTTGCGGGTCTGCTGCTGATCCAGTCGAGCCGCGTCGGCCTGGTCGACGAGCGCATGGCGGGCATCAGGCAGGAGGCGTCGATCGTCGCCGGCGCGCTGGCCGAATACGCCACCGACAAGGACGCGCGCGCCATCGATCCTGACGATGCCGAGCCGCTGCTGCGCGAGCTGATCGCGCCGACCTCGTTGCGGGCGCGGCTCTACGACACCGACGGCAAGCTCGTCATCGATTCGCGCGATTTGCTTGCCCGCAACATCGTGCAGACGGCGGAACTGCCGCCGCTCGATTTCCGGCACCAGGCGAAAGCCGCCATCCGGCACCTTTACGATATCGCGATGGGCGTGCGCCCGTTCACCCGGCTCGCGCCCTATTTCGAGGCAGGCGACAATGGGCGTGTCTATTCCGAAGTGGACGCCGCCCTCAGGGGCGACACGGCGGGCGCCGAGCGCGTGGACGAACAGAACAAGCTCGTGCTCTCGCTCGCCACACCCATCGAGCGTTTCAAGACCATCTATGGCGTGCTGATGGTCTCCACCGAAGGCGGCGACATCGACGATATCCTGCGCCAGGAGCGAGCGAGCCTGATCGGGATTTCGCTGGTCGCTTTCGGCGTGATGCTCGTGTCGTCGCTATATCTGTCCGGCGCCATAGCGCTTCCCGTCCGGCAGCTCGCCGCCGCGGCCGATCGCGTAAAATCGGGCCATGGCGGACGCGAGACGATTCCGGCGCTTGCCGGGCGCAACGACGAAATCGGCGATCTGGCGGCAAGCCTTTCCGCGATGACGCGGGCGCTCTACGACCGCATCGACGCGATCGAACGCTTCGCGGCCGATGTGGCGCATGAGCTCAAGAACCCGCTCACCTCGCTCAAGAGCGCCGTCGAAATGTTCGCGCGCACGCAGGATGAGGCGATGCGCGCGAGCCTGATGGTCATCCTGCGCAACGACATCAGGCGCATCGATCGCCTCATCAGCGACATTTCCGATGCATCGCGCCTCGACGCCGAGCTGAGCCGGGAGACGCGCACGCCCGTCGATCTCGCCCACCTGCTCAATACGATCGTCGAAGTCTATCGGCTCACGCAATTGCCGCGCGGGGTGCAATTGTCGCTCGCGATCGACCTGCCGGCGAAAGCTTATGTGCTCGGCCGCGACGAGCGGATCGGCCAGATTTTCCGCAACCTCATCGACAACGCCATCTCGTTCAGCCCCGACGGTGCCACGGTGAAGATCGCGGCCGCGAGCCACGCCGGCTATGCGCGCGTCACGGTGGCAGACGAAGGTCCGGGCATTCCGCCGGAGAATCTGGAATCGGTGTTCGACCGCTTCTACACGGAGCGCCCCGCCGAACACGGCTTCGGCAAGAATTCCGGCCTCGGCCTCTCCATCGCCCGTCAGATTGCGGAAGGCGTGGGCGGCCGCATCTGGGCGGAGAACTGCGCGCAGCCCATCGGGACGCAGATCGGCGCGCGTTTTACGGTCGAACTGCCGCTGGCGGGCAGAGCCTGAGATGGAGATTAGCGGCGATAGGATGCGCGCGACTTGCTGTTGTTCGCCTCCCCCTGGCGGGGAGGCCGGAGAGCCGAGCGCTCTTGCGCGAGGTGATCCGGGTGGGGGGATTCCCACCCGCGCCACCCCCACCCGAAACGCTTGCCGCGTTTCGACCTCCCCGCAAGGGGGAGGTGAAGCGCAGACCAAAGCAAACGGAGCAATACCGTGAGCGAGGTCGCACCCACCAACATCCATGCCGGTTGCGTTTTGCTCGGTCATGCGGGCGACGCGTTCGGGGCGCCGTGGGATGCAGGCGTGCTGCTCCTGGGCGACAGCGGCGCGGGCAAATCCGACCTCGCGCTTCGCCTGATCGAGCGTGGCGCGGTGCTGGTGGCGGACGACCGCTGCGAATTGTTCCTGCGCGACGAGGCGCTTTGGGCGCGGGCGCCTGCCGTTCTCGCCGGCCTTATCGAACTGCGCGGGGTGGGCATTGTGGCTCTGCCCCATGCGGCCGAAGCGCGCATCGCCCTGGCGGTGCAGCTGGTCGCAAGGGAAGCCGTGCCGCGCCTGCCCGAGCCCACCCGCTTCGTGCCGCCGGAAATCCTCGGCGTATCGTCCGGTCTTTGGCCGCCCCTGATCGCGCTCGCGTCGTTCGAAGCCTCGGCACCCGCGAAAATCGCCGCGGCGGTTGCAGCCTTCGCAGGCGGGCTTTTCCGCGACACCGCACCTTAAGGCCTTTTCTGGCGGCAAAGGATCGCTATCTTCCGCACCCCTAGGGGCACAAAGACACATGATCGGCATCGTCATCGTTACCCACGGCCGTCTCGCGCAGGAGATCATCGCCGCCATGGAGCATATGGTGGGACCCCAGACCCATCTGCGCGCGGTCAGCATCGGCCCCGAAGACGACATCGAACGCCGCCAGCGCGAGATCGCCGCCGCGGTCAAATCCGTCGATCTGGGCGACGGTGTTGTGATCGCCACCGATATGTATGGCGGCACGCCCTGCAATCTGGCGCTCACCTGCCTCCAGCGCAGCAAAACCGAGGTTCTGGCGGGCGCCAATCTGCCGAGCCTCATCAAGCTCATCGATATCCGCAACAAATATCCGCTCGAACAGGCGGTCGCCCTGGCGATCGAGGCCGGCCGCAAATATATGCGCGCCGGATCCACCGACCTCCTCGATGGACCATGACGGCATGGCAGAACCCGAGCGGTGCTGCGCCCGCGCGAAGATCGTCAACAAGAAGGGACTGCACGCCCGCGCCTCCGCGAAGATCGTAGAAGCCGCGGCCCGCTTTCAATCCACCGTCATCGTGACGAAGGACGGCCAAAGCGTGGACGCGCGTTCCATCATGGGCCTCATGATGCTGGCGGCGAGTCTGGGCAGCGAGATCGAAATCGACGCGAGCGGACCCGACGCCGAAGCGGCACTCACCGCCATCCTCGCACTCGTCGACGCGAAATTCGGCGAGGATTGACAGCCGCAAAGGCCTCTCACCAGCCGCTTCACGATGACGGTGTATACCAGATGGGCGAGCCCCAGGCGCGCTCCTACAGGGTTGCGTGGCCGTTGTCTGGCAATGGCAGATTGCGTTTGACGGCAAGATAGGTCGTCCAGCGCGGCGTCGGAATTTCGAGCGCACGCGCATAATAGACGGCCGGCTTCGACGCATCGAACTCAGGGTCGGTCCATACCGCCGAAAGCTGAGTGGTCCCGATCGTGTTCTTGTACGTCGCCGTCTTCAGGTCGACCGTATCGCCCACCGGCGGCGCATGGCCGGTTTTGGGATCCGGCTTGCGGCCGCCTGAGAGCGCCACATCGAAGACCTTTTCCCGGTAGTCATTGCCTTCCGTCCAGATCTTGACGATCTGGACGCGATCAAGATTGGCGCCGTTCGGATCCTTGAGCGCCCAGACGACGAAATGCGGTGCTTTCGCCGAACCCGGCTTCACCGGCAAATCGCCACCCATCGGTACGCCTTGCGCATAAGCCGTGGCGACCCAGTTCGGATCGCCGGCCAGACTATCCTTGTAGTTCCACCCGCCGAAGAAGCGGATTCGCATCCGCGTTCCCGAGGTGGCGAAGGTTTCCTTGCGGCGGAACGCGGCGAAGATAGATGGGCGCGTATTTTCCTCCGCCCAAACACCGGTCAGTCCGCCGGAACCGAAATCCGTGGGATCGTTGTATTTGCCGGGTTTGTAAGGCATCGGCCGCACATAGGGCGTGGGTCGCACCTGTGTTTTGGCATCGCCGCCGGGCAAAGAGTCGTTGTCGACCGCAAACAAGGGCGCCGTTTGCGGCGTCAGGACTTTCTTCGCAGCCTCGCGAGCGGGAAGGGTTTTGTCGTTGGTGGGGTCGACGCCGAAAATGCCGCCAGCATAAGCGTTTTCCGATGAGGTGCTCAGGCCGTTGTGATAGTCGGTAGCACCGACGAAACCGAGCTTGTACGGATTGACGCCGATTTTCTGTTGCAGGATAAGGCCGCGACCTTCCGCCTGACGCACATAGGAACCATTGGGATCGCTTTTGACCGTTCCCAGAAGCAGTTTGTCCATCACCTCGAAATTGGCGAATTCATCGGCGGGAGAAATCGCCGGAATCGTCTCCGAACCGCCCTTGTTCTGATAGATCTCGGCCAATGGCTCGTTGGTCACACGGCGCTGCGCATAGGCTTCGTCGATCGGCCGGCCGTCGCTGTTGACCCAATCGAACATGAGGCCGCCGCTGGCGTTCGAATTATGCGGAATGTCGATTGCGTCGATTCCTGTGGAGCGTACGCGCTCGAGATAGGTCCACAGATCTTCGGGGCGCTGCGAATCGTCCGACGTGAAAGGCAGCGGCGCATGATCGCCGCTGAAAATCACATTGCGGTGCAAATTGTACCGGCTCTGCGGCATGCTCGTCCATTCATAGGCGATGAAGGTGGTGAACTTACCCGGCTCGTAGTTTTTGTTCGCCGTCGCCACTTCCTGTTGCCAGGCGTCTTCCCGCGCTTCCTGGACACCGGGGAAATCCGGCAGTTTTGTCTTGCCGGCGAGCTTGCGAACGAGGAAGCCAAACCCCAGTGCGTGATTGCGCGCGATGGCCTGCCCGGTTTTCGTTTTTGCGAAATCGCTGTTGGGGTCGTCGACCTGTCGCATCACGCCCATATATTCGGAATGGTCGGTCACTGCGAGAAAATCAAGCGGAACATCACGGTGCACCTGGTTTCCATTCCAGGTGACGGTTTCTCCCTTAGCAAATCGATAGGCATCGTCGGGTGTCGTCCTGGTGCCGAACGACCAGGCGTCGAACGAGAAGCTCGTATGCAGATGCAGATCGCCGAAGAGCGCCTGTCGCTTCGCGGGATCTGGCGAGTCCGCGTATGCTGGAACAAAGGCGATATTCGCGCAGCAGGTGGCGAGCAACGCCGACACGAAGATTGACCGAGATCGCGACATGTGTTTCCCCTCACTTAAGTTAGGATTGTTGACAGCTTCGATTCCCTGATTTCCTGGACGAACATCAATTGGCCGCCGTTTCGTTCACGACGCCGGCGTGTACCAGATGGGCGATCCCCAGGCGCGTTCCTGCAATGTTGCGTGCCCGTTATCGGGCAATGGCAGATTGCGTTTGACGGCGAGATAGGTCGTCCAGCGCGGCGTCGGGATTTCGAGTGCGCGCGCATAATAGACTGCTGGTTTCGACGCATCGAATTCGGGATCGGTCCATACCGCCGAAAGCTGCGTCGCCCCGATTGTATTCTTGTAGGTTGCCGTCTTGAGATCGACCGTGTCGCCTACTGGCGGTGCATGGCCGGTCTTGGGATCCGGCTTGCGGCCGCCGGACAGGACGACATCGAATATCTTCTCCTGATAACTGTTTCCAACTGTCCAGATTTTGATGACCTGCACGCGATCGAGATTGGCTCCATTCGGATCTTTAACGGCCCAGACGACGAAGCGCGGCGCTTTGCTTGTCTCGGGTTTCGCCGGCAAATCACCGCCCATGGGCACGCCCTCGGCATAGGCGGCGGCAACCCAGTTCGGATCGCCCGCCAGATTGTCTTTGTAGTTCCAGCCGCCGAAGAAGCGGATGCGCATACGCGTCCCCGAGGTGGCAAAGGTTTCCTTGCGGCGAAACGCGGCGAAGATCGACGGCCTGGTGTTTTCTTCGGCCCACACGCCGGTCAGTCCACCGGATCCAAAATCCGTGGGATCGGTAAACTTGCCAGAATTGTACGGCATCGGACGTACTTTGACTTCCGGTCGCAGCTGCCCCGCCAGCCCGCCACCTGGTTCGTCATCGGAGGTGTTGAAACTCAGCGCCGGCTGCGGAGTCAGGGCTTTCTTGGCCGCATCGCGATCGGGCAGCGTCACGGCAGGATCTACGCCGAAAGCGCCACCCGCAAACGCATTCTCCGAAGATGTGCTCAGGCCGTTGTGGAAATCCGTCGCGCCAACGAAGCCGAGCTTGTAAGGATTGACACCGAGCTTTTGTTGCAGAATGAGGCCGCGCCCTTCGGCCTGACGCACATAGCTGCCATTGGGATCGCTTTTCACGCTCCCGATGAGAAGCTTGTCCATCACTTCGAAATTGGCGAATTCGTCGGCCGGAGAAACTTCCGGGATCGTCTCCGAACTACCCTTGCTTTGATATATTTCGGTGAGAGGTTCGTTCGTCACGCGGCGTTGGGCATAGGCCTCGTCGATAGGCCGACCGTCGCTATTGACCCAATCGAACATGAGGCCGCCACTGGCGTTGGCATTGTGCGGAATGTCGATCGCATCGATGCCCGACGCTCTCACGCGCTCGAGATAGGTCCAGAGATCTTCGGGGCGCTGGGAATCGTCCGACGTGAAAGGCAGCGGTGCATGATCGCCGCTGAAGATCACATTGCGATGCAAATTATATCGCATTTGCGGCATGCTCGTCCATTCATAGGCGAGGAAGGTGGTGAACTTGCCGGGTTCGTAATTCTTGTTGGCTGCAGCAATTTCCTGCTGCCAGGCGTCTACGCGCGCCGCATGCACGCCGGGAAATTCCGGCAACTTCGTTTTACCCGCGAGGATACGTGCTACGAATGTCATCCCTTCCAAATGGTTCTTTGCAATCGCCTTGCCTTCTTTCGTCTGCGCGAACGCGCTGTTGGGATCATCGAGCTGCCGCATCACGCCCATATATTCGGAATGATCCGTCACCGCGGTGAAATCGAGCGGCACGTCGCGATGGACCTGCTTGCCTCGATAAGGAATCGTCTCGCCTTTCGCGAAACGGTAGGCTTCGTCGGGCGTCGTTTCGGTGCCCATCATCGACCATGCGTCGAACGAAAAACTCGTATGCAGGTGCAAATCGCCGAAAAAGACCCGCCGGGCCGCCAGATTTGACTGGTCCGCCAGCGCGGGCTCCGTGATGAAGCCCGCACAAACCGTCGCCAGCAACGTCGATACGAAGATTGAACGATTCTTGGACATGATCCCACCAATGATGATTTCAGTAGTTGAACTTCAGGGTTCCGCCGACGACACGCGGGTCACCGAGTAGCACGCCGATCGCGCCCGAGTTGAACGACACGGCGCCGCTGGTGACGGTGTAATTGGTGTTCGTTGCGTTGAGCGCCCAGACCGATAAATCCCACCGACCGTCGCCCGTGCGCACGCCGGCGCGCAGATTGAGCAGGCCGTAGCCCGGAACGCTCGAATAGATCGAATCGTTCACGGCGCTCTGATAGCTGGACCGATAGCTCACATCTGCGCCGAGATACCCGATGAGCTCATTGCTTTGCCACTGACCGACCGTCCGGTCGTACTCCCCACCAGCGGAGAGCGCGAACCTCGAAACTGCGGGCAGCACGCCGCCGCTCAGATTGCAGGACGGCTGATCCAGCTTTTCGATCGGACATGGCGCGTTGGGATAGGACACATAAATCGCATCCGTGTAAGCGAGCGAGAGATAGGTCGAAAGCCCATCGAACGGCGTGGCGCGGATATCGGCCTCGAAACCGCGCGACCGTACGCTCGGAATATTCGCGATATAGGTGACGATCGCTCCTGAGGTGGTGACGAGCGTGGTCTGATAGTTCGAGTCATTTTCCCAGAAAGCATCCGCGTTGAACACAAGATGATTCTGGAGCAGTGTCGTTTTGAACCCGACTTCGTAGTCATCGATTTCTTCGGGGGCCACGACACGCGGGACGCCGGTCGGCAGATTTGTAAGGTTCAGGCCACCCGATTTGCTGCCATGGGAATAAGTTGCATAGGCGTTCAGATCGTCCGTGAAGCGATAGGTCAAAGACGCCATGCCACCGAGCAGGCCGTCTGACGTGTGAGCCTTGTACGATTCCACGGGCCCGACGGCATTCCGGATTGCTTGCGCCGGAATCGCAATCGCGGGTGGCAGATTCGCCAGATCGGCACCATCGCCGGCTTTCTGATATTGCAGATAGCCGCCGGTCTTGTATTCGTATGTGTAGCGAATGCCGCCTGTGAGATCGAGTTGCGGCAGGATATGCCACGTCGCCTGTCCATACCCGGCATAAGAACTGATGCGCGGCGTCGAGCGCGACTGCACGTCGAAACCGTTGAGGGCCGCCTGCGTTACGGGGTTGGAAGCGCCCAGCACCCAGATCGGGGCTGCGGAGCCATAGGTCGTCTGGCCGAAACCATCGTCATCCTCATGGAAGTAGAAGAGACCACCGCTGTATTCAAATTGCTGCCCGGTCGGCGACGCAATGCGAAGTTCCTGCGTGATTTCTTTTTCCTGGTTTGCCTGCCGTGCCTGAGTGAGTACGGGAAGAGCCGTTTCGTCTGTATCATTGCTCGGATTCCAGTTCCAGAAGCGATAGGCGCTGATGGATGTGAGCGTGAACCCGTCGAACGTCCAGTCCGCCTGCGCCGACAGACCACCCTGCTCCATCTTGGCATGATAGTTGGAATCGGCATCCGTCAGCCGCGCGTAAGGGTCGAACGGGAGCGGCGTATAGCCGGCCTCCGCAGACCGAACGTAGAAATTGCGCGGCAGAGGCTTGCCGTCGGCCAGTGTCGTGACGACCTGGGAAATGAGGCTGATGCAACACGCCTGCTGCTGCGTGCTGTAGTCGGCGATCACGCGCAGGTGGAAATTGTCTGTCGGCTGATAGAGAAACTGGCCACGAACGCCGTGGTCGTGATAGTTATCGTCGTGGCTGTGGGTGGTGACGTTGTAGATATAGCCGTCGTGGTCGTTGTCGAACGCGGTGAGCCGTCCCATCAACGTGCCATCGTCATTGAGCGATCCGGACATCGTTCCCGAATATTGCTGATAGAGATAGGTGCCGAGGCTCGCCTCTGCCTTGGCTTCGAACGTGTCGGTCGGCAACTCCGTCGAGATGTTGATCGCACCCGCGACTGTGTTCTTGCCGTACAGCGTGCCTTGCGGGCCCCGCAATTCTTCCAAGGAGCTGATGTCCGGCAGGTTAAACGTCGCTTCGGCCGGACGCGCATAAAGCACGCCGTCAACATAGACGCCGACACCGGCTTCAATGCCATCCGTGGTGATGGCCACGTTGCTACCCAGACCGCGAATGATGATGTTGGTGTTGCGGGCGTTGTAGGAAATGACGTCCAGACTTGGAATCACTTGCTGCAGCTTGAGGGCGCTGGTGATACCGTTCGCGGCCAGAGTATCGGCCGTGACAGCGGTGAGCGAAATCGGGACGTTTTGCGCATTTTCGGTTTTGCGGCGCGCCGTCACCAACACGGTTTCGACTTCGCCGGATCCGGCATCGGCAACCTGCTTCGCACCTTCGACCGGCGGCGATGCCTGATCGTCGGCGGCAAAGGCCGGTGCACAATAAGCGCAGACGGCAGTGCCCAACAACAAAGCGCTTGCAATCGTCATTCCGCCGCGAACGCGCAGCGTCCGCAGCCCAAATTGTTCAAACATTCTCGCCCTCTTATTTTGCACCCGCACAATGTCAGATTATTTTACTAAATGGATAATGTCTATGGAGTCAATATGGTATAGATTCAAAATTCGTTTCCACGCTGCCCGTGACGCGGACAGCGCTTTTGTCTATTTTTTCGATAGAATTATACTTTACAATGCGTCGGATGAGACCTTTTAAGGTCCACCCGCTGGGGCCTCGAATTGCCGGGCAACGCGGCTGCGTGCGGAATTATGCCGCGCGGGGAAGTACCCGTTTGGCAGGTTTCAGCCTGCGGGTCTTCGCGAGCCCTGCTGCAGCGGCGTCCGCCAGCGACATGTGATCGAGGATTCCCGCGGTGGCGTCGCGGACGTCGCGCATCAGGCGGCGCACCATGCAGGCTTGCTCATTGGTGCAATCGGGGCAGCGTCGGTAAGACGTGACGCTGGCGCAGGCGATAGGCGCGAGCGGGCCATCGACAGCACGAATGACGCGGCCGATGGTGATGTCTTCCGCAGCGCGGCCGAGTGCGTAGCCGCCCTTCTTGCCACGCGCGCTTTCCACCAGACCGTGTTTGCGCAGTTCGAGCAGAATGAGGTCGAGAAACTTCTTGGGAATATTCTGTTGTCTGGCGATTTCCCCGCCTTGCAGAAGTTCGCCGTCGGGTACGACCGCAAGCGCCAGCAGCGCCTTGAGCGCATATTTCGCTTTTTGGGATAGCATGACGTTCCACCTGAACTTTTGCGGGAGTTTAGTCGTGCGTGCCTGTTCGGCACAAGATGCTGTGAACTATATAATACTATATACAATCTATAGATTAACTTTTGAGACGTGGAATAGCAGTGATGTCTTGCAAAAAAAGCGTTTTATCGCGCAGACGCGGGACGGCAGATAATTTCCAATAAGCGCAGTGCCAAAGGCCAAAATGAAAACCGCCGCGCCCTCGCGGATAAGGGCGAACTGCTACTTGTGGGCAAGCACGCGGCTTCTGTCGGCTACGATCCGGGCGCCTTGTTTCTCTTTCGGCGTTCGTCGTCGGCGGATGTATCACCCTCGTCATAACCGATCACATCGACGGAGATGATCGATTCCTGATTCTGATTCTGACCCGATGCGCCCGACGCGGTGGACGCCGCTTCGGCCGCGGCGGCAGAGGCCGAATTCGCGCTCGTTTGCGCGCTCACATTGACAGGCGCGGCCGAGGAAACGCCTACCGACGTGCCGCTCACGCTGAAATTGTTACCATTGGCGACGGTCTGCGCGGCGACGAACAAATTGCCCGCGACGCGTACGCCGGCAGATCCCGCATCCACGGTGCCGCGCGGCGCGATAAGGAACACATCCGGCGACGGCACGCCGGGGGCAGGCTCGAACGCAGCAATACCTGCGCCCGTAACGCCGCCCACAGAATCCGTTTCCGAATAGAGATCGTCGTCCACCTGAACCACGATGGGCGGGAAATCCGACGACGTCTTGGGGCCCTGGCCTGCATTCAGGCTGCCATTGGACGACCACATCGCGATGTCGCCGCCATCCTCGGTGAAGAGACGACTCTGGTTGAGCAGGAAATCCTCGTCAGTAAACGTGTCGATCGAACCGCCGCGCAGGGTGAGAATGCCCTCGTAGCCCGACGGAATACTGTCAATCGTGGTTGCGAGCGGAAGATCCGGCTCGGTGGGCGTAACAGGTTCGCCGTTGGAGCCGATCACGATGGGAATGCCTTCGAAAAGCTGGGCACCGGCATAGGTGCGCAAGGCAGCCTGTGCGGACGTGGCGACGGTTGAGCCGGCCAGCACCGTGCCACCGGGACCCAGGATATAAATGTTGCCGCCCCATTGAGTCTCGATGGTCGCCAGGCGCAGATCGAGATTGCCCGTCTCGACAAGCTGGTTGGCGCCATTGCCGCCGCCGGAAAGATTGTTCTGGGTATAGCCGTAGGAGCCGGGGAACAGCAGATTTACCGCGATATAACCGCGGCTGTACTCCTTGTAAGAGGCCCCGGTCGGAATCGACGTCTGGGTCAGCTCGTTGAAATAGACGTCATCGAGCAGGAAGATTTGCTGCTGCAACTGGGGCAGCGCCGCAAAGGCGGTATAGGCCTGCTGATAGGTGACGTTTGTCGTGCCGTAGGTTGCTTGCAGCGCTGCCGCCTCGTTGGTCTGCATCCATTGAATGAGGATCGGCTCGTAGATCGGCTGCGACCGGTCCGGAACCATATTGCCGGACGAATCCGTCGTCTGCGCAAACAGATAGCCAGGCAGGTTGGAGAGGTTTGAGGGATCGAGATAGTAGTCGCGTAGCGCCGTGTAATCCGCGCCCTTGCTGACGCCGAATTCGACATAAAGATTGGCGCCGGCTGCGGGCAGCCATGGATTCCAGTCATTGCCCACCGACAGGATGCCGCCGGCAAAGGAAAGCGGTCCCGTCGCCTGGATGCTTCCGCCTGCTTCGGACTCGTAGCCGTCGGTATTTGCGGAGTTGAGGAAGGGACCCAGATTGCGCCCGGCTTCGAGGAAGAATGAGCCCGGTCCGCCGATCACGAACGTGTTCCCCTCGACCGTTGCCTCGGGCGTGCCATAGGGCTCGTCATTGGCGCCTATAGGCTGCACCAATACTGTCGTTGCGGTGATGTCGCGGCCTGCGACGATTCGCGTGACATCCGTGGACGACAGATTCTGACCGAAGAACATCATGTTGATGATGTCCTGGCCGGCCCAGATGCGCGCCTGCTTCGGCAGGTCGACGATCATGTCGAGAATATCGCCGCCGGCGTCGATGTAGACCGGATCTGGATCGTCCAGATGGGTGATCAGACTGTCGTGATCCTGTCCGCGCTGGGTCTGCGAGGTATCGGGCAATATGCCCGGAAACGCGAATGTGCGGCCCTGCAGCACGTCGCCGTTCGTGTCGGTCGCGAAGATCGAAAAAATGCCCGGCAATATCCCGGGATCGCCATCCTCCATATCGATGGTCACGGGCATGATGTTTCCGCCTGCGAAAAGGTCCAGTTGGCCGGTCGGACTAGGATAGAGCACGATGGTGCTGGCGGTGCTGGACGTATTGGGTGCCGTGACGAGATCGAGGCTGCCCGTCAGCGACGACGCCTCCAGCGTACCGGGATAGACCGCCGTGTAGGTGTCGTTCGTGGCGAGGCTCTGAGGCGTAACGACGTCCAGTTCATTATTGTCCACCGTGACGGAGCCGTCGGCGACGACGGAAACACCGGCTTGTTTGCCGTAAAAGCCGAATGCGTCGAGATTTCCCTGATAATCGGTTCCGTTTATGTCCTGAACACCAAGCGCGGTGATACCCTCGAGTTCGACCGTGCCGCGGGCGCTCAAATCGATCGTCGCATCGCTGAGGCGCAGCCGCAGCGCGTCGGCAACCATCTGTCCGGGCGCGTCGCTGTACGACATTTCAATCTGGCCGGCGCTTTCGACATCCCCCCCAACGGTGATATCGGCCGAGCCCGATGCGACGTCGATACGGCCGCCAAGCAGATCGTTGCCCGCCTGAACGGTCACATTGCCGCCGCCGAATTGCCACAGCGCCAGTGTCGACTCTCTGCCCAGCAATGTTCCGCTGACGGCGGCGGTGGTCGCGGAAGTATCGTCCACGACCGACAGATCGACGATATTGTTTCCGGCAACCACCGAAATATTGCCGCCGCCCAGGGCCCCCACGCCCTCGCTGAACAGCTGCGGGTTGATCTGGACGTTGGTCACATCGCCGATCGTTCCCGTACGCCAGGGCTGGAGAGGCCCTCCGATCCAGTCGTAGCCGCCGGTATTGGAGTCGATGAACAGCAACGCTTGCTGATATGCGTTGCGCCGTGAAAGTATGTCGTGGCCCGCCTGCAGGGAAATGTCGCCACCGCCATCGGCATAGACGGGATTGGCGATGAATATGCCCGCATAGCCATTGTTAAACCCTTCGCCGCCGGAGCCATATCGGTAATCGTTCAGGACATTCGGATCGCTGAAAGCATCGCTCGTGTTCTCGAATTCAGACGGATCGACGGTGAAGGTGTCGCCGGTCAATTCGTCCACGACCGTTTCGGGCGTCACATCCGCCAGGTGGCCGGCCGTATAGATCGCGGTTCCGCCCACCAGGTAGCTGACGTTGTCGATAGTTTCGGTAGTCGGCACAGCGCCGTTCTGAAGGTTGATGTCCTGCGCCGCTGCGACGTCGATCGTGCCGGTGCCGGATCTGACGAGCGTCTCCGACAGCGCGGTCGTCGGCTTTTTCGACGGGTCCTCCTTCGGCGGTTTATAGCCCGCCACGAATTGCGCTTCGTCCGTGCCGATTACGTTGCTCATGAACTGTCCGGCGATGGCGAGCGTGGTGGTCACGCCAATGAGATCCTTCCCGGAATATTGGTATTGGTATTGGCCCTGGAATTGATTGAAGAAGCCCGGAAGCGCATCTTCGAGCAAGGTTTTCACCCCACCGGGCGCCTGCTGGAAATCGATATAGGTATAGGAATTCGGATCGAGCGCCGAATTGGCCGCGAGGAAGGCCTGATACCATTCATCCAGGGAGACGAACTCGGTCGCTCCGGACGAATTTGTGATCTCCGTTTCGAGGCCGTTCGGGTTGAACTCGTCAGTACCGCCCGCCGCAGCCGAATAGTTGTATGTGTTGATGCCCTGGACGACGACGCTGCCGGTGGCGCCCGGCGCGGTCTGCGTCGGGTTTGCGCTTGACAAATTCGCGCCCGCGACAAGCTGGTAGGACCATGAATTGACATAGGTCTTGCCATTGACCAGCGGGAAAAGTTGCATGCTGCCGAGCGCATCGCTCGTGCCGCCATCATTGGGAAGCTGGTCGCCCAGCGCGGCCGGTGAATTCGCGGCAGCGCTGTAAGGCGCCGGGTTGTCGAGTATGTACCCCAACGCCCCCTGTGCCGGGATCATGAATTGGATGTAGTAGCTGGGCAGATTGCTCAGCATCTCCCACTGCCCGATGCCGTTGCACGTCGTGTTGGAACCGCGACAGCTCGGCGCCAGATAGGAGTTCCAATACTCATTGCCACCGCCCAGCTGGGCATCGAGGTAGTTGGGATCGGTTTGATCGCCGAACTGGAAGAAGCCGTCCGTGATGCTGCCGTTGATGTCCAGGTTTCCGCCGGCGCGCAATGTGAGCACGCCCGGCTCACCGAGGACGGAGCCGCCGACGCGATAGGTCATCGTCGTGAAGCGCGAGAAGACGGCTGCGTCGTCCCCGGGAAGAATGTAGTATTGCGTGTCGTTCGACCCCGGAACATAGGCCATCAAACCGGCATTGTAGGCAGCTTGCTGATCGACCACGCCGGCGCCGAGATTCCAGTTGGAGCTGAGCACGATGTCACCGGAGTAATCGAGCTCCATGCCGGGACGCGCGTGGAAATTCGCCTGCGACGCGAGACCGCCGAGATTTCCGTAAGCGGCCGAGATGTTGAAGCCCTGCACGAAATTCACCAGCGTGCCCGGCGCGTTGTCGGCGAGGAAATTGGCCTGCCCTTGGCCTGCGACGGCACTCACATCGAGCACCGCCTGGCCGGAATCGTTAATCGTGACACCGACGAAGTTGGGATCCGCAGCGATATCCGCCAGATTGAAATGCTCGAACCCCTGGAGAACGATCGAACTGGCACCGTCGATCGTGCCCGCATAGGTCATGTTGACCGTATCGCCGCCCTGCTGCTGGATCACCGGCAGACGGAAATTCACCGTGCCGCCCGTATCGCCCGGAACAAAGGTGTAATAGACGACACCGTTGTTCGTCATAGGCACCAGACGCGCCTCGGTCTGAAGCGCGGCCACATCGATCACGGCGCCGCTGTCCACCGTGACGCCGCCGTTCTGATCCGTGCCGATATTGACCGTGCCGCCCGTGGCCTGACGCGTATCAAGCCGGCCATAACCGTTGGCATGAGCGTCGACAAGCGCCGTGCTTTCGAGCTTGACGCCCGACAGGCCAAAGAGGTCGACATCGCCGCCATTGACGCCCGAGACATCGATCGTGCCCGCGATATCCACCAGTCCGCCATCGGCAGTGAGAGCGACATTCGCCGCCTTGAGCGTATCGCCGGCGGCCAGCGTAAGGTTGCCGGCTCCCGAAGCGATGTCGATCGTGCCGGTGAATTGCGCTGCAAGCCCCTGACTGAAAGCAGAAAGATCGAAAGCTCCGCCAGTCGCAAGATTGAAGGAGCCGCCGCCATCCGGCGCACTGCCGTCGAGCGTCCCGTCGAGAACCACGTCGCCCTTGTTCGCGAGCAGCGACAAGGTCCCTGCGGTTCCGGACGTGCCGCCGACCGACAGCGTCGTGCCCGAATCAAGGTTGATGCTGCCGTCAGCTGCCGTCAGCGTCAGACTGCCGCCCGGCGCCGAAACGGTCTTCGGATCGGCGGGGTCGCCGAGTGTTTCGGCATAACTCGGCGTTTCGAGTACCGCGTCTCCCGATACCGTGATACTCGTCGCCGAAGAGATAGCCAGAGAGCCGGCAGTAGCGCGCAGCTCCGAATCCGAAATAGAGACGGATTGCCCCTGGATGGTGAGCGAGGTCCCCGGCGTGCCCGCAACGCTCGGCACAGCGGCGCCAGAAGGATTCGATACCGTGACGGCGCCCGTCGTCGTCAGCGTGAGACTCGGAATATCGGCGCTCTCTCCCGGCGACAGGGTGAGCGCGCGATCGCCAAGGAAAGGCGTCTCGATGTTCAGCGCCGAATTTCCGGCATCGAATACGCCGTTGCCGGTCATGAACATGCCGTCCGGCGCGGCCAGCGTGGTGGAGTCGCCGAAACCGTAGGTATTGACCGTGCCGCCGGCGAAGTCGATTTCGGATGCGTCGATAGTCAAGCTGCCGCTACCGCAAGCCGGCATGCCAGCCGTTTCGCAATCGGCAAGCGCGCCGTTATCGTTCGAAAGCGTCAGGACACCCGTCTTGAGCGTGACGGCATTTCCGTCCAGCAATGACAGGCCCGGCGTATCGAATTGGATATTTCCAAAAGTGTAATCGCCCGATGAGAAGCTGATCGCCTGCGGCGAGGTGATCGTGAGTTGTTTCGATTGGCCGAACAGCGCCTGCAGCTCGGGTGTAATCACCAGGCCGGAGAGCCCCGTTCCGTTCGACGTGAACGTCACTTGGCTCGCACCGAGCGCCAGCGCATCCGCGACAATCGCTGCGTTCGGCGCAACCGTGAAATTGCCGCTCGAATCAAGCAGCAGGGAAGAACCTTCGAGATTGACCTGACCGACGGTCAAAACGCCTGCGGAGACGTCCTCTGGGTTCTCGCGCGTAATCAGCCGTTGCGAGCCTGTCGAAACCGCCACCAGTGCTCCCTGCCCGGTCTCGCCGCCGACCGAGCCGTCAATGATGTAATTGCCGGTCTGGCTATCGGTGTCCTTGCCGCTCGCAATGATGGTGGCGCCGTCAGCGAGCGTGATGCCCGCGCCCGAGCCGTCCACGGCCAGAATAATTTCCGGACCTGTCAGCGGGTGTGATGAATCATTGTCGACCGTGATCGATTGCGCGGTCACATCGAGTGAGGTTGTCCCATCCGCATTGTCGGTCCTGACACCGCCGATCAGCAGGCTCGCGGCATTGAGATCCGTTAGGCTGCCGGCGGTCAACTCGATCGTGCCGGGATCGGAGTCGCCGGACAGTTCGGAAACGATATCGAACGATGCTCCGGTGATGTCCGCCTCGGCACCTCGTCCGCCCTGTCCGGGCGATGTGAGGAAGGTCGCGCTGGCGTCCAGCGATTGACTTGGTGCGATGATGATGCGGCCCGCATCCAGGGGTAGTCTGGGAACCGCTTGGTTCTTCTCGGCCGCCAGCGTGCTGAAATGCGAATTCGCGGACGTCAACGCAATCTCGGAATATTTGTCGAACACGCTTTGCGACTGAACGTCGAACACCTGAACATTGGATTGACGGGAATCTGTTCCCGCAACCCCGAAATAACCGGCGACCTCCAACGTGCCGTCGCTGAGCTTCGTATATGTTCCAGGCGCGGTCGCCGGATTGCCCAATTGCTCTACGACGCGCATGCCGCCCGGCAGCATGGCATATTGCGCGGGCAACAGCGTGTACCATCCGGCCGCCAGACCCGGGGCTGCGCTCAGATAGACGCTTTGTCCTACATTGGTTGCGGAATAGAGGTCGGAATAGTTGCCCGAATAAATCGGGTCATACGCCGCGGCAGCTGTCGATGAGAGACCCGGCACAATAGCGTAAACTTGCTCGCCATTCGGATATTGATAACCGTCGTTGCCACTGAATTCATCGGGATTGTACCGGCTGAGCACATCGCGCGAGCCGCCCGTGCCGGGAATGAACTCATAGGCGTAAAGATCGCCGCCGCCGCTCACATCCACGGTGGCGCCCGAGTTCAGCGAGACTGTCGTTCCGCCGAATTGCAATATCGCGGCCGGCGGCGCGGTGAGTTCGCTTGCGGTCGTCGGCGCGAAATACCATTCGGTCTGATCCGTCGTGGTTCCATAGGGAATGCTGAGCCCGTTTGCGGAAACCGAGGTGATGCTGCCGCTGAGCGCCTGAACGGATACCGTTGCAGGCGCGAAGATATTGGTGGTGCCATCTGTGGTGAGCGAGAGCGACGTATCGGCGCCGATGATGAGGCTGCCCACCGGAACGCGCAGCACCCCACCCAATTCGATATTGGCGGCCTGAATGGTGAGATTTGCTCCGGCGGAATAGGGCGCGGCCGGCGCGGTGCCGCCCGGCGATGCAAACGTGATCGTGCCGTTGGTGGCGGACGACGTTAAGTAGAAAGTCGAGCCAGTCGTTGGATAGACCTGCGCCGCGTCAATCGTGAGATTGCCGTTGACAGCCAATTGTCCGGCGAGGGAATTGGGCACGGAGCTCGTGGTGGGAATATCGAGCGTATCCACCGCCGGTTCAACGCCGATGAATCTTACATCGCCCGTTGCGTCCAGCGTCGCATTTGCGACGGAATTATCGAACAGTACCGCGCCGACGACGTCGATCTGGTTGGCTTTGAACAAAACGCTGTTGTCGCCCGGTGTGCTGTTATCCGGATTTAGCGAGGATACCGATTGGACGACACTGTCGAAGCCGATATAGGGCGCGGAGATTTCCAGCGCACCACCCGAGTGGACAACAGGCACCAGGCTGTCGTTACCCGATGCGGATTCAACGTCCACCGCGCCGTTGTATGGCATTGATGTGAGGAAAAAGGCGCGGCTGAGGTCGATCGTCGCGTCGCCGACGGAAGAAATGCTTCCCTGGGCCACGAAAGTCGAAAAGCCGGCCGACGATATGGCCTGGGCGGAAATGGCGTCCAGCGTCGGGCTTGTCGGATCGCCCTGATAGAAGACCGGATCCTGCATGATGAGCGTGCCGCCGAGTGCTGCGGATGCGCCGCCCTGCGCGAGGATATCGGCACCTGTCAGCGTGCCGCCATTTCCGAGTTGCAAAGTCCCGGCATTACTCCAGACCTGCGTCGGGACATAGGCGCCGTTCGTGCCCAGCTCGTCATAAATGTCCGACGCACCGGAAAGATTGATCGTCGAATCGGCGTCCGCCATGACTTGCAGGGGTAGGAGAAGACCCTGAGGGTCCTCGTGCGTATAGACACTGGTGCCGATGAACGTCTGATGAAACATCGGCGAGGAGCTGAGAAAGGTTGACGAGGCTTCCAGTGTGCCCCCCCCGACGATATCGCCGGTGACGAAATTCTTCTGCCCCGGCGAAATCGCACGCGGATCGCGGATGCTGGTTCCCGACAAGTCGGTGACGCTGCCCGGCGCGAGATGAATGCCTTCATTGGCACCGAGCGTGCCGAGGAGATAGATCTGATAGTCGGCAGCGACCTGCCCGTTGGTGAGCGCGCCGCCATCAACTTTGGTATCAATAGCATCTTCGTCGATGCTGCCGTCGGGATTTACGACGAAGGCCTGCGACAGGCTGCTGACCCCCAGTCCCGTAGCGGAGCCGTAAGTCGAAGGCAGAGTTTCCGTCTGATTGATCGTACCGCCCGGAATACGGATTGTGCCTTCGTTGTCCAGTTGCGAAACCGTCAGGACACCGCCTGCATCGTCGACCACCATGCCACCCTTGGCCACCTGCAACTCGATGAGGCCACCCAGCGTCAGGTTGACCGCCTTTCGATCCCAGGCGTCGGTGGGTACGCTCGGCGCCAGAACGGAATAGATGTCGCCGCCCGATTGGAGCTCTCGCAATGATGCGGTTTGCGCAGCGGCGAGCGCGGGCGAATTGAGCGCGAGCGCGAAATAGGATTGGCTCAGATCGAGCGTTTGGCCCGCCCCGATCGTGAGCACCTGCGTCGCCAGAACGGCATTGTAACCGCCAAGGGTATTGGCGGCGTTGTTGGGGTCGTAGAACGTGTTGGGCAACAGGTCCGTCTTGTAGGACGTGATGTTGTAATTCGCAAAACCCGCCTGCGAGAAGAAATCGAGCGGTAACTCCGTTCCCACCGATGCAATTTGATCGCCGAAGCTGATTTCCGGTGTTGTGAGCGTGAATGTGCCGCCGCCGGCAAACCCGTTCGCCAGAATCGTCCCGGGCGCGATGGCGACCCGTGCGTTGATCGAGGACGGGTTGACGGCAACATCGTTGACACCGCCCAAATCGATATCCGGAACGCGGAACCCGGAGAAGCCGCCTTGGTAAAAATTGCTACTTTGGTCGTTCGCGAGTTGGAAATAACCGGTCTCGTCGATCAGGCTGACATTGCCGCCACGGGCGGACAAGTTGAGGGCACCCGTCGGCGAGACATAGCCGCCGCCCGACACGTCGAGCAACGAACCGCTGTTAATGAGAATGCTTCCGCTAAGGTCGGTGTTCACCGTAGGCTCGCCGTCCTCGCCGACGGGAACGGCGTCAGGATCGAGCAACACGCTTGGCGCGGCGAAAAGATCGATATTGCCGCCGCCGATATAAGCCTTGCCTTGAAGCGTCCCCGGTCCCGCAAACAGATCGTTCGTCCAGAGGCCGCGCGTCGACAAAGTACCGTTGACGACGATGTCGAACGAGCCCAGCCCGGCTTGCTCGGGCACGAATACAGAGCCGAGTGTCGGCGCGATATAGACTGTCTGCATATTGATGGTGCCGGACGGGACGGAGATACTGCCATCCACCGTAATCGTGCGGCCAGCGACCGCATCGAACGCGCCGCCGGGATTGAGTTTCAGATTCGCGCCTTGCTCGATATCGATCTGGCCGCTCGTTTCGAGCGCAACGTCGCTCAGCCCCATTGCCGACAGCGCGTCGGCCGACAGGCTGATCGTGTCGATCCGGGCTTGCGGCAAATACGACGCAGGATCGCGGGTCGGAATTATGAGATTTCCATTGCTGTCGATGGAAATGGATTGACCATAAGCAAGGCTGGAAGACACCGGCTCGTAGTTCGACTGGCTCACCAGATCGATATCGCCACCGCCGTCGAAGTTCTCGGAGTTGTTTGCGTCGACGCCCAGCGCCTGAACGAACAGAAATCCACCAGACGGGAGCTGCGATGGCGCACCCTGGAGCGCGCGCGCGTCGCCATATACACTCGATGCCGCCGTGCCCACCTGTGCATCGGCGAGTTGGACCGGGCCTGGAAACGAGTTGGCAAAGACCGTGCCGTCCAGCACGATCGTCGAGCCCTGAAGCGTCAACGAGCCCGCATCGCGCCCTTCCGTATATTGCCCTTCATACTGACGATCGGTAAGCAAAGGATTGGCGAACGTCTGCGTGATGCCCCAACGGGGTTGGCTGCTCGTAAAACCGTTGTAGATGCCGATATAGGTGTCGTTCGGATTTGCATCGCCGATATTGACGATGTTGCCCGCAGCGTCGATCAATTCGGTGGTCTGAACCCACCCTGCCTGATATGTCACCCAGCCGCCGGACACGTCGATGATGGCGCCTGTCTTGACGGTGATATCCGAGAACAGGCTCGGATTCTCGCCCTGCGTAACTGCCTGGACGCCGAGCGAGACGTTCCCGCCTTTCGTCATCAGTTCCTGCACGGTGACGCCGACCTGCTCGGCATAGCTCGCTGCGGGGATCAATGGCGAACCTACCCACGCGACACCATCGGAATTGACGCCGGAAAGGCGAGGATCGACATAGACCGTCGCGCCATTCAGGAAACTGTCGCGATAAGTGGGTGTGTCCTGCAAATCATTGCCGGTGACGGGGCTGATCTCGATGCTGTTGCGAGACGCCGGGATGAGAATGTTGGGAAGACCGGCGACATCGATGATGGCATCGGAGTCGATGAATACCCGCGACGGCGTTCCGTCCGCCTGAAGGGTCGCGCCCGGAGAGGCGCCCACTGTCACATCGCCGCTTGGCGCGTAGACGATAGAATTGTGCTGAATTTCGACAAGCGACTGCGCATCGCCGATATTGACCTGGGACTGCTTGAAATCCAACAGAGATGTCGGATCGTGCGGGATCGTTTCCTGGCTGTTATCCGGAGAGATCGCGATGACGCTTCCCGATCCGAGTTGGATATTGCCGCCCATAAGATCGACATCGCCGTCCCGGGAAACACTCGTTGTCGCTTCAAGAATACCGTCATTGATGGCGGCACCTTGATCGTTGCTCTCAAGCGACACGTAGCCTTGCGGAGCGTCGATGATTCCTGTCGATGTGTTTTCCGCGTAGGTGCCGTCTGCTTGTAAACTGTCAGCTGACGTGAGCACGAATCCCCGCACATAGCGGTCTGCGCTGGTGGCCGCGCCTGTTGAACGCTTGAGCGTTACCAGCCTCCCGCCCTCGAGGCTCACCTGTCCTTCGGGAGCAGTAAGCTGACCGGAATTGACGACCTTTGGTCCCGTGAGAAGAACGAAACCTCCGGTATTCGCCTGGATGTTCGCACCGGCATTAACCTCGATTTCGCCTTCCAGAAGCGGATCGAGTTGACCGACTTGAACCGATTGCGCTGAGAAGGTTTCCGTATCCACCGTGTTCGGCGGGGCCGCATCCGCGAATCCGAGCAGCCCATAGTAAAGGAACTGTCTGTTGCGATCGGCGATCGTCGTCGGTGTGAGCGTGTTGTTGGCGGAGATCGTCGTCGGACCGACTTCCAGGCTCGTCGCAATCAGAGAATTCACGTTGATCTGTGCGGAACCGCCAAAAAGTATG
>Ga0302326_10008017_pt1 | contig 23376 bp, 23 predicted proteins | sample Palsa_T0_3_FD_202264 | JGI IMG/M metagenome (GOLD analysis project Ga0302326, IMG submission 202264) | Peat permafrost microbial communities from Stordalen Mire near Abisko, Sweden - Palsa_T0_3 | ecosystem: Environmental > Terrestrial > Soil > Palsa > Peat permafrost | place: Sweden: Abisko... | reverse complement strand
GGCGGTGTCGATCGGGCCGCCGGCGCCGGGTGCCACCCTGGTGCCGCTGGGATCGACGTTCACCGATCCGGTCGCGTGCAACCCGCGCGCCAGTCTGTACGCCGTGGTCCGCTACAGCGGCCCGGCGGGCCTGCTGTACGGCACCGTGCTGGCCGGCGGCACGATCGAGAACGTGCAGCAAACGATCTCGCCGGGAACCGACGCCGTGGCGCTGGCCACCAACCTCGCCGGCAACCAGTACGGCTTCGAGCTGTCGTTCAACTACACGCTCAAACTCCCCGACGGCGACCGCATCTACCTCGTGCTGCCCGGTGCCACCGTCGGTTCCAAGCTGGCCGTCAACGTCACGCCCAGCTGTCCCGGTTCCTGACCGACCGGAATCGGGGATGTCAGTCCTGGCTGGCGGTCTGGCCCGCTCCGGGCTGATCGGCGCGTGGGCGCAGCGAGTCAGTGCGTCCCTTCGGCTCCTCCCACTCCTCCTGGCGGCCAAGTGCGGTCATGTCGAGGTAATAGTGGGTGCCGCCGACCTGCTCGGTCCCGCGGGCATAGGTGGAGTAGGTATGAAACACACGCTCGCCTTCGCGCAGGAAGCAGCTCGTGCCGTGGAGCTCGAACGGCTGCTCGAAGTCGATCGGCATGCCGGCCCGCTCGAACTCCGCCGCGGTCCGGTAGTTGTAGTCCAGCGGTGCGATCCGCTCGTCGACGGTGACGTGAAAGTCGTAGTTGAAGTCGTTGCCGTAGGACGAATACCAAGGGAAGGTCCAGCCCATCCGCGCCTTGAACGGCTCGATCTTGGCCAGTGGCGCGCGGGAGACGACCGCCATCGTGGTGTCGCGCGCATGCAGATGCGCGAGGTTGCCGTACTGGTCGACGCGGCCAGCGCAGCTCGGGCAGCCCTCGTCCCAACGAGGGTCGAACATGTAGTGGTCGACGATCAGCTGTCGGCGTCCCTCGAACAGATCGAGCAGGCCGGCCGGCCCGCCGGGGCCCTCGAACCGATACTCCTTGTCGATCTCGACCATCGGCAGCCGGCGCCGGTCAGCATTGAGCTCGTCACGTGCGCGAGTGAGCGCCTTCTCTCTGGCGAGCAGCTGCTTGCGGGCAACCACCCATTCGTCTCGGGATACAACGCGCGGCAGGCTCATCTCGTTCTCCTCTGGACCAGTTCTTGCTTCGCTGTCGAAATGCTCAGTAGGCACGCGCGGCGATCGCCACGAGGTCCTCGGTGTCGAGGGTGTCCGAGACCGTGCCCTCGGGGGTGGTGACGCAGCGAATCGAAAAGCCGGCGGCGTTGAGGATTCGCTCACCCTCTCCGCTGCGAGCGGTAGACCTCGGTGTGGATGCGTCGAGCGTAGGCCGCAGCGTCTGCCTGGGTGGCGTGGGCGGTGTGGCCCTCCTGCCAGAGGAACTCGCTCGTGCGCAAGAACAAGCGCGGACGCAGCTCCCCCCCGGCCCCGTCTCGGCGAGCTCGGCTTTGCTCAGAACGTCCCGATACCAGCGTGGGAAATCCGATGCCTGCGATGTCAAAACCGCCATGCCGTCAGGCTAGCCAAGGGTCGACACCGCAGGGGGCCCCGACGGTCTGACAGCCTCAATCATGGTCATGAGCTCCTCAGTCGGTCGACTTGACTCGATCCGCTGAGGGGTGCGTCTCTCGGTCTAACGGCAACTGCGACAGTGCCTCAGCTCGCTGATTCGACCGGCCCAGTCCAAAATTCGATGCCCCATCTCGTGGCGATGTCGCGAAGCTCGGCCGGTCCGGGCGGCTCGCGGTCCGGACGTGTGCGTTCGTCTGGGACGCGTACGCCGGCCTCGATGAAGTATCCCGTCATCGCGCCGGGCTGCCCGATCACCTGAAAGCGCGCCGGCGAGTCAGAGAGGTTGAGCGTCCCGTGGACTGCCCACGGCGGCACGAAGATGGTGTCACCCGCGACGAGTGTGCTCGTGCAGCGGGCTGCCGTCACGGCAGGCTCAGCACGTTTGCGACCGACGCAAGATAATCGATATGGCCGTCGATGGAGTCCAAGCCGAGGCCCATGGTGATGACGGAGAAGTGGGTCCCCCCGACCTCGCGCCAGGCATCGATCTCGGCCGGAAGGTCGCCCCGGCCACCCTGTGGACGCGCGACATACTCCGCGCCGAAATCTTCGACCGACCGGCCGACGCTGTGCACGCGATCGCGCAGCCGTGTCCAGGCTTCGATGGTGCGGTCGATGTCCCCGCCGATGAAGATGAAGCCGTCGGCCAGACGGGCGGCCCGATCGTAGGCCGGCTCGGAGGATCCGCCGAGCCAGATCGGGATGGGGTGCGCCGGCCTGGGCACGAGCGCGGCTCGGTCGACCCGGTCGAACTGGCCCGAGAAGTCCACGACGGGTTCTGTGAAGAGCCGGCGCAGCAGCCCGATCTGCTCCTCCTGCCGTACGCCGCGGGTACCGAACCGCTGCCCGAGGGCCTCGTACTCGACGTGGTTCCAGCCGATACCGACACCGAGGCGTAGTCGTCCGCGGGACAGAAGCTCAAGATCGGCGGCCTGCCGGGCGACGAGCACCGTCGGGCGCTGCGGGAGGATCAGGATCCCGGTGGCGAACTGGAGTCGTTCGGTGATGGCGGCCAGATAGGCGAACATCACGAACGGATCGTGGAACGGGTCGTGCTCGGTATAGGGGCCGGTGAGCCGGGGTGTTCGATCGGCGTGAACGGCACCGAGGACATGGTCGTAGGCGAGCAGGTAGTCAAAGCCAAGCTCCTCGACGGCGAGCCCGAGTCGCCGCACAGCACTCGGGTCTCCTCGAAGCTCGATCTGCGGGTACACAGAGCCGACCTGCATCAGCTACGCCTCCTGGGTTGGGTGAACGACCACGGCCCGGACTTCAACGCGAACAGCGTGACACGCCGGCACACGGAGGGGTGTGGTGGCGACCAGGACGCTGGTCGCGGTCTGCGCCGAGCGGCTAATCTGGTTGAGATGGCAACTAAAACGTGGTTCATCACTGGGACATCTCGCGGCTTCGGGCGCGAATGGGCGATCGCGGCACTCCGGCGTGGTGATCGCGTGGCCGGCGCCGCGCGCGATCCGCGGACGCTGGACGACCTCGCAGCGGAGTACGGCGAAGCACTGCTGCCGCTGCGGCTCGATGTGACAGATCGCCAGGCGGCATTCGACACGGTGCGCAGAGCGCATGAGCACTTCGGGCGGCTCGACATCGTGGTCAACAACGCCGGCTACGGGCAGTTCGGGATGGTCGAGGAGCTCAGTGAGGAGGAGGTGCGGGACCAGATCGAGACCAACCTATTCGGAGCGTTGTGGGTCACCCAAGCGGCGCTGCCGTTCCTGCGCGCGCAGGGCAGCGGGCACTTCCTGCAGGTCTCCTCGATCGGAGGCATCTCGGCGTTCCCGGGAATCGGCATGTACCACGCCTCAAAGTGGGCGCTGGAGGGCATCAGCCAGTCGCTCGCGCAGGAGGTCCGGGACTTCGGGATCAAGGTCACCCTGATCGAGCCCGGCGGCTTCTCGACCGACTGGGGCGGCGCCTCCGCCAAGCGTGCGACCGCCCTGGATGCCTACGAGCCTGCGCACGAAGCTTCGCGGCAGCGGCGTGCCGGCAATCGGCCGGGCGACCCGGTCGCTTCAGCCGAGGCGGTGATGCGGATCGTTGACGCCGAGGAGCCGCCGCTGCGCGTGTTCTTCGGCAGCCAGCCGCTCGCGATCGCCGAGAGCGATTATCAGAGCCGGCTCTCGACCTGGCGAGAGTGGCAGCCGGTGGCCGAGCTCGCGCAAGGCGTCGGCTAGTCCCGGCTAGTCTTACCCCGTGAGCGTTGCGCGACCGAGCGTGGGGCGTTCGGTCACACTTCTGCCGTGCTGCCCGCCGCGGCGCAACAGGCCGTTGATGATCTGCTCAGGCGGCTGGACCGAGCGGTTCCCGGGCGCGTCGAGGCGTTCTACGTTGTCGGCTCGGCCTGCACCGGAGCTTTCCGGGTCGGGCGAAGCGATCTGGATTTTGTGGCGGTCGTGGACGGTGAGCTTGGCCGGGGCGAGCTCGCGCGGATCGGGGCGGTGCATTTGAGTCGCTGGGGTTCGGCGTTGGTCCGCGATGTTGCGGTGCGGCGGCGCTGGCCGCTGGTGTGCAACGGCATCTACCTCAGAAGCGGCGACCTGTCGCGGTCCCCGCTCGATGTCACGCCGCTCGCGGGGCACATCGCCGGCCGATTCAAGGTCGCCCAACGAGATGGGCTGGACGTCAACCCGGTGACCTGGCACATGCTCGCCCGCCACGGGATCGCCATCCGTGGCCCGGCAGTTGACCGCCTGCAGATCCCACTCGACGGTGGGCAGCTGCGCTCCTGGACGCTCGCGAATCTCAACGGCTACTGGCGCCGTTGGGCGCGGCGTGCGCAGCGCAACGCCGCCGCGATCCCGCGAGCGCTCCCCAGACGGTTCGCCGCTGGGGGAGTGCTGGGGGCTCCGCGCCTGCACTACACGATCGCCACCGGCGCGATTGCGAGTAAGGAAGCCGCTGGGCGCTACGCGCTGGAGACCTTCGACCCTCGGTGGCACGCGCTGATCGAGGACGCCCTTGCCTTCTGGCGGGAAGAACCTGCGCTCGAGCCCTATCGCCGCCACCCATCGCGCCGTAATCGCGACGCGGCCGCGTTCGTTGACTGCGTCATCGAGGCCGCCAACCGACGATGAGCGGTTGGGAAGGTTCCCGTCACCGACAGCCCTCCTCCCGCGAACTTCTCAGCGCAGGATCGCCCCAGGATTGTTGTGGCCTCAGAGACGACCTCGCGTCTACCATATGCGCAGCGCGACCACCGATCCATGACGAGGAGGAGCAGAGAGATGGCTGCAACCGAGAAGGCGATCCTTGCTGGCGGGTGCTTCTGGGGTGTCCAGGATCTGGTCCGCAAGCTCGATGGCGTGACCGACACCCGCGTCGGCTACACCGGCGGGGACACGCCCAACGCGACCTACCGCAACCACGGCTCGCATGCGGAGGCGATCGAGATCCTCTTCGACCCCGAGCGCATCTCCTACCGGGACCTGCTGGAGTTCTTCTTTCAGATTCACGACCCGACGACGAAGAACCGCCAGGGCAACGACGTTGGGGCGAGCTATCGCTCGGCGGTCTACTACGTCGACGATGAGCAGCGCCGCATCGCAGAGGACACGATCGCCGATGTCGACGCCTCCGGCTTGTGGCCGGGCAAGGTCGTCACCGAGGTGGCACCCGCCGGACCGTTCTGGGAGGCCGAGCCCGAGCACCAGGACTACCTCGAGCACTACCCCAACGGCTACACGTGCCACTTCGTCCGTCCGGGCTGGAAACTGCCGCGACGCGCGCAGGAAGCCGCACACTAGCCCTAACGGGCGGGCTGGCCCAACTCTGCCGTTTGGCGTCCGAGGGGTGGACGCCAAACGGCAAAGTTCGGGAGGTCAGGCGCTGTGATCTAGCTGATGGGGGTCCCGAACCACCAGCGGTGGCCTTCGAGGTCGCGGGCTTCGTACTCGCGCCGACCGTAGGGTTGGTCGGTAGGCGCCGCTGAGGTGCGGGCACCGGCGGCACGGGCACGGTCGAAATGTGCGTCCACGTCCTCCACGTGGACGACGAGGCCGCCGCTGGCCGCCGGCTGGGCGCTGGCCGAGACCAACTCGTGATCGATGGCAACGCGATGCAGCCAGATGACCTGCGCGCCCGCTGACACCTCGCCGTGGGTGAAGCGGCCGTCTTGATCGCGATCCAGACGGCCCGGGCTGAAGCCGAACGCCTCAACCAAGAACGCGTGCGCAGCTTCGATGTCTTCATAGACCAGAAGCGGAATGACGGGGCGGATCTCAATCTCAGTCATATGGCCAAGGTACCGGTGGCTGGGGCGCCGGGCAGGAAAAATGCGGAGCCGGGGGCCGATGACACGCTCGGTCGCCTATCCGCCCGCGGGTTCCGGCGGCGACCCGTCGCGGCCAGTCACGCGTGGATCATCCGACCAGCCCGGATTGGTGCTCCGCGGATGCCACTCCCCGACGCCCACCACCTGCAAATGACTGGCTGCGTGTGCTGCCGCGGACTGGGCCTGGCGCAACCGCGCGGCCGAGCGCACCGACAGCACCAGGCCCTCATCGGCCATCTGGACGATCTCCGGACCCGAGCGCGCGTAGCGCAACAAGCGACGCTCGAGCTCCAGCAACACCCCATCGAGCACCCCCAGCAGCTGCTCGTTGGAGTGCTCGCTCAAGCCGGCGAGCAGGCCCTCGGTTGGCGCGTTGCCCTGAGGCTCCGTCATCAGCGAACACGATCGCAGATCCACAAACGCGGCGAGGAGCACAGGTCCGGTCAGCTCCGCGCATCGTCAGGCGACGCGGCGAAGCCGGTCGAGGCCGTCGAGGATGAGATCGAGCCCCCATGCGAACTCGAGGGCGTTGTCGTACCCGGACTCGGGCAGCCTCGTCACGACCTCGGCGAGATACGGGTAGTCGTCGAGCGCGCCGATCCTCTCCGCCCTCCTCCGCGCGGCTTCCCCGGCGCTCTCGGGTCGCTCAAAGCCGAGATCCTGCTCTTGCAGGGCAAAGCCGTAGATGTAGGCGTCCTGGACCGAATAGGCGTGGATCGCCATCTCGAACGAGAATCCCGCCTCCCGCAGACAGCCCATCACAGCGTTGTGGTTTCGGAGGCTCGCCGGGCCCGGGTGCCGCGACTCCATCAGGCCAATCGCCCAGTTGTGGCGCTTCAGCGCCTCGCGCGCCGAGATCGCCCGACGCCGCATCGCCGACCTCCAGTCGAGGTCGGCGGAAGGAGACTCGATCTCGCTGAAGACGCTGTCGACCATGCCATCGAGGAGGTCGTCCTTGTTGGCGACGTGCTTATAGAGGGCCATCGGCACGACGCCGAACTGTTGCGCGAGCCCGCGCATGCTGAAGGCTTCGAGCCCCGCCGCATCGGCGAGCGCGACCGCGGCCTGCAGCACGCGCGTTCGGCTCAGCGGTGTCCGGGGGGCGTTCGTCGATCGGGTCATGGCGCCGACAAGTGTACGGCGTACACCTATGAGACACGACGGGGACCTGCAAATCCCACAGCGCCGCCGGCTCGTCAGACGAAGTCAGCCGAGTGCGCGCCGATCACGGTCACTCGCCGTCACGCGACCCCCGCCAGCCGCCTCGTGTTCTGTACCGCCATGATCCGCACCTCCTCCTCGCTGAAGCCGGCGGCGAGGAAGTGGTCGGCCATGATGGCGAGCCCGTCCTCGACCGGAGGGTTGAAGACCTGCCCGAGATCGCTGCCCCAGACGGTGCGGTCCGCACCGACTGCCCGGGTGGCCTCGAACACCTGCTCCCAGCTGCACTTGCCGGTGTATGGAGTGGTGAAGGCGCGCTCCATCAGGGCACCACGGTCGGCAAGCTCGCGCTGGGCCGCGGGCGGGATCGCCTGGGACGGGAACTCCGGATGGGTGACCACGATGGTGCCGACGCCGACGTCGACCGCGGCGTCGACCGCGGCAACGATCTCGGAGTGCGACAAGTGGCCCGTCGCGAGCACGAGATCATGATGGGCGATCACCTCCAGTACCTCGAGCAGAGCCGGGAGTGGCCGACCGTCCTCGTCGAGGACGGGGACAGCGCGGGGCCTCACGCCGGCGGCTCGCAGCTCGAGCTCGAAGCGGACCCAGACGGGCACCCTGCCATCCGGGTCGGTCTCCTCGACCTCCTCGTATTCCCCGGGAGCACTCACCGTCGGCAGCCACACGATCCGTGCGCCTTGTCGAGCGGCCACTTCCACGGCGGTAGCGTTCAGCCCGCCGACGGAGTGGTTGAGAGTGATCGTGCCGAGGGCGCGGATGCCGGGGCGGGCGGCGGTGACGACGGCGGCTCGTTCGGCCGTGGCCGTGTAATGCGACTTCAGGCCGAACCCAGCGAGGCCGAGCTCCTCGCAACGCACGGCCAGCTCGAGATCGGTGATCCGGCGTGACGCGAAGTCAGGCGCGACATGGACGTGGGGGTCGAAGCCGCCCCGCACCACCTCACGCGCCCATTCGGATGGCGCCGGATGTGCTCTTTCTGTCATGGCTGACCACGCAATCGTCAACAAGATAGGTTAACAATCGGGCGAACCTGAGTGACGCCGTATTGGTCTCGACGAGAGGAAACGTGATGCGCTGGAGGAGCCTGCTAGTCGGTGCCGCCCTGGCGACGGCCGGGCGCGCTCTTGTCCCTCGGTTGCTGGGGCTGAAGTTCGCTCGCGACGTCGCCAAGCTCAACGCCGGCGACCACACCAGCCTGTTGGCCGCCTACGCGGACGACTTCGTCCTGCACTTCAACGAGGGCAACCACCGCTGGTCAGGCGACTGGATCGGCAAGAGCGGCATGGATCGCTTCCTGCAGAACTTCACCGCGGCCAAGATCCAGGGCGAGATCCGTGAGATCGCGATCAGCGGACCGCCGTGGGCACTCACCCTCTGGGCGCGCTTCGATGACCACGCCGACGCGCCTGACGGGACCCGGATCTACCAGAACCGGACGGCCCTTGTCCTACACACGCGCTGGGGAAAGATCGTCGAGCAGGAGGACTTCTATGCCGACACCGAACGGTTCGCCGCTTTCGATCGCAAGCTGACCGAGCTGGGCATCGGCGCGGTGCCAAAGCATTCATAGCGCGCCGAGCTTGTCGCTGCTGCGGATGAAGGGAATGACACTGGCGGCGATTGCCGCCAGCAACAGAAAGGCAATCAGCCGGTGGTGAACGACTGCCTGAACGAGGAGTGCGATGACAATCCCGCCGGCGTTGCCCGCCAGCCAGATCAGGGCGGTGGCACTGGTTCCCGCCGGGCCGGCGCGGCGTTCGGCGAGTTCGAGGATGACCGGCAGGCTGGCGAGCAGGAGAAATCCGGCCAACCCGACGCCCACGGCAATCGCCGGTACCCATTGCCATACCGCCAGCGTCACGCATATGCCGCCGGTCACCGCCGCGGTGACGCGGAAGAGGGTCTGCGCCGCACCAGCCCGAGCGATCGGGGCCGGAATCACGGCCGCGCCGATCACTCCGGCCAGCACCATCACCACGAGCAGCCATCCCGCCGTGGCGGAAGAGATGCCGGCGGGATGCAGCAGGGCCTGGAGCCAGGTGGTGAGAGCGACAAAGATGCCGAACCCGATGAACGCGATGGCGGCCAAATGGCGGATGATGCGGTCCTGCCACACCGTCCGCAGCGCCGAGTGTCCGATTGCACTGGCCTGACCGGCGGGGCGGCCAACGCGCACGATCACCGTGGTCAGGGCAATGGCCGCCAACACGCTGTAGACCGCACCGATGACCAGCAGCGCGTGCAGACGCGCGCCGCCCAGCACAGCACCCAGTACCAATGAGATGAGGATCCCCAGGAAGATGCCCGCAGATCCCAGCGAGATGCCGAGCGGGCGCGAGGTCGGCTTGAGGTAGGAGCTCGCCACTCCCGTGACCGCATTGAGCACAAACGGCTGGGCGATCGCGATCAGGAGCTGCCCGGCGAGCGCCCAGGCGAACGTCGATCCGCCCAGGCGCAGGACACCGCCGATCGCGGTGAGTCCCGCCCCACCCGCCAGAGCGGGTCGAAACCAGCGGTCGAGCGCCGCGGCGGCAGGCACGGCGAGAAGCACGTAGAGCAGGGGGAAGATCTCCGACAGCCAGCCGATGTCGCTCTCGCTCACGCCGTAGTGGCGGGCGGAGGCGGTGGTGATCGGCGCGAACGTGAGCCAGAGCATCTGGTTGGCTGACGCGACCAGGGCGTAGGTCCCCACCAGACCCCACCGGTCGCGCGCTCGAGTCGGACTCGTGCTCACGCGGGCCAACGGCATTGGTGGCGACCGGACGCACTCCTCACAGAAAGCAACGTCCCTCGCCGCCAGGTTTGCCGACAGCAGCGTCTTTCCGCGGTTCGGCCTCCCGCGGACCCTGCGATAGATAGGCGGGAGGGCAACGCATCGGGCAGGTCGATTCCCGCACACTCGGCTGCGGGCGAGCTTCCTGAGGCGAGACGACGGTGTCTACGATGCCTGAGTTGCTCGAGATCATTCCCCGCGGTCCGTTCTCGCTCCAGGCGGCGGCCGAGTTCGGCTTCGGCCCGAACGCTGGCCGTCCCTCCGCGTATCAGGGCTTGATGCGGCTCGCGTTCCCCCTCGACGGGGGATCCGGCTACGCCGGCGCGGTCTTGCGACAGGCCGAGCCTGGCGGGCCGGTCGGAGTCGAACTCGAGCTGAGCGGCGCCACGGATCCCGCTCTCGCGCTCGCCCAGATCGCTCGCATCGTCTCGCTTGACCACGATGGCGAAGCGTTCCTCGAGGTCGGCGAGCGCGACGCCGTGATTGGAGCGTTGCAACGCGCACACCCGGGCCAGCGTCCGGTCCTGTTTCACTCTCCCTACGAGGCCGCCGCCTGGTCGATCATCTCCGCCCGACGCCCAGCCACTCAGGCCGCGCGCGTCCGCGCGGCGATCAGTGAGCAGCTCGGAGCGACATTCGAGCTCGCGGGCGAGACGCTGCACGCGTTCCCGCAGCCCGAGCGGCTGCTTGGACTGGGCGACCCCGCGCCGGGGTTGAACCCGGAGAAGGTCGAGCGCCTGCGTGGCGTCGCGCTCGCCGCCGAGGCGGGCAAGCTCGACGTCGGGCATCTCCATGCGATCGGCCCGGAGCGATCGTATGAGGAGGTCCAGCAGATCAAAGGGATCGGGCCGTTCTACGCCGGTCTGATCGTGCTGCGCGCCAGCGGGTTCGCGGACGCGATACTGGAGGTCGCCGAGGCGAAGGGGCTGCGTCACACCGCGCGCTTCTACGGTTTGGACTCGCCCCCGACGACCGATCGGTTCGCCGCGATGGCGCAACCCTGGCGTCCGTTCCGGACCTGGGCGATCGTGCTCATCCGGCTCGCCGGGGAACGCGGAACGGTGCTCGGAGGGCACTAGAGCCCGGAGCGGAGTGAGGGTTCGTGGCCTGGGCCGGCGACTACGGCTGGGGCGCTGCGGCATCGAGAGGCACGACGTCGACTCGGTAGACATTTTGTGACTCATGCTTGAGCGCGGACTCGATGCCGCGGACGAGCGACGTGACCTGGTGGCCATGGAGGTCATTGTCGATCTCGAGGCGCGCGAGAACCCAGACTTGGCCGGGGCCGATGAATGTGACGAGCAGTTCGCTAATGGCGATGACTCCGGGATACGCCAGCAGAAAGGCTCGTACTCTGTCGCGGTCGGCGGGTGCGAGTGGTTGGCCGAGCAGGAAGTCGTGGCTACGTTTGATGAGGCGAAGGCCGGCGCGGATGAGCACCAGTCCGATGATCACGGCCGCCAGCGCCTGGGGTATCGACGATCCGGTGATCTGATTCAGGGCGAGGCCGATAAGGGCCAGCAGGTCTCCCGAGATCGAGATGGCGTCCTCGAGGAACACCGCCCGCAGCGTGGGGTCAGACGTGGCGGCGGACTGGTCCAGGAGGGTCCGATTGGCGCGGCGGGCTGCGCGGCTCATCTGGTGGCCAGACTGGTTGAGCGACAACAGGTCAAAGACGGAGGAGATCGCCAGCACGACGTAGGCCACGGCGAACGATGAGGTGGTGCCGGGGTGGATCAGCTCAGCGATGCCCTGACGCAGGGAGAACGCGGCACCGGCGACGAATACGCCGAGGGCGGCGACCAGTGACCAGAAGTAGGACTCTCGCCCGAACCCCAAGGGATGTCGATCGTCGCGAGGGCGGGCGCTGCTGCGTTGAGCGATGAGCAGGAAGAGGTCATTGGCGGTATCGGCGAGCGAATGCGACGCCTCGGCGGCCAATGCGGGGGAGCCGGTGAAGGCTGCCGCGCCGAATTTGGCGAGTGCGACCGCAAGCCCCGCCACCAGTGCGACCACCACGGTCCGCGTGCTCTCGCCCGGCATCGCGCGAACCCTATGTTCTCCGACGCTCGAGGACCCTCGGCTCCCGGCTCAGCCAAAGCCAACCCCAACCGACACCTTCGCGGGAGCGGGCTGGAAGTTGCAGCGAGGCCACCTCCTCGGGGAACCGCCCGTGAGGGTGTTCAGAAAGCGCTTCCGAGCCCGTGTAGCCTGCCTCGTCCAGCATGGCAGCAGAGATAAAGACAGCAGATGCTGGCTACACGAACCGAGCGCTGATCCATGCCCAGGCGCTCTGGGGAGTCCCCCGCGAGAACCACGCGGGGCGGCCAGGCACCGATCGCGCGGTCGACCGGATGCAGCTGGCCCTTCGGGCCTACGAGCAGCGAGCGCAACGCAGAGCGGAACTTCGCGGCTGGCTGGTCGCGCGCGACGGGCTCACCGATCCGGAGTTCAACTGTCGTTGGACTCACGTTGCCAAGGGTGGAACGGCGGGAGGGCCCGGGGTAGCATCGTTGCGTGCGCGCGGCGTTCGCTCAGCAGCTGGTGAAGATCGAGCATCGCATCGAAGCTGAGATTGAGCGCGCGGCCGTGACGCTGGCGGACGTCGCCCAGGCGATTCAGATTCCCACAGCAGGGAACGCTGCCGAGGTCGCCGAGGAAGGCAGGCGCCTGCACCAAGCCGGTCGCAGCGTCGATGCGCAGCTGGTGGTCGTGACGGCACGACAGTCGCCGGTCGCCTGCGATCTGCGGCTGGTGGTGGCGCTGATCGAAGTCGCTCGTCATGGCGCGCTGATCGCCAGGCAGTTCGGGCTGATCCGCGAGCAGCTGGTCAGCCTCACGGCGTGTTCGACCGACGGCGCCGCGACAGCGGTGAAGCTTTCGGCGATGACACACCTCGCCGGATCCCAGCTGCTGCACGCCGTCACCGCGTTCGCGGCCCGGGACCTCGCGCTGGCGCAGCGGATCGACGTCGAGGACGACGAGATCGACGCGATCAACCGTGACATCTTCGCGGCCGCGCTCGCGCTGCAGGACCCGCCAGAGCAGCGCGAGCTGGCGTTGCGGCATGTGCTGATCGCCAGAAGCGTGGAACGGATTGGCGATAACGCGGTCGACATCGCCGAGCAGGCTGCCTTCCTCGTCACCGCCGAGCGGTCGGAGTTCACCGACGCCTCGCATCCCAAGCCCCGACCTAGGCAACGAGCATGACCCGGTGGACGGCGGCAACAGGCCATGCGCAGCGTGATGCGACGCCATCGTCAAGCGACCAGAGGTCGGCTACCGCCCGGCTGTGAACGCCACCACCTGCGGATCTCCGCCTCCCGTACTTGTGGTGACACCGCCTGCGGGTACGATCACGGTGTTGCCGGCGATCGCGATCGCCGCGTTGGTCGAGGTGGGCAGCTGGTGGCGATAGACGATCGCGCCGGTGCGGCGGTCGAGCGCGATCAGCACACCTTTGTAGAGCGTGGTGAAGACGAGGTCGTTGGAGACCGTGGCGGCGCCGAGCGGAAGTTGCGGCACCTTCGTGTCCCATTCGACCTTGCCCGTCGCAAGGTTGAGAGCCGCGACCTCTCCGGTAGCAGGGCCGGCCGCCTTGGTGGGGGTGGGCTCGTTCAAGCTCGTATAGGTGAGCGGTAGGTCGCAGGTGACCGCGTAGAGCGTGCCGCCGGCGAGGGCCAGATTCGTCAGGACGCCGCCAAGCGATCCGGGCAGGATCGTCAAGGGCGCCTTCAGTGTGCTGGTGTGCTCGAGCGCATGGAGTGAATCGTCGTCGTGGCCGTTGTGCTCGCCGACCGGGGTCTTCCAGATCAGCTGGCCTGTCTCGGCATTCATCTCGTATACGTAGCCCATCTTGCCGGAACCGATGACGACGGAGACGCCGTTGATGTTCGCCGAGATCGGCGAGGTCTGCATGTCGTAGTCCTTGAAGTCGTCCGGCACGCCCTGGTAGTACCAACGCAGCTTCCCGGTCGCGAGCGCGAGCGCATACACGTTCGAGTCGAGATCCTGGAAATAGACGACGCCATCCTGCACGATCGGGTTCGCGGCCAAGGAACCGTACGGGCGTAGGCCCGCCGCTGCCCTTCCTGTGAGCTTGAACGTCCAGGCCTGCGCGAGTCCGGATAGGTTCGCCGAGGAGATCGTCGACCCCCGAGCGTCCCGGGTGTTGTCGAGATCCGCGTTCGCGTACGACCACGACCCCGACGCTGCCGCCGTCGCGGGAGCTGCCGCATTCGTCGCGGCGGCGCTGTTGCTGAGGCCGCATGCGTCGGTGCTGCTGCCGCCGCCGCAAGCCGCGACCAGCAAACCGGCCCCAACCACCAGGACGACGCACAGCCTGGCGCGGTCAGTGATGCTCATTCTCATCTAGCTCGGTTCAGGAACGTGCTCTCCCATTCATGCCGGCGTACCCGGGGTATCAAGCGAGCTTGAGCAACGCGTCTCGGTCGAGGTGGGCGATCGTGGGATACCCGTCGACGGCCATCAGCAGGTCGGTCTCCGCCAGCAGGCAACGCAGGACATGCGCGATTCCCTGCTCTGCGCCCAGCGCCAGCCCCCACGCGTAGGGACGGCCGATGCCGACCGCCCGTGCGCCGAGCGCCAGCGCCTTGACGACGTGATCTCCCGAGCGCACGCCGGAGTCGAACAGCACGGGAATGTCGCCGGCGGCGTCGACCACCCCGCCGAGCATGTCGAGCGCGCCGATCCCGCCGTTGGCCTGACGACCGCCATGCGTCGAGCAGTAGATCGCATCGACGCCGCCGTCAATCGCCCGCCTCACGTCCTCGGGATGGCAGATGCCCTTCAGGATCAGAGGCAGAGAGGTCAGGGAACGCAGCCAGGGCAGGTCGTCCCAGGTCAGTGTTGGGTTCCCGAACAACCCGGCCCAGTGCAGCGCGGCCGCGCGCAGGTCGTCCTCGGGCGTCGCGCTCAGCTGATCGCGGAAGATCGGATCGGAGGTGTAGTTGGCCAGGCAGTGGCCCGCGAGCTGAGGGAAGCTGGCGATGGCCAGATCGCGCGGGCGCCAGCCGAGCGTCCACGTGTCGAGCGTGACCACCAGGCCCGAGTATCCCGCCGCCTGGGCCCGGTGGACGAAGCTCTCGGCCAGAGCGCGGTCGTTGGGGGTGTAGAGCTGAAACAAGCCGGGCGTGGCGCCGAACTGCGCCGCGACCTCCTCCAACGGATCGACCGAGAGTGTCGAGGCCACCATCGGCACCCCCGTGTGAGCCGCCGCCCGCGCCGTCGCGAGATCGCCGTGGCCGTCCTGGGCGCACAAGCCGATGACACCAATCGGCGCCAGAAACAGCGGGGTCGGAAACCGCAGGCCGCAGAACTCGACTGACAGATCGCGGTCGGCGGCCCCGACCAGCATCCGCGGGATCAGCCCCCAGCGATCGAACGCCGTGACGTTCGCGTTCTGAGTGCGCTCGTCCCCGGCGCCGCCGGCGACGTAGGAGACGAGGGTGGGATCGAGCGCGCTATGAGCGCGACGCTCGAGCTCGGGGTAGGTCACCGGCAGGCCGGGACGAACGCCGCTCAGGCCCTGGAGATAGATCTCAAGCTGGAAGTCGGCGAAGTTCGTCATCGCTCACTCACAATCCATTCAGGGCGGCTCACCGCTCGTCATCCCTCAGGTTGCTTCGGTCACCGGGCCTGAGGGGCCGGTGTTGGACGGCGCCACAATGGTCCCTCGCTGCAACAGGGGAGGGTCCTCAATGCTGAGGAAGTCCATGACGGTGGCTGCATTGGCATCGCGGTCAGTCAGCGCCGGGAGGTTCCATTTCGCCTCGATTGTGGCCAGCACGGAGGTGTGGTCGTGCGCGACGCTGGTGACGCCGCCCGGCTTGGAGTAAGGCGAAACGACGATCGCGGGGACACGCGGACCGTAGACGTCATAACCGCCGGGAGGATCCCCGGGCTGCAGCTGGGGCGGGATGTTGTCCGGGAGGATCGCCGCCGGCGGAGGGACATGATCGTAGTAGCCACCGTGCTCGTCGTAGACGTAGACGAGCAGGGTGCGGGACCACTTCGGAGACTGCAGGACCGCTTCGATCACGCTGTGCGCCCACAGCTCGCCCCAGTACATGTCCTGAGGGTCCTCCTCAGTCTCGGCCGGAGCGGAACCTTCTAAGTCGGCGCCCAGTACCTTGAGCACATCCATGATGCCCGACGGGAGCGAGGCAAGCGGGGCACCGATCGAGGAGAGCACGCCGACGCGCGGGTCGAGGAAGCTGACCCCAGGCAGGTTGCCCGCCTGGCAGTCGTGGAAGAACTGCGCGATCGGGGCGTGATGACCAGCGTGCTTGACGATGATCGACGGGATCACCGCGGTCATGGGCAGGTCGCTGAAATAGTCGCACCAGTTAATGTTGTAGTCCGACAGTCGGTCACAGATCGTGCCGTGTGGTGGCGGCGGATCGAGGAGCGTGCTGTCACTGGTGACAGTGCAGCCCCAGGCGGTCCCTGCGAGCAGGAAGCGACGGTTGGGGTAGGTCGGGCCCGGCATGGAGCAGAACCACCGGTTGGCAACCGTGAACGACCTGGCCAGCGAGTACGCGAACGGTAGGACCGTCGGTGTGTAGTACCCCATGGGCTGAATGGCCCCCGATGACTGAACGAACCCGTTCATCAAGCCGCCGTTGATCTGCTCGTGGGTGGCCCTCCAGCTCTGTGTCACGTTCGTCGCCTGGGCGGTGCTGGTCAGCGGGAACGCGGTCACCTCCGCCGGTGTGTGGTTCGTGCCGGGATTGACGTTCGTGGCCTGGCCGGAAGCATCGAAGGTCAACCCGTCGACGCCCGGAAGCGCACCGAGCAGATTGTCGAACGAGTGGTTCTCCATCATCACCACAATGATGTGATCGAACGGCATCTGCTGGTTGACCGTGCCGGCCGGCTGATCCGGGAAAGGCAAGCTGCCGGCAATGCGCGGGGGAGCCGACGCGGCGGCCGGGACCATTACGCCGACGCCCCGTCGGCCGTATCGATCTGACGTCTGAAGCCCCGCTGCCGATGGCCACACCTGGTCGCGCTCGCCGCTCGGCTGGACGCCGGTCCGCTGCACGCTCGAAGGTCCCCCCTCACAGCCCTTATTCTACGTTCCCCCGCCCCATGCCCGAGCGCCGCGTCCTTTCCACCACCGTGACTGAATCCTCCTGGCTCACCCCGAGCATGGTCCGGGTCGTGGTCGGAGGCCCCGACCTCGAGGGCTTCGGGGTCGGGCCGTTCACCGACCACTACGTCAAGTGTCGGTTCGACGGCAAGACGCGCTCATATACCGTGCGCGAGTGGGATCCCAGCCGTCGCCTGCTCACGCTTGACTTCGTTGTCCACGGCGATCGGGGTATCGCGGGACCGTGGGCCGCTCGGGCCAAGCCAGGAGACACCTTGGAGATCATGGGACCCGGCGGCGCCTATGCGCCGTCCCCAGAGGCCGACTGGCACCTCATGGTCGGCGACGACGCTGTGCTCCCGGCGATCGCGGTCTCGCTGTCGCGGGTCCCGGCGGGAGTACCCGTGTTTGTCGTCGTCGAGGTAGACGGACCGGAGCACCGGCAGCCGCTCGACTCTCCCGGCGAGCTCGAGGTCGTCTGGGTTTACCGCATCAGCGGTGCCGGACAGGATCCCTCGCTGCAGCTCGACGCGGTCAGGGCCCTGTCACTGCCCGACGGTCGGGGCCACGCGTTCGTGCACGGCGAGGCCACCACAGTCCGCCTCATCCGCCGTCATCTGGTGCTCGAGCGCGGCCTGCCGGCCGAATCGCTCTCGGCCACCGGCTACTGGAAGTTACGTCGCACCGACGAGGAGTGGCGGGCCGAAAAGCGAGAGTGGATGGCACTGGCGGACGCCGATCTCAGCGGACACGAAAGGCTCTTGCATGGCAGACATCGCACCACGTGAAACCACCCAGATCGATCAGGCCAACGACTCGGGGCGCACGCCCGTCGTGTTCATCCACGGCCTCTGGCTGCTGCCCAGCAGCTGGGACCGCTGGACCGCGCTGTTTGAGGAGGCGGGCTACGCGACGGTCACGGCCTCGTGGCCGGACGATCCCGAGACCGTCGAGGAGGCGCGAGCACACCCTGAGGTGTTCGCCAACAAGACCGTCGGACAGGTCGCCGACCACGTCGGCGAGGTGATCGGCAAGCTGTCCACCAAACCGGCGGTGATCGGCCACTCGTTCGGAGGTCTGCTGGCCCAGATCATCGCGGGCCGCGGACTGTCGGCCGTGTCGGTCGCCATCGATCCCGCCCCATTCCGCGGCGTGCTCCCGCTCCCAGTCTCCTCGCTGCGGTCGGCTCTGCCGGTACTCGGAAACCCCGCCAATCGACAGCGTGCCGTGACGCTCACCTTCGACCAGTTCCGCTATGGCTGGGCCAACGCCGTGAGCGAAGGCGAGGCCAAACAACTCTACGAACAATTCCACGTCGCGGCCCCGGGGGCACCACTATTCCAAGCGGCGACGGCAAACCTGAACCCGAAAACCGAGGCGAAGGTGGACACCGCGAACCCCGGGCGTGGGCCGCTGCTGATCATCGACGGCGGCAAGGACCATACGGTCCCATGGGCGATCGCCAGCGCCTCATTCAAGCGGCAACGGCACAACCCGCAGGTCACTGAGCTCGTCTCGGTCCCCAACCGGGGCCACGCGCTGACGATTGACAGCGGTTGGCGCGGAGTCGCCGATAAGGCACTCGCTTTCGTCCAGCGGTTCGTTGAGCCGGCACGTACGTGATGTGAATGTCGGGTGACCGCGGCGCGACGCGACGCGACGCCCGCTCGCGCTCGCCAGGCGCACGACTCACCCCACCTTGGTCCACGGAGTGAAGTGAGCACGTCCCTGCGTTCTGTGCCGCAGCGGCTGGCTGCCGACCGTTAGCCTCCGTGGCCGTGGCCACCCGCCTCGCGGCCGTCGTGGACGCCTCCCGCGAGGTCGCCGCCACGCGGTCGCGCTCGAGGAAGGTGAGCATCCTGGCCGAGCTGCTGAGGAGCGTGGATCCCGACGAGGTCGCGATCTGCGTCGGTTTTCTCTCAGGGGTGCCCCGGCAAGGGCGGGTCGGGGTCGGCTACGCGACCGTCTACGGGATCGATCTGCCGCCGGCCGACCAGTCGTCGCTCACGGTGGCCGACCTGGACCGGGCGATCGCCGAGATCGCCGCCGACAGCGGTCCCGGGTCGGCGACGCGACGCCGGCAACTGCTGAACCAGCTGTTCGGCCGCGCCACCGAGCCGGAAGCTGAGTTCGTCAAGCGCCTGTTGACCGGCGAGCTGCGCCAGGGCGCGCTGGCCGGGGTGATGGCCGACGCCGTCGCCCAGGCGGCCGGGGTGAGCGCGGTGCTGGCGCGGCGCGCGCTGATGTTGTCGGGCGATCTGACCCGCATGGCCGAGATCGCGATCGCCGGTGGTGAGGAGGGCTTGCGCGCGGTCGGGCTGCAGCTGTTTCGCCCCGTCCTGCCGATGCTCGCCTCCCCCGGAGACAGCATCCCCGAGGCGGTGGCGGCATTCGCATGCGCGTCGGTGGAGTTCAAGCTCGATGGTCTGCGGGTCCAGATCCACCGTCGGGATGATGAGGTCCGCATCTACTCGCGCAACCTCAACGACATTACCGATCGCCTGCCCGGGATCGTCGCCGCCGTGCTTGCGCTGCCGGTGAGCGAGGTGATCCTCGACGGCGAGGCGCTGTGGATGGGAGCGGCTGGCCCGGCGAGCTTTCAGGACACGATGTCGCAGCTCGACACCGGCGCGCCCCTCGAGGGGGTCGTCACCTTCCTGTTCGACCTCCTGCACGTCGACGGGCGTGACCTGCTCGACACCCCGTTGCGGGAGCGCCGCGCCGAGCTGCGTACGCTCGCCCCCCACCTCACGGTGCCCGGCGTCCTCACCGATGATGTCGCCGCGGCCGAGCGCGTCCTGGCCGAGTCGCTCCAGGCCGGGCATGAGGGAGTGGTGGTCAAGGACGCGGCCTCGACGTACACGGCTGGTCGCCGCGGCGCGGCGTGGCGCAAGGTCAAGCCGGTGCGCACCTACGACCTGGTCGTGCTCGGCGCCGACTGGGGTCACGGGCGCCGCCGCGGCTGGCTGTCCAACCTCCACCTCGGCGCCCGCGACCCGGCCACGGGGCAGTTCGTCATGGTCGGCAAATGCTTCAAGGGATTGACCGACGAGCTCCTGGCCTGGCAGACACAAGCGCTGCTGCAGCGCGAGACCGCGCGCAGCGGCATCTCGGTCCTCGTCCGCCCCGAGCTCGTGGTCGAGATCGCCATCGATGGCGTCCAATCCTCGACGCGGTACGCCGGAGGCGTCGCGCTGCGCTTCGCGCGGGTCAAGCGCTACCGGCCCGACAAGCACTCCGAGAGCGCCGACACGATCGGCGCCCTGCGCGAGCTGCTCGGCTCCGCCGGCACCGACCCCGCCCGACCCCAGCGTCGTGAAGAACCGCGCTGATCCGCGTGACCTTCGGTCGGTTCGCGCGTAGTGTCACTAATGGGACTCCGGGTGATGACTGTCGCGCTGGTCGGCCTCGCCGTCAGCGGCTGTGGGACCAGCCAGCCCTCGCCGGGCCACGAGGTCCGCGCTCCGGTGGCCCGCGCTCCCGCGTCGGCCCCGCCGGGAGACACGGCCATGCTGGCCGCGGGGAACGCGACCTTCGCCGGCCGGCTGCTCGATCTGCTCTCGCGCACGCAGCCGACGATCGCGCTGTCGCCGTTCAGCATCTCCGACGTGCTGGCCATGGCCTACGCCGGAGCCCAGGGCCAGACCACGTCGCAGATGGCCACCGCGCTTGATTTCCGGCTCCCCGCTGATCGTCTGCACCCGGCATTCAACGCGCTCAACCTCTCCCTGGCCGCCATCAACCGGCCGGGCGCCACGCTCAGCGTGGCCAACGCGATGTACGGCCAGCAGGGCATGGCGTTCCGGAGCGCGTTCCTGGCCCTGCTCGCCCGGTACTACGGAACGGGTGTCCGAACGGTCAACTTCGAGCAGGCAGCGCAGGCCGCTCGAGTGCAGATCAACGCCTGGGTGTCCCTCCAGACGCATGGAAAAATCCCCGACCTGCTCGCGCCCGGGGACGTCGACGAGGCCACCCGGCTGGTGTTGGTCAACGCCGTCTACCTGAACGCCAAGTGGCAATCGCCGTTCCTGCGCAGCGCCACCTCCCTCGCGCCGTTCCACGCTCCCAGCGGCACCGTGAACGTTCCGACGATGAGCCAGACCGGCACGTTCGGCTATCGCCGGCACACCGCGTACAGCGTGCTCGAGCTCCCCTACGTGGGGGGGCGGCTTGCCTTCGATGTCCTGCTTCCCGACCCCGGCCGGCTCCCGGCACTCATGCGGCAGCTCCGCGACGGCGGCCTCCCCGCCGCGGTGAGTGGCCTGCAGGGTCAGGACGTCCAACTCCAACTGCCCAAGCTCCAGCTGCGGACGCGGTTCGAGCTCTCGAGCGCACTGGGCGCGCTCGGCATGCCGATCGCGTTCGGCGACCGCGCGGACTTCGCCGGCATCGCGGGACCGCCGGGCGAACTGCGGATCTCAAGCGTCGTCCACGAGGCGTTCATCCGCGTCGACGAGGCCGGCACCGAGGCCGCGGCGGCGACCGCGGCCGGGTTCTCGGCCTCCGCGGCGCCCGGACCCCGCCCGATCCAGTTTCTGGTCAACCGCCCGTTCGTGTTCGTCCTGCGCGACACGATCACCAACGCCATCCTGTTCACCGGTACGGTATCCCGACCCTGAGGCAGCGTTCGAACGTTGCACTGGCCGTTTGCACCAGCCCAGCGAACGTGAACGCACCTTATGATCGCGGGGTCATGATGAATTCCGAGCACGCACAGGTCAATCACCGCCAGCTGCCCGTCAACGGCATCGAGCTTCATGTCGCCGAGTTGGGCAGCGGGCCACCGGTGGTCCTGTGCCACGGCTTTCCCGAGCTGTGGTACTCCTGGCGCCACCAGCTTCCGGCGCTGGCGCAGGCCGGTTATCACGCGATCGCCCCCGACATGCGTGGCTACGGACAGAGCTCGATCCCCGCCGCCCTCGACGCCTACGACGTGCCGACGATCGGACGCGACATGCTCGGATTGCTCGACGCGCTGGGCGCAGAGCGGGCGGTCTTCGTCGGCCACGACTGGGGGGCATCGGTGGTCTGGCACCTCGCGCTGGCCCACCCAGCGCGCGTCGCGGCCGTGGTGGGGATGAGCGTCCCGTTCGTCCCGCGCGCACCCGCGCCGCCGGTAGGGCTGCTGCGCCAGGCGCTCGGCGAGGACTTCTACATGATCTGGTTCCAGCAGCCGGGGATAGCCGACGCAGCGCTCTCACGCGACGTGCGCCGAACGTTGAGCACCGGCAAAATATGGAGCCCGCAGTGGCTGCAGGAAGACGAACGACCCCCCAGACCGCCGTGGCTGACCGAGGCAGACCTGCGCTTCTACGTCGAGACGTTCGAGCGGACCGGCTTCACCGGCGGGCTCAACTACTACCGCAACCTTGACCGCACCTGGGAGCTCACCGCCGACCTCGCCGGGCGCCGCGTCGAGCCGCCCGCGTTGTTCCTCACCGGCTCGCGCGACCCGGTCGGGCGGTTCATGCCCGCCGAGGTGATGGACGGATGGGTCACCGACCTCCGCGCCAAGGTGGTCATCGAGGGCGCCGGTCACTGGGTCCAGCAAGAGCGTCCCGGCGAGGTCAACGACGCCCTGCTGAACTTTCTCAGGAGCGTCGACTGGTAGACCCGCGTCCGCCGGGGGGCCATTGCCCGCCGGCGGCGAGCCACGTGTCCGCGAGGGCGAAGCCGCGCCCCAGCGGATCACGCGGATCCCGGCCCACCTGGTGCGTGCCGGTCAGCCAGGCGCGCCCGCTGATGCTCGGGCGGACCGCCGGGAGCGTCCCGACCATCGCGGTGCCGTCAATCCGGCCGGTGAACGTGGTCGAGATGATGCTCTCGTGCACGAACTCCTCCCCGGCCCCGAGCTCGCCGCGTGCGTGCAGCACAGCCAGGCGCGCGGAGGTCGCGGTTCCGCACGGGGACCGGTCGAGTCGCCCGGGGCTGATCACGGTCGTGTTTCTCCCGTCGCCGCCGGCTCGGGGCGGGCCGGTGAAGGTCGTGAACGTGACCGTGTGAAGGTCCGGGCGCTCGGGGTGGACGACCGGCACCTGTGAACCCACCGCGGTGGTGATCCGCTGCCCGAGCGCCGCCAACCGAGGAGCCTGCTCAGGCACGATCTCGAGTCCGACCGCGGCGACGTCGACGAGGGCGAAGAACGCGCCGCCCCAGGCGATGTCGACCACCACCTGGCCCAGATCGGGCACCTGGACGGCGACGTCCAGCCCGACCACGAAGGCGGGAACGTTCTCGAACTCCACTCGCTGGCAGCGGCCGTCTCCGCAGGTGGCCCGAACGGGGACCAGTCCGGCCGGCGTCTCGAGCACGAACTCGGTCGTGGGCTCGTCCATCGCCACCATTCCGGTTTCCAGCAGCACGGTTGCGGTGCAGATCGTGTTCGATCCCGACATCGGCGGATAGTCGGTGCTCTCCA
>Ga0302326_10008014_pt1 | contig 23388 bp, 24 predicted proteins | sample Palsa_T0_3_FD_202264 | JGI IMG/M metagenome (GOLD analysis project Ga0302326, IMG submission 202264) | Peat permafrost microbial communities from Stordalen Mire near Abisko, Sweden - Palsa_T0_3 | ecosystem: Environmental > Terrestrial > Soil > Palsa > Peat permafrost | place: Sweden: Abisko... | reverse complement strand
CATGACCGTCACCCTGAGGCGCGAGCGCAGCGAGCCTCGAAGGGCGACGGCCGCGGCCGTGCCCCAAGCACGCTTGCTGAAGCGTCTCGGCCGTGCGTCCTTCGAGGCTCGCGCCAAGGGCGCGAGCGCCTCAGGATGACGAGTTTGTTTTGTTCTCTCGGTCAGCACCGCAGGAGCCGTATCGCCGTCACCGCTACGCCGCGGTCAGGTTGCCGAACTTGATCAAATTCTCTTTCTGCTTGTCGTTGCGCGGCTGGAGCTTGAACAGCCGCGCGGCGGTGCCGCCGAGGATGTTGTGCTTGGCCTTCTCGGACAGGAACGGCAGGTCGTAGATCGTCGAGGGCAGGTCGAAGTCCCAGTGCGGATAGTCGGAGGCGTAGAGCAGGCGGTTCTCCGCATCCATCATGCGGAAGGTCTGCTCCATGGCGGCGTGGTCCTGGATCTCCATGGGCTGCGAGGAATAATACATGTCGCGCATGTATTCGCTCGGCTTCTTCTTGAGCAGCGGGCACTCCGACGGACGCATCATGTATTCGTGGTCGAGCCGCTGCATCAGGAACGGCACCCACGCGATTCCGGACTCGATCCAGATCACCGGCAGCTTGGGAAAGCGCTCGCCCAAGCCGTTCACCACCCAATTGGTGCAGTGGAGGATGTTGTAGAACGAGAAGCCGAGCGCATGCACGGCGATGAAGCGGTTGCAGCCGCGAAAAACGTTTTCGTTCCAGTTGAACGCCGAGTGGAACGACAGCACCAGGCCGCGCTCTTCGATGGCGCGATAGACCTTCATGTAGGCGTTGTCGTGCACCGGCAGCGTGCGCACGGTGGTGATCATGAAACCGCCGACGTCCTTGCGGTGGCCGAAGGTCTCGACGTGGCGCAGCGCCTGGTCGGGGTCCGACAGCGGCAGGGTCAGCATGGAATACATGCGGCCGCCGGATTCCGGCAGCACCTTCTCGGTAACCCAGCGGTTGTAGGCCCAGCACAGGTCGGACTCCATCTCCTTCTGGGGATGCAGGCCGATGTTGAGCATGCCGGTGGGGAACAGGCAGGAATAGTCGACGCTCATGGCGTCCATCCAACGGTTGCCCAACTGGATGTCGCGATGGGTGCCGGGCTCGGTCTTCTCCGAGCCGCGCATGGTATAGCGGGTGACGCGGCCGCCCATGTCCTGGTAGCCGATCTGCTGCGGGATCAGGGTGCCGCGGCCGCCCTTCATGCCCTGGGTCATGGAGAGCTGGCGCAGCACGTCGTTTTCCATGAATGGCAAAATGTCCTTCATGGACTCGTTTTCGTAATGATGGGCGTCGACGTCGACGATCAGCATGTCGTCGAACTTGCGCTTGTGCGCCTGCTGGCGGGCATGGGCGAGGAGCCGCGAGGTGTTGAGCTCGTCTACCGTGACGCGCCGGCCGCGATCGGACATGAGTTCCATGGCGTGTCTCCAAAGGACTGGTGTTGAGGACCGGCGCTCAGCGGCCGGTCCAGCTTTGCCACATTCCGAGTTCGAAGACGGCGAGATTGGCCGCTTTCAACAGCCCGCTCGCCGTCATCATGACATCGGTCGAGGTCACGCGGCTGCGGTTCGCCAGTGGGGGGAAATTGCCGCCGGCTTCGATCTGTGCCGAGTAGCTCCGGCATACCGCTGCCATCAGGGCCTGCAGTGCCGGCTCGCTCAAGAGGTCGGTGCGGCCCTCGTTCAGCGCGCGGTCGATGTCGCGGGCGAGACGCGCGGCGGCTTCGGAGGCCTCCTGCGTCGCCGCGCCATTGGCACTCGCGGCAGGCTTGGCGGGTGCCGGTTTGGCACGGACGGGCTTTGCCGAGACTTTGGCTGCCGGCTTGGGTGCAACCTTCGTGGCCGCGGGCTTACGCGCGGACATAAACCTCGTCCCCCTTCTGGATCACCTCGTATTTGCGCAGCTTGAGTTTGCGGTCGGAGACGCATTCTCCGGTCTTGATGTCGTATTCGTAGCCGTGCCACGGACACACGAAATGCAATTCGGTATCGGAAAAGTACAACCCCTTGGAGGTCATGTCCGGCATCAGCCGCTCTTCGACCTTGGCGATGGTCAGTCCTTCGCAGGCCGGCCCGCCCTGGTGCAGGCAGTAATTGCTGTAGGCGTAGAACGTCCCGTGTTCCCGAAACACGCCGATCTCGTGGTCGCCCACGAACACGATGCGGCGGTCGCCGTCCTTGAACTCGGAAACCTTGCCGACGAGTTTCTCAGCCATGAGAAGCGTTTCCTCCCGGGCCTTGGGCCGGCCTGATTGTTGAATCCGGCGTTTATATCCGAAATCCGCAGCAGCAACCAGCAGCATTGCCGATCAAGCATTGCGGTGGAGCAATGCGGGGACGAGACGTTCGTGCCTGCGCCGCCGGCGCGCTTTTCCCGGTTCTTGCCCCGGTTCTTGCCAAGCGGGCCGCAAACCGGTTTGTTGCCCGCCACGAAAGGGAGGCAACATGGCGAGCTATCGGCTGGTGACCTACGCCCCGGTCGCGGGACCGCGGGCCGGCGTCGTAATCGGAGACGAGGTGTTCGACGCAAGCGAGCTGACGGGGCGCGCCGGCGATGCGACGGTGCTCGGCATTCTCGACGACTGGGATGCGGCGCGCCAGCGCCTCGGCAAAGCCGCCCCCGCGCCGGGCACCGGCTTGAAGCTCGCGGGCCTGAGGCTTCTCGCACCGATCCAGTGGCCGTCCGCGATCTACTGCGCCGGGGCGAACTATGCCGACCACGCCGCCGAGATGGCCCGGCTGCAGAACCGGCCGCCGGAGCCGGACCCGCACACCCTGGGCCTCAAGCCCTGGCACTTCATCAAGACCGGGCGCAGCACGCTCGCCGCCACCGGGGACACCGTCCAGATTTCCGCGCTGTCGAAGACCATGGACTGGGAGGTCGAACTGGCCGCGGTGATCGGCCGTAGCGCCAAGAACGTCGCGCCCGGGCAGGCGCTCGACCATGTGGCCGGCTACACCATCGCCAACGACCTCTCCGCGCGCGACATGGGCCGGCGGCCCAATGTGCCGGATACCTCGCCGTTCAAGTTCGACTGGGTCGCCCACAAGAATTTCGACGGTTCCTGCCCGCTGGGGCCATGGATCGTGCCGGCCGGCGACATTCCCGACCCCCAGAAGCTCGGCCTGAAGCTGTGGGTCAACGACGTCATCAAACAGGACTCCAACACCGCCCAGATGATCTTTACGATCGCCGAGCAGATCGCGCATCTGAGCTCCCGCATCACCCTCAACCCGGGCGACGTGATCCTGACCGGGACCCCTTCGGGCGTCGGCGCGGCGCGCAAGGAATTCCTCGCCGCCGGCGATGCGGTGAAGCTGTGGATCGAGGATATCGGCACGCTGGAGAACCGGATGGCGTAAGGGCCGGGCCAGTTTCCCCTCCCGGACGGGTGGAATTCCGGCTAGGATCGAAGCAACGAAGGCCGCCGACAGCAGCCGCGCGGTCCACACAAGGGAGAATTGCAATGGCGTTTCGAAGCTTTTCCTGCCGCAGCGCGCTCGGTGCGGCGGCGCTCGCCGCGGTGCTGGTATCGAGTGCCGCCGCCGGGGCGCAGGAGGCGAAGAAATATCCGGACTGGGAGGGCCTGTGGAATCGCGGCAGCCCGGTCGGCACGTGGGATCCCAGCAAGCCGCCGGGCCTCGGGCAGCAGGCTCCGCTGACTCCCGAATACCAGGCCGTGCTCCAGGCGAACCTCGCCAAGGGGAAGGCGGGAATCCAGTTCGACATCAAGGGCACCTGCGGCCCGGTCGGCATGCCCCGGCTGATGATGATGTACGAGCCCATGGAAATCGTGATCAAGCCGAAAACCACCTACATGCTGGTGGAGTCCATGAGCCCGATCCGGCGCATCTACACCGATGGCCGCCAGTTCCCCAATCCCGAGGAGTCCGATCCGTCGTTTGTCGGCTACTCGATCGGCAAGTGGATCGACACCGATAATGACGGCACTTACGACACGCTCGAAGTCGAGACCCGCAACATGCGGGGCCCGCGCCTGTTCGATTCGGTCGGCATTCCGCTGTCCAAGGACAACGACACCGTCGTCAAGGAGAAGCTCTATCTCGACAAGTCCAACCCGGACATCCTGCGCAACGAGATCACGACCTATGACGGCGCGCTGACACGGCCGTGGACGGTGTCGCGGTTCTACAAGCGCGAGCACCACCCGGTCTACGAGGAATACAACTGCACCGAGGACAATCGCTGGGTGGCGATCGGCGGCGAGTTGTATCTCGCCGATTCCGAGGGCTACCTGATGCCGATCCAGAAGGGCCAGTCGCCGCCCGACCTGAAATACCTCCAGAAGTATTTTCCGCAGGCGAAGAAATGATGCGTCCGGGTCATTCCGGGTTCGCGCGAAGGAAGGCGCGCGCCCCGGAATGACGGTGCCCGCCATGTCCACCGACCCGTAGGTCGGCTACACTGACCCCGCAAACCAAACGCCGCGCGCCCCAAGAAGGACGCGCGCCCTCGGGAGGACGTCATGATCCACAAGCTCGCCATCGCAGCCGTGCTCGCCGCGGCGATTTCCTGTTCGGCGGCGTGTGCGCAGGAGCCGCTCGCCATCGCAAAGCAGGGCTATTTCTTCGTCGGCGGAAAATATTCGCCGGTCGGCGACAAGCAGGTGATGACCGGCCAGATCTATGTGGAGTACCAGATCCCGCGCAAGCGCACCCAGCCCTATCCGCTGGTGATCGTGCCGGGTGCGGCGCAGACCGCGACCAATTTCAACGGCACCACCGACGGCCGCGAGGGCTGGACCCAGCATTTCCTGCGGCGCGGCTATGCGGTCTACATCGTCGAGCAGCCCGGTCGCGGGCGTTCGTCCTACCAGCCGGACACCGAGGGGCCGCAGGCCTATCCGCAGGTCCTTTCGGTGCAGCAGCGCTTCACCGCGCCGGAGAAGTACAATTTGTGGCCACAGGCGCGGCTGCACACCCAATGGCCGGGCACCGGCATGGCGGGCGATCCCAACTTCGACCAGTTCTTCGCCTCCCAGGTGCCGTTCGTGCAAAAGCCGGACGTGATCCAGGCGCTCAACCGCGACGCGATCGCCGCGCTCATCGACAAGCTCGGGCCGGTCATCCTGATGACCCATTCGCAGTCCGGCGCGTATGGCTGGGAGGCGGTCGACCAGCGGCCCAATCTCGTCAAGGCGCTGATCCAGGCCGAGCCGTCGGCGCCGCCGGTCTATGATCTCGATCTCGTCGGCGCGCCCGATTGGTTCCGCGACGGCGCGCGCACCCGCATTTGGGGGCTCACCTCGATCCCGATCACCTATGCGCCGCCGGCGGCCGATGCCTCCGAGCTCGCCTTCGAGCAGCAGGACACGGCGGACGGGCCGGACCTCGCCAAGTGCTGGCTGCAGAAGTCGCCGGCGCGGCAACTGCCCAATTTGCAGAAGCTGCCGATCGCGATCGTCACCGGCGAGGCCTCGTTCCACGGGCCCTACGAGCATTGCGTGGTGAAGTTCCTGGAGCAGGCCGGCGTGCATCCGACCTGGCTCAATCTCGCCGCCATGGGCATCCACGGCAACGGCCACATGATGATGCTGGAGAAGAACTCCGACCAGATCGCCGACGTGATCGAGCGCTGGGTGCGCAAGGCGGTGTCGGAGAAATCGGCGGCCGCACCGAGCCACCGCGCGTCGCGGTAGTATGAGTCATTCCGGGGCGCGCGTCTTCGCGCGAACCCGGAATCCGGGCTGCTGTGCAGAAGGGCGAGGCCGCCTGGATTCCGGGTTCGGTGCTTCGCACCGCCCCCGGAATGACAAGGTAGGTGGTTTTCTTGAGTAGAATCACGCCGAAACCGCCACCGGCCCGCCCTTTTTTAGCGACGCGACCACCGCCTCAAACGCAGCGGTGACGTCCACGAGTTCGCGCGGCGTGATCATGAACGGCGTGCGCGCCTCGACGGCGTCGGCGAACGCCTCGGCCATGGCGCGCAGCGAATCGACGCGTGGGAAGGTCTCCTCCCGGGCGGCCGTGCCGATATAGCCGATCCGCAAGGTGTCTTCGTCGCGGGCCTCGGCGAAGCCGTTGGTGCCGAACACGTGGATGCGCCAGAACGGCACGCTGGCGCGCACCGTCGCCATCAGCCCGGTCGCGCCCGAGGCGAATTGCGCGAGCACCGCCACGGCGTCGCGGGGATCGGGCGCGGGCTTCGGCGCGAATGCCTTGGCATCGACCTGCCGGATCGGTCCGGCGAGGGAGATGAGCGCATCGAGCACATGCAGGCCGCAGCCGGTCATGCCGAACCCCGGCGATTCCCGGGGATCGTCGCGCCAGCCGCCGCCGATGACCCGGGTCGAGTATTCGTTGGAGAAATGCCCCTCGATGTGGAGGATATCGCCGAGCGTGCCGGCCTCGACCACGCGCCTGATCTCGCGCATCGAGGCAAAGCAGCGCCGGTTGTAGCCGCTGGCGAGCGGCACCCCGGCAACGCGGCACGCCTCCACGGCGCGCGCGGCCTCGGCGCGGGTGAGGGCGAGGGGTTTTTCGCACCACACCGACTTGCCCGCCGTGGCGGCCGCGACCACCTCGTCCACGTGCTGGGAGTGGGGTGTCGCCAGGAACACCGCGTCGATGCCGGGATCGGCCAGCACTTCGGCGAGGTCGCTCGACAGCGCGAGGCCATGCTGCGCGGCAAAGTCCTGTGCCAGCGTCGGGTTCCTGGTGACGCCGCGCACGTAGCGGATGCGGGTGCTGCCCGCGACCGCGGTGACGTGGTTGCGGCCCCAGCGTCCCAATCCGACGATCGCTGCGTTGATCATTGAACCTGTTCCTCTCCGCACCGAATGGTCATGGCCGGGCTTGTCCCGGCCTTCTCGATGCCCTCGGCACAGCCGTGCCACGCGAATCGAGATCGCCGGGACAAGCCCGGCGATGACGGCTGTGGGGTGATCCGTGCCGGATTTTACGCTTGCCGGGAAATGTGACATGGAACGAACGCGCGCGCGGCGCAAGAGCTGAGGAAACACAGCGGCATGAGCGATCCGGTCGGCATCGTTGGTCTCGGCCTGATGGGAAGCGTGCTGGCGCGCCGGCTCATCGCCGCCGGCCTCGACGTGGTCGGTTTCGACCCCGAGGCGGAAAAGAACGACAACCTCGTCGCCCTCGGCGGCCGCGCCGGCGGCTCGATCGAAGACGTCGCCCGCGGCGCGAACCCTATCGTGCTCGCGGTGTTCGACACCGACCAGGTCGAGGCGGTGGTGGAAGGTCCGATCCTGGCCGCGCTCGGCGAAAACTCCGGCAAGATCGTGATGTGCACCTCGACCTGCGATCCCGACCGCATCGCCGCACTGGCCGGGCGCGTGGCCTCGCGCGGCCTGCGTTTTCTGGAGACGCCGGTGTCGGGCACCAGCGGGCAGGTGCGGCGCGGCGAAGGCGTCGGCCTGATCGGCGGCGACCCCGCGGTGGCTGCAGAAATCTCCGGCGTGCTCGATGCGGTGTTCCCGGTGCGGTTCCATGTCGGCGGGCCCGGCGACGGCGGCCGTGCCAAGCTCGCGGTCAACCTCATTCTCGGGCTCAACCGGGTCGCGCTGGCCGAGGGGCTGGTGTTCGCGACCCGCCTCGGCCTCGATCCCGATGCATTCCTCAGGATCGCGCGGGGCTCAGCGGCCTATTCTCAGGTGATGGACACCAAGGGCGCGAAAATGGCGGCATCGGATTTCGCCGCGGAAGGCCGCGCTCGCCAGACCCTCAAGGACGTCAATCTCATGCTGGAACAGGCCGGGCGCTGCGGCCAGAACCTGCCCTTGCTCGAGGTCCATCGCGACATCCTCGCGGCGTGCGTGGCCGCGGGCGAAGGCGATCTCGACAACAGCGTCGTCATCAACGAAATCCGCCGCCGCTGGGCGAAGTAGGTAAACTCTTTCTTCTCCCTCCCCGACTTCGGGGAAAGCTAGGGTGGGGTCTTCCTCACAACACGCCCGGTCGCAAGCGAATCCCCACCCCGGCCCTCCTCGGAGATGCTGAGGGAGAAGAGTGCCGCGCGCAGCGCCGGGGCGAGCCGCGTCAGCTCTTGCTCGATGATGGGCGCGACTGCGGCCCGGAACGCGGCCATGCCGATCTCCTCCGCCGGCACGACGGCGACGCCATCCTTTTGCAGCAGCGCGAGGCATTGGGTGTCCTCGGCGATCGCGAAGGCGCGCTGCTGCGCGGTCGCATCCGCCATCGCGGCGGTGACCGCCCTCTGCACCTCGCCGTCGAGGCCGTCGAACCAGGCGCGGTTCGCGAGCACCAGCGCAACGCCGAAGAAATGCGAGGTCAGGCTGACATGGCGGTGGGTGCGGTGCAGGTTGAAATTGACCAGATTGGTCAGCGGATTTTCCTGGGCATCGACGGCGAGACCGGTGACGGCGGCGACGAGGTCCTTGACGTCGATGACCATCGGCACGAAGCCGAGCGCCGCGAACACTTGTCTGTGCAGAGGGCTCGCGACGATGCGCAGCCGCAGGCCGCGGCAATCCTGCGGGGTGCGGATCGGATGCAGGCGGTTGGAGATATGACGGAAGCCGTTGTCCCAGAAATCGAGCAGCCGATAGGGCGTCGCCGCCGCCACGTCGGCGGCGAGCCGGCGCCCGACCTCGCCGTCGAGCTGGCGATAGACGGGGTCGCGCGCAGTGAGCACGAAGGGGATGTCGAACAGCGCCAGCGACGGCACCCGTTCCGCCAAATAGCTCGAATTGAAGTAGCAGAGTTCCAGCCGGCCGTCGGCCACCATCGCCAGCAGGTCGGCCGCCTTGTGGCCGTGGGCGCTGACGTTCGCGGTGACCTCCACACGCCAGCCAGGGCCGAGCCGCCGCTCCGCATCCGCGGCGAAGGCGCGCAGGCCCCGCGTGTGCACGGAGGCCTCGCCCTGGTAGCCGCCGATGCGGATGGTGCGGTTCGGTGGTGTGCCCAAGATGCCTCTCTCGCCGGTGACGCTGTCGCTGGGGTCGCGAAGGTCACCCATGCGCCGGCCCCGCCTCCCTTGAGCGCGCTCATATTCCATAATAGACCGATAGGAACAAGCGCGGTTGCGGGCCGCGCGCCGGTCCATTGTGGCCGGTGGAACTTCGCACCAGCGAGGAACGGCCATGATCGCCACAGTCAAGTTCTCGGTCATCCTGTGGGGCTTTGCTCAGGTGATGAAGGTTTCGGCGCGCCGGCATCCGAAGTTCCGCGACCGCCTGCGCGAGCGCAATCTGGTCGCCCAGATCAAGGCGCGCGACGAGGAGGTCGGGCGCTGGTTCGAGGTCCGCGCCGGCAAGGTCACCTCTGGGGCCGGGCTCCATGCCAGGCCCGACATCACGCTCGCCTTCAAGAACGCTGCGATCGGCGCTTCGCTGCTGACGCCGCCGATCAACTGGCTCGACCAGATCAACGCCCAGAAGGATTTCAACCTCACCGTCGACGGGCCGGAGGACCTCACCAACTGGTGGGCCCAGACCATGATGGCCACGATGACCGCGGGCTGGCAGTTCGGCACCAGGCTCGCCGACGGCACCATGCGCTATTGCAATATGACCAATGGCGGCCCGGTGTTCGTGCACGTCAAGGACGGCAAGATCGTGCGCATGACGCCGATCGACTTCGACGACACCGATCCTCAGCCCTGGACCATCGAGGCGCGTGGAATGAAATTCACCCCGCCGCGCAAGACCACCCTGGCGCCCCATGGCCAGAACGCAAAATCGATCGTCTATTCGCCGGACCGCCTGCTCCATCCGATGAAGCGGGTCGATTTCGATCCCAATGGTGAGCGCCATCCGGAGAACCGCGGCAAGTCCGGCTATGTGCGGATCTCATGGGACGAGGCGCTCGATATCGTCTCCTCCGAGATCAAGCGCCTCAAGAGCACCTATGGCCCCGGCGTCATGGCGGTCTCCCACGGCTCGCACCACACCTGGGGCAATATCGGCTACTACCTCTCGGCGCTGCACCGCTTCCGCAATGCCGTCGGCTACACCCAGGTCCACCACAATCCCGACAGTTGGGAGGGCTGGTACTGGGGCGCGGTGCATCACTGGGGCTATACGCTGCGCGTCGGCCAGTCCGAGACCTATGGCACCGTCGAGGACTGCCTGCAGAACTGCGACATGATCGTATTCTGGGCGGCGGACCCGGAGTCGACCAGCGGTTCTTACGGCGCGCAGGAAGGCACCGTGCGCCGGCAGTGGCTCAAGAATCCCAAGCTCGGCATCAAGGTCGTCCACGTCGATCCCTATTACAACGCCTCGGCGCAATTCCTGCCGGGCAAATGGTTCGCCCCCAAGCCGACCACCTCGGTCGCGATGGCGATGGCGATCGCCTACGTGTGGATCAAGGAAGACCTCTACGACAAGGACTATGTGAGCACCCACACGGTCGGCTTCGACAAGTGGAAGGCCTACCTCCTCGGCGAGGAGGACGGCACGCCGAAAACGCCGGAATGGCAGCAGCAGGAGACCGGCGTTCCCGCCAAGGACGTCCGCGCGCTCGCCCGCGAATGGGGCAAGAAGCGCGTCTACCTCGCCCCCGGCGGCTGGGGCAACGGCCATGGCGGAGCCTGCCGCAACCAGACCGGCATCCAGTGGGCCCGCGTCATGGTGTGCCTCACCGCCATGCAGGGCCTCGGCAAGCCCGGCATCAACATGGGCAACCTGCAATGGGGCTGCCCGCTCGATTTCAATTTCTATTTCCCCGGCTATGCCGACGGCGGCATGTCCGGCGATCTCGAGAACACCTCGATGCCGGTCGAGCTCTACCAGCGCATGCCGCAGCTGCCTACCATGGCCTCGACCTACCAGCGCATCCCGCGCATCTGGATGCCGGAGGCGATCACCGAGGGCAAGGCCGAGGGCTATGCCTGGGTCGGCAAGTCGATCGAGCACCAGTTCGCCAAGTTCTCCTATCCGGCGCCCGGCCATGCGCCGGTGAAGATGCTCTACAAGTACGGCGGCTCGATGCTGTCGACCATGAACAACACCAACCGCCATGTGCGGATGTACCAGTCCGACAATCTCGAATTCGTCGTCAACCAGTCGATCTGGTTCGAGGGCGAGGCGAAGTTCGCCGACGTGATCCTGCCGGCCTGCTCCAATTTCGAGCGCGTCGACATCAGTGAATGGGCGGGGCTCGGCGGCTACGGCCACCACGGCCAGCAGCAGCTCAACCACCGCGTCATCATCTTCCAGGCGCCGGCGATCGCGCCGCTCGGGGAATCGAAGTCGGACTACTGGATCTTCACCGAGATCTGCAAACGGCTCGGGCTCGCCAATTACTTCAATGAGGGCATGAACGAAATCGATTGGGTCAAGCGCCTGTTCGAGGCCTCCGACCTGCCCAAGCGCATCTCCTGGAAGGAATTCATCCGCAGGGGCTATTACGTGGTGCCGGCGGAGAAGGAGAAGCTGCGCGCGCCGGTGTCGTTCCGCTGGTTCTGGGAAAACCGCAAGAAGGACGTGCCCGAGGCGCATCCGCTGCCGTCCGACTATGCGCAGGAATTCCAACGCGGCCTGCAGACCCAATCGGGCAAGCTCGAATTCGAGTGCAACAGCCTCAAGCGCTTCAACGATCCCGAGCGTCCGCCGATCGTGAAATACGAGCCGTCATGGGAGGGGCCGCATTCCGGCGCGATGTTTGCCAGCTATCCGCTGCAGATGCTGACGCCGCATTCGAAATACTCCTTCCACACCCAGGGCGACGGCAAGGACTCCTTCCTCCTCAACATCGCCGACCACCGCGTCAACGTGAACGGCTATTATTACTGGGTGATGCGCCTCAACGCCGAAGATGCCGCCGCGCGCGGCATCAAGAAACACGACCTCGTCAAGGTCTTCAACGACCGCGGCGCCGTGATCTGCGCGGCGCTGCCGACCCAGCGCCTCGCGCGCGGCGTCTGCCACGGCTACGAGTCCTCCGCCGTTTACGACCCCATGGGCGAGCCCGGCAAATCGGTCGATCGCGGCGGCTGCCTCAATCTGCTGACGCCGGAGCGCACCCAGACCAAGTCGACCCATTCGCTCGCCGGCGCCAATTCGCTGGTCGAGGTCGAGCTGTGGGACGGTCGCACCGAGCACATGTCCGCGGCCTTCGCGGAAATGGAGCGCGACAAGGGCATCAAGCGCACGCTGGAAGCTGCCAGCCTGGTGCCGGCGAAGTAGTTACTCTTCTCCCTCCCCCGCAAGCGGGAGAGGGGGCGAAAAAGCCAAAAGTCCGGAGTTCTCCATGACCAAGTGGAACATGATAATCGACGTCGCGGAGTGCACCAACTGCCAGCTGTGCGCGCTTGCCGCCATGGACGAATATGTCGGCAATGATTTTCCGGGCTACGCCGCGCCGATGCCCAGGCACGGCCATCGCTGGATCGACATCCTGCAGAAGGAGCGCGGCCAGGCGCCGATGATCGACATCGCCTACGTTCCCACCATGTGCAACCACTGCGACGATGCGCCCTGCATCCAGGCGGCCAAGGACGGCGCCATCGCCAAGCGCGACGACGGCATCGTCATCATCGATCCGGTCAAGGCCAAGGGCCAGAAGCAGCTCGTCGACGCCTGCCCCTACGGCCACATCTGGTGGAACGAGGAGCTGCAGATAGCGCAGCACTGGCCGTTCGACGCGCATCTGATCGACCAGGGATGGCAGCAGACCCGCGGCCACCAGTCGTGCCCGACCGGGGCGATGCGCGCGGTCAAGCTCGACGATGCCGAGATGGCGCGCATGGCCCGTGAGGAAGGGCTCGAAACCATCCGGCCGGAGCTCGATACCAAGCCGCGGGTCTACTACCGCAACCTGTGGCGCTACGCGAAATGCTTTATCGGCGGCACCGTGTCGGTGGAAGCCAAGGGCGTCGTCGATTGCGTCGAAGGCGCGCGCATCAGCCTGATCCGGGGCGGCGCGGTGGTCGCGCGAACCGCGAGCGACAATTACGGCGACTTCAAATTCGACAAGCTGGACGAGAATTCCGGCGCCTACACCGTCGAGATCGAGGCGCCCGGCCGCGCGAAGAAATCGCTCGAAGCGGTGCTCGGTGCGAGCATCACGCTGGGCGAGATCAGACTGTAGTCATGCTCGATCAGGCGACGCCGCTCATCGTCCCGGGCCTCGCGAACCTCTATGCGGCGCTGGCGCCTTTCGCCGAGGCGCTGCTGCGCGTCGTCGTCGGCCTGACGCTGGTTCCGCATGGCCTGCGCGTGACGTTCGGCTGCTTCGGCGGCAGCGGCCTCAAGGTCGGGGATCTGAGGCAGCTCGCCGCGGAGCTCGACCAGACCGGATATCGTCCCGGCTGGTTCTGGGCCCCCGCCATTTCCGTTACCCAGCTCGTGTGCGGGCCGCTGCTCGCCCTGGGCCTTTTCACACGGCCGGCGGCAGTGCCTATCGTCGTCTTCCTCGCGGTGTCGAATGTCGAGCGCTGGCGGGTCGGCGGCTTTTTCTGGAACACGCTCGGGCTCGAATACACGCTGCTGTGGATGGTGGCGGCGTTCTATTTCCTCGTCCATGGCGGCGGCCTCTACTCCCTCGATCATGTCCTGATCGGGCGGGAGTTTTGAGGCCGTAGCCCGGATTGAGCGCAAGCGAAACCCGGGTCAGCATCGAAGCCGTGAGCGGCCCCGGCCCCGGATTTCGCTACGCTCAATCCGGGCTACTCGCTACATCACCCAAGTGGGCTGAACTTTGTAATAGTCGTCGATCGCCCGGGTGCGGCTGTCCCAATCCCAGGTTTCGTGGGTGCTGTACTTCGGAGCGCCCTTGAGCTGGGTTTCGCTGATGTTCACCTCATAGCCCTCCAGCTTCGGATTGTAGGTCAGCATCGACCAGGGCAGCGGGTAATAGTCTTCTCCAATGCCCATGAAACCGCCGAAGCTCATGACGGCGTAGCCGACCTTGCCGCTCTGCTTTCCGATCATGACGCGCTGGATGTGGCCGATTTTGTCGCCGTTCGAACGATAGACCGCGGTGCCTTCAACCTTATCGCTGCCGATCAGCGAATGGGTCTCCCGGGACTCGAGCGGCTGCGTGCTGGTGTGGAGGTTGGATTCCAGGGGCATTTGCGTCTCCTTGTTATGATTGTACCGCAAGGATAACGCGGCCGCTTCGTGAGAGTTCCGCCGCTCCCAGCCACGCTTGGGCGCGAATGCACACCGACGATGGCGGGGTGCGAGTTTTGACGATTCACAGCAGGCTGGCGGCGATGTTCACCGTCAATGCCAGGAGCGTTGCGTTGAAGATGAAGGACACGACGCCGTGTCCCGAGACCATGCGGCGGATCTTGTTCGAGGTGACCGCGACGTCGGACACCTGCGAGGTCATGCCGATGACGAGGGAGAAATAGAGAAAGTCCCAATAGTCCGGCGGCTCGTCGCCGGGAAAATTCAGCCCGCCGCCCCTGTGCTTGTTCTCGTCGTAGTACTCGTAAGCGTAGTGCAGCGCGAAGATCGTGTGGGTAAAGGTCCACGACAACAGGATGGTGACCGCGGCGAGGGCGAGATGCACCGGCGCCTTGTTGGCGCCGCCGAGCTCGGCGAGAATCGCGCCGAGGCTCGCCAACGCCGCGACGGCAGTGAGGAAGAGCACGGCGATCCGCCCTTCGTCCTGGCGCGCGGCCTGCCGCCGCATTCCGTCGATATCCGCCGTCGCCATGATCCTGAAGGCCAGGATGAGGTAGAGCCCGGCGCAGATATCCCATCCGATCAGCACGCGGGTCGCGACATGCAGGCTCGCCGGCAGCACCGCCGCGACGGCGGCGCCGACCACGGCCGAAACGAACAGCCTCGGCCGGATGCGGATGATCCGCAGCGCGCGCCGGAACGGATTGTGTCTTGTCTTGGTGGCCGGCATCGGCGGTCGCTCCGGGGCTGTTGGTGCGACCCCACCACGGAAGAGAACCCCACGATAGCTTTTTTGCAGCTGTGCATCCAAGGTCTGCATCCGGCGCCGCCTCAGAAGCGCACCGATTGTTGGTATGTTGGGGCATGAGCCCGCAGCCGATGCGAATCCCGCCGAAACCGGCTTCGCCACCACCGACCGCCCCGCGCCGGTCGCTGTGGCGGTGGTTGCGCATCGCCGGCGTTGCGATCGTGTTCGTCCTGCTCATCCCCTATGCGCTGGTCCCGCTCTACCGGGTGGTCGATCCGGTTTCGACCCTGATGCTGTGGCGCCGCGTCACTGGCGCCCGGGTCGAGCGCATCGTCGTGCCGATGGGGCGGATCGACCCCAACCTGCCCCGCGCGGTGATCGCCGCCGAAGACGGCAGCTTTTGCACCCATCACGGCATCGACCTGCGGCAGATGCGGGAGGCGGTGGCGCAGGCCGATGCGTTGAGCGACGCCCGCGGCGGCTCCACCATCACCCAGCAACTGGCCAAGAACCTGTTCCTGTGGCAGGGGCGCAGTTTCGTCCGCAAGGGGCTCGAATTGCCGCTGGCGCTGTGGATCAACCTCGTCATCCCCAAGCGCCGGCAGCTGGAAATCTACCTCAACATCGCCGAATGGGGCCCCAACGGGGAATTCGGCGCCGAGGCCGCGGCGCGGCGGGCGTTCGGCAAGCCGGCGCGGCAGTTGACGCCCCAGGAAGCGGCACTGCTCGCGGCGACGCTGCCCAATCCGGTCCGCCGCAATCCGCGCCAGCCCGGGCCCGGCCTGCGCCGGCTCACCGGCATCTACATGACCCGCGCGGCGTCGGAAAAGGTGGACGCCTGCCTCCGGCCGGCGCGGTGAAGTGCTTTCCCTCCCCCGTTTCGGGGAGGGCAGGGTAGGGTGGTCCAACGGCCTCTAGCAATCCGGCGGCGCATCCATTATAAGCCCGGCTTCCGATTACAACCCGATTTTGGCGTTCGCCGCCGTATCAAGGAATGCGAGGAGACCCATCATGGCCGTGCCGAAAAAGAAGACATCGCCGTCGAGACGCGGCATGAGGCGATCCGCCGACGCGTTGAAGCAGCCGACCTACGTCGAAGACAAGGATTCCGGCGAGTTGCGCCGGCCCCATCACATCGACATGAAGACCGGCATGTATCGCGGCCGGCAGGTGTTCAAGGTGAAGTCCGAGGCCTGAGCCGGGATCCGCGCCGCGGCGCGGGCGGCAGCAGGGCAGGGCGGAACGCGGTGACGCGCGCCATCATCGATCCGGAGGCCGGACCATGTTCCTCCTTGGCGTTCCCCTCCTGATCTTCTCGTTCGCGATCTACAACATCGTGGTGTTCATACTTTCCGGCTTCTCCTGGTCGATGGAGATCCTGCGTTTTCCGCTCGCCTCGGGCGGCGAGTTCGCGATCACCGCGGGCGATCTCATGGTCGCCGGGTCGATCCTCATCCTGCTCGTCGAAATGCTCAAGGCGGCGCGGTTGAGCCGACGCAGCATCATCGACCACCTGCTGTCCATGGTGCTGTTCGTCGGCATGCTGGTCGAGTTCCTGCTGGTGAAGCAGGCGGCGTCATCGACCTTTTTCCTGCTGCTCGTCATCAGCTTCGTCGACGTGATGGGCGGCTTTGCGATCAGCGTTCGCGCTGCCCAGCGCGATATCTCGTTCTCCGGACCCGATGGCCATTCCCTCTGAGCGCGCCGCCGCGCACGAGCCGAGGCTTCATGTACCGCGATTTTCAAAGCCCCGGCCGCTCCGCGGTGATGGCCTGCGAGGGCATGGCCGCCACGTCCCATCCGCTTGCGAGCGACATTGCGATCGCCGCCCTGCGGGCCGGGGGCACCGCGGCCGATGCGGCGGTGGCGGCGGTGGCGGCGCTCGGCGTCGTCGAGCCGCACATGACCGGCATCGGCGGCGACTGCTTCTGCCTGGTGGCCAAGCCCGGCGCGCCGCTATGGGGCTATAACGGTTCCGGGCGCTCCGCCGCCGCCGCCCGGCCCGAGGTCCTGATCGCCGCGGGCGCGCAGGCGATCGGCTTCGAATCCGTGCATTCGGTCACCGTTCCCGGCGCCGTCGACGCCTGGGACGCGGTGCTCTCCGCCCATGGCCGGTTCGGCCTCGACCGCGCCTTGGCCCCGGCGATCCACCATGCCGAACGCGGGTTCCCGGTGGCGCCGCGGGTCGCCTTCGACTGGGGCCGCCTGGTCAAGCGCCTGAGCGCCGATCCCGGTGCGTCGCGTAATTACCTCGTCGACGGCCGCGCGCCGCTGCCGGGCGACATCATCCGGTTCCCGGCGCTGGCGGCGACGCTGAAATCGATCGCCGCCCGCGGGCCCCGCGCGTTCTACGAAGACGCCGCCGCCGACATCGTCGCGACCCTCGCCCCACGCGGCTCATGGCTGGCGCAGGAGGATTTCGCGCGCCACCGCGGCGAGCCGACGACGCCGATCGCCTCGAATTATCGCGGGCTCGATGTGGTGGAGTTGCCGCCCAACGGCCAGGGCATCACCGCGCTGGTGCTGCTCGGCATTCTCGAACGCTTCGACCTCGCTTCGCTCGATCCGCATGGCCCGGAGCGCCTGCACATCGCGCTCGAAGCGGCCCGGCTCGCCTATGGCGTGCGCGATGCCCATGTCGCCGACCCCGCTCATCTGCGGGTGGCGGTCGAGGCGTTGCTCGACAAGGCGCTGGCCGGCCGCCTCGCGGCGCGGATCGACCGCAGCCGGCGCGTGGCGCTGCCGCCGGCGCTGGCGTCCGGCGGCGACACCGTCTATGTGACCGTGGTCGACCGCGACCGCACCGCGGTCTCGATCATCAATTCGCTCTACAGCCAGTTCGGCTGCGGCATCGCTACCGAGAAAACCGGGATCATGCTGCACAATCGCGGCGCCTGCTTCGTCATCGATCCCTCCAGCCCGAACGCATACGGCCCGGCCAAGCGGCCGCTGTCGACCCTTATCCCGGCGCTGGCGATGCGCAACGGCCGCTGCGAACTCTCGTTCGGCGTGATGGGCGCGGCCTACCAGGCCATGGGCCATGCCCACGTCATCACCAATCTCGTCGACTTCGGCATGGACCTGCAGACGGCGATCGACGATCCCCGCGTGTTCTTCGAGGGCGACATCACCCTGGTCGAGCGCGGCATCCCGCAGGCCGCGGTGCGCGGCCTCGAACAGCGCGGCCATCGGGTGGAGTTCTGCCTGACGCCGCTCGGCGGCGGCCAGGCCATCGCCATCGACTGGCGGCGCGGCGTGCTGATCGGCGCCTCCGACCCGCGCAAGGACGGATGCGCGATCGGGTATTGAGGGTTAAGGCTTTCTTAGTCCCGATCGCATAGGGCGAGGTCTGCTTACGAGGCAATAGCGGTCGCGCCGACCGCTGCGCCGAGAGTCTTTTCTTGACCCTAACCGGTCGTCGTGGGTCATTGCCGCTTGATGCCCGCGAACCTGATCACCTTTGCCCATTTCTCGGTATCATCTGCGATAAGCTTTCTAAAATCATCGGGCGAGCCCGGGAGCGCCGTGAGGCCCAGATCGGCAAACCCAGTTATTATTTTCGGGTCCGCGAGCACCGTGTTTATTTCTGTGTTGAGCTTGTCGATGATCTCGACGGATGTGCTCCTCGGCACAACAATACCTGTCCACCCGCTGGTTTCGGTAACTCGGTACGAACTCGCCGATAGTCGGGATGTCCGGCAACGCCTGCGAACCTGCCGCGCCGGTCACGGCCAATGCGCGTAACTTGCCGGTTCGGATGTATTCCAGGGACTGAGGCAAGGTGCCGAACATCACCTGCACTTGTCCACCCATCAAATCTGCTACTGCGGGCCCCCCACCACGGTACGTGAACCAAGTTAACCCCTGTCATCATTTTGAATAACTCGCCAGACATATGGGCGGGGATCCCGTTGCCTCCTGAACCCATGTTGATTTTGCCCGGATTGGCCTTGGCGTATGCGATGAACTCGAGGACATTCGTTGCCGGGACAGAAGGATTGACCGTCATGACATTCGGCACGCCGGCGATAGAGGGCAAGGTCCCGGAAGCGATGATCTATTGAAGTTCGAAAAACGCAATTGAGTTTGATTTGGCCTACCGAACCGTTTCAATTGATCCTGATCTTCAACTCCTTGGCCAATTTGGCATATTTGGCGGAATCGACGTTGACCAACTTGGCGAGTGTCTCTGCGCTGCCGCCGAGCGGCTCTTGGACGGCTTTGGCCAAGCTGTCGCGCAAAGTGGGATCGGCCAGCGCCTTCTCTATTTCGGCATTAAGACGCGCGACAACATCGAATGGCGTTCCGGCAGGCACGAAGGCGCCTTTCCAATCGTAAAGCACCAGATCGACACCGGTCTCCTGCAATGTCGGCACTTCGGGCATACTAGGCACGCGCGTCTCCGAGGTCTGGGCCAGCAGGCGCAGATTGTTCGCCTCGTAGTGCGGGATGAGCGCCGTCGGCCCGAGCACGCCGATCGGCACGTGTCCGGCGAGGAGGTCGTTGACGGCCTGTCCCGCGCCGCGATACGGCACATGCTCCAGCTTGATCCCGGTCAGCCGCGCGAACCACTCGCCGACGAAATGCTGATTGGTACCGACGCCGGAGGTGGCGAAGCCTAATCCGGGCCTGCGCTTGGCGACGGCGATCAATTCGGCAATCGAATTCACGCCCAGGGTAGGATGGGTCGCGAGCACGAGCGGCTGGCGCACCAGCGCGATCACCGGGACGAGCACCTTGGCATAGTCCATATTGACCTTCATGACATGGGGCGCGCTCGCTAGGTTGTCGTTCGCGATCAGCACGGTGTAGCCATCGGGCGCGCTCTTGGCAGCGGCGTCGAGACCGATGGTGCCGCCGGCGCCGGTCTTGTTCTCGATGTAGACCTGCTGGCCCATGGAGTGCGTAAGGTATTCGCCGACGAGCCTCGCCGTGAAATCGAGGCCACCGCCCGCCGCAAGCGGGACCAAGAAACGTACCGGCGAAGTCGGATAAGCTTGCGCCCATACATTATGTGAGAAAGTGGGCATAGCGGCAGCACCCGCTGCCAGATGCAGAAATCGACGACGCGGAATTTTCATAGGGCGCCCCTGACGACACCGGACAGCGCCACACAATGATCGTGTGACGGGCAAGTGTCAGATTGATTTTCGGGATGTTCGCCGGCCGGTGGCACCCTTGCTGCCCGTTCACTCCCCTCGGACTTCGGCACGTCCCGCTGGCAGCTCTCGAATGAAAACTACACCGATTGCTGGTGTCTCTGGAAGAGGGGTTGGCGGCAGAAGCCGCGGCCGACGACCGCGGCGGCGGCTTTCAGGGGTGGACCTGCCGCCGCCACGCGTGGCCGACAGGGCCGTATCTGACCCTGGGCGGAAGCCGGCAAGGTACCGACAAATTTTCATGCGATAGGATCAGCGGGGTCCTGTTGCGATCCGTAGCGGTCGCCTGATCGAGGTTAAAGGTCGTGATGCCTTGGTGCCCTTCAACGAAGCCTTGATTTCGCGAAGATGCTTACTCGTTGCGATCAGCGCCTCGGTCTCGATCGCGCGATATCGCTCGATCAGCCTTTTGCCAAGGGGAGCCAGAGTTGCCCCCTTTTTGGCACCGCCCAACTGAATCTCGATCACCGGGTCGCCAAAGCAATTGTTGATGTCGTGCGCCAGCAGCCAAGCTCGCCGGTACGACATGCGCAGGCTCCGACCGGCCGCTGAGATCGATCCAGTCTTGTCTATGGCTTCTAGCAGCCGAATCTTTCCAGCGCCTAAAGCGCGGCCGCTGCCAAACTCTACCCTCAACGTCAGCTTCGGCGCTTCCATGATCGCAGACCCGCGGCAAACCAAAATGACAGAGCATTTCCGCCACCGATCGAATCGGAATGGGGAGTTATGCAGTCTGGACCTTAGCCGGGTTAATGATGATGGGGCACAGAGGCCGGGCCGTCATAGCCCCGGAGTTGCTGGTGGAGAACAATCTGGTCCGGGTGCAGCAAAGCGCGTGTCTCCAGATGCGCCATCAAATGTACCGAGCGCAAACGACCATTCACCTCGCCGATGGCGGCTATCTCCATTGCGAGATTGGCGGGCGTGATCTCACGACTTGCGAAAAATTGGTCGAGCCTCCGTTCGTGCGCAATCAGCTCGTCGCCAAGTGGCTTTGCAGCCGCGCTCATGCGGTCGTAAATCGCCGTTACCTGATCAAGCTGATCCTTCGTAAGCCCGAGCTGCTTCGCGAGAGTGACCACATGGGCGGGGCCAGGATAGCCGTTGAGCTCCGCCGCTTTGGCCATACCCATGCCCTCGCCCTTGCGCAGAGCCGCGATGTCATCGTTTGAGAGAGCCTTAATCTGACGGCCCTGTTGTCCGGTATATGGAGTGGCAGGGGTCTCGGCCGCGAGCACCGGAAGAGCGAGGACGCAGGTGGCAAGAATTGCTGCGATGGTTCGAGAACGCATAAAAAGTTACCTCCAAGATGCGACAATCACTATGAGGATATAGGCCCGAATGCACGATTTCGTCCAAGCCTTTATCGCCGCCTTCGCTTTGATTGGCAGTTTCGATCCGGAGATCGTCGGGATCGTCGCGCTGTCCCTGCGCGTCAGTCTGTCGGCCAGTGTGATCGCCATGGTGATCGGCGCGCCCTTGGGCGGCGCGCTCGCTGTTGGCCAGTTTCGTGGGCGCCAACCGGTCATCGTGCTTGCCAACGCACTACTTGGCTTGCCCCCGGTCGTGGTCGGGCTTGTCATCTATCTCGCCCTGTCGCGCTCAGGACCGCTCGGCTTCACCGGCCTTCTGTTTACGCCCGCCGCCATGATCATAGCGCAGACGGTCCTCGCCATCCCCATCGTGGTCGCGCTCGTTCATCGGCCCGTTGCCGTGCTGTGGTCAGAATACGGCGACCTGATGCGGATTGACGGCCTTTCGAAAAGCCGTAGCATCCTTGCGCTATTCGCGATTGGTCGCGCTTCCCTGCTGACCGCCTTTCTTGCCGCTTTCGGTCGCGCTATCGCCGAAGTTGGTGCAATCCTGATCGTGGGCGGCAATATCCGAGGCTTTACCCGTACCATGACCACCACCATCGCCTTGGAGACCAGCAAGGGAGACCTACCCCTCGCGCTCGGTCTCGGGCTGATCCTCATCCTGCTCAGCGTCAGCGTGAGCGCGACTGCATTCCTGCTGGCGGAATGGGCGGGGCGAAGCCGAGATTAGGCGGACGCCGAACGACCGGCTCAGTGCTTTGAGGCCTCGGCATTGGGAAAGAACAGTTGCTGCCCGCCAATCTTGTATTCGGCGATCGTCCTTTGCCCATTCGTCGAGATGAGCCAATCGACGAAGACCTGCCCGTCGGTCACATTTACCTTTGGGTATTTTGCAGGATTGACCAGCATGATGCCGTATTGGTTGAACAGCCTGCGGTCCCCCTCCACCAGGATCGCAAGGGTGCCGCGATTGCGGAAAGAGAGCCAAGTGCCACGGTCCGCGAGCAGATAGGCGTCCGTGGAGGCCGCAATGTTTAACGCTGGCCCCATGCCCTGACCGATTTCTCGATACCATGAGTCCTGTGCGACATTGATCGAGATGCCGGCGTCCATCCAATAGCGAAGCTCGGCTTCGTTCGTCCCCGACCGGTCGCCACGCGAGACGAACGGTGCGCTGGATGCTGCGATCTTGCGGAATGCCTCGATTACGCTCTTGCCGCCAGCGATATGTGCCGGATCGGCCAGCGGTCCGATGACGACGAAATCGTTGTACATCACGTCGAAGCGCCTCACCCCGAAGCCCTCAGCCATGAATTTGTCTTCCGCCGGCCTGTCGTGCACGAACACCACGTCGGCGTCGCCCCGCCTTCCGATGTCGAGTGCCTGTCCGGTGCCGACGGCTACTACTTTCACCTGAATGCCGGTCTTCGCGGAAAAGCGCGGCAGCAGGAAACCGAACAGGCCTGACTGTTCGGTTGATGTGGTCGAGGCAACAATGATCGAGCGGTCCTGCGCGAAGGCGGTGCCATGGATCGCCAATCCGAAAATCGCCGCGAGCGCGAACAATCGATGTTTCATGTCGAATACTCTACATTCCGTCAGAGGAAATTTCTTGCCTCTTTTGCCGACGGCGGCTTATGTGCAGGTTTTCGGACGTTGCGCCAGGAAAAGTCCAGGGAGGGAGGATGATGATGTAATCTGAAACCCTTCATTGCGATCCAGAGGGTTCAACTCCCTCCCGGTAAAGGCGAGCCAGCCGGCCGGAAGCGAGCCTTGCATGGATGGTGGCAACACCATTCTTGAAGCGTAGGCAACAGGTGCTGAAGCCCCGCGATAGCCCCGATATAACCATGACGCTGAAGCCTTCGCTGTCGTCTGAGCGGGGGCAGCATCGACGAAACCGTCAAATAGGCGAGGGAACGTCGATTCGGCCGGGGTCGTGGACCGAGGCAAAGGCACAGGATGGATCGCCTGGAAACCTGGGAGATCCCGCTCACGTCCACGTGAGAGCAAGCCGGCAATCGGGTCGCCGGTTGAACATGGACCCTGGCCTGGAAGGCACCCTCCGACC
>Ga0302326_10008013_pt1 | contig 23388 bp, 25 predicted proteins | sample Palsa_T0_3_FD_202264 | JGI IMG/M metagenome (GOLD analysis project Ga0302326, IMG submission 202264) | Peat permafrost microbial communities from Stordalen Mire near Abisko, Sweden - Palsa_T0_3 | ecosystem: Environmental > Terrestrial > Soil > Palsa > Peat permafrost | place: Sweden: Abisko... | reverse complement strand
GCTGGCAACCGTTGTCACTAACCAGCTTCAGCGCGCCGGTTTCACGGATGCCCTGAGAGAACTGCTGGTTGATGGCACCGCGCAATGCGGTCAACCAATCGGCGGTTTTGCTTTGCAGACTCAGTTCGTAGCCCACGATCTTCTTGCTGGCCCAGTCCAGCACGACATGCAGATAGACCCAGCCCCACGAGGGCACCAGAATCTTGGTCATGTCGATGCCCCAGAGTTCATTGGGCCGCTGGGCGCGGGGCTTGGAACGCATGGGCGTGCGGGTGGCCCGCAGCCGCCGCGTCTGGTGCGCCAACAATCGATGCTCTTGGAGCAATCGGTAGATGCGCTTCTTGTTAACGGGCAGACCCTCCCGATACTTCAGGTAGGCCCACACCCGCCGATAGCCCCACGCGGGATGATCCGCTTTGAGTTGCTGCAGCCGCGGCAACAACTGCTCGTCGCGCTGATGCACCTGACGGGAGCGTTGGCGCGTCACCATGGTTCGGCCTCGCTTTTTTTGAGCTCCACCGTCAATTCCCCGATCAGCCCCTTGAGCCGGCGGTTCTCTTCGCGCAACCGCTGTTCGGTTTGCTCGGGACCGCCACGGTCAAACACCTTGGCCCCCTGGCTGAAGAGTTGATCCCGCCACTGGTAATACTGCGCCTGACCGATTTGATGACGCGCGCAAAGTTCCCCTAGGGGAACTTTGCCCCCCAGCCCCTCCAGTACGATCTGTAGCTTCTGCTTGCCTGTCCATTGCCGACGTTTCATCGAGTCCTTCCTCCGCTCTAGGACTCTCAAATCCGTCCCGATTATTCAAGGGGAGCAGTGTAGAGGTTCCCCAGAACTCAGGTGCGTCGTTGACCAACGACGTTGCATAAGAGCGGGAAACTGAAACGACCATCAGAGTGGCGAGGCTCAGAGTTTTAATCATTCTTGCCTCCATTTGTCCATTGATTCATCAGCCCGTTTCTCAGCCAAACAAGCCTCCCGTGGGTAGTGCGTGCCGAACTGACCACGGTCTATGTGCGAACTCCAACGAATGAGCCAACTTGTCCGTCATCTTTAATGCGGATGACAAGAACCGAGTTAAATCGACTTTTCTCTTTGAGTCCCATTTTTCTGTTAAACTCGGCCATGTGTTCGTCGGTGTACACGTAGGTCACGAACCACGAATACTCGTCTGGATGATCATTACCCGGGGAGTACGTCGTGCCATCACTGAAAGAGGGCTGAAAAACCGAAGGCTTACACCAATTAACAGCGACAAGAACCAAATTATGTGTGGATTTGCTTTCGTGCCTTTGCGCAATTGCGAGTGCATCCGCCGCGCTCAATTTGGGAGCAGGGATTTCTGGTAGCGGCGCAACTGCGCCAAAACAATAACCAATCAGTTGGGTTGCGAAGAACGTGGTCAGAAAAAGTTTCTTCATAGGCTCATCTCGTTAGAAAATCTCGCAGTTTGATCTCATAATCTTCCTCCGCACCGGCAAGGCGGTCGTAAGTATCGAGCAAGGATACATCAAAGAAGCGAGTCATCGTCGTCCGCTGTTGGATAGTAAGACCCTTAAACCGCAGGGTCAATGTGATTCATCCCCCCCCGTGCCCCGCCCGCCGTCCCGCCGCCAGTTCTCTCCTCATGATCTACCCCCATTTTGCCCCCCTTGCTTCGACTGCCCATCTCTGACTCACGTGGACAAGCTGTAAAACGGCATCATCGACCGAGAGCCAAACAAGTCTATGATCTGATTCGATCCCGCACGCCTGTCCAGTGCCCACTGGCTGAGCGGTGAAGAACGTGCAACGCTTGCGAAAATAAGTATTCTCTTCGCGACCGAAGACCAACTCGTCCGCTACTCCGATGCAGTTGCCGACTCGAATGTCGATGCCGCATTCCTCGCGCACCTCACGAATCAAAGCCTGCTCCGGCGTCTCGCCGGGTTCCTGACCGCCGCCGGGAAGGAAAGTCCCCTGCGGCGTAAGAACTACGGCGATGTAACCAGTGTTGTTGCGGATGACGCCGTAGCCGCCGTGGCGAAGGATGTATGACTGACCGGGAACCGCTGCGCCGAACTCAGGAATGGAGGTTTGCATTGCTGGACATGCCTCGATGCCGAATACGGAACCCGATTTTTCAGCCCATCCAACTTCCAGCGCAGATTAAACTGCAAAAGTGCAGCTTATTCAACTATCGAGTAAGCAAAACGAGGAAGCCGCCTATTCCCCGCCCGCAGTCCCGCCGCCAACTCCCCAACTAAAGATTGAGCCTCCGTTCGCTCGTCAGATTGGGAACATTTGAGTTCGTGTGGACAGCCGGTGCGAAAGCAATATAGCGGCGGGCGTTGCCCAGCCACGATTGCGGTAGAAAGGCTCCGCAGGCGGATACATGCGACTGTTCGCAATCACTTCCTCATTCGCCTCTCGATTTCACAGCATGCGTTCCGATATTGACTGAAATTGCGGTTCTTGTTGATGAGACGATCAAAGGCAAGCAATTCGTGATCGTCGCTGGATACCCGCAGGTCGGGCTTCATTCGACCGAGGACACGAGACTCGAAGATGGTCGAAACCCAAAAAACTCGCGAAGCCCTGCGCCTCATGGACGCGCACGAGTATTTGCCATAGTGAAGAAGTAAAACCCCCCGTGGCCGCTCTCTCTCGCAAAAGTTAGCCGCCGCTTCAGGGCGCGACAGGCGACAGCAGCGCCGATGGATGCGTCGGGTCGCGATAGAGCGACACCGTGGGCTGGCTTATGTTCGGCAGGAAGAACGGGTAATCGCGGCTCGCCAGGAAGAGCCGGATTTGGCTCCCGGCCGTAAACACGTGGTTGATCGCAAACGGTGAGAACTGGATCAACCGCGGTATCCTTGAACGCTCCACGCGTAACCAGTGTGAACGTGCCGTTCGTCGAGCGGTCCGCGATCTGGGCGAAGTAACAGGCGTTTTGCTTTTTTGACGAGACATAGAGTTGATATACGGGATTGCCAATCACCCGCAGGTCGGCGGCCAAGGGAGCGCTATCGAAATGAATCCTCTCGGCGTCGTTGTCGAGTTTGGTAAGGACGGGGTCACGTCTGGACATTAGACATTTCCGCTTTCGTCCATCGCATTTCGCATTTCGAAATTCCCGCCGGAGCTTGCCCTGAGTGGAGTCGAAGTCGAAGGCACCCTTCGTAAGGAAGTCGAAGGGGTCTGTCATTGACTTTTGACAGCTCTCGCCTCTCCGCCGAAACTTCGCACTGAAACACCAGCCTCACCCCTGCCCACCACCCCTTTCAGCTTTCGCCCATCGCCCCTTGCCCATCACCCTTCGCGCTTCGACTTTTCCTCAGCCAGTCTCCCCCGTCGCGCCATAGCTCGCAGAGCGACGGCGGATGTCTTCTCTCAGAACTTCCCCCTTGCCTTCTTCCATTTCTGTGATATCGTTTTCCGATAATACAAATACGGTAAATAAAAATACTCCAACCCTGAATCGAGAACCTGAACCGCTTGCGGTTCACCCTGAGCTTGTCGAAGGGTGGCAAGAAACTTCTGACTCCTGTCTCCCCCCAACTACAAACTACTAGCTACCAACTACTAACCCAACCACAGGCCCCCATGCGAAAAAGTAGAAGCCGCTTCGCCCTCCTCCCACACCCCCTCCGCACCGCCCTCAATCAAAAGCTGGACGACGGCTGGCAATACGAACAAATCCGCCACTGGCTCTTCGCGGAAAAGGCCGACCGCGACATTCCCGCCCTCGACCTCAAAGCCGGCGACCCGTATTCCCTCATCTGGACCCGCACAACCCCCGACGAAAAAATCATCATCCGCAATTTCGGCGTCGCCCTCTCCGCCTGGTACCACGCCCACTGCCCACGCTGGCGCGCCGAACAAGCCGAGCGCGACGACGATCTTTGCATCATCGAAAGCGTCGACGACCTCACCGCCGCTGCCTCCAGCGAAAACCCTGCCGCCACCCATACGGGCGGCAATCTCCTCATCCGCTCCCTCATCCTCGAAGCCATCCGCAAACGCAAAGAGAATCCCGATCAGCTCGCCCGCCTCGCCAACGCCTGGGCCCGCCTCAGCCGAACCGACGAGCATACCATCGATATCGGGCTCGAAGCCCTCCTCCAGGAACTCAAAGCCAATCCCAAAGCCATCGAATTCTTTCGCCAGATGCGCGCCGCCGCCAAAGCAAAACAATCCGACTCCTCGTCGTAGCTGTTTCCGCTGTAGCCGCGCTTGCTAAGCGCGGATTCCCTCCGTTGTGCGCCGGTCTTTTACCTCGAATTCGTTTCGGGGCCCGACCGCGTACTCCGTCGCCATACAGTGGAGCTGCCGTCCCGCCCGCCACCCTTTCACCCCTGTCGCGCCGAAGCCTCGGCGAAGGCGGATCCCCCTGCCCACCGCCTCCTGTCTCCCGTCCTCTTGCTCCTGACTACTAACTACCAGCTACTAGCTACTCCCCCAACCCCCTCAGCACATTCTCCAGTTCGAGCCTTTTTTTCTCGTGCTGTTCGTCGCCAGCATCTTCCCTCACCATGATCGGCGCCCCGATCCGCACCGTCGCCCGCGCAAACGGCAGCGGCACCATAAACCCATCCCAACTCTTCGCCGTGATCTTCCACGACACATCCCACGACACCGGAATAATCGGCGCCTGCGTCAACTGCGCCAGACTGATCACCCCCTCCTGGCAATGATACTTCGGCCCGCGCGGCCCATCCGGCGTGATCCCCGCGTCATACCCCTCGTTCACCAGATGCGTCATCTCCCGCAACGCCTCCTTCCCCCGCCGACTGCTCGACCCCCGCACACAAATCAAATTGAACTTGCTCAACACCCGCGTCAATTTCTCCCCGTCCTTGCTCGCGCTCACCAACACCGCCACCCGATCCCGCTGCCGCGAGTGCCAGTGCTTCCGAAACAAATACGGCAACAAAAAAATCCGATTGTGCCAAAAGGCAAAAATGCACGACCGCTGCGGCGTATTCGCCAGCAACCCCGACGGATCCTCGATCCGCCAGCGCAACGTCCCGCCAATACAAGACACCAAAATACGCAGCACCCACCCAATCATAACCCACAAAGTATGCGGCCCCCCCATTCCACCCGTCAAGTATTGGTAGGGACGCCTCGCCGAGGCGTCCGCCCCGCTGTGAATTGTAGGGCAAGCGCTCCGCTTGCCGCCGTTCTCTGCCTCGTCGTTGGTAGGACGCGACCGCCGGGCGCGCCGCCTGCCGCCGTTCCCCGCGTCGTTTCGCAGAGTCGCCCCCCTCCAAAACATCTCGCCTCCCCATCCCGTCTGCTGTACGCTTCAAAAACGGTCCCGGCACGATGATACTTCCGAAAGTCCTCAGCTTCCTTCGTGGCGATCTTACCCGGCGGACCATGCTCTTCATCCTCGCCCCGCTGATTTTCGCCTCCTATTTCGGAATCCTGGGAATTGCCGTGTCGTTGTACCCGGATTCCTACGATTGGCGCTACGCCTCCATCTCCAAATTGCTCTACCCGCGCAACAATCCGCAATTCCACTACATCGCCACCGTCAGCATCGCCGCTTCCAGCGTCCTGATGCTCCCCTTCGCCGGCTACATCCGGCGACGACTACGTGGCGCAGCCCCCACAACCGCCACACTCGCCGCCGCCCTCCTCTTCGTCGGCTGCATCTGCCTGACCTTCGCCGGCCTCATCAACTCACACCCGGCGGTGGGAAAATCGCCTCTTCCCAAGCTGCATGAAACACTCGCGCGCATCTCCGTGATCGGCATCGCAGCGGGAATGGTCATCTTCAATGCCTGCGCCACGAAAGCGTATTTCCAAAACAAGCCGGGGCCAACGCGCCCTCCCCGCAATCTCGTCGTCTCATGGAACCTGCTCACCCTGCCGGTGCTTCCCATCGTCGTCGTCTGGCTCCTGATCCGCATCTACCTGAAATATTCCGGTCCGACCCACCACGCCATCGTCACCTCTCCCGCCTGGAACCTCGGATTCTGGGAATGGATCGGGTCCGCCTTCATATTCCTGTTCCTCCTTTGCGCCGCGCTGTTCCTATCCCAGAACAATTCGGACTGACCGCCAACAAGAATTGTAGGGCAAGCGGCCCGCTTGCCGCCGTTCCCGGCGCGTAGGTAGGGACGGCTGGCCCAGCCGTCCCGCGCGACCGTTGCCGGCCGTCGGGATGATGAGGTGTAGATAATTCTTGTGCGGCGGAGCCTGAACCGAACGGTCAGGCTCAGCATTCATTCCGATTTTTCTTTACTGAAAAACATGTTCGGGCGGCCTTGTCGGGAGGAACGGCCCTATGGATGCGACCTTCCCGTAACTCAGGCGCACCAACAACTCTTGCGTCGGGCTGAACCCAAAATACAACTCCGCCGCCTCTGGCTCAGTATAAACAGGGTGGTAGTTCCAGGTCAGAGACACGGGCCTCATGATCGCGAAGACCTCGGGCTCGCTCATGCCAACATGGAGCTGCTGAATAGCTGCCTCAGCCTCTGGGCTGACAAAGTTCTGCAAGCTGAGAGTGGGTCCGGCCGCCTCGGAGCCTGGCGCAGAACGTTCCACTTTGGCCAGTTGTCGATCAGACGCGCATCCCAGGATGAACCAACAGATGGGTAGTAGAATTATCGCCTTCATACATTCCTCCCAATTCACTACCCTTGATTTACCCGCCGCTCTTCTTCGCCCCCGGCGCATCACCGGGATTCAGGAACGTCCCCTCCTGCAATTCCTCATACGCGTGCCGAAGCTGCTCTTGCGTGTTCATCACGATCGGACCGTACCACGCCACGGGCTCTTTCAGCGGCTTCCCCGAGACCAGCAGAAACCGGATCCCATCCTCCCCGGCCTGGACCTGCACTTCGTCGCCGCTGTCGAACAGTACCAGCGAACGGTTCTCCGCGTCCGTCGGCGGCGTCGTGTCCGCCCAGCCAACCCCTTCCGTCGGCACCGCCAACGGCCCCGACGCATTACAGAATTTCCCGCTTCCCGCGAACACATACGCGAACGCATGCCGCGTCGTCTCCACCGGCAGCACCTTCCGATGCCCCGGCGGTACCGACACATCGAGGTAGATCGGGTCAGCCGCAATCCCGTCTACCGGACCGCGCTTCCCCCAGAAACTTCCGCACACCAACCGCACATGCGTCCCATCATCATCCGTAAGCTGCGGAATCTCCGGTGCCTTCACCTCCTGGTAATGCGGCGCCGTCATCTTCAGCGACGACGGGAGGTTCGCCCACAACTGAAACCCGTGCATCCGTCCTTCGACATCGCCCTTCGGCATCTCCTGATGAATGATCCCCCGCCCGGCCGTCATCCATTGCACGTCGCCCGCCGCAATGGCGCCACGGTTGCCAATGCTGTCCCCGTGCTCGACCGTTCCCGCCAGCACATACGTAATCGTCTCAATGCCCCGGTGCGGGTGCCACGGAAACCCCGCCAGGAAATCCTCCGGAATGTCATTACGAAAATCGTCGAAAAGCAGAAATGGATCAAACTCGGTTGTATTACCAAACCCGAACGCCCGGCGCAGATGCACCCCCGCGCCCTCCAGCGTCGGCTTGGCCTTGATCAGTCGTTTAATCGGTCGCAGCGACATATCACCCTCCCATTCTAAAAACGATTTTCCTGCAAACGCCGTTCGTTATTATACCACGCTCTCCCAAAACCGCCACGCCCCGCCGTGCCCAATGTTTTGTTGCCGTTGGTAGGGCGCGACCGCCGGGCGCGCCGCGCCGTCTCACTCGGTCGCCATTATGCCATCAACCCAATCTCACGCATGACCATTCGCACACTCACATCAACCGGACATCTCTCCGCCGAAAACGAGAAATCACTTTCCAGCAAATCATTTTCAACGTCCGTCCTGATCGTAATCAGTTTCTTGTTCAACTCCATGCGCTCCCGGCTCTCCGCCAGCGCCGCGGCAATCCGCGGCCGGAGAACCGAACGATTCGCTACAATTCCCGGAATATCGCCAAAACTCTTCAACAGCCTCGCCGCCGTTTTGGCCCCGATTCCGTCCACACCCTTGATGTTATCGGAAGCGTCGCCCACGAGCGTCCGGTAGTCCACGAACTGATCCGGCCGGACCTCGTATTTGGCGATAATTTCTTTCGGCCCATACTCGGTCTCCATCCCGCGCGACCGCGAGTACACACAAGTTCGCCTGTCAACCAACTGAAACAAATCGCGGTCCATCGACGCAAGATAGACCCGGTGCGTTTTCGCCAACCGTCGTGCCATCGTCCCGATCACGTCGTCCGCTTCCACCCCGCCGATCTCCAACCACGGGACCTTGAGCCATCCCAGTCCGCGCCGGATGTCCGCCAGTTGCGAAAACGGATTTCCCCGTTCCGGAAGCAGCGCCCGGTTGGCCTTGTAGCTTGGAGAAAGGGTATTGCGAAAATTCTGTTCTTCAGCATCGAAGCAAACCACAAGCGCCGCGGCTCGAATCGCCGGATCATTCTCAGCATGGTTGCGATGAAACCGTACGTGCCATGGATCGGTTCGCCCCTCACCGACCGAATCCGGTCCGGCATGCCGTAGTAGCTGGCAAACAAAAGATTGTGCCCGTCAATAATCAGCGCAGCTTTGGCACCTGATGATCGCATTTCCAGTCTGTCGCTCCGTGCAGATGCTCGACGATACCCCACTGTATGCGGGCCGCGTTGTAGCCGCGCTTGGTAAGCGCGGGTCGTTTATTCTTTTAACAAATGGGGGACTGCACCGCGTCACACAACGGCTTTTCCTATTCGGCGGCTCAGATTGTCCCAACCTGCCATCGTCGCCACGTTCACTACGTTCGCCACGCCGCCAGCAAATGTGTCGATGATTTGACCAACCCCCCCTCCCATGTTTTCCTACACTGTCGTTTCATAGTAGTCGCACGACAGCAGTAAGTCCGAGCGTTACAACACCCGCCCCTAGTGACACGGCACCATAGAGTAATAGTTTACGCAATCTGAATTTATAATCTTTGACAGTCAGATCATGCATGTCTTGATCATCAAAAACGTACCTGAAGACCCGCCTCGTATTTCTCATTCCCGGTCCAAACATCGTCATTGTAATGCTTTCCCATCGATCTTTGTGATTGGTCTTGAGATACCGCAGCATGGACCGTTGTAGCAAAAAAGCCCACATTAGAGAGATCCACGACGCGCATAAAAAGACCCCGCCCGCAATCGCGAATACCAGTACCACTAGATTCGTTGCTGCTCTCACAGTGCTCTTTTCATGTTAGTGCGAATTCGGGTCTGGTCTAATCATCGCAACAATTTTGTCCCTAACATTTCCCCTCAACCTCACCCCCGAAATTGCATCTCATACAGCCGCTTGTACGCCTGACCACGCCCCAGCAACTCGTTGTGCGTCCCTTCCTCCACGATCCGCCCCTTGTCGAGCACGATGATGCGGTCGGCGTGCTGCACCGTGGACAACCGATGCGCAATCACCAACATCGTGTGCGTCTTCTTCTGCTTCCCGCTTGTCTCGCCGTAGCCAGGCGAAGGCGGACCTGCAGCGCCGAAGCCGGGCGAAGGAGTGCCCCACATCAAATCATCCAATGCCGCCTGCACCACCCGCTCGCTTTCCGTGTCCAGCGCGCTCGTTGCCTCATCCAGCAACAAAATCGGCGGGTCCTTCAACACCGCCCGCGCAATCGCCAGCCGTTGCCGCTGTCCGCCCGACAACCGCATCCCCGCCTCGCCGATCACCGTGTCGTACCCCTGCGGCGTTTCCATAATAAACTCGTGCGCGTGCGCCCGCTGCGCCGCGCTGACGATTTCCTCGTGCGTCGCCCCGGGTTTCCCGTAGGCAATGTTGTTGCCGACAGTGTCGTTGAACAAGAACGTCTCCTGCGTCACCAACCCGATCTGGTCCCGCAACGATTTGAATGTCCCCTCCCGAATGTCCACGCCATCGATTGTTATCGCGCCGCTCGTCGGATCGTAGAACCGCGGAACCAAATTGAAGAGCGTCGTCTTGCCCGCGCCGCTCGCGCCTACGACTGCCACCACCGTGCCCGCCGGCACCTCCACAGTCACCGACTCCAGCGCCGCGCCGTTCTCTCCGTAGTGGAAACTTACGTTCTCGAATCGGATTGACTGCCGCAACGGCTGCAGCGCGTGCGCCTGGGGCGATTCGATCACCGTCGACTTCGTGTCGAGCACCTGGAAAATGCGTTGCGCCGCGCTCAGGCTCTCCTGCAATTGCATCTGCACGCCGCCCAGCTTCTTGACGGGCTCGTACATGAGAAACATCCCTACCGCCATCGCCACCAACGTGCTCGGCGGCATCCCCGTCCAATACGCGTACAAAAACACAAACGCCGCGCCCACCCCCGAAATAATCTCGATTATCGGCGTGGAAATCGCCCGCGCCCGCACGATCCGCATCCGCTGGCTGAAATAATTCCGGCACAACTTGCGAAATTCCTCCGCCTCACGCGCTTCCATGCCAAACGCCTTCACCACCCGCATCCCCACCAGCGCCTCGTGCAACACCGACACCAGCGACGCCTGATGTTCCTGCATCGGTTTCGCCGCCTTGCGAATCCGTCGCCCGTACACCGTGATCGGCACCAGGCACAACGGGAACAGGACCAGCGTCCCCAGCGTCAATCGCCAGTCCATCATCAGCATTTTCGCCAGCACACCGATCAGCGTGCACGGCTGTTTCACGATGTCGGCGACCACCGTCGTGATCGACGTCTGCACCGCGCCCACGTCGTTCGTCGCCCGCGAAATCAACTCGCCCGTCTGCGTCTCGGTAAAATAATCCAGCGACAGCGTCTGCAAATGTTCGAACAACAGCGAGCGTAGATCGTTCACCACCCGACCGCCCACCCAGTTCATCAGGTACGTCGTCCCGAAATCGCAGATCCCGCGCACGGTCATCACCAGCGGTAACAGTCCCGCGTACGCCACCGCCTGCGCCCAACCCATCGTCTCGCCGCCGCGCTCGAATACCCCCTTCCACACCGTCTGCACCACGCCCAGCGTCGCCGCATTGGCCGCGCTGTACACCACCGCCAGCACAATGCCCATCACCAGCCGCACCCGGTACGGCTTCACATAGCCAAGCAGCCGCCGGTACAACGGCCAGAGTTCCCGTGATTGATCCATCAGACGCGCAGTATAACATCCGCGACTGCGCGGCGGAATCGGAATTGTTCAAACGTAGAACGGGCATCCTGCCCGTTCATCTTTTACTGAGCCCGCTCTCCGATTGTAGGGCGAGCGTCTCGCTTGCCGCTGTTGTAAGGCAGACGGCCCTGCCTCACGCCCCATCACTCATAACGGCACTCCGCCCCGCAGAGGGAAACCTAGGAAAAAACCACCACAGACTTGTACGAGAAGCTTCTGGTCACAGACCTTCCATCGGCACCGGCGGTGGCCTTCCCGGTAACCGTGATCGTCGTCTTCTCCGGGTTGCCGCTCTTATTAACCGTCGCGTTCGTGATCTTCACCTTCACGTCTGACAGCGTCAGATTGGAAAGCGTAATCCCTTCGCCCTCGGCGATGTCCTGAATCCCACTGATGATAACGATTTCCAGCTCGGACGTTCCGCTCTCATCAAGGGCGAATGCGACCTGTTTGCCATTTTTTGCCACCGTATAGGTCCCCGTGAAATCATTGTCGCTGGTAACCAGGTCAAACGTCCCGTCACTACTATTGAACGTGATGGTTCCCGTCGTCGGGCTGGTGGCGGGATGAGCGCCCGAAACCTTGAGTACTGTCACTTCGGCCGTGTCATACTCCGCATCCAGACCCAACGCCGTCATTTGTCCGCCGATACCGGCTACCAATATTGCCAATCCGTAAACAATCCACTGACGTCTCTTCATGATGCTTTTCCTTTCATAGCTTTCGCGTGGGACGGCTCGTTTGGGCGCAAATTGTAACGCCCACAGCCCGAGAGCTTACCTCTTGAGCCACACCAAACCACCAGCCGCCGCCGTGCGCGCGTGATGCCTGCTGCCTCTCGACCGCGCCACGGTATCGTAATGCGCAGCACCCGCTTGGCAAGCAAAATCGGCCCTTCCCGCCCGCGTGCGCCGCCCTCGCTCCGCCGCCGATAAACCGCCTCGCATTGCCCGCCGCAGTTGGACGAAGGCACCTGCCCCACGTGTCTCTGTGCCTGTCGTGATGAATGTTGGTTTGACACCGGGGCAAGTCCTTTGTTACAAAACGCTTGCCGAGCTTCAGTCTAACGAAAAGGTACTTACTCAACTGTGGCCAAAGTCCTCCTCGAAAACGTCTGCAAGGTCTACCCCGGTGGCGTGAAGGCCGTCGACAACGCCAGCCTCGAAATCGGCGACCAGGAATTCGTGGTGCTCGTCGGCCCCTCCGGCTGCGGCAAATCCACCACGCTCCGCATGGTGGCGGGCCTCGAGGAAATTTCCAGCGGCACCATTTCCATCGACGGCAAGCGCGTCAACGACGTCCCCCCGAAAGACCGCGACATCGCCATGGTCTTCCAGAACTACGCGCTTTACCCGCACATGACGGTCTACAAAAACATGGCGTTCGGTCTCATGCTGCGCAAGTACCCGAAAGCCGAGATTGACCAGCGCGTGCGCGACGCCGCGCAAATCCTCGGCATCACCGACGAACAGCTCCAGCGCAAGCCCAAGGCCCTGTCCGGTGGCCAGCGCCAGCGGGTCGCCGTCGGCCGCGCCATCGTCCGCAAACCGAAAGCCTTTCTCTTTGACGAACCGCTCTCGAACCTCGACGCCAAGATGCGCGTGCAGATGCGCGCCGAAATCTCCAAGCTCCACGACCGCCTCAAGTCCACCATGATTTACGTCACCCACGACCAGGTCGAAGCCATGACCATGGGCGACCGCATCGTGGTGATGAAAGACGGCCTCATCCAGCAGGTCGCCGAGCCTATCGCCCTCTACGACAATCCGAAAAATATGTTCGTGGCCGGTTTCATCGGCTCGCCACCCATGAATTTTTTCAAAGGCACAATCGAGCAGCGTGACGGTGGCCTCTGGTTCAGCGAAAACGCCGGCGTGGCCAATGGATTCAAACTGCGTGTGCCGGACGAGATGGCAAAGAAGCTCACCCAGTACACGGGCAAGCCCATTGTCTTCGGTTCGCGGCCGGAAGACATCAACGACAAGCGCAATGCCTCCTTCGCCAAACCCGACCAGACCGCTTCGGCCACCGTCGAAGTCGTCGAGCCCATGGGCGCGGAAATCTATCTCTACCTCACCACCGGCCACCACACGTTCGTGGCCCGCGTTAATCCGCATGAAAAGGCTGATGTCGGCCAGAAACTCGACATGGCATTCGACATGCGCAAGTGCCATTTCTTCGATTCTCAGACCGAACAGGTCATCGCGTAGCGCCGTTGTGGAGTGCGGTGACTCGTCACCGCCTTGTCGTTGTGTATGACAGTGCAGGGCGCACGGCAACAACATGAACACCAACCGCGAAAAACTGCCACTGTCCCGGGGACAATTCATTCTCCGCATATTCGGCGGCGTGCTCCTGACGGCGTGCGCGTTGATGGTTGTACTCGGCTCAACGGTGTTCGCCGAACAATTGCTCGGTCCCCGCTTCGTGCTCTATTGGACGTGGTGTTTGCTGCTGACGTGTGGGGCAATCATCATTGCGTTGTGGGACATGCTGCTCGTGCGGCGCGCTTCCCGGCGCACCCGCCGCGAGTTGTTCCGCCAGAAATTCATGGACGGAGTTTCTGCCGACAAATCCCGCAGGGGTGAAAACCCGTGACCGCTCCCGTCCCCAGCAGGCCGCGTCAGTCTTCCTGATTACAGGAGAACGTAGTCGGCGGGACCACCTGCAGCGAGTAGTGGAACTTGGTAATTCTCCGCCCCTCCCGGTAGCTCGCCTTGGCGCCCGTCCAGTTCGCCCACAGATTCACATTCTGCGCCGCAGGATCGGCCGATGCATTGACAAACCCCTGCGCCTTCATGCCCAGCCCCGATGGCGCGATGAATTTCACCTGGAGAGTCGGGGTATTTTGCGGCACCGGCTGCGTGTGGACGAGGTATAACTCGCCACCGCGGAGATTGGCCGGAGGATCCACAATGAAGCCATCCTGGTCCACCAGGTCGTCGCAAAACGACTTCTTCTTGGTGACGCAAAAGAAGCTCACGCAGACTTTCTCCGTGACTCGGACATAACGCGCCTGATCGTTCTCCTGGGTGTCCGCCGACAGGTAGTTGGCCGCCATGCGCACCGCCGGAAAGTCATCCGCGTTCGTGTGGGTGCTCTGATCGATACACACATCGCTCGAGGCGAACAGGGTATAGCTCACATCCACCCGCGTGAGATCGGGTACCGGGGGGAAGAACTTCATCATGAAATCCTTCGCCTCCATCGATACGCCATTGGAAATCTTGCCACGCAATTCCAGGGCGCCATTTTTTCCGCCCAGTACCCGCACGTCCAGTCCCGTAATCATCATCGTGGGGATAAAGCCTTCGTCGCAATCCCAGTACCCCGCCGTGTAGAATGATCCGCCGAATTCACCCGGCGGCGGCAACGACAGGCGAATCTCGCCACTGCCCTTGACCGTGGCCACGGTCACCACGCCCGTGCCCCCGACATTGTAAGAAACCGCCAATTCGGTAAACGATCCGACCGTCTTTCCCTTGACCGTCATGGCCATGCTGACAGGATTGGTTCCCGTGTCGTCAATGCCATCAAGAGCCCATCTACCATTATTGACGAGATTTGTGTCGGCAAATGGCTGTTGAACGGCCCAGAAGCCCCCCAAAAACACGCTGATAATGACCACAAAATGCAAGCGGCAGCGACCGCGACGATACCCCTTTATCATAAACAGACTTCAAAGTAGACCGCGTTACAATGACTGTCAAAGTATATTGACCTGATGAGCACGAACCCTGCCGTCTTTGTCATTGCGGCGGCGCGACGGACGATGGAACGCGCACTTTCAGATTCGCCAGAAGCTGCTTCGTCACCCGATTCTGTGGATCAATTGCCAACGACTTCTCATAAGCCGCTCGCGCCCCGTCGATGTCCCCCTGCGTTTCGCGAAGTTGACCCAATACGCCGTAGCTGACAGCCGGCGCGATGCCCGCGCGAATGTTGTGTTCGCATTGCGCGATGCCTTCCACCACCCGCCCAAGTTGGTAGTCGAGCAGCGCCAGATTCACGTTCGCGGTGGGTTGGTCCGGGTTGACAGTCAATTCCTTCTGGAAGCATTCGACCGCCTGTTCCAACTCATGCCGTTGCAAAAATTCCATGCCCTCTTGCAGGTAACGACTCCCGCTGCCAGATGCGTCCGCGTAGGCGACAAATCTGCCATCCTTCTGACAATCGTAGATGGCGTAGTTGGGAAACTGCGCGTCCGCAGGCAACGTGAAATGGGCGTCGGCGTATTGAGCCAGGGATGACGCATACGCCCGATAATCTTGCGTGAACACCACGTACTTGACGCGATTCGCAGGATCCCGCAGCAACGGCCAGTTCTCGCCGCCATTGGGCAGGACACGACGGAACCGGTTCAGATCGAGAAGTAACGGATCTGTGAATGTGTACGCGGTGATGATGATCGCGTCGTCCGTCGATGTGTGCGCCACGAGCCAGCGCGCTGCGTCGCGTGATGGCCAGCCCGCCGGCCGGTCCAACACCGCGGTCGTGTAGTCAGTCGCCGGCTTTGCCCGCCCCGGATACGGCAGCGGCACGCCAAACAAGGAACGCGCGAGTAGAATCGCCACGACAATTCCCGCAGCCGACCACGCCACCGGTTTTTTCCATGACTCCAGCGCCAAAACCGCGAACAAACAGAAAGTTGGAATCAACCACAACAATTCGACGCGTCCGGCGCGGAAGAATGGAGTGATGGCAAGATTGACCAGCGGCAGCAGCCAGAGCAGACACTTTCGGTCGACCGCTGAACCTCGCGCCGCGCGAACGATCGCGATGCCCGCTCCGATCAGCGCGAGGAGCGAGAGCACGCCGTAAAACGCGATCAGGTACCGAAGGTGCAAGGCGAACCGCGCCAATGAAAACCCGAACGTCTCGGTAATGCCGGGTTCACGAAAGAAACTCAGCGTCGGGCTGTGCTGTGAAATGATAAACGTCACCAACGCGAGTGGGAGCGCGGCGAGTACGAGCACCCCGCAGAAAACGGGCCTTCGACGTCGGTCATCAATGAGAAAGACCCCGGCAACCGCCACAAACCCCCACAGGTACAGCGCGGTCGCTTTCGTCAAAAGTGCCAGGGTCAGACAGATCCCCATGGCGATGAGATTCGCCACCGCGCTCCCGGTGCGGGCCTGTAGGAGAAACACGAGCGCGCCCAGGCCGAAGAACAGCGCGACGGTGTCGGGGACTCCTTGGGCCGAGAAATAGACGTGCAGCGGGAGCACCGCCAAAAATGCTCCTGCAAATAAGGCCGCTTTGCGACTGCGGGTGATTTCCCACACCACACGCCCCAGTGGCAGCAACGACAACGATCCCAGCAGCGCGGGCCACAACCGCAGCGCAAGTTCGTTCGGTCCGAAGATCTGGATCGGTATCGTGACGAGAAATGGAAAGAGAATATCCGGACGCGGATACGAGTTGCGCACCGGCTCGAACAGCAGTCGCTTGTCCAGCGCGTAGATCAACCAATGACCTTCGTCGTTGTTGACGACAAACCCGGGTAAGTGATAGGCGCGGAGCGCGGTTGCCAACCCCAGCAACCCGAGCCACGCGCAGACGAAACCCAACGAACCAAGCCATGTGCGGTTCCTCATGGCCGGCGTCGAATTTGTTCGGCCGCCCAGGCCGCATGCTCGCGCACCAACGGTTCGGCATCGTCGCCCGCCCGCTCCAACGCCGGCAATGCCGACACATCACCGACGTTGCCGAGGACGACGCAGACATTGCGCAGGAAACCACGGCGTTTGATGCGGAAAACCGGTGTGCCGCGAAAGAAGTCCCGGAACTTTTGCTCGTCCCATGACAGAAACTCGATCAACGGTGGCATGTCGCGACGCTGGAATTCGCGCACTGGTGAGAGTTTCGCAAAGCGGTTCCACGGACACACTTCCAGACAATCGTCGCAGCCAAACACATGGTCGCCGATAAGCGGCCGCAACTCGACGGGGATCGAGCCTTTCAACTCAATCGTCAGATAGCTGATGCACAACCGCGCATCGAGTTGGTACGGGCCCACGATGGCCCGCGTGGGACACACATCGATGCAACGCTGGCACGTGCCGCAATACTCGCCTTCCGGTTTGTCCGGCGGCAATTCAAGATTCGTGAGCACTTCGCCAAGGAAAATCCAGTTCCCAAGCCGACGACTGATCACGTTCGTATGCTTGCCGATAAACCCGATGCCCGCGCGCTGCGCCAGATCGCGTTCGAGGATCGGCCCCGTGTCCACGTAGCACAACGACCGCGCGCCCGCTCCGCCCAACGCATCGATGGCCGCCGACAACTGCTTCAGTTTTGCCGACATCACACCGTGGTAGTCGCTCGTGCCCCACGCATAGCGGGCCATTCGCGCCGTTGTCGGCCGCGTCCCCTGACGCGGCGACGTCGTTCTTGCACCTTCTGAGGGCGACGATGATCCGTCGGCATCCGTACAATAATTCATCCCGACCACCACGATCGATCGTGCATCGGGGAACACTTTCGAAAGGTCGGACCGCTTCTCCGCATTCCGCGCCATGTACCCCATCTCGCCATGGAAATCCGCCGCGAGCCATTGCTCGAATTCGGGTACGTGCGGCGGTGGTTGCGCCGTCGTGATGCCGACGAGATCGAACCCGAGGGCCCGGGCCTTGTCCTTGATTTGTAGGGCAACCCCGAAAGCTTTCGGGGTTGCCGCCGTTTCGTCCCCGCCAAGCGGGCCGTCTGGCCTACGAGCCGGCGCGATACATTCTGACGATTTCATCGGCCTCTTGCTCCACCGTCATCGCCGAGGTGTCGATCTGCAGGGGGATCGCCTTGTAGAGCGGCTCGCGTTGGCGCAACAGTGCCTCAATGCTGGCCAGGCGATCCGGGCCGGCTTCCAGGAGCGGCCGGTGTTTCGCATCTTTCGTGCGCTCGTGCGCGATGTTCGCATCCACCCAGCAGCAAACGACGATCCCGGTGAGGGCGAAGTCGCGAAGATTGTTCGGATTGAGCACGATGCCGCCGCCCGTGGCAATGACCCGGCCCTCTACGGAAGTCAGTTCGCGAACGAGTTCCCGTTCGTGCTTGCGGAAGAACGCCTCACCTTTCATCTCGAAGATCCGGGAAATGGTCTGGTTGTGCCGCCGTTCGATGAGTTCGTCCATGTCCACGAACTTCATCCCGAGGCGCTCCGCGGCAAGCTTGCCCGCACTCGTCTTGCCGCTGCCCATGAATCCCACCAGCACCAGATTCTTCATCAAGCTACAGTGTAGCAGATTCCGCTTCCGGCGAGCAAGGCGTTGCGCTATAAGAGTGGCGTGAAGAAAGCTGGTTGGCAGGATCGCATCATCCATGGCGACAGCCGCAATGTGTTGCGCGAGTTGCCGCCTGCGTGTGTCCATCTCGCCATCACGTCGCCGCCCTACAATGTCGGACTCGACTATGACGGCCACAACGACCGCATGTCCTACGACGATTATCTGGCGTGGCTGCTGCCGGTCTGGCGGCAACTCCAACGCGTGCTCGTGGATGGCGGACGGTTCGCCCTCAATATAGCCCCGACGAGCATCAAGGATTTCCGGCCCATCCATTACGACATGGCGGCGCAGTTGCGTGGTCTCGGGTTCATCATGCGCACGGAAATCCTCTGGTACAAACAGACGATCCGCCGCCGCACGGCGTGGGGCTCGTGGAAAAGCCCGCGCAACCCGCACATCCTGCCGAGCTGGGAGTATGTGCTCGTGTTTTCCAAAGGCACGTGGACATTGGAGGGCGACAAACGGGATGCCGACATTGCTGGTGACGAGTTTATCAAGTTTTCCGACGGCTTCTGGCAGATCATGCCGGAGACACGCGGTCGCCAGCCGTTCCTGAAAAGCCTCTACCCGCCCCGCCAGAAATCCAAAATCCCGAATCCAAAATCCAAAATCTCTCCGGGTCATCCCGCGCCTTTTCCCGAAGAACTCATTTACCGCCTCATCAAATTTTACAGTTATCGCGGCAACGTCGTGCTCGATCCGTTTGGCGGGACGGGAACCGTGGCGGTCGTTGCGAAGAAAACGGGACGCCATTTCATCCACGTCGATATTTCAAAAAAGTATTGCCAGATCGCGGCGCAACGCCTGAACGCGTGATGCTGTCGGCTCACTGTTTGCGCAACAATTGCGTGAGTTCGCGCGCGGAAATCTGGCCGGGGGCCGCGGGCGTGTCGAGATAGCCGTACGTCAGGCAGGAACCGAGCTTGGGAAACTCGATGCGCGTCTGCGCTCCAAACGGCCCCATCCCAATCAGGCACAGCGGCGCGGGACATTCCTCGTGCAACAACGAGCGCAAGGTGGCGATATCGGTCTTGTTCGCCGTGAACGTGGCGATCTTGACCACGGAACCGTGCTTGGCGGCCCTCGCTGTGATCTTCTTGAGTTCGCTCAACGGCGCCGTCCTCTCAAAATCATGATGCGAGACGATCAGGCCGCGTTGGTGCTGGCGGGCCAGCGCGGAAACCTGCTCCGCCAGCGGGCTGCGCAGTTCGATGTCCGCCGCGCTGAGATGTTGCAATGCTTGCGCGAACAATGGCAACCGCGATTCGTCGGCCTGATTCCATTGACCGCCTTCGTCCTTGAGCCGAATCGTGAGGATGACCGGCAGCCCGCTGGCTTCAATCGCCTGGGCGTCTTCGAGCCAACGCGGCGTGTCGGCCCCGATCAGATCCAGCCGCACCTCGACGATGTCGCATTCGCGCTCGGTATCCGTCGCGAGATGACGCAACGTATCGGGCTGCGAAATGACGCCGACAATGCGGGACACCGTCCCGAGGGTCACATTCCCAAAGCGTGTCTGCGCCCGACTCATACCTGCCACACTGTACCGCGTATCGCCACCGAGGGGAAGCGAATCCTCCGGCCATCATTTTTTCATTTCCGGACGCGTCGAAAACGACTACACTCCCATTGTGCCAGTCAGCGCACCTCACATCTCTATGAATAATATTCTTAATCAGTTGATCCAGTTGCAGGAATTGAACTTTGCCAAGGAAGAGCAGAAAGCCTCCAACTCGAAAATGCCGCTCGCGCAGTTGGAGAAATCCATCACCGAAATCCGCGCGAAGCTGCCGACCGAGGTGGCCGACCGCTACGACCGCCTCCAGAAGCACTATCCGCTGGCCGTGGTCCCGCTCATGAACGGAAGCTGTTCGCGTTGCGGCCTGGCCGTGCCCACGGCGGTGGTGAACGCAACCAAAGCCGGCGAGCAATTGCAGTATTGCCCGCATTGTGGCCGGTTCCTCTTCTTCCCCGACCCCATCGCCCGACAGCCGAAGAAGAAACTGGAAAAAAATCGTCCCATTGAGGTCGGTATCGCGCGCTTCTCCGCACCAGCGCTGATGGTGCCCAAGCTGGCCGCCACCACACGCGAAGAGGTCATCGGCGAGTTGTCGAAGGTGCTCGGCGACGGCGGCTTCGTCGAAGATGCGGCGACCGTGACCGAGTTGGCGCTGCGCCGCGAAGCGATCGTCAGCACCGCCGTGGAGCACGGCCTAGCCTTCCCCCACGTCCGCGACGTCGAAGGCGGCGGCCTGACGTTTGCCGTCGGCATGAAAGAAAAAGGTATCGATTTCGGCGCCCACGAAGACCACCTGAGCAAGATTTTCTTCTTCATCGTCATCCCCACGCCAGCCACCGCCTTTTATCTCCGCCTCCTGGCCGGCCTCGTCCGCACCTTCGACTCCTCCGACGCCCGCAAGGAATTGCTCGACTGCGACAAGCCCGAAGAAATGTGGAAAACGCTCGTGAAGCTGACGAAAAGCACCGTGCCGTAACAACCACGTAGACGTCACCACAGGTCAGCAGCCCGCCGCGGACTGTGTGTTCCGCCATGAAAACAATTCGAGGTAAATCATCCCGGCAGCGACCTACTCTTGCGCACGGAAGCTCAGAGGGCTTCGAGAAATTGCTCGCGGGTAATATGGGCCTGCTTCAGGACACTTTGAAGCGTCTTGGGAAGCAGGGCCCTGTGATTGGGTTTCGTGACGTGGCAACTGCCTTTGGTCAGCCGGATGTGTGAGCCTTCTTGACGGGCAACGACGAATCCCAAACGTCGCAATGCTCTGACGGCCTCCGCGCCGGAGATGTCGCGCGGAAGTTTCACGCGGTTTCGAGCACCGCGTCGGTAACAAAATGAAGACGGATCGTACGGGGAGCTTTTCGCTTCCCAAAGTGGCAAACAACAGCTTCGCGGACATTCGCATCGAGCTCGCCCAAGTCTTTACCCTGCGTCGTGATACCGCCGCCACCGTTGGGCGCGTCCCAGTGAGCGACGAGCCAGCCGGTTTCGTCGTCCCGCTCGACTGTGAGTGTGATCTCCTTCATTGGTATCAAATGGTATCGCATCCGCAGCGCAAACTCAAGTCGAGCTTTATGGCAAAGCAAAAAGCCCGCACTCATTACTGAATGCGGGCTTCTTGGAAACCTCGAAAAGGATTCGAGGTAAATTACCCCGGCAGCGACCTACTCTCGCGCAAGCTATACAGGCACTACCATCGGCCCTGCAGCGTTTCACGTCCGTGTTCGGAATGGGAACGGGTGGGACCACTGCGGCAAGACCACCGGGAAACTGAAAACGACGCGAACGTTCAACTACTCAACGCTCAACGTCCAACTTTGAAAGAACGTGTTCTCTGATAATTGCATACAGGTAGCGGACAACGACAACGGGCTGAGGTTTGAATCACTGGAGCGGCCATACCGAAGTATGATGCTCCAATTCCCCTTGCGGGAAATTCAAGTGATCAAGCCGCACGGCTTATTAGTACCGGTCAGCTCACGTGTTGCCACGTTTACACACCCGGCCTATCAACGGGGTAGTCTTCCCCGAGCCTTTAGGGTCTTGCGACCGTCAGACGTAATCTTGGGAGGCGCTTGGCGCTTAGATGCTTTCAGCGCTTATCGTTTCCGCACACAGCTACCCGGCGCTACTCTTGACAGAATAACCGGAATACTGGAGGTGCGTTGTTCCCGGTCCTCTCGTACTAAGGAACAAATCCCTCACGTCTGCTGCGCCCACAGTGGATAAGGACCGAACTGTCTCACGACGTTCTGAACCCAGCTCGCGTACCGCTTTAACCGGCGAACAGCCGGACCCTTGGGACCTTCTCCAGCCCCAGGATGCGATGAGCCGACATCGAGGTGCCAAACCGGTTCGTCGATGTGAACTCTTGGAACCGATAAGCCTGTTATCCCCGGCGTACCTTTTGTCCGATGAGCGATGGCGATTCCACATTCAACCACCGGATCACTTGGACCCGCTTTCGCGTCTGCTCGACTTGTAGGTCTCACAGTGAGCCTGGCTTGTAGCCATATCCTCAACACCTGATTGCCAACCAGGTTGAGCCAAGCATCGTACTCCTCCGTTACTCTTTGGGAGGAAACCGCCCCAGTCAAACTGACCCGCTGACACGGTCCCGCGGCCGGTTAACGGCACGTGGTTAGAACCTTAATGAGCGAAAAGTGGTGTTTCATTGTTCCCTCCACCGAACCCGAAAGCTCGGTTTCAAAGGGTCCCACCTACGCTACGTATCACACACCAAAGTCCAATATCAGCTTACAGTAAAGGTGCACGGGGTCTTTCCGTCCTACTGCGGGTATGCGGCATCTTCACCGCAACTACAGTTTCGCCGAGCCTCTCTCCGAGACAGTCGCTCTTTCGTTACAAGATTCGTGCAGGTCGGAACTTACCCGACAAGGAATTTCGCTACCTTAGGACCGTTATAGTTACGGCCGACATTCACGGGGACTTAAGTTCAGAGCTTCAGGCTTGCGCCTTGACCCCTTGCCTTAATCTTTCCGCATTGGTCACTTGTCACTCTGTATACCGTCTCTTGCGAGTTCGCACAGAGCTGTGTTTTTGTTAAACAGTCGCAGAGCGCCTTTCACTGCGGCCCCAGTCAGCTTTGATATAATCTGACCGTCCGGGGCGCCCCTTCTTCCGAAGTTACGGGGCTAATGTGCCGAGTTCCTTAGAGAGATTTCACTCGCGCGCCTGAGAATACTCATCTCACCCACCTGTGTCGGATTACGGTACGGGCACCAGGGTGAACACTGCCAGGCTTTTCTCGCCAGCGTGGTATTAACGAATCCGCTTTGACCGTAGTCGCCACGTCCAACGCCGTCTTCCGACGGTATTGACCACCACTTTCAATCGGTGGCTCGCATTCCCTTCTGGGGTCCTGACAGCTTAAACCTAGGTGGTGACGGAATATTAACCGTCTGTCCATCATCTACGCCTTACGGCCTCGACTTAG
>Ga0302326_10008009_pt1 | contig 23398 bp, 18 predicted proteins | sample Palsa_T0_3_FD_202264 | JGI IMG/M metagenome (GOLD analysis project Ga0302326, IMG submission 202264) | Peat permafrost microbial communities from Stordalen Mire near Abisko, Sweden - Palsa_T0_3 | ecosystem: Environmental > Terrestrial > Soil > Palsa > Peat permafrost | place: Sweden: Abisko... | reverse complement strand
GCGATGCTCTTGAACGCGCGGCTCATCGAGCCGTAGCGGCTGTCGAACCAGCCGACCAGCGCCTCAACGTTGTCGACGATCGACGCGCGGTGCGCCTCGTTACCGTACTGATCGATGTCGACGACGGCGACGACGAACTTGCCCTTCTCCGTCTCGAACAACTCGATCGACGAGCTGTCCGGATACTCCAGTCGTGCCAAAGAGCGGCCCCTGAACGTGAGGTCGGTCTCGTTGTCTCGTTCGACCTCAAAGACGGTAGCGGGGGCTTCGCTGCGAACGGCGGCCATCTTCAACATTTTAGCATACCTCGAGGCTCGGTCCGCGCTCGCCGTCGTCGCCGTCTTCCCTGAGATGAGACCTCGACGAACTCCGCTCGCCGGTTTCTGCGAGCTCCGCGAGAGCTATGCTCGAGACGCGGGTCCGCGACTCCATCGTACCCGTTTTCGGGCGTTATGCTTCGCTTACCGTGCATTGCGAGCGTCGAACGGACTTCTTAGAGTCCGCCGACGAAGCGGCCGGCGTTGCAGAGGCCGTGCGGGTCGAAGCTCGCTTTCATCGAGCGCATCAGGGCGAACGACGGCGGCGGCGAGCCCCAGCTGTCGATCTTGCCGCGCGCCCAGTTGGGCATCGCGTCGATGACGAGCCGGCCGTGTCCGCCGGTGCGGCTGCCGACGTAACGCCGCAGGTCCTCGAACTGCGACGCTCCGCTGCGACCCGGCGTGTCGGGCGGGATCGCGTCCGCGGCGTAGGCGTGCAGCGCGACCCCGAGCTGCGGATACGCGACCGGCACGGCGAGCGGCGAGCCGGCGACGTATGAGCCCAGCGTCGCGACGCGTACCGCCGGCGGGGCGATGATGCGAAAACGCCAGGCGCCGTCGCGCCGCACGGCGCGCTCGCGCTGTTCGTACGACTCTTGCTCGAGCGCGGTGAGCTCGCGGGCCTCGCCTTGCGTGGCGAAGGCGATCTCGAGCAGCGTCCTCATCTGCGCGTCGACGCCGGCCTCCGTGCCCGCGAACGTCACGACCAGCGTGTCGTGGTTGTAGAGCGCGAGCGACTCGGGCTCGAGGCGTCGCTCCAGTACCGCCTTGGCGGCGGCGGTGACGTCGTCGGCGTGATCGAAGCGCAGCGCCGCCGAGCGTGTCGCCGCCGGCAACGGGTAGACGCGGAACGTCGCCGACGCGATCGCGCCGAGCGTGCCCAGCGAACCCACCATCAGCTTGGGCAGATCGAAGCCCGCGACGTTCTTGACGACCTTGCCGCCGCCGCGCGCGCGCACGCCGTCGGGTCGGACGATCTCCACGCCCAGGATGAGATCCTTGGCGGTGCCGTAGCGCTGACGGCGGCGGCCGTAGGCGTTGGTCGCAATCACGCCGCCGACGGTGGCGCGGTTGCGGTCGACCACGTCGAGCGGGAACATCTGCCCGTATTGCGCCAGCACGCGATCGAGCTCGGCCAGCGAGATGCCGGCTTCGACGGTAATCGTCTGATCTTCGGGGATGTAGTCGACGACGCGGTCGAGGGCGACGGTGCGCACGATCGTGTCGAGCGCCTTGGGCGGATTACCCAGATCGATCTGCGTGCCGCCGCCGACGAACGCGAAAGGACGGCGCGCGCCCAGCAGCTCGCGCACGGTGTCGGCCAGCTCCTCGACCGTGCGCGGCGTGACGACGTCGCGCGACGCGACGCCGGCGACGACGATCGAGCTCATCCGCGGCCCGCTTCGCCCGTCTGTTCGGTCGGATGGGCGACGTACGCGCCCGGCCGGTCGCCGCACAACCGCGGCGTCGGAAACATCTTGTCGGGATTGAAGCGCAGCTCGGGATCGAAGACGGTGCGCACGGCTTGCATCGTTTCCAGATCGTCGGCGCTGAACTGTTCGCCCAAATAGCAGAGCTTGTCGTGGCCGACGCCGTGCTCGCCGGTGACCGAGCCGCCGTACTTCAAGCACACGCGCAGGATCTCGCCGCCGACCCGCTCGGCGGCGGCCTCTTGGCCCGGGATGCGCGCATCGTAGAGGACCAGCGGGTGCAAGTTGCCGTCGCCGGCGTGAAAGACGTTGGCGATGCGCAATCCCGCGCTCGCGCCGAGCGCGGCGATCTCGCGCAGCACGGCCGCGATGTCCTTGCGCGGGATCACACCATCCTGGACGAAATAGTTGGGCGAGATGCGCCCCATTGCCGCGAAGGCCGCCTTGCGCCCCTTCCACGCCAGCAGCCGCTCCGCTTCGTCCTTGGGCGCGCGAATCTCGATCGCACCGGCGTCGCGGCACAGCTGGTCGGCGCGCGCGGCGATCTCGGCAACCTCAGCCATGACGCCGTCGTAGTCCATCAGCAGCAGCGCCCCGCAGTCGAGCGGCCAGTCGACGCCCGTCGCGGCGACGATCGCCTCGATCGCCAGCGCGTCGCACATCTCGATCGCGGCCGGCACGATCCCCGAACCGATGATCCGTGAGACCGCGTCGCCGGCCTCGTCGCACGACGGAAACGTCGCGACCAGCGTCTGCGTCCGCTCGGGCGAGCGCAGTACGCGCACCAGCGCCTCGGTGACGATGCCGGTCATGCCTTCGCTGCCGACGACGACGCCGACCAAATCGTAGCCGAGCGGATCGGGCTCGCCCGCGGCCGAGCCGAGCTGCACGATCGCGCCGTCGGGCGTGACCAACGTGAGCCCGACGATGTGGTTGACCGTGAACCCGTACTTGAGGCAGTGCGCGCCGCCGGAGTTCTCGGCGATGTTGCCGCCGATCGTGCATACGCTCTGCGAGCTCGGGTCGGGCGCATAGTAGTAGCCGTCGGGTGCGAGCACGCGCGTGATGTCCAAGTTGATGACGCCGGGCTGCACGCGCGCAATGCGGTTGTCGAGATCGACTTCCAGGATCTTCTTCATCCGCGACAGGCCGATCACGATCGAGCCTTCGCTCGGCAGCGCCCCGCCGGACAGCCCCGTACCCGCGCCTCGGGGCACCACCGGCAGGTACAGCTCGCGGGCCAGCTTCACGCAGGCGGCGACCTCTTCGGTCGAGCCGGGCAGGACCACGATCCGCGGCCGCACGCGGTACCCCAGCAGCCCGTCGCACTCGTAGGTGCGCAGTTCGGCCGGCGACACGATCGCGTTCTTGCCGCCGACGACCGCCGCGAAGCGCGTCTGCAGCAACGCAAGGCGGGGATCGACCGAGGGCGCCAGGGTGGTCACGGTACCGTCAACCGTACCTTTCCGCCCAGGTTGCCGTCAACGACCAAAAGGACCGACCGGGACGAGGTCAGCGCGACCATCGGCACGGAAGGGCTCGGCGTGCCGCGCTTTTGCACCAACCTCGGCTTCCTGTACCAGGATTTGCCGTTCTACGACCGCATCGACGCCGCCGCCGAGCACGGCTTTCGCGGCGTCGAGTACCCGTTTCCGTACGAGTACGACGTCGGCGAGATTCGAAACCGGCTGCGCGCGAACGGGTTGACGCAGGTGCTGTTCAACTTCCCGGCCGGAGATTTCGCCAAAGGCGAGCGCGGCTTCGCCTCCGATCCGTCACGGGTCGACGAGTTTCGCCGCGGCGTCGCGGACGCGGTGCGGATTGCGGGCGAGCTCGAGTGCGCGCGGGTCAACTGCCTGTGCGGGCTCGCGATCGACGGGCTCGATCCGGCGACCGCGCGCGCGACGCTGGTCGCCAACCTGCGCTACGCCGCGCAGGCGCTCGACGCGATCGAAGCGACGGCGCTGATCGAACCGCTCAACCGCATCGACACGCCGGGCTTTCTGATCGGCACGTCGGCCGAAGCGCTGGCCCTCATCGACGAGGTCGGCGCGACGAACCTGCGATTGCAGTACGACGTCTACCACGCCCAGCGCGCGGAGGGGAACGTGATCGCCACGATCCGCGCGCAGATCGGCCGGATCGGTCACGTGCAGATCGCCGACAGCCCCGGCCGCAACGAGCCGGGGACCGGCGAGCTGGCCTACGAACGCATCCTGCCGGTCTTCGACGAGCTCGGTTACGACGGCTGGATCGGGTTGGAATACCGTCAGTCGCGGCCCGCACCCGAGACGTTCTCGTGGATCGCATCGCTTCCGGCGCACGAGGTCACCGCATCGTAATGGCACAGCAGCTCCCGACCGTCGGCTTCATCGGCCTGGGCATCATGGGCAAGCCGATGGCGCGCAACTTGCTGCGCGCCGGCTATCCGCTCGTCGTGCTCAACCGCTCGCGCGCGCCGATGGACGAGCTCGTCGCCGAAGGCGCGCAGCCCGGCGCGTCGCCGCAAGACGTCGCGTCGCGCAGCGACGTCATCATCACCATGCTGCCCGACTCGCCCGACGTCGAGTCGGTCGCGCTCGGCGCGAACGGGATCGTCGCGGGCATCCGCGACGGCGCGATGTGGATCGACATGAGCACCATCGCGCCCGCCACCACCAAGCACGTCGCCGCGGAGCTGGCGCGCAAGGGCGTCACGTCGCTCGACGCGCCGGTCAGCGGCGGCGAGAAGGGTGCGATCGATGCCGCGCTCTCGATCATGGTCGGCGGCAGCGACGACGCGTTCGCGCGCGCGCAGCCGATCTTCGCCGCGCTCGGCAAGAACATCGTGCACGTCGGCGAGCTCGGCGCCGGGCAGGTGACCAAAGCGTGCAATCAGATCGTCGTCGGCGTGACGATCGAAGCGGTGGCCGAAGCGCTGGCGCTGGCCGAGCTGTCGGGCGTCGATCCGAACAAGGTCCGCGCCGCGCTGCTCGGCGGCTTCGCGCAGAGCAAGATCCTCGAAGTCCACGGCCAGCGCATGATCGACCGCGCGTTCAATCCCGGCTTCAAAGCGCGCCTGCACCGCAAGGACATGAACATTGCCGCCGACGCCGGCGACGAACGCGGCATGGATCTCGTCGCCGCGAAGCTCGTGAGCGAGCGCTTCGACGAGCTGATCGCGCGCGGCGGCGGCGACCGCGACCACAGCGCGCTCCGCACCCTCTACCCCTTGCCGGACCCGGTGAGTGCGGGATAGATGCCTGCGAGGTCGATGGTTTCTTCGACGGCGGCGAGTTCGCCTTATCCCTGCCAGGGCCCCAAAGCAAGCGAGCGCCCTTTTTGCGGCAAGCCTTAATGAAGGCACGATCCCGGCGGATGTGGTACAATTTGCTTTAGGCGCGGCGGTAAACGCTCGACGCTCATGCGGATGGACTTCGGTCCGACTGCTGCTCGCGCGAATAGGCCCCGACAGAGCCGAAAGCGCGAGCGACGCAAATAAAGCGCGTCCCCTCAGGAAGGCGCTTTATTTTTTGCAATAGCTAGCAAAACGAAACGATCCGTCGCGATGCCCCTCGCACGTATCGTCGTCTATGCTGAATGCCGTGACCACCCAGCCAGTATTCTCTGCGACGACTACCATGTGATTTATTACCGAACTCGCGACGAGATAGGGTCGGAGAAAATAGTAGCGTAGTGCCACGATGATAGATAGCCTTGGTGCTCTCCCATACCTCAAGCGGGTCTTCAACTGTGCGCGACACAAGCGGCAGGTAGCGTAGGTGGCTAACCCCCTGCCTATGCACGAAGAAGTCGTCTAGAAAATGCTTCACCGTCTCGAGACTCACATGAATATTTGCGATCGGGGCTGGAGCGGCCATCGACCTCGTAGATCTTCCCCGTGACAGTCCCAGGTGGTGTTGTATCAGTTCGCCGACCCTGGCACGATCGTGTGCAGTGTAATCTTCGAATAGAGCGCTCCGGCTGATTCGTTCGATACCTCGCCGCTCGGCGACGTCCGACCATGAAGGTAACCCGAGCCGCTTCCATGGCCCGGGCTGCCCGATTGAGCGCGACGCGTGATCAATACTGCGACCGTAACGTTTGTCATCGGCTAGAACGCCTTCAGACACGTATACATCGTCAAGTCGGGGCTCAAGCACGCAACGACAGTCCGCGCAATAAGCGCTAACGCTCCGGGTACCCGCTTCTGCACCATCGATCGAAACCAGCGCGACCAGTCTCGGCTGATATACTACCGACACCGGGTGCGGGCACGGTGCGCACACCTCGCTCACTCTGCAATATTAGATATACCTTGCCCGCAATCATTCCGCCGATACCGCAGCACGAACTTCATGTACTTCGTCGCAACGAAACTACTCAGCAGTCCAATCCAGGAGTGCTCGGCGTTCGTGCTTGGGGAACTTTGCTTTGGTTTTGATGGCTTCGAGGTAGCGGCGTTTGCCGGCGCGGTTGCCTTTGCCGATGAGGACGGCGCCGACGAAGCGGTCTTCGAGGAAGTAGAGGGCGCGGTACCACATCTTGTCGCGATCGACGCTGATCTCGGTCTCGATGTCGTCGCGGTACTCGGGCGAGAGGCCGAACTGCGTGATCGTCTGGCCGGAGAACACCAGCGAGCTGTACTCCGGGATGACGTCGAACATCTTGCGCTCGCCGCCTTCGACGCCGTGCACGGCCATGTTGTGCGCCGCGAGCTTGCCGTGCGCGCCGGCGCTGTTCCAGGTGCCCATCCGGTAGTGCTGCTCGGCGATCGGATCGTAGAACTCGGCGCAGTCGCCGGCCGAGAACACGCCGGGGACGGCGGTTTCGAGGTGCTCGTCGGTCACGATGCCCGTGCGCGTCTCGATCCCGGTGCCGTCGCACAGCTCGGTGTTGATCGTCAGCCCGAGGCCGATGCCGACCAAATCGGTGTCGATCGTCTTGCCCGTCGTGGTGACGACCTTCGATACGACGCCGTTGGAGCGCACGAACTCGCGCACTTCCTCGCCGAAGTGCAGGTGCACGCCGTCGGCCCGCGCGGCGTCGTGCAGCAGCTCGCCGGCCGCCTCGTCGAGCATGCGCCGCAAAAATCGCGGCCCGCGGATGAGCCAATGCGTCTCGACCTTGCGCGAGACGAACGCCTCGGCCAACTCGTATGCGATGAACGAACCGCCAACCGCGACGCCGACCTTGGCCGTCTCGAGCGCGTGCGAGATTGCCTTCGTCTCGGACATGTACTGAAAGTTGTAGACGTTCTGCGCGCCCTCGGCGCCCGGCGACGTCGCGGGGTTGGGGCGCCCGCCGGTGGCGATCAGCAGCGCGTCGTAGGGCTCTTCGCGCCCGGCGGCGAGCACGGTCTGTTCGGCAACGTTGACCCGGTCGACGCGGGTCGACAGCCGCAGGTCGATGCGCAGCTTCTCGTGCCACGCCAGATCGCGCATGATCACCTTCTGCTCGGTGACTTGGAGCCGCAACATCGGCGGCAGCGCGATCCGGTTGTAGAGACAATACGGTTCGTCGGCGAACAGGACGATCGAACAGGTCGGGTCCGCCTTGCGGAGCTGCTCCGCGGCGGTGGTCCCGGCGAACCCGTTTCCGACGATGACGTACCGACGATCAGCCACCCCGGTCAATCATGAATCCGCGCCTCGTTAACCTGCTGGCCAGCTTCATCCGCGGAACGAGCGACTACGCGCTCGCGCGGCTCGAGTTCAGCATGCGCTTCGGCGACCGCCCCGCGCCGCCGGTGCTCGACCGCCTCCCCGACGCGTCCGAAACCGCCCTCCGCGAGCGCTGGGACCAGATCGAGGCCCAGCTGGCCGAGATCGCCGCCTACGTGAAACAGGTCGAGTCGTCGTCGGGTACGGAGCAACGCGCCGACCCCGCCTTCCGCTGGCTCCGCCGGACGGTTCGCGAGCTCGACCAGTATGCACGCGCGCTGCGCTGGGTTCTCACCGTTCATGGCGAAGACCGGGCGCCCTGATTAGGAGACCGAGCGGATGGATTACTTCAACCGGGCAATGGAGCAGGCGAAGCAGCTCCAGCAGATCGCGGCAGACGCCGCTCAGAAGGGCATCGAGCAGGCGACGCCGCTCATCCAACAGGGCGTCGCCAAGGCACAGGAGCTGCAAAAGACGATCGTCGAGCAGACGCCGTACCTCACCGCGGCCGCGCAAGAACAGGCGAATGCGGCGCTGCAGCACACCAGCGCCTTCATCGCGTCGAGCAAGACCGTGCTCGATGCCGGCACGCAGCAGGCGCAGCAGCACTTGACGATCTTCGCCGATCAGGCTAAGAAGGCGGCCGACGCGACGCTGAGCGCCGTGCAGTCGGCCACCCAAAAGCAAACGCCGCCGGCGCCACCGCCGCCGCCCGATCCGCCAGTAGTGTCCTAGGCCGGCGGTGCGTCGGGTCAGCGCGACGCGCTGAGTGCAACCGGCGCGGCGACGCCGACCGCCATGCGCACGAACTCGCCGAGATCCCCGGCGAGCAGTTCGCGCGCGCGCGCCGACGCGGTGCGCAGCGCGTGCTCGGCGAGCAGCTTGCGCAGCACGCCGCGAGCTTCGTCGTCGAGCTCCTGCACGGTCAGCGGGGTCGGTCCGAGCCGTTTGGCATGGTCGCGCAAAACGAACAGCTCGCCGCCGGTCATCCCGCTGGCGAGGTTCCGTCCGGTCGGCCCGATGATCGCAACGGTGCCTTTGGTCATGTACTCGCAGGCGTGGTCGCCGGCGCCTTCGACGACGATCGACGCGCCGCTGTTGCGGACCGCCAGCCGTTCACCGGCGCTGCCGCGCACGAACGCGCGGCCGCCGCGCGCACCGTAGAAGCACGCGTTGCCGATGGCGGGCTCTTCGCCGCTCCCGGCACCGCGCACGACGAGCAGACCACCGCTCATCCCTTTGCCCACGCCGTCGTTGGCTTCGCCGTCGAGCTCGAGCGTCAGCGTCGCGCTCAAGAACGCACCCCAACTCTGACCGGCGCTGCCGACGTAGCGGTAGGTGGCGGGCGGGACGCGCTCACCACGCGCCTTGCGCAGCGTCGCGTCGTACGCGAACCGCGCGCCGACCGCGCGATCGGCCGGCGTGATGCGTTGCGTTCCGCCGGCGATCGCCTCGTCGTCGAGGTGCGCGTTGTCGATGCGCGCGAAGTCGATCGGCGCGCGCGTCTCGGGCAAGCGCAGCAGCTCGTCGAGGTCGACGCCGCGCGCGCGGTCGTAGCGCGGGCGCACGAGGTCGCTGCGGCCTTGGATCTCGTCGAGCGAGCGCGCGCCCAGCGCCGCCAGCCGTCGCCGCACGTCGCGCGCGACGAAGTGCAGGAACGTCGCGGCGTCCTCGGCGGTGCCGGGAAACTTCTCGCGCAGCACCGCGTCCTGCGTAGCGATGCCGACCGGGCACGTGTTCTGGTGACACTGGTGCGCGTAGATACAACCCAGCGCGATCAGCAGCGCGGTGCCGAAGCCGAACATGTCGGCCCCCAGCATCGACGCGATCACGACGTCGCGGCCGGTCTTGAAACCGCCGTCGACGCGCAGCGCGACGCGCCCGCGCAGACCGTTGGCGACCAGCGTATGGTGCGTCTCGACCAAGCCGAGCTCCCACGGCAGACCGCCGTGCTTGATCGAGCCGAGCGGCGACGCCCCGGTGCCGCCGTCATGACCGGCGATGTGCACGACGTCGGCGCGCGCCTTCGCCACGCCGCTCGCTACGTACCCGATCCCCGATTGCGCGACGAGCTTGACCGCGATCTTCGCCTTGGCGTTGGCGCGGCGCAGATCGTAGATCAACTGCGCGAGGTCCTCGATCGAATAGATGTCGTGGTGCGGCGGCGGCGAGACGAGCGACTGTCCCGCCACGGCGCCGCGCAGCGCGGCGATCTCGGCGGTCACCTTGAAGCCGGGGATCTGACCGCCTTCGCCGGGCTTGGCGCCCTGCGCGATCTTGATCTCGAGTTCTTCGGCCGTGGCGAGATACTCCGGCGCCACCCCGAAGCGCGCGGAAGCGACCTGCTTGATCGTGTTGAGCGTGCGTGCCGGATCCTCGCCGCCCTCGCCGCCGTTGCTGCGCGCGCCGGCCAGCTTGGCACCGAGCGCGACCGCTTCGTGCGCTTCGGGACCGAGCGCGCCCAGCGACATCGCCGCCGTCACGAAACGTGCCACGATCGCCGCCTCGGGCTCGACCTCGTCGAGCGGAACGGGATCGCCGATCGGCACGGGCTCGATGAGGTCGCGCAGTGCGATCGTGTCGCGTGCTTCGAGCTCGTCCGACAGGGCGAGAAACGCCGCTTCGTCGCGGGTGGTGATCGTCTTGCGCAGATTCTTGAGCAGCGGCGGATCGAAATGGCGCTTGACGCCGTCGCGGCGGTAGCGGAACAGCCCGCGCTGAGGCGGCTCGGCGCCGGCGCGCGCGAGCGCGTCCCATGCGCGCACGTCTTCTTCGATCTCCTCGAAGCCCAGCGTCGGCACGTGGGTCGTCATGCCCGGAAAGCAGGTCGCAACGAGATCGCGGCGCAGGCCCAGCGCTTCGAACGTCTGCGCGCCGACGTAGGAACGCAGCGTGCAGATCCCCAGCTTCGCGAGCACTTTGACCAATCCGGCGCGCAGCGTCTCGAGCAGCGGCGTCGCCGATCCCGTCTCCGCCACCGCCGCGCGCGCCGCCAGCCACGGCGAAACGACGTTCGCGCCGGCGGCCATGACCGCGGCGCAGCCGTGCGCGTCGCGCGCGAACCCGTCGCAGGCCGCAATCGACGCCTGCATCCGCAGTCCCGCCGAGGTCAGCCGCTGGTGGAGCGCCCCGGCGGCGAGCACCGCCGGCAGCGGCAGCTCCGCGCCGCGGTCGTCGAGCACCAGATAGGTCGCGCCGTCGCGCACGGCGCGCTCGGCTTCGTCGCAGATCGCGCCGATGCGCGCGCGCAGCGAGCTCGAAGCGAAGTCGAGCGCGATGCGATGCGGTATCAACCTCGCGTCATCGGCCAGCGCGTCGAACGCGCCCTCGTCGAGCAATGCCGTGTCGATCGCGACGATGCTGCCGGGCGCCGGAACGTCGCCGTTCGTGTCGCCGCTGCCGACGAACGCGCGCATGTCGAAGACGAAGCCTTCGCGCAGCGCGTCGATCGGCGGGTTGGTCACCTGCGCGAAACGCTGGCGCAAGTATTCGGTGACCGGCATTCGCCGCTCGAGGAACGCGGGCGCCGCGTCGTCGCCCATCGACCACATCGGTTCGACGCCGCCGGCCAAGGCGAAGACGACTTGCTTGAGCTCGTCGGATGCGTAGCCGTAGCGTACGAGGTCCGCCCGCAGCGTCTCGCGGTCGACCGGCGGCGGCGCTTCGGGCGGCGGCGTGAAGCTCCACGACGCGACGATCGAACGAAAATCGGAGTTCTCGCGGCGCAGCGTGCGGAACGCGGTGGGCAGGATCAGCTCGCCCGTTGCGAAGCGCACCACGATCCGCTCGCCGGGCCCGAGCCGGCCGCGCTCGACGATCGGATCGTCACCGAAGTCGATCACGCCGGCCTCCGATGCGGCCAGCACTTTCCCCGACTCGGTCCGGCACCAGCGCAGCGGCCGGAAACCGCTGCGGTCGAGCGCGGCGCCGACGCGATCGCCTTCGGCGAACACGATCGCCGCCGGCCCGTCCCACGGCTCGACGGTCGGCACGTGCGCATCGTAGTACGCGCGCAGCCGCTCGTCGTCGTCGATCGCCGGCGAGAGCATCAGATCGACCGCCTCGTCGACGCGGTAGCCGGCGCCGACCATGGCGTCGAGCGCGACGTCGAACTCGAGCGAGTCGCTGGCCCCGCGCGGCGAGAGCACGCCGCGGGCGCGCATCCAGGCGCGGTTGCCGGTGATCGTATCGATCTCGCCGTTGTGCGCGATGGTCCCGAACGGCTGCACGAGCCGCCAGCTGGGCGCGGTGTTGGTGCTGAAGCGCTGGTGGAAGACGGCGAAGCGTGACGCGCACGCCGGGTCACGCAGATCGGCGAAGTAGGCGCCCAGCTCGCTCGACGACAGCAGTGCCTTGTACACGATCGTCGTCGGCGACGCGCTCACCAGAGTCGCGACGTCGCCGTCCTCGCGCAGCGTGCGAATGACCGCCCGGCGCACGGCGCGCATCCGCTCGCGCGCGTTGCCGGGCCCGACGTCGACCAGCAGCTGCTCGTAGGTCGGCGCCGCGGCCGCCGCTTGCGCCCCGAGCACCGCAGGCTCGACCGGCGGAATGCGCCAGCGCATCGGGGCGACCCCCTCGCCGCGAATCGCCTGCTCGACGCGGCCGCGAACCGCGGCCGCCGCGTCCTCGTCGCGCGGGAGGAACACGCAGACCGCGGCCAAGTGCTGCTCGGGAACCCGCACGTGCGCCGCCGCCAGGTCGCGCTGGAGCAGCGCGCGGGGGGTCTCCATCAAGATCCCCGCGCCGTCACCGGTGCGGCCGTCGGCGGCCCGCGCCCCGCGGTGCTCCATCGCACCGACGGCCGCCAGCGCGAGCTCGACGATTCGGTGCGATGCCTTGTTCGTCAGATCGGCTAAGAAACCGACCCCGCACGCGTCATGCTCGCATCCTGTGCTGAGGTCCCTCGAAGCATGGCGCATCGGAAAGGCTTACGATAGGCCATTTCGAGCGTCCAGTCATTGTCCAAATGGCGCACGATCGGCGAACCGGGAGCGCCAAACGACGGCGCGGACCGCTCCGCCGGGCGAGCTAGCGGCGCTTGCGCAGCGGGCTGTGCGCCAGAATCACCGTGCGACGCGCGCTGGAACGAAGTTTCGCGTCGATCTGCGGTTGTCTGGAAAGATTCTTCTTGGCGGCGCGCTTCCATTGGAGGTTGCGCGCGTCGAGCCGCACGTCGCGTCCCTCCGACCGCGCTTGGGCGATCGAGTGCACCAGGCCGTCCATCTCGATCTCGCCGAGCAGCTGGAGGTCGCGGACGTCGACCAGCACCGTCGCGCCGTCTGGCAAACGGCGTTCCAGGTCGCGAAAAGCGCTGATCAGGTCGGGATCGAGCGCGCCGATGAGGCGCAGGACCAGCGGTCCGGCAATGGGCTGGATCTGGGGTGCGTACACGATCGCTCCTCGGTGTGGCTACCCCAACATACGCCGCCGGACTGAGAAAAGTTTGAGATAAGCCTGCGAAATCTCGTGGGTCTGCTCAGCGATGCAAGGAGCCCTCGAGGCCGAGCGCCGTCATCATCCGGTAACCGATTTCCAAGGCGCGCTCGTCGATGTCGAACCGCGCGTTGTGGTGCGGATAGGCGCTGGCGTCGCCGCCGCGCGAGCCGACGATGAAGTATGCGCCCGGGCGCTCTTCCTGCATGAAGGACATGTCCTCGGCCCACATCACGATGTCGTGCTCGACGACGTTGGCGGCGCCGAGCTCGCGCGTGCCGACGGCGCGCACCACGTCGTTGATCTCGCGCGCGTTGACGGTCGGCGGGTACGACCAATGGTAATCGAACTCGAACTCGAAGCGCAGCGCGTCCGACAGTCCGTCGATGATGCGGCGCATGCGCTCGGGCATCGAGCGGCGCACTTCGGCGTCGAACGCGCGCACGGTTCCCTTCATCTTCGCTTCGTCGGGGATCACGTTGAACGTCGTTCCGCTCACGAACTGACCGACCGTGACGACGGCCGGATCCTTCGGCGCGATCTCGCGCGACACGATCGTCTGCAGCAGGGTAACGAGGTACGCGCCGGCGGCGACGGGATCGACGGCGAGCTGCGGCATCGCGCCGTGACCGCCTCGGCCGCGGATCGTCAGATCGAACTCGTCGGCCGACGCGAAGAACGCGCCGTCGCGCACGCCGATCTTGCCGACGTCCAGACCGCTGTAGAGGTGCAGCGCGAACGTTCGATCGACGTGCGGGTTCTCGAGCGCGCCGTCGTCGATCATCTTCTTCGCCCCGGCGTGCCCCTCTTCACCGGGCTGGAAGCAGAACACCAGCGTCCCGGGGACCTCGGCACGGCGCGCGACGAGCGTCTTGGCCGCGGCGAGCAGGATCGAGACGTGCCCGTCGTGACCGCAGGCGTGCATCACGCCTGGGTGTTGCGAGCGGTACGGCACGTCGTTGAGCTCGGTGATCGGCAGCGCGTCCATGTCGGCGCGCAGCAGCGTGACGGGCCCGGGCTTGCCGCCGCGCAGCGTTCCCAGCACGCCGGTCAGGCCGACGCCGGTGCGGATCTCGTCGAGCCCGAGCGCACCGAGCTCCGCGGCGACGAACGCGGCGGTATCCCGCTCCACCATCGAGAGCTCCGGTGCCGCGTGGAGCCGGCGCCGGGTCGCGACGAGCTCGTCATGCGTGATCGCCATCGTGGTCATGGGCGGTTCTTCTGCACGGGCGCGTCCGTGCGCCTGGGTTTCGCGCACCTCTTCGGCCGGGTAGGGGCCGAACGTGCCCACGACGTCCGGCGACAAGGACGGCTCGGCGGAAGCAGGCGGCGGCGGCGTACTCGAGGGAACGCGGGAGCCGCGCGGCGCCGTCGCCAGTCTCGTCGCCGAGTTCTTCGGAACGTTGGTCGTAACGGTCGCCAGCATCGCGCCGGCCGCAATCGCTCGTGCCCTCGGGATGAGCCTGGGCTACGCCGTCGAGATGGGTTGCACCGGGATCGCCACGACGGCAATGATCTACGCGCTGCGGTACGTTTCCGGCGCGCACATGAATCCGTGCATCACGATCAGCTTCGCCGCGCGCGGCGACTTCGATTGGAGGCGCGTTCCCGGGTACGTCGTGGTGCAGTTTCTCGGCGCCGCCGCTGCCGGCGTGCTCGTCCTAAGCGTCATCCACCCGGGTCGGACGGCACTCTTCCCGCAGATGCTGCTCGGCGCATGGCCGGCGTTCTGGCTCGAGATCTTCTTGACCGTCGTCGTCATCGTGGTCGCGCACTCGACCGCCAACGTGGCACGCTTCATCGGCCCCGAAGCGGCCGTCGCCAACGGCGCCGTGACGCTGCTCGCGCGCTGGATCGGCGGCCGCGTTTCGAGCGGCTCGATGAACCCGGCGCGCACGCTCGGACCGGCGCTGGTCGCCGGGGGGTTCGCGAACTGGTGGGTGTACGCCACCGCTCCGCTGATCGGGATGGCGATCGCGCTCGCGATCATTACCGTCATGTGGCGCAAAATGCCCGGTCTGGACGAACGCCAGGGCTGAGCGATCCCGGCGTCGCATCGACGGTCACCGCACTGGCGGCGACGGAGGTTCGGCGATCGTGCAGCTCAGCTATACGAATAACCCGGGCGGGGCGCCGCTCCTCGGCGAGACCATCGGCGGCAACCTCGACCGCATCGCGCGAGGCGCGCCCGACAAGGACGCGGTCGTCTCAGTCCACCAAGGCCGGCGGCTCAGCTACGCCGAGTTCGCGCGTGAGACGGACCGGCTGGCGCGCGCCTTTGTCGCCGCCGGCGTCGAGCACGGCGAGCGGGTCGGGATCTGGTCGCCCAACTCGCTGGAGTGGGTGCTGGTTCAGTACGCGACCGCCAAGGTCGGCGCGGTGCTGGTCAACGTCAACCCGGCCTACCGCCTATCCGAGCTCGAGTACGCGCTGCGGCAGAGCGGCGTGAGCACGCTCGTCACGCTCGACCGCTACAAGACCAGCGAGTACTTGGCGATGGTGCGCGAGGTGCGCGGCTCGCTGCCCGCGCTGCGCGAGGTCGTGATCGTCGGCGAGACCGCTCCGCTGGCGGGCGAAACCGGTTGGGACGAGTACGTGGAGCGCGGCGGCCGCTGCTCCGGCGCGGTGCTCGCCGAGCGCAAGGGGCGCTGTCAGTTCGACGAAGCGATCAACATCCAATACACCTCGGGGACGACCGGCTTCCCCAAGGGCGCGACGCTCTCGCACCACAACATCCTCAACAACGGCTTCTTCATCGGCGAGGGCTGCCGCTATACGCAAGCCGACCGCGTCTGCATCCCGGTGCCGTTCTACCACTGCTTCGGTATGGTGCTCGGCAACCTCGCGTGCACGACCCACGGCGCGGCGATCGTCATCCCGAACTGGACGTTCGATCCGGAGCTCACGCTGCAGGCGGTCGTCGCCGAACGCTGCACCTCGCTGTACGGCGTGCCGACGATGTTCATCGCGGAGCTCGCGCTGCCGAACTTCAAGGATTTCGACCTCTCGACGCTGCGCACCGGGATCATGGCTGGTTCGCCGTGCCCGGTCGAGGTGATGAAGCGGGTGCAGAGCGAGATGCACATGCCCGAGGTGACGATCTGCTATGGGATGACCGAGACGTCGCCGGTATCGACGCAGACGATGACCGACGATCCGCTCGAGAAGCGGACCGGGACGGTCGGCCGCGTCCACCCGCACGTCGAGGTCAAAATCGTCGACGGTGACGGGCGGATCGTACCGCGCAACGTACCGGGCGAGTTGTGCACGCGCGGGTACAGCGTGATGCTCGGCTACTGGGAGAACCCCGAAGCCACCGCCGGCGCGATCGACGCCGCGCGCTACATGCACACCGGCGACATCGCGTCGATGGACGACGACGGTTATCTCAACATCAGCGGGCGCATCAAGGACATGGTGATCCGGGGCGGCGAGAACGTCTACCCGCGCGAGATCGAGGAGTTCTTGTACACGCACCCTGCGATCAAGGACGTGCAGGTGATCGGCGTCCCCGACGAACGCTACGGCGAGGAGCTGTGCGCCTGGGTGATCGTGCACGACGGCGCCGAGCTGACCGAGGACGCGGTGCGCGAGTACTGCCGCGGGCGGATCGCGCACTACAAGATCCCGCGCTACGTGATGTTCGTCGACGGCTGGCCGATGACGGTCAGCGGCAAGGTCCAGAAGTACAAGATGCGCGAGGAGTCGATCGCCAAGCTGGGCCTGGAGAACGCGGCCAAGATCGTCACCGCGTAGCGCGCGACGTCCTCGCGCCGCTCGTCGCTAGGCGGTCGCCTTCCGGGAGCGTCCCTTGCCGCTCTTCTTGCGGGCGCTCTGCTTGATCTTGGCGTTCACCGATTCGACCAGGTCGGCTCCCGCTTCGAGGATCTGACCCGCCTTCTCGAGCGTCTTGCCGACGCGGCGCGCCCCGCCCGAAGCCTTCTTCGCGGTGCTCGCGGCCTTCTTTGCGGCCTTCTTGACGCCGCCGCTCAGCCGCGCGATCGGGCTCTTCTTCTTGGCGATCGACTTCTTGGCGGTCGACTTCTTGGCGGTCGTCTTTTTCGCGGTCGTCTTCTTGGCCGCGGTCTTCTTCTTCGCGCCGGACTTCTTGCGGGCGCGTTTCGCTGCTGCCATCGTTTGACTCCCTTTCGGTCGATGGGATCGTTAACGCTACACGTTCCCGCCACTACCGCCGGACAAACGCCCGCTTGTGCATCGCGGCGAAAGGAAAGAGCCGCGGAGGCCGTCGGCGTTCGACGATCTCCGCGGCTCGACGCGCGCGGGTCAGTTCCGCTCGCGCCCGTTGATCGTTCCGCCGGTGGTGGTGACGGAGACGATCTCGCCGACCGATTGGCCGTGGTTGTCCTTGACCGTGATCGTGCATCCGCCGGCCGCAACGGACGTCACCGTGAAGATCACGCTGGGTCCGGGTCCGGACGACGGCGTGAACGTCGCGATGCCCGTGCACGACGGAGTTCCGTTCGTCGCGGCGAGCGTGCCGGTGTAGTTGCTCTCCGTCGCGGTGAACGTCTGCTGGGCGCCCGCGGCGGTGAACGAGACCGACGGCGTCGACAGCACTAGCGGGCCCGGGGTCGTCGCCGGCACCGGCGACGGCGTCGGCGACGGCGTGGGAGACGGCGTCGGCGTCGGCGTGGGCGTCGGCTTGGGGGTTGGTGTCGGTGTCGGCGTCGGCGTCGGCGTCGGCGTGGGCGTCGGCGTGGGGGTTGGTGTCGGCGTCGGCGACGGGGTCGGCGTCGGCTTCGGCGTGGGAGTCGGCTTCGGCGTCGGAGTCGGCGTCGGCGTGGGAGTCGGCGTCGGTGTCGGCGTCGGCGTCGGCAGTGACGACGCAGTCGTGAACGCGACGAACACGTAGCGCTGGCCGGCGGCGAAGCTGAACGGCACGCTCGGCGGCGTCCACGTCATCGTGGTCGGCGTCAGCAGCGTTCCCGGACCCTCGAGCGTCGTCCAGCCGTTCGACGGATGCGTCGGATCGTAGTATGCGATGTACGACAGCGCCGCGGGCGGCACCGACGCAGCCGACGGGAATTGCACCGTGAACGTCGGCGGAGCGGCCAAGCTGACCGCCACGCTCGCGGTCAACGAGAAGAACGCGAACGGTGCGATCGACGCGCCGCCGATGTTCTCCGGTACGCGGCGCACGTCTTGAACCTTCAGCGTTCCGCTTGGCTGCGTCAGCGAGAACACGTCGGTGATGGTTGCGACCGCGTTGGCTTTGCCGACGGTGAACGTGCCGTCGTAACCGGCGCCGACCGGGCCGAGGCCCAGGGTGGCCGGCCCGGTGGTGCTCGTCTTGACGGTCCCGCTCGCGCTCGACGGCGGCGGCACGGGCGTGGCGGTAGGGACCGGGGTCGGCGTCGCGGTCACGAGCGGCGCCGGGTTGAACGCCGGAGTCGACGTGGTGCTGCCGCCGCTGCAGCCGGCGATCAGCGCGGCCGCGACGAACGCGACCACGATCGATGCGGTGCGAAGGTTCATCGTCGTGCCCTCTCTGTGCGAGCGCATCTCAGTACACGAGCTTTCCGACGCGGCCCGGATTCAGGCCGGTGCCGGGCTCGCAGAACCACAGCGAGCCGTCCGGCGCGACCGCGATCCCTCTGAGGCCCAGACCGGTGACGGGTGATGCGTATTCGCTCACCGTCCCGCCGGTGGTGATGCGGCCGATCTTGTCGAGTCCGTTTTCCGTGAACCACAGCGCGCCGTCTTGTCCGACGGTGATTCCGACCGGCTGCGAGTTCGCCGTGAGCGTCGGAAACTCGCCGGTCACCGAGAACGAGCTGGGAGAGAGGCGCCCGATCTGGTTCGTGCCGTTTTCGGTGAACCACAGGTTGCCGTCGGGCCCGCGCACGATCGACTCCGGCACCGTCCCCGCGGTAAGGCTGATCTCGGATTGCGCCGTGAACAGGTTGGCGATGCGGCCGATCTTGTCGACCGCGGACTCGGTGTAGTACAGATTGTTGTCGGGCGCGGTCGAGATCCCGAACGGCCCCGCGTTCGCGGTCGGGATGCTGGTCTCGCCGGCGACGCCCGAGGAGATCCCCTGGAAACCGACGCGGCTCGAGCCGTTGGCGACGTACCAGATGTTGCCGTCACCGCGGTCGACGAGTCCCAGCGGGTTGTCGGGCGGCGGCGGCGCGAACAGCGTCGAGTACTCGGTGAACGCCCCGGTCGTCGTGAGCCTCGCGATCTTGCTGCTGCCCGGCGACGGCGTCGTCGCGAACTCCGCGAACCACAGGTTGCCGTCGCTCGCGCCGATGATCATCTGCGGTTGCGCGTTGGTGGTCGGGATGGTGAACTCGGTCACGACGCCGGTCCGCGTGATGCGCGCGACCACGCCGCCGGGGTTCTCGGTGAACCACATGTTGCCGTCGGACCCCGCCGCGATCCATTGTGGGCGGTTGGTGGACGTCGGAATCGAGAACTGATAGAACGTCGGCGTCGGCGCGAATGTCGCCGCCGCGCTCGTCACACCCGTTGCCGAAGCAACGACCGAGGCGCTCGCCAGTGTGCCGCCGTTGTACGTCAGCGTCGGCGCCGTTGCGTCGCTCGGGATCGTGGTCGTCGAAAGCGACAGCGTGCCGCTGTTCGCGGGGTCACTGATCGTCAGGTGAACCGGGGTGCTATAGTCACCCGCGCCGACGATGGTGTTGCCGTCGGCGTCCTTGGCCGCGACGTTCACGTGAACCGTCGCCGGCACGCCGGCATTGGGAGCCGGGTTGCTGAGCGAAACCTGGAGCGAGGCGACCACGCCGTTGAGCGTAGCCGACACGACGTTGGCGGTGTTGGCGACGATCGTTTGCGTGATCGAGGCCTGGCTCAGTACGTTTCCCTGGCCGTTCTGCTCGTCGTAAGTTTGGAACGCGAACGTATCGGTACCGACCGGTGCGTTGATCACCAGCGTCGTGCTCGGCGCGTTGAGGTACTGAGGTGTACCGCCGTTCACGGTAACCGAGACGCTGCGGGCCGTCGCTGGAACATATTTGGGCAGCCGTTGCGCTGCCGAGGTCGTCGCCGCCGGCCAGCGCATCGTGAAGGTGACGCTCGCCGTCGCCGGCGCTCTTGGCGGATTCCCCGGACCGGCAGGTGTGACCAGTGGTCCGGCCGTCCCGCCGCCCTGACAGCCGGCGGCGAGCAGGCCGATCAGCGCCGCACTCGCCAGGCGCGAGCCCAGCCGGGCGATACGAAAGTAGCCGAACGGCCAAACGCCCATACAAGAAACCTCTCCATCTCTCAACGATTGGACCACAGGGCGACCCATCGGCCGTCCGGTCTGCCCCTTTTGGCCAAAGCTGGGACATTCCTGGGGCCAGGCTGGGCCGGTTGCTGCCGCAGGAGTCGCGGCCCCGAACGCGCGAGTATTCGCGGCTCTCACTTTGCGGTTCCGGGAGACCGACTCGATGGCGAAAACCACGACCGCGGGCGCGCGGGACCTCGACCGCGCGGGCCTCAGCGACGATCAGCTCGTCGTGATGCTGCGCAACATGCTGCTCCAGCGGCAGCTCGACAATCGCGGCTTCCAGCTCAACCGCCAGGGGAAGATCCCGTTCGCCTTGGGCTCGGAGGGACACGAGGCGGTGCAGGGCGGGGCGGCAATGGCGTTCGAGCGCGGCCGCGACGTGCTGGTCCCCTACTATCGCGACTTGGGACTTGCGCTCGGGGTCGGGATGACGCCGTTCGAGATCCTATCGTCGCTGTTCGCGCGCAAGACCGACCGTTCGATGGGGCGGCAGTTCCCCAACCACTATACGAACCACGATCTCGGCGTGCTCTCGATCTCGTCGATCATCGCGGGCCACTGCACCCACGCGGTCGGCGTCGCCGCCGCGTTCAAGTTTCGCGGCGAAAGCGGCCGGGCCGTCCTGTGCAGCAACGGCGAAGGCGCGACCTCGCAAGGCGAGTGGCACGAATCGGTCAATTACGCCGCCGTTCACGCGCTGCCGATCGTCTTTCTCGTGCAGAACAACGAGTGGGCGATCTCGACGCCGCAAGATCTCCAGATGCGGGTCGCCAACGTCGCCGACAAGGCGCCGAGCTACGGCATCCCGGGCGTCGTGTGCGACGGTTTCAGCCCCGTCGCGACCTATGCGGCGATGCACGAGGCGTTCGATCGTGCCCGCGCCGGCGGCGGCCCGACGATCGTCGAAGCGAAGTGCTACCGCTTCCTGTCGCACTCGACCGACGACGACGACCGTACCTATCGCTCGCGCGAGGAAATCGAGGAACGCCGCAAGCTCGATCCCGTGCCGCGCTTCGAGCAGGTGCTCATCGACGCCGGCGTGATCGACGAGGACCGCCGCAAGCAGCTGCGCGCCGAGGTGCTGCGCGAGACGAACGAGGCGACCGACGCCGCCGAAGCGCAGCCGTACCCGACCGCGGACAGCCTCTACACGAACGTCGTCGCCGGAGATTACAACCCATGGCAGGAGTGAGAGCCGCAGCCGGAGCGGCGCAGACGCAGACCGGCGTCACCATGACCAACGTCGAGGCCGTGCGCACGACCTTGCACGACGCGCTGTCGCGCGACGAGCGCGTGCTCATCATGGGCGAGGACGTCGGCGCCCGCGGCAACGTCTTCCTCATCACCAAGGGCTTCCTCGAAGAGTTCGGGCCGCAGCGGATCATCGACACGCCGCTGGCCGAAGCGTCGATCGTCGGGATCGCGATCGGGATGGCGATGGAGGGTTTGCGGCCGATCGCCGAGATCCAGTTCGCCGACTTCATCTACCCCGCGTTCAACCAGATCGTCGGCGAGGCGGCCAAGACCCGCTATCGCAGCAACGGCGACTACACCTGTCCGCTGGTGATCCGCACGCCGTACGGCGGCGGGGTGCGCGGTGCGCTCTCGCACTCGGTCTCGATCGAAGCGCTGTTCTATCACGTGCCGGGCCTCACGATCCTGGCACCGTCGACGCCGGCGGACATCAAAGGACTGCTCAACGCCGCGATCGAGGCGCCCGATCCCGTGCTGTTCCTCGAGCACAAGAAAACCTATCGCAGCGTGAAGGGCGAAGTTCCGGCCGGCTACTACACGATCCCGATCGGCAAGGCCGACGTGAAGAAGACGGGCACGGATGTCAGCGTCGTGTCGTTCGGCTACAACCTCCACCAAGCGCTCGACGCGGCGAAGCGGCTCGAGGCCGAGGGCGTCTCGGCCGAGGTGATCGACTTGCGCTCGATCCGGCCGATGGACAAGACGACGATCCTCGACAGCGTCCGCAAGACGCGCAAGCTGCTCATCATCCACGAGGACAACAAGTTCGGCGGCGTCGGCGCCGAGATCTCGGCGATGGTCGCCGAGGAGGCCCTGTTCGACCTCGACGCGCCGATCCGGCGGCTGGCCGGCCCCGACGTCCCGGCGATGGGCTACGCGGCGCCGCTCGAAGAAGAGTTCATGATCTCCACCGAAGAGATGGTCCAGGCGATGCGCGAACTGGCAAAGTTCTAGGAGCGGCGACCATGGCGACGACGATCACGATGCCGCAGCTGGGCGAGACGGTCACCGAAGGGACCGTCGCGCAATGGCTCAAGCAGCCCGGCGACAGCGTCGAGAAGTACGAAGCCTTCGTCGAGGTGTCGACCGACAAGGTCAACGCCGAGGTCCCGTCGCCGGTCAGCGGCGTGATCCGCGAGCTGATCGTCAAAGAAGGCGAGACGGTCCCGACCGGCGCCCCGATCGCCGTCATCGACGACGTCGGCGCCGCGGCGCTCCCGGAGCCTACAGGCAGCTCCTCACCGTCCGAGCAGGTCGCCGCGGCCGCGCAGCGTGACGGAAAGAACGCCGAGGCCAACCGGCAAGGCGACGACGAGCCGGTCCCGGGCGGCAACGTCGGGGTGGGCGGGCCCAGCTACAGCGCCCCGGCCGCCGGAAACGGCGCCGCCACCAACGGCGCGTCGAGCTCCACCGCGCCCGGCGGGGTGCGCACCTCGCCGACGGTACGGCGGCTCGCGCGCGAGCACCGCGTCGATCTGGCCGGCGTTCGCGGCACGGGCGACAACGGGCGCATCACGGCGAACGACATCTTGGCCGCGGCCAAAGCCGGCCCGAGCGCCGGCGTCGCCGCGACGATCGGCGCCGACAATGCGGAGTACGTCGCGCCGGCCTCGTCGGCCGTCGCGCCCGCAGCGGCACCGGCGCCGAAGCGGCCGGCGGCGAAGCCGACCTACAGCAGCGCCCGGCCCGGCGATCTGATCCCGCTCACGCAGGCGCGGCGCATCATCGCGCAGCGCATGGTCGACTCCAAGCACACCGCGCCGCACGCCTGGACGATGGTCGAAGTCGACGTCACCAACGTGTGGAAGTGGCGCACGCGCGAGAAGGACGCGTTCGAGCAGAGCACCGGCGTGAAGCTCACGCTGCTGCCGTTCTTCGTCCGGGCGGTGGTCGAGTCGCTGGCCGTCTTTCCGCTGATGAACGCCTCGTTCACCGATGAGGGAATTCGCGTTCACCGCGACGTCAACATCGGGCTCGCGATCGCCGCCGGCGGCAACCTCGTCGTCCCGGTCCTGCGACACGCCGACCAGCTGTCGGTTCGCGGGATCGCGCTCGCCGCGGGCG
>Ga0302326_10008008_pt1 | contig 23399 bp, 17 predicted proteins | sample Palsa_T0_3_FD_202264 | JGI IMG/M metagenome (GOLD analysis project Ga0302326, IMG submission 202264) | Peat permafrost microbial communities from Stordalen Mire near Abisko, Sweden - Palsa_T0_3 | ecosystem: Environmental > Terrestrial > Soil > Palsa > Peat permafrost | place: Sweden: Abisko... | reverse complement strand
CAGCCGTCCTTTCTGATCACGGCCACACCGGTGGCGGGGACCTCGCAGGCGCTCGACGCGCCCTGCCAGTCCTTCTCGGTCGATCAGCTCGGGAATCAGACGGCGCTCAATTCAGGCGGCGCCGTGAATTCCGCGACCTGCTGGGGTACCTGAGGCGCCAGGCGCCCGCGCTGCACGTCGCGCGCACTCCCGGCGCGGGGCGCCGGCTTTTCCGCGCGTGGCGCTCGAATCGGGGATAATCACCGGCGCACGCTTTTGATGCCGGAAGCCGGACATGCCCCTGCAGTCCTTCGACAATGTCCTCGACATGATCGGCAAGACGCCGCTCTTCGCCGCGCGGCACCTGGACACCGGGCCGTGCGCTGTCTTCCTCAAGCTTGAAAATCAAAACCCCGGCGGATCCATCAAGGATCGGGTCGGGCTCTATCTCATCGAAGCCGCCGAGCGCGCCGGTTACATCAAGCCAGGCGGCACCCTGATCGAGGCGACCGCCGGCAACACCGGGCTCGGGCTTGCGCTCGTGGCCGGCCAGAAGGGCTACCGGCTGCTCCTCGTCATTCCAGACAAGATGAGCCAGGAGAAGATCTTTCATCTGAAAGCGATGGGCGCGGAAGTCGTGATGACGCGCTCGGATGTGCATAAGGGTCACCCGGACTTCTATCAGGACCGCGCGGCGCAGCTCGCGCGCGAGACGCCGAATTCCTTCTATGTCAATCAATTCGGCAATGAGGCAAATCCGCGCGCCCACGAGCAGACGACTGCGCCCGAGATCTGGGAGCAGATGGGCCACGACCTCGACGCGGTTGTGTGCGGCGTAGGCACGGGCGGCACGATCACGGGGCTGTCGCATTTTTTCGCGCGCACGGCGCCGCACGTGGAGATCGTGCTTGCGGACCCCGCCGGCTCCATCCTTGCCGGTTACGTCAAGACCGGGCAGCTGGGTCCGGGCGAGCGCAGCTGGCAGGTGGAGGGCATCGGCGGTGATTCCGTTCCGGTGATCTGTGATCTGTCGCGCGTCAAGAAGGCCTACACCATTACTGACGCGGAGGCTTTTCGCACCTGCCGTGAGCTCCTTGCAAAGGAAGGCATCATCGCGGGCACTTCTACCGGGACCCTGCTCGCCGCCACGTTGCGCTATTGCCGCGAGCAGGCGCGCCCGAAACGCGTGGTCACCTTCGTCTGCGACAGCGGCAACAAGTATCTCTCCAAGGTGTACAACGACTATTGGATGATCGATCAGGGCTTTCTCGAGCGCGAACGCTATGGCGACCTGCGCGATCTCATCGCACGCCGCCACTGGGAGCGCGCCGCCGTGACGGTGGACGCGAGCGAGCCAGTGCTCGCGGCCTATCGGCGCATGAAGCTCTACGATGTATCGCAGCTGCCCGTCATGCGTGACGGCAGCATCGTCGGCATCGTCGACGAGGAGGATATTCTCCTGAACGTGTTCGCGAATCCCGAGCATTTCAATGAGCCGGTGACGAATGCGATGGTGAGCCGGCTCATCACCGTGCCGGCGGATGCGCCGGTGTCGAGCTTGATGGAGATCTTCAACCGCGGCATGGTCGCGATCGTCATGGACGGCTCCGCGTTCCTCGGACTCGTGACCCGCATCGATCTTCTGAACTGGCTGCGCCGCAGGCTCTGAGGCGCAATGCGCGACAAGGATTCCCAGCACGCCTTTGCCACGCGCGCGGTCCACGGCGGTCAACGACCCGATCCGCTGACGGGCGCGGTCATGCCGCCGATCTACGCGACTTCCACCTACGTGCAGTCAAGCCCGGGCGTGCACAAAGGCTACGAGTATTCGCGCACCGCGAATCCGACGCGCGATGCCTTGCAGGCTTCGGTCGCAAACCTCGAGGGCGGCTATGCGGGCTTCGCCTTTGCCTCCGGCATGGCCGCCACGGCAACGATTCTGGAGCTGCTCGATGCCGGCTCGCACATCGTCGCGATGCATGATCTCTACGGTGGCAGCTATCGCATCCTCGAGAATGTCCGCAGGCGCTCGGCCGGCCATGACATTACTTTTGCCGACCTCACCGATGCGGCAGCGCTGGAACGGGCGATCCGGCCGACTACGCGCCTCCTGTGGGTGGAAACGCCGACCAATCCGCTCCTACAGATCGTCGATCTCACCGCGGTCGCACAGGTTGCCAAGCGGCATCATCTCTTGAGCGTGTGCGACAACACTTTCGCAACGCCCTACATCCACAGGCCCCTCGAGCACGGTTTCGATATCGTCGTGCATTCGACCACGAAGTACTTGAACGGTCATTCGGATGCCGTCGGCGGCGCCGCCGTCGTGCGCCAGGACGAGGAGCTCAAGGAGCGGCTCGGATATCTGCAAAACGCACTGGGCGGCGTTTCCAGCCCCTTCGATTCCTTTCTCACGCTGCGCGGCATCAAGACGCTCGCCCTGAGGATGCAGCGGCACTGTGCGAGCGCGCTTGCAATTGCGCAATATCTCGCAAGCCACGCAAAGGTCGAACGGGTGTATTACCCCGGTCTTGCGAGCCATCCGCAGCACCAACTTGCGAAACAGCAGATGCACGGGCGCTACGGCGGCATAGTCACGGCGGTGTTGCGCGGGGACATCGACTACACACGCCAGGTCCTGGAGCGCTGCAAGCTCTTCTCGCTCGCCGAGAGCTTGGGAGGAGTCGAGAGCCTGATCGAGCAGCCGGCACTCATGACGCATGCCTCGCTGCCGGCTCCCGTGCGTGCGTCCTTGGGAATCACCGACAGTCTCGTGCGTTTATCGGTTGGAATCGAAGACCCGGATGATCTCCTCGCGGAACTTGACCGCGTGCTCTTCTGAAGGCGCGCGCGCAGCAAGGATGGGACGCGTCCGCTGCCTGTCGCGGCATCCGGAGGCGCCCTGGCGTCAACAGCAACCTAGCCGCCGGCGAGGACTTCGCGCGCGGCGCGCGCTCCGCTCTGCAGTGCTCCTGTGACAGTCGCAGTCTCTCCCTCGGTGTCGGTTGCCTCGCCGGCAAAGAAGAGAGTGCTGCACAGTGATTCGGCCAGCGCGGCCCGCGCTGCACTAGCGCCGACCGACACGTAGCTGTACGCGCCGCGGGCAAAGGGGTCCTGCTGCCAATCATGGTAGTACGAGGCTTCGAGCGCTTGCGCCACGTGATAGCGTTCGCCAAACATCGACTGCAGGGCGCCGAGCGCGTGCGCGACGATGTCTGCCGGTGCGACGGAAGCTGACAGGCGCGCGGCTCTTGGGCCGCCGGCCCAGGCGACGAGCAACGGCGCGCGCACCGGCAGCTGCGTCCAGAAAGTCTGGAAATCCTCACTCGGCGCATGAAAGAATGCAGCATTGCCATAGCGCCCGTCGTCGAGCTCTTCCCAGAATGCTGAACTGAAGCGCAGCATGAGCTTGATCACCGGGCCCGCTACCAGGCCCTCTAGTGCCGAGTGTTTCTCATTGAGAGCGGGACTGAAGCGCACGGCTCCCGGCGCATCCGCTGGTTGCTGCATTACGCCCACTGGCAAGGTGATGATTGCGCGCCGCGCGCTCGCCCGGAACGGTTTGCCGATGAATGTGCCCTCGACCTCGACCAGCCCTTCAGACCAGTGCACCGAGCGGACAATGGTCTGCAGCTGCACGCGCACGGCGGCGCTGCGCAGCGCCGCTGCAAGTATTGCAAGGAGCGCATCGTAGCCGCCCTGCGGGCGCGATTGCGGTGCGTCGTCGCTCATCATGTCCGCAGTCCACTCCGCGACGATGGCGCGCGCGCTCGCACGGCTCGTGTCGGCAGCGTCGAAGCCTTCCGCCATCATCTTGGCGTAGCGGCGCGCTTCAGGCGAAAGCTCGCGCGATTGCTCGAGGAAGGCATCGAAGGACAGATCCTGCCGTTCGAGTTCGGAGCTTGCGCGCAGCGCGCAGCGCACTTCATGAAAGAAATCATTGCGCGCTGTCAGCTCACCGTTGCGCAGTCTAAAATGCGTATCGGTCGATTCAATGGCTGTGCTGCCGCCGCGGCGCAGGATGGCCATCGTCGGCAGGGCGTGACCGTGAATGTACTCCGCACCGTATTCGACGGGCACGGCAAGCTCGGGCACATGCCGCGTCCATATGCGCCCGCCGATGCGATCACGCGCTTCGAGGAGTAACACGCGGCGGTCTGAGTGGGCGAGCTCGGCGGCGGCGGCGAGGCCCGCGGCGCCGGCACCAATGATCAATATGTCTGCCGTGGTGTCTGTCATATCAAATCGCATTTCAAAGGTAAGATGATCCATGATTGCAAGCCGTGTTCCCACTGCACTCTACTGTCATGCGGCATCCGCCTGCGAGGCGGTGCGTGCGCTCAAAGCGGCGGTGCGCGCCTTCGATGGCGACCGTGTCGTGCTGCGCTATGTGCTGGAAGGCGACCTTGAGCGCCTCATCATCCCGGCCGAGGACGCCGCGCGGCGCGCGCATGAGCTCTGGTTGCATACTTGCTTCGAAGCATTCCTCGCCGTGGCGGGCTCGAGCGGCTATTGCGAGCTCAACTTTGCGCCCTCGCGCGCCTGGGCGATGTATCGTTTTAGCGAGCGGCGCAAGGGCATGACGGTAGTCAGCGACGCGCGCGCTCCGCACCTCGCGATGGAGCGGACAGCGGCGGGGATTACACTCGATGCGACGGTGTTTTGGCGTGACTTAATCCCGCAATCGCCGCCCGTGCGCCTGCGCATCGCTCTGGCTGCGGTGGTGGAAGACGAGGGTGGTAGGCTTTCCTATTGGGCCCTGCGGCATGCGCCCGGAAAGCCCGACTTCCACCACCCCGATAGTTTCGCGCTCGAGCTTGATCTATGAAATTTGGGATCGACCGGCTGCTCGATGAGCCGGCCCTGCGCAAACCTCTCAAGGGACGCAGGGTGGCGCTGCTTGCGCACCCGGCCTCCGTCACCGCCGATCTGACGCATGCGCTCGATGCGCTCATGGCGCAGGGCGATGCGCGCATCGTTGCCGCTTTCGGACCGCAGCACGGACTGCGCGGCGACAAGCAGGACAATATGATGGAGTCGCCGGACTTCCTCGATCCCGTGCACGGCATCCCGGTCTACAGCCTGTACGGACCGGTACGCCGTCCCACCCGGGCGATGATGGACAGCTTCGATGTACTGCTGGTGGATCTGCAGGACGTTGGCTGCCGTATTTATACCTTCGTCACGACACTTCTGTACATGCTCGAAGAGGCGGCTAAATACGGAAAATCCGTCTGGGTGCTCGACCGACCGAATCCCGTCGGACGACCGGTGGAGGGACTGCTGCTGCGCTCCGGCTGGGAAAGCTTTGTCGGGGCGGCTGCACTGCCCATGCGTCACGGCCTTACGCTGGGAGAGCTTGCGCGCTGGTTCATCCGCACGGCGCGGCTGGATGTCGAATGCGAGGTCGTGCCTCTGCAGGGCTGGCAACCTGCCGACGCCCCAGGCTACGGGTGGCCGCTCGGCGAGCGCGCGTGGGTAAACCCGAGTCCCAATGCGCCGAACCTGTGGATGGCGCGCTGCTACCCGGGGACGGTCATGCTTGAGGGCACGACATTGTCTGAAGGGCGGGGAACGACGCGGCCGCTCGAGCTTCTCGGAGCGCCGGACCTGGATGTGCGCAGGCTGCTTGCGTATATGCAGGCATTTGCGCCCGACTGGCTGCGCGGCTGTCGCCTGCGCCCCTGCAGCTTTGAGCCCACATTTCACAAGCATGTCGGGTTACTCTGCGCCGGCTTTCAAATTCATGTAGAAGACGCGTCCTACGATCATGATGGGTTTCATCCGTGGCGCCTAGTTGCGCTGACGCTCAAGGCGTTGCGGCACCTGCGCCCCGACTATCCGCTCTGGCGCGATTTCCCGTATGAGTATGTGAATGACCGACTGGCCTTCGACGTCATCAACGGCAGCGATCTGCTGCGTGCCTGGGTGGATGACGCCGCAGCGGCGCCTGAGGACCTTGATGCCATGGCGGCGCCCGATGAGGCGGCGTGGCGCGCGGAGCGTCGCGACGTGTTGCTGTATGAGGATTAGATGGCTTATTTGATCGTTGCGCCCCGCGAGGGCCTGCTGAACGCGCGCCTTGCGGCTTTTGCAAGTCTGTGGCGTACGATCGAGGCGGCGTAAGCCACCGTGCAATCCGCCCGCGACATCACCACGTATCGGAAATTCTGGGCTGCGCGCTTCGGCACGGCACCCTTTCTGCCGATTTCGCGCGCGGAGATGGATGAACTGCAGTGGGACAGCTGCGACATCATCCTCGTGACCGGGGACGCTTACGTCGACCATCCGAGCTTCGGCATGGGCGTCATCGGCCGGGCGCTTGAGGCGCAGGGTTTTCGTGTGGGCATCATTGCGCAGCCTGATTGGCACGGCACGGCGTCATTTGAGGCTTTGGGACGGCCCAATCTGTTCTTTGGCGTGACCTCCGGCAACATGGACTCCATGGTCAACCGCTACACGGCGGAACGGCGCATCAGAAGCGATGATGCCTATACCCCGGGCGGTGCTGGAGGCAAGCGCCCTGATCGCGCCGTCATTGTCTATGCACAGCGCGTGCGCGAGGCATTCAAAGACGTGCCGATCGTCATCGGCGGGATCGAGGCGTCATTGCGTCGCATCGCGCATTTTGATTATTGGTCTGAAAAGGTGCGCCGCTCGATCCTGCTGGATGCCAAGGCCGATCTTCTGGCCTACGGCAATGCCGAGCGCCAGGTGTGCGAGCTGGCACACCGGCTCGCTGCCGGCGAGAGCATTGCCGATGTCACGGACTTGCGCGGCACCGCGTTTGCGCGCACCGCCCTGCCCGCGGGTTGGATCGAGATCGATTCAACACATTTGGATGCACCAGGACCGCTCGCCCCGCCGCTCGATCCTTATGCGATGGAACCGGGCGCGGCCAATAGAACCGAGCGCACCCGAGCAACGCCGGCCGAAGTGCCGCTCGTACGCTTCATCCGCGGTGTGAAGAATGCCGACCGTGAGAGAAGCGTCATCCGCATGCCCTCCTGCGAGGCGGTGATGCAGGATCCGGTGCTCTATGCGCATGCCTCGCGCATCCTGCATCTGGAATCCAATCCGGGCAATGCGCGCGCGCTCGTGCAGCGCCACGGCAATGTTGAGGTGTGGTTGAATCCGCCGCCCATACCACTCACGACCAAAGAGATGGACTGGGTCTACGAGCTGCCGTACCAGCGCCGGCCGCATCCCTCGTACGGCCAGGCAGTGATCCCGGCGTACAAGATGATCCGCTTTTCCATCTCCATCCAGCGCGGCTGCTTTGGTGGATGCACTTTCTGTTCGATCACCGAACACGAAGGCCGCATCATCCAGAATCGCTCCGAGGAATCAGTGCTGCGCGAAATCGGCACGATCCGCGACTCGGTGCCCGGCTTTACCGGCGTCATCTCGGATCTCGGCGGACCCACCGCCAACATGTATCGGCTCGCGTGCAAGAGCACCGCGATCGAAAGCGCATGCCGCAGGCCGTCGTGCGTCTTTCCGGGCATCTGCCCGAACCTGAATACGGATCACGCGCCGCTCATTCGCCTGTACCAGCACGCGCGCGCGCTGCCGGGCATCAAGAAAGTGCTGATCGCTTCGGGCGTGCGCTATGACCTCGCGGCCGAATCGCCACAGTATGTGCAGGAGCTCGCGCAGCACCATACGGGGGGCTACTTGAAGATCGCGCCCGAGGCGCTCGCCGATGGGCCGCTATCCAAGATGATGAAGCCGGGCGTGGGCGCGTACTACAAATTCAAGGAGCTCTTTGACCGCTATTCGAAAGAGGCGGGCAAAGAGCAGTACCTCATTCCCTATTTTATTGCCGCGCATCCGGGCACTTCCGACGAGGACATGCTGGAGCTTGCCCTGTGGCTCAAGAAGAACCGCTACCGCGCGGATCAGGTGCAGGCCTTCCTGCCCTCGCCGATGGCGACCGCGACGGCGATGTATCACAGCGGCAAGAATCCGCTGCACAGGATTACCCGCAAGAGTGAGGAGGTGCGCATTCCCAAGGGCTTGAAAGTGCGCCGCCTGCACAAGGCGTTTCTGCGCTACCACGATGCGAGCAACTGGCCCATCCTGCGTGAAGCGCTGCGGCGCATGGGCCGAGCGGAGCTCATCGGCAACGGCAAACAGCACTTGGTGCCTCGCTGGCAGCCGCCGGGAACGGCAGATGCGCCCGCGGGCAGACGTCCGGGTAAGCCCGCGCGGCCGTTTCGAACGCAGCACACTCGTTAGTACCCACTTTGCGCGAACCGGAGTAGGGTCGTGGGCATGCGCGGCATGAATTCCGCATCCCTGGCAGTCACGGCTCTGGCGCTTGGCATGCTGGCCCTCGTCGCAGGCCCCGCTGCCTCGCAGAGCGCCGGACCTGCGCCGAGCGCGACCGCGACCCTGCTGCAAATCGAAGGCGCGATCGGACCCGCCACCTCGCGCTATTTCGTGCGCGGCCTTGAAGCGGCGCAGGCGCACGGCAGCCGGCTCGTCATTCTGCAGATCGATACGCCCGGTGGGCTCGACACTTCCATGCGCGACATCATTCGCGCGATTCTCGCCTCGCCCATTCCCGTCGTGAGCTACGTTGCGCCCTCTGGCGCGCGCGCAGCGAGCGCCGGCACATATATTCTCTACGCGAGCCACATCGCGGCCATGGCGCCGGCAACCAATGTGGGAGCCGCAACTCCGGTATCAATCGGCGGCGAGGAAGCTCCGGCACCGGTGCCAACTGCTGCGCCCGGCGTGCCCGCCAAAGACGCGCACGCCCCCGAGCCCGCGACGCCCATGGAACGCAAGGTGGTCAATGACGCGGTGGCGTACCTGCATGGTCTTGCGGAATTGCGCGGCCGCAATGTGCAGTGGGCCGAGGAGGCGGTACGCGGCGCCGCGAGTCTTACGGCGAGCGAAGCGCTGAAAGAGCATGTGATCGATGTCATTGCGCGCGATATCCCGGATCTGCTCTCCCAGATCGACGGCCGCGAGGTGCGTATTGCCAACCAGCCCGTGAAACTCGTGACCGCCGGCCTCACCGTCGAGCGCATCGATCCGGACTGGCGCACCAAGCTGCTGTCGGTCATCACTCATCCCACGATCGCCTACGGACTTCTGCTGATCGGCCTCTATGGGCTCCTCCTCGAGGGCTACAATCCCGGGGTGATGTTTCCGGGCGTGATTGGCGTCATATCGCTGATGCTCGCCTTGTTTGCCCTGCAGATTCTGTCGGTGAACTATGCGGGACTGGCGCTCGTCGTGCTGGGCGTGGGCATGATCATCGCCGAGTTTCACGTGCCGGCCTTTGGGTCCCTCGGTCTCGGCGGACTTATCGCGTTCGTCGTGGGCTCGATCATCTTGTTCGATACGGAGACGCCGGGCATGGCCATCGGATTGCCGCTGATCGCCGGCGTTGCAACCGTCGGTGGTCTCGTGGTTCTCGCCATCGCATTCTTGGGTGCACGCTCCCAGCGCCGGCCCGTCGTCACGGGCGAGCGGGTCATGGTGGGTCAGACTGCCGAAGTCGTCGAGAACTTCAATGAAACGGGGCAGGTGCGCTACGCAGGAGAGCTGTGGAACGCTCATACGACCACTGCACTGCGCGTCGGGCAAAAGGTTCGCATCGTGAAAGTCGAAGGTCTCAGGCTCTGGGTCGAGCCTATCTGAGGCGCAAGGGGAAATTTATGCCATACAGCATCGTCGTCGTGGTCCTCGTTGCCGCGTTGTTCTTCACCACCGTCAAGGTGCTGAACGAGTACGAGCGCGGGGTCATGTTCACGCTCGGCCGCTTCACCGGGATCAAGGGCCCGGGCCTCATCCTGGTCGCGCCGATGGTGCAGCAGATGCGCAAGGTCGACCTGCGCGTCATCGTGCTCGACGTGCCCAAGCAGGACGTCATCTCGCGCGACAATGTCTCGGTAAAGGTCAACGCGGTCGTCTACTTCCGTATCGTCGATCCGGGCAAGGCCATCATCCAAGTCGCGAACGTCTTTGAGGCCACGAGCCAGCTTGCGCAGACGACCTTGCGCTCGGTGCTCGGCCAGCACGAGATGGACGACCTCCTGGCACAGCGCGACAAGCTGAACGCCGACATCCAGCGCATCCTCGATCAGAGCACGGAAGCCTGGGGCATCAAGGTGACGAAGGTCGAGATCAAGAATGTTGATCTCGATGAGACCATGATCCGTGCGATGGCGAAGCAGGCCGAAGCCGAGCGCACGCGGCGCGCCAAGATCATTCACGCCGAGGGCGAGAGCCAGGCAGCCCAGATGCTCGTGCAGGCGGCGCACTCGCTCTCGCAGGAGCCGGCCGCCATGCAACTGCGGTATCTGCAAACTCTGGCGGACATATCCAACGAGAAGAGCTCGACGATCGTATTTCCCCTGCCGCTCGATCTCATCACGCCCTTGATGAAAAACCGCACATGAGGTTCGACGGCGCCAGGATCCTCGCATGCAGCGGCGCCCTGCTGGCGCTGGCAACGCTGTTCGGCGCCTTTGGCGCCCACGCCTTGCGCGCCGAGTTGCCTACGGATCGTTTGAGCGTGTTCCTGAGCGCCGACCGCTACCAATTCTTTCATTCCCTGGGGCTCCTTGGAGTGGGTCTTGCGGCACGCTCGATCGATGGCGCACTCGTGCGCTGGGCGGCCGCGCTCATCCTCATTGGGATCGTGCTCTTTTGCGGAAGCCTTTATTCGCTGACCTTCGGTGCGCCGCAGGCGCTTGGGGTCATAACCCCGCTCGGAGGCCTGTTGCTGATCGCAGGATGGGTTTCATTTGCCATCGCCATGTGGCGCGCCAGAACGCGTTGAACGGGGGAGAGATTAAGCTTGACTACGGCACGCGCGCTTGTGGGTTTTGGGATCCTCGCCGCAGTTGCCGTATGGGCAAATACCAGTCATCCCGCATCTTCTGAAAAAAGTGACGCGCCCCACCAGGCGCAGATCGGCGCGTTTGGGTTGGACCTGTCGACGCACGACCCGACGGTGCGACCCGGAGATGACTTTTTCCGTTATGCAAACGGACACTGGCTCGATACGCACGAGATTCCCGCGGATCGAACACGCTGGGGCGCATCCGATGCGCTCGTCGAGGACGCGCTGCAAAAAGTCCTTACGCTGATCGAAGCACTTCCCGCCGGCGCGCCCGCCGGGAGCAACGAGCAGAAAGTGGGCGATTTCTATCGCGCCTACATGGATACCGATGCGATCAACCGCGCGGGCCTTGCGCCGGCGCAACCCGCGCTTAATGCAATTGCCGCCGCGCGCACGCGAGCCGAGCTGGCGCGACTCATGGGGCGTGCGGATCTTGCGCTGCTGTCGCCTGTGGAGCTGCACATCCGCGCCGATGAGAAGAATCCGGACCGGTACATCGTATCGATCAGCCAGGGCGGCCTCGGATTGCCCGATCGCGAGTATTATCTGAAGACTGAAGAGGTGTATTCGCAGATGCGCGCCAAATACCAGGCGCATATCGAACGCATGCTCACGCTAGCCGGAGATACGGACGCATCTTCCGAAGCGGCATCGATCGTGCAGCTTGAAACTCAGATCGCAGCGGTGCAATGGCCGGCCGCCAAGCGCCGCGAGCGGGATCTGACCTACAACCTGCGAACTCATTCCGAGCTCAATGACCTGGCGCCGGGCTTCCCGTGGCAGGACCTCCTCGGCTCCGCGGGCGTTGATGGACAAAAGGATTACATTGTTCACGAAGTCGATGCGATCGCCGCGTCGTGCGTGCTATTCAATGAAGTACCCATCGAGCGCTGGCAGAGTTATCTGCGGTATCACTACCTGGTCAGCGTCGCGGATGTTCTGCCGAAGCCCGTCGATGATGAGAATTTCGATTTCTACGGCCGCACGTTGAACGGCCAGAAAGAGCAGCGCGCGCGCTGGAAGCGGGCGGTGAGCGCGATCGATGAGAGCTTGGGTGAGGCGGTCGGGCAGATTTATGTCGAGCGCTATTTCACACCCGCGGCGCGCGCGCAGGCGGTCGCACTCGTCGAGAACCTGCGCGCGGCCTATGGCGAGCGCATTCGTCATCTTTCCTGGATGAGCGCAAGCACCAAAAAAGTTGCGCTGCAGAAGCTTGCAACGTTTCGGCCGAAGATCGGCTATCCCGACAAGTGGCGCGATTATACGGCCTTGGAAATTCGTCCCGGCGATGCCTTCGGCAATGCCGAGCGCGCAGCGGCTTTTGACTGGCGGCGAAAAGTCGTCCGTATCAATTCGCCCACCGATCGCGACGAGTGGACCATGACACCGCAGACGGTGAATGCACAATACAACTCGACGTTCAACGAAATCATGTTTCCGGCGGCGATCCTGCAGCCGCCGTATTTTGATGCGGCAGCGGATCCGGCGGTGAATTACGGCGGCATTGGCGGCGTCATCGGGCATGAGATGGGACATGGCTTCGATGATCAGGGCTCGAAATCCGATGCGCGCGGCGTGCTGCGCACCTGGTGGCAGCCGCAGGATGAGATCGCGTTCAAGAAGCTCGTGGACCGTTTGGCCACGCAGTACGACGCGTTCGAGGCTCTGCCGGGACTGCACGTAAACGGGCGTCTCACCCTGGGCGAGAATATCGGTGACCTCGGGGGCTTGAGTGTCTCGAATGAGGCCTATCACCTGTCGCTGCATGGCCGCAAGGCGCCGGTGATCGACGGACTCACGGGTGATCAGCGCTTCTTTCTCGCATGGGCACAGGGGTGGCAGAGCCTGTATCGAGATGAGCAGATGCGCAAGCTCGTGGTGAGCAATCCTCACAGTCCACCGCGGTTCCGCGTCAACGGCGTCGTTCGTAATATCGATGCCTGGTATGCCGCCTTCGATGTGAAGCCCACGGATCGGCTGTACTTGTCCCCCGCGGAGCGCGTGCGGATCTGGTGAGCTTCGCTTCCGGACTGCCGGTCGATGCCGTGCTGCACGAGCTCGCCGCGGCACTTTCGCGGCATGGCGTTGCGGTACTGCAGGCCCCGCCGGGCGCGGGCAAAAGCACGGTCGTTCCGCTCGCCCTCCTCGATGAGCCGTGGGCGGCACACAAGCGCCTCGTGATGCTGGAGCCGCGCAGGCTTGCAACGCGCGCGGTGGCGCGTCGCATGGCGGGCACTCTCGGTCAGAGCGTCGGTGACACAGTCGGCTATCGCATGCGGCTCGACTCGCGCATCTCGCGCGCGACGCGTATCGAGGTCGTGACCGATGGCGTGTTCGCGCGCATGCTGCAGGACGATCCGGCGCTTGAAACTACCGGTCTCGTCATCTTCGATGAATTCCATGAGCGCGGCCTGCAGGCAGATCTGGGCTTGGCGCTGCTCCTGGATGCGCGCGCCAACCTTTCCCCGAATATCAAAATATTGGTCATGTCGGCGACGCTCGACGTCGAGCGTGTCGCTGGCCTCCTCGATGCGCCGGTTGTTGCGACGGCGGGCAGGATGTTCCCCGTCGAGACGCGTTATATGGGACGAGGGGCGCCTTTGCTACCGGGCGGGACCTCCGCTGCGCCCTCATCAGAACGTCTTGTCGCCGAACTCGTGCAAAAAGCTCTCATCGAGGAAAGCGGCGATGTCCTCGTTTTTCTGCCCGGCGCCCGCGAAATCCGCCGCGTGCTGGGGTTTCTCGAATCGTTGAGCCTTGCACTTGGGACGCGCATCCTGCCTCTGTTTGGCGATCTTGCGGGCGCGGATCAGGATGCGGCGCTCGTTCCGGGTGCGCCCGGCACGCGCAAAATTGTACTTGCGACCAACATCGCGGAGACGAGCCTCACCATCGAAGGCGTGCGCATCGTCGTGGACTCGGGCCTCGTGCGCCGTCTCGTATTTGATCCGGCGACGGGCATGAGCCGGCTCGAAACCGAACGGATTTCGCGCGCATCCGCGGATCAGCGCCGAGGCAGAGCGGGCCGCTTGACGAATGGCGTGTGCTACCGCGCATGGAGCGCGGACGCGCAGAAAAGCCTTGCACCGTTTACGCCGCCCGAAATCCTGGCTGCGGATCTTGCGCCCCTCGCATTGGATCTCGCCCTGTGGGGCGCGCGCGAGGCCAATGAGCTGAAATGGATCGACCCGCCGCCCGCTGCCATGCTAGGGAGCGCGCGGGACTTGCTTGCCAAGCTCGATGCGACCGACGCCGCGGGCCGCATCACAGCGCACGGTCGGAAGATGGCGTCCTTGGGTGTGCATCCGCGTCTTGCGCACATGTTGCTGCGCGCAACTGCGCTTGACTGCGTGCCGCTCGCCGCGATGCTTGCGGCGCTCCTGTCCGAACGTGATCTGCTGCGCGGCGCTACCAGCGGGCGCGACACCGACGTCCGCTCGCGCATCGACATTTTGCTCGGCGCGGCCAGCGCCGACTGGGTAGACCAGGCCGCCGTGCAGCGCGCGCGACGCCTCGCGCGCGAGCTTGCCCGGCAGCTGGGCGCCGACACGCGTGACGCACCCGACTCGGCGCATGTGGGGTTGCTCCTGGCCTTTGCGTATCCCGATCGCATCGGCCGCCGGCGCGCCGGGCACGATGCGCGCTACACGCTTGCCAATGGACGCGGCGCCTTCTTTGCTCAGGCCGACAGCCTGTCGAGGCAGGATTTCATCGTCGCCGTGGATCTGGACGACCGTGACCGCGATGCGCGTATTCTGCTTGCCGCACCAGTCGCCAGAGCCGATCTGACCGAGCATTTTGCCGATCGAATCCAGAGCGCTACGTCCATCGAATGGAGCACGCGTGAAGGAGCAGTGATCGCGCGGCGCGTCGTCAAGCTCGACGCGCTCCTTCTCGAGGAGCAACCGCTCGATGCCGTGCCGCCGGAGGCTGCCCGAGCCGCGATCCTCACGGGAGTGTGCGAGCTTGGGTTGGCGGCTCTGCCGTGGGATCGCGAGGCGCGCGATCTGCAGGCGCGCATGCAGTTCGCGCGCGGGCTCGGGCGCGAGGATACGCGGCAATGGCCGGCAGTTGATGACGCAGCGCTCACCGCGTCACTCGAGACTTGGCTTCTGCCCCATCTTGACGGCGTCACGCGCCGCGAACACCTGGCACGGCTACCGCTTGCAGAGGCATTGCGCGCACTGCTGTCGTGGGACGAGCGGCGCAGGTTGGATGAGCTCGCGCCTTCGCATTTGAAAGTCCCGACGGGCTCGCAAGTGCGCATCGACTATCTGGACGAAGGTGGACCCAGTGTCGCGGTGCGCTTGCAGGAAGTATTTGGCCTGACCGACACGCCGCGCATAGCCGGCGGCGCCGTGCGCGTAACGTTCAAGCTCCTCTCGCCGGCGCAGCGCCCGGTGCAGATCACGCGCGATCTCGCGGGATTCTGGCAGGGCTCCTATGCCGACGTGCGCAAGCACCTGCGCGGGCGCTACCCCAAGCACTACTGGCCGGAGAATCCGCTTGAAGCTGCGCCGACGCGCGGCGTACGGCCGAAGAAGCTGTAGCTTTCCTGCTGGACGGGCGCGGCCCGCTATTTGAGGAGCCCTTCGGCTTTCAAAGCTGCGATCACGTGCGGTCGTGAGCCGACGCGTTCATTATGGCGCTTCAAATTTGGCCACCGCCCGAGGTCAATGCCGACGTGGCTCGACCACCCGAGCACCACGTAAAGATAGGCATCGGCCACAGTGAACTGCTCGCCCATGAGGTACGTTTTTGCGCCCAGCGCATTTTCCAGCCAATCCACACGCTTGGTGAGATTGCCGCGCGCGAACTGCTTCACGTCTTCGCTGATTTTGGGGTTGAAGAGCGGACCGAAGGACTTGTGAATCTCGGAATTGATGTAGGACAGCCACTCCATCAGGCGGTAACGCTCCATCGTGCCGGCGGCGGGCGCTAACCCGGAGGCGGGATTGCGGTCCGCGATGTACTGGAGCACGGCGACGTTTTCGGTCAGAAGCTCGCCATTGTCGAGGCGCAGCGCCGGGACGTAGCCCTTGGTATTAATGGCGTTGAAATCCTCGCCGTCTGAGAGCTTATGCGTCTTGTGGTCGACCTTGACGGCCTCGAACTTAATACCCGCTTCATTCAAGGAGATGTAGGAGGCGAGCGAGCAGGCGCCGGTCATGTAGTAGAGCTTCATGGACTTGAGTCCTTAGGTCATCAGGGGATAGTCATGCTAACGTTGTCGTACAGGTTCGCAAGGGGGATGCGCGGATGAAAATACCGGCGGCTTGCATGGCGCTGCTCGCTTTGTGCGCTCTTGTTGGCGGGTGCGAGAAGCGCGAGTCCACACGCGCGGCGCAACCACCCGCGGCAGCTGGGGATAAAACTGCCGACTCCTCCAGGGGCGAGGCGCGCTGCCCCAGCGGAGTTTCTGGATTTCACGAATCGGTGCGCAGGCGCCACCTTGAGCTCCTGTGACTGTTACAATTCGCACCGTTGGGCCTGTAGCACAGCGGTTAGTGCAGGGGACTCATCGAAATGGTGCCTTCGCGTGGAAACGCGCGAAGTGGACGGGATGAATTCAGGGAAACCTTCGGCCTCATGCATGCACGAGGTTTCATGGCAACCCTGAGCCAAGCCGGCGGGGCACCGCTGGAAGGTGCAGAGACTACCTGAGGGCTCATAGCGCCCTTAATAACAGGCACGAGTATCCCGCACCCACACGCACGATGTGCGCGGGTGAAGAGATAGTCCACTCCCGGTGGAAATGCCGGGGCAAGTGAATCCCTTGGTCGTAGGTTCGAATCCTACCGGGCCCAGTTTCTACAGTCGTCCACTGACGTCCCGAGACGTCTAATTTGGCGCGCATCGCCTTGAGAAATCGAACGGATTTGCTCATTTACACGTCTGACGCCGTCCAATGACATCTACGGGCAACCACACTGCTGTGGGGGTAACTCTGGGGGTAACTCGAAAGGCGCTTGAACAGTTACCCCCAACATTTGGCGAAACAGCGCGATTTTGCCGCGGCTTTGCAGAGCTGGCGTGCTTGGCGGCGTCGCGTAGGTTTTCAGTTCGAATCCTGCGTCCAAATTGTAATGGGTCATGGGTCGACACTGTCCGGCCTAACTCGATTTCCAATTTTCCTGACAGTTTTCTAAAATTGAGGACATGAGTTACTACTGTCTGCATGCGTCGCATGTCGAATGTTTGTGCGGCATTTCGAGCTGCACGCGACAATCTAACCAATGAGTCAGCAACCTCACGCCAATACTCACGAATGGGAGTCCTGCGTCTCGACCCTGATAAGCGAATCATCGAAGGAAAGCTTGGCCGCCTCCGGACGTTCTAGCGCATTGGAGTTCTTCAAGGTTTCAAAAGCCTTCACCTTCGAGCTCATGTCTAGCCAGCGACTGAAGCGCGCAGCGCGCGCGAGCATGCGCACTAGCGGGACTGGATGCGCATTACTGGACATTGCCTTCAGTGCCGAGATGTAGTCGTCGCGATACACAGTCGGGATGATTATTCGCGTGAGTCCGGCCTCGCTCAGAAATAGATTCATCGCAAGGCGTGAGGTACGACCGTTGCCGTCGGTGAATGGATGAACTTCTGCAACCACAAACATGGCGAGGGCCGCGCGATTCGCAGGCGTCGCTGCACTCATTATGGTCTCGTAGCCCTTCTCGAGTGTTCCCAGGACGAGTTCCGGGTTAACGAACACCGTGTTGCCCGCTTGGTTAGTCTCGGTTTTGAACTCGCCGGGATTCTTCGCACGGCGTGACTCGATGACCTTTCGGTTCCAATCCTGAATTTGTGTGGCGAAGGCCTTGAAGTCCTGTGGGATCTTCGGATCCGCCTTCGACTCTAGGATCGCTTGATAGGTGCCGAGGATGTCGTGTGAATCATCCTCGCGGTATTGCAGCGGATGACCCTGGGTCACAATGTCATGCGCCTCTTCAAGCTCAAACTCCGTGCCTTCGATGTAGTTGGAAAAATACGTCTCGATGAATGCCTGCAGGTACACATCTGCATGCGGGTCTGCGGGTGACACCTGCAGTGAGTCGCGCTGCAGCTCGCCTGCCAACGTTTGAAACAGCGTGAGGCGTGCAGCGTCGTAAGGCCTGCCCGCAGCTCGAGCTATCGCAGCGCGCGCGCTCAGGCGCACGTTTCGCGTGCCCAGCAGCGCTCCGATCGTAGCGTCAAACTGCTTGAATTCCTCTTTCAACTCCAGTGGCTCAGCGATTGCTCTTGCAGTGTCACGAAGCCTGTTGACTGCACCGCTGACATCGCGACTGAGTAGGGTATCGAGCCACGCCTCGACGCCCTCTGGACCCAGCGTGCGTCGCTCTGCCGGATCGCCGCGGCTGGCGGTTAGATTCTCGAGCAGCGCGCGAGCTTGACTTGAAATGAATGCATCCCCGCCGAACGTGGGGATTTTGATGTCGGAGTCGAGCGGGCCGGGGCCCTTTGCAATTCGAAGCTTCACGCCGGGCAAGTCGATATCGCGACGATAGGGACCGGTAAGAAAGAGATTCCCTGCGGCGGTCGGTCGGCGGCTCTCAAGCGCCGAGCGATGCGAGATGATGCTGCCGGGGGTAACTTGGGAGCACAGGGTGTAGAGCTCGCGGCGAACGATCGTCTCCAACGGCTGGACCATGTCATTGGTGTAGATCCCTGCGTGAATTCGGCGCAACTGACCGTGCTCAGCGAGCCGTTGAAGGCGCCGGGCCTCGGTCTTGTGGTCGCCCGCGAAAACGAGTGGCATGGTCGCTATTTTACACCTAATATTGCTGATCTGTCGCTTTTTTAGTTATACATGCATTACATAGTCGCTAATATACACACAAATGGCGCGCAAGCGGTCGGGTTGTCGCCAAATTACACGGAACTCATCCAATTTGTCGCTATTCTGAACGTAGATCGGAGACGTTCAGTGGCGGCGCGGACCAGCGCCGGCTCGCTTTCTAGGGCGAACGCTCGTTTTAATGAAGGGGAAATTCCGAGGGCAAATGCGGTGAGCCGAATTCGTTCGACGGCATAGAACGGGTAAAAGATCTTAGCTTGAACGCTACCGTGTCTACCAAAACTCGCACCATGGGTCCATTCCGGTCAACACGGGTAAATTCTGGAGACATACGTAACGGCTTAGCATCGAAGGGGTTCGACGAATTCGATGCGGCACGCCATCCGTATGTTCGCAACAAAATCTCGAATCCGTTCTATCCGAGCTTTGCCATCGAGGCGACTTTTCACCCGACCACGTAGATGGTTGGCGGCGTCGCGTGGGTTCTCAGTTCGAATCCTGTGCCCTGAGCTAGATCGGGATCGGTACAAGTGGAGCGCGTCCGATTCGACCGCGTGGGCGTTACTGAAGTGAGTGTGGTACCTGTGTCGAGACGAGACGTTACACCCAACCCTTTTCCACGTGAGCACCTGCTTCGGACGGTCTTGCAGTTCGTCACAGTAGTTCGAGCGATGCCCGGTGTGACACGTATCGCCCTAGTCGGCTCCCTCGCGACCGAGAAACCTCACCCGAAAGATGCAGATGTCCTGGTTGTCATTCCCGACGACGTGGACCTTGTTCCACTCGCGATCTCTGGCCGCCGACTCAAGGGCACCGCGCAGGAGCGCAATTGCGGCGCGGACATATTCATCGCAAATCCTGCCGAGAAGTATCGCGGCCGCATTTGCCACTGGCGCGAATGTCGCCCGAGTCTGCGCATGAGTTGCGATGCTCGACACTGCGGACGACGACCTCACTTGCATGACGATCTTGATGACGTAACACTGCAAGTCACGCTCATTCGAAATCCGCCCATCGAAGTGTGGCCGGTCATAGTCCGGCGTTGCGCAGTTCCGCGGGATGTTGAAGAACTGTTGCTTCGGCCGCTAGCATCGATCCTTTGAAGAGAGCGGCAATGGCAACGATGTGCGCGGCACTATGAGCAAGCAGACAGCGAATGAACCAAACCATGGGGGAACACGGAATACCGACGCGGTATCTGCCTCGCGTGCCGTACGCAAGCCGCGCTCGGCGAACTCTGACAAGAAGCGTAGGAAGACGCAGAAAACGAAGCTTTCGCACTTGCGCCGACCCCGCGACCTCGCGGTGGAGGTGTGGCAAACGCGGCTGCGGGGCCAGTTCGGCCGGACGCAGGCATTCAAGCTCGAAAATCTCGGCGATGAGGAAGTTTTTTCGGAGTTCCGCGTCACGAACCCCCAGAGCGGCGGAGACTACCGCGTGGCCATTCGTGGCGCGCAACCGGGGGAGAATTTCTGTTCCTGCCCGGACTTTGCCACCAACGATCTGGGCACCTGCAAACATATCGAGTTCGCCCTCGGCCGGCTTGAAAGGAAGCGCGGCGGCAAGCAGGCCCTGGCTAGGGGATTTCAGCCGCAGTACAGCGAGATCTATCTGCGATACGGCGGGGAGCGGCGGGTGCAGTTTCGGCCCGGGTCGGCTTGTCCGCCGGCCCTGGCCAAACGTGCGGCAAGTCTGTTCGGCGGATCACCCGGTGGCGATCTGCCGACAGCCCATTTCCCGAAGCTCGAGGAGTTCCTGGCGAGCGCACAAAAAAGTGGCCATGAGCTGCGGTGCTATGAGGACGCGCTGCGCTTCATTGCGCAGGTGCGCGATGCGGAGCACCGCCGGCGGATCGTCGACGCGGCGTACCCACAAGGCGCGGCGAGCCCGGCGCTTCGGAAACTTCTGACGACCGAGCTCTATCTTTACCAGGCCGACGGCGCGCTGTTCGCGGTGCGCGCCGGTCGCTGCTTGATTGGCGACGAGATGGGGTTAGGCAAAACGATCCAGGCGATCGCGGCGATGGAGCTCTTCGCAGCGCACTTCGGCACGGAGCGCGTTCTGGTCGTGTGCCCGACTTCGCTCAAACACCAATGGCAGCGCGAGATCGCGCGCTTTTCGGGGCGCGAGGCGCAGATCGTGAGCGGCGGCCGCGCCGCACGGATGGAACACTACGCGCAGCCGGGGTTCTGCAAAATCACCAATTACGAGAAACTGTCGCCGGACCTGGAGTTCATTCAGGCATGGTCGCCGGACGTGGTGATCGTCGATGAGGCGCAGCGAGTCAAGAACTGGAATACCATCGCCGCGCGCGCCCTGAAGCGCATCGAGAGTCCCTACGCCATCGTGCTCACCGGCACGCCGCTCGAGAACCGACTGGAAGAGCTGCTTTCGATCGTTCAATTCGTCGACCGCCACCGACTGGGCCCGACCTGGCGGCTGCGCCACAATCATCAAATGCTGGACGAGTCGGGTCGTGTCGTCGGATACCGGGATCTCGACAAGATTGGCAAGACGCTGCAACCGGTACTGCTGCGCCGGCGCAAGTCCGAGGTGTTGAACCAGCTACCGGCGCGCGTAGACAACACCATCTTCGTGCCGATGACCTGGCAGCAAACAGCGGAACACCAGGCCAACGCCATGCTCGTCCAGCAGATCGTACGGCGCTGGCGTCGCACGGGATTCTTGTCAGACGTCGATCAGCGCCGGCTCATGTGCGCCCTGCAGAATATGCGCATGTCCTGCAATAGCACATACTTGCTCGACGGCAAGACCGATCACGGCGCGAAGACCGATGAGCTCATCACACTACTCGACGAGTTGTTTGAGCAGCCCGACATCAAGGTCGTGATCTTCAGCCAGTGGGTGCGCACACACGAGCTCATCGTGCGACGACTGAATCGCAGGCGTTGGGGCCATGTGCTGTTCCACGGTGGTGTGCCGGGTGACCAACGCGGCGCACTGGTGGACCACTTCAACAACGACCCCGTGTGCCGAGTGTTTCTATCCACAGACGCGGGCGGCGTCGGGCTCAACCTTCAGCACGCCGCGTCCGTCGTGGTCAACATGGACTTGCCGTGGAATCCAGCGGTGCTGGAGCAACGCATCGGCCGAGTGCATCGGCTCGGCCAGACCCGAGGCGTGCAGGTCGTGAACTTTGTCGCCGAGAACACGATCGAGGAGGGCATGCTCTCGGTACTGGCGTTTAAGAAGTCCCTGTTCGCCGGAGTGCTGGATGGCGGGGAGCGCGAAGTCTTTCTCAACGGATCGCGACTCACGCGGTTCATGGAGAGCGTCGAAGCTGTCACGGGTACGGCGGCGGAAACCGCCGCGACACAGGAGCCTGCTGCCCGCTCCTCGAAGGCTCCGGCCGGGAAATTGAGCACTAACGGCGATACTCCCCCTCCCGGGACGACCCGTCCCGCTCTGGCAGTTGAGAAAACACTTGCACCACCCACGAGTGAGGCTGAGGCCTCGCGTCCGGCTCCTGCGGCGGCCTCCACTGAGCTTGCGGGGGAACAACCTTCCGCCAATCCGTGGGTTCCTCTGCTGAAAGTCGGTCTGAAGTTGATGGAGGCGTTGACGCCGCCGCCGCGCGGCAATAACGGTGGAACCGGACAAGTCAGCGCGCCGGTGCGGATCGAGACTGACCCTGAAACGGGCCGCGCGTACCTCAAGCTTCCCATGCCCGAGCCGCAGGTCGTACAGCAGCTCAGCGATGCGCTTTCCCGCTTGATCGCGAGTCTGGGGAGACCACTGGAGTGAGCTGTACGAGAACGGATGCCAAAAGGACCGCACCTTGTCTTATCGCGGCAGCATAGCGTTCGAGCGAGATGCGACTCATTGAGCTGTGCCATGGACTAAGTGGCGGCGGACCGCACACGCCAGCCGCGTTCATTCGGATTCGCCTCCATCGCCTTCCTGATTCGGCCCGCTGCGAAACCCTTTTGCCTCGCGCCTCGCCGCCTTCTTTTGTTGGTCCAACCGTACGCGTTCTTCGATCGAGCGCACGATGTCCGGTCGCTCTCTGCCAAAGCGCTTGACATAGAGGTGCTCGATGAAAGCCGGAAGCGGAAGCTTCCAAGGCTGCTGATCGTGATTGTCGAGTTTCCCGAGCTTCTTCGGATTCATGCCGAGCTCGCGCGCCATCTGGATGTGCGCGTGTGACAGTCTGTGACGTTTCCGCGCTTCGATCCATGCTTGCAGGTGATTAGGGACATGTCTTGAAGCCACAGTTACTTATACCCCGCGCGCCCACGGGCGAAATGCCTCCCTCATCGGCCGAGGACCCGGGCGCGGCAGGTCGAAGATGGAAATCGCCAGCCGTGAGCGGCCGCGCCGGCAGCCCGAGGATCTCGGTCTCGAATGGAGTATCGAGGTGTTCGTCGAGCATCGTGTAGGAGCCCGTACCGCTGCTCCGATTCATCGTAGGCATCGACGATTGCTGTCTCGATCAGGGCTTTGAGTTTGGCCTTACCTGGAGGCCATCGCGGCTTCTTCGTGTTTGTTCTTTGCGCTGTCACCAGTTGTCCTCGAAATGGCGAAGCGCCTCCTCGTCGTACTCAATGGTCCGCACCTCTGGTGGTTCGGCGAATCCGAGCGGCGCTTCGCCGCGTGCGTATCCAATGGCTCGGTAGGTGGTGAGCCGCTTGCCGAACATCCGCAGCAGCATCGGGACCTCTCGGTCAACGTAATCATAAATCCGTACTTCGGTCTTGGATGGGTGAAGTCGATGAAGCCTGCCGCTGTATTGAATCAGGGTAC
>Ga0302326_10008007_pt1 | contig 23399 bp, 14 predicted proteins | sample Palsa_T0_3_FD_202264 | JGI IMG/M metagenome (GOLD analysis project Ga0302326, IMG submission 202264) | Peat permafrost microbial communities from Stordalen Mire near Abisko, Sweden - Palsa_T0_3 | ecosystem: Environmental > Terrestrial > Soil > Palsa > Peat permafrost | place: Sweden: Abisko... | reverse complement strand
ACAGGGATATTCTCGCACAAGCCAGGTCGGTAACTCAACTATTCTAGTGTCTACATTTCTGGCGTGTCGGCTCACCATACCCGCTGCTCAGGCACAAGATCACGCGTCAAACCAGCCGCAACTTCGGGCTAATCCATAGCTGGGATCTCGCCCGCTCGGTCGGAGCCGATGAGGCACTCCCGCCGGACGCCGTCGAGGCCACGACGATCGGCCTCCACCACGTCCCACCCGAACTGCTCCGCCACGTCCCACCCGAACTGCTCCGCGGCACCAACCCGCTCGGCCAGAAGATGATGGCCGCGGCTGTCGAGGTGCCCGCCGACGCCAGCCCGCAGGACAGGATGCTGGCCTTCACTGGCCGCCGCCCCTGAACGCGAATCCGGGCCGGTCCCGCGGCTGCCGCTGGCAGCGGGCAGGACCGGCCCGGACCATCATCGGTCAGCTGGCCGTCACCTGGCGTTCCTGGGGGTCGATGCAGCCAAGGTTCTCGACCACCTTGAACGTGCCTCCCTCGGAGCGTGCGATGTACATGTTCATCCGCACGTGGTGTTCCCCCGGCACCATCTCGGCCGGGCCGCCCGGACCCTCGGAGATGCTGGCGTGGTCAAGGGCGGCGATCACCTCGTCCTGGTCGAGCGAGCCGGCCTCGGTCACTGCTGCCGCCCACATCTTGAGTGCCCGGTACGTGCCCGAGCACGCCGACCCGGCGGTGAACATCGCGCTGCCCGGGTACCGCGCGTCATAGCGGTTGAGCAGCTCGACGCTGAACGGGTCGCGGACGTCCCGGTAGTAGTCGAGGCACCCGTATAGCCCTTCGACGTGCTCGGCCGGCACGAGATTGAGGAAGTTCTCGTCGAAATAGGTGCATACGAGCTGCCCGCCGCGCGCCAGGAACCCGGCGTCGTGGAGCTGGGCGAGGAACGGGGTCAGCCCGGGCGGGACGATCGTATTGAACACGACCTCAGCGCCCGACGCCATGATGTCGGCGACGATCCGGGTGTATTCGGTGTGGTCGAGCGGGAAGTACTCCTCACCCACGATCTCGCCGCCCCGCGATGTGACAAGGTCCCGGACCTTCTTGTTCAGCGTGTGCGGCCAGATGTAGTCGGCCGACGGCATGTAGAACTTGCCCGCTCGCGTCTGGCGCATCAGCCAGGGGATGAACGGGTCGAGCTGCTGAGCAGGCACCGGACCGGTGCAGAAGATCAGGGGATGGCTTTCCTGACCTTCGTACTGCTCCGGGTAGATGTAGAGCTTCGCGGCCTCGTCGACCACCGGGCGTTTGATCGCCTGCCGGGTCGAGCTGTAAATGCCGCCGATGACGACATCGACGTCGGCCTCGCGGACGAGCCTGGCCGCCGCCGTGTGCGCGACCTCGTCGTCGGTGGCGCTGTCCTCGACGTACAGCTCGACGGGACGGCCGAGCAGGCCACCGTGGGCATTGATGTCATCGGTGACCATTTTGGCCAGGTTGACGTTGGCGACGCCCATGAAGGACAGCGCCCCGGTCTGGTCGGTGATCAGGCCGACGCGTGCGGGCCGGCTGATGAGGCTGGTCATCGTGGGTCTCCTCGCCTACGCCTGGTACTGGCCGAGCAGCGACGCCGCCTGAGGCTTGCCCAGGTGCCCGGCTTCCTTCAGGATCGGCGGGACCTCGGGATCGGACACGAAGTTCGCCCACCCCTCCTCGTTCCACTCGAACAGCACCCACATCCGGTTCTCCTCGGCCGGGTCGCGGAACACGGTGGCGCCCTTCGACCCGTGCTCAGCGCGCTTGTCAGCACCCTTGGTGCCGAACACCTCCAGGAATCGCTCGACGTCCTCGACAGTCGTGGTGGCCAGGATCATGATGATCTCCTTCATTCGGATCGCTGCGGATCTCGGTGATCGCCGTCCGGTCAGCCGGCGTATGGCCACTCTCCGCGAGACACCCTGGCCGCAGCATCGGCAGATCTACCCATTTCGACGGTGGGCAGGTGAGGCGCAGGCCTGCCCCGCCCGAACCGCCCAGGTCGGCGGCTACTTGCGCGTGGGCGTGCGGCCCAGGGCCAATCCCACTGTCGATCTGGATGGCGAGGTCGGTACGGCGCCCGGATTGAAGGCCCCGGGGCGCTGCGCTCCAGGCCCTAGCCGAGCTACTCGATCTGGGCTGTGCCGATGCGGGCATGACGACCGATCTCGCCCGCGGCCACCCACGCGCCGGGACGGAGCTTGCTCATGATGTTCCGCACCGCATCGGGGGACTGCAGGATGTCGTGGACGGCGCAGGAAAGAGCAGCGTCTGCGGTTACCGGGATCTGCGCATCCTCGGCCGGGGGACTGCGCGACCGTGACGTTATGCCAGCCTTCGCGGCTGCCAGCCAGGAATACCTACGAACGCGATGCTTACGCCACAATCGAGGCTAAGATCGCCGCAGGCATGAACCGTCTCGTCCGGCTGGGGGAACAGGCCACCCGTGCGGAGCTGGAGGCCGGAAGATGACCGGCCGCCTTGCCGAGCTCGTCAGGGCCGTAGACCAGGCCGACGATGACCGGCGGGCCGTCGCCAGCGTCCCGGAGGTGCTGCGGCAACCCGGCGCCGCCCACGAGGCCCTCGCCGCCGAGCGGGAAGCCGAAACAGACCGGGAGGCCGGAGGATGAGGACTACCTACGGGCCCGAGGCGGCCACCCTCGCGAATGCCTGCCTGCACTATGTTTCGATCTTTGGGCCGGCAATGGCGAAGGCGGCAGGCTCACGGTGACGTGATCATCGGGCGCGCGGGCGCGCAGGCTGCGCTCCGCCGAGGATCAGGGTCCGGTCGGGGAGTTCGCCGCTCACCGCGGGGGCGGCGTGGGGGCGTGGTGTCACCCATTTCATCCAATGTTTACCTGCATCGGCTGGACACCTCACACGGGCTTGATCTGATGAATGAAACGGGCACGTCAGCAATGAGGCACGTGCGGATGCCAGAGCATCTGGAAGGCAGGCCGTGAGCAGCGAAGAACCTGCGCCCTTCGTCGAGCCCAGGAGGCCGCCGGCCGGCGTCGGACGCGGGCGGCGCCTCCGCGCCCTGGCCGCCGGCTTCCCGGTCGCTGTCTGCCGGTTCACCGGCTGGGAGGACTCCGCTGCCCTGGCCGGGCAGGTCGGCGACCCGCGGCGCAACGTGCCTCGTGCGGTCTTCGCCTCCACAGCGATCATGGCGGTCAGCTACGTGGTATTCGGGTACGCGACGGTGACCGGTTCCGGCGCTTGGGGGCGCTCAGGCCTGTCGACGGCCGGCGGGTCCCGGGTAGCCGCCAGGCGTCGCAGAACTCACGGTGGACGTCAAGAACGTCAAGCGGGCAGGGCGATGACCTGGCGGCGCCACGGGGGTGTCAGTGATCCATCCAAGACCACTGACACAAGGATGGTGCGCCAGTGAGCGAGCCGTCGTGCGGTGTCCCGTCCGCCGCTCGGCGACACCTCAACGGGATCTCCGAAATCCGCGGATTCTTCCGCGAGAACACCGCACCCGTTTACTTTTTCGGGGCGACCGCTTTCAACCTGCTCGGGATCGACCGTTGGGTCCGCAACTTCAGCTACGTCGCCTACTTCGACTCCTGGGACGGCGGGCACCCGCGGGTGTTTAGCCCGAAGCACAAGCCGTACGTAAAATTCGAGAGCAGCGAGGAGATCAACAACTACCTGCTCCGCGATCCGGAGGTGCAGGCCTTCATCGCCTCCCGCGGCGGCCGTCCGAAGGTGGCGATGGTGTTTTTCGACGAGGAGACGGAGCGGATCTGCGCAGAGCTGGGGTATGAGATGATCCTCCCGTCCGACGCGCTGCGCCGGCGCCTAGACTCCAAGATCGTGACGACGGTGCTCGGTAACGAAGCCGGCGCCCAAAGCGTGCCGAACGTGCTCGTGGAGGTCGGCTCGTGGGAGACGCTGGTCCACGTCGCCGTCGATGCGGGACTGGGCACCGACCTCGTCGTGCAGACCGCCTACGGCGACTCGGGGAAGACCACCTTCTTCATCGCCTCGGAGTCAGACTGGGCCTCCCACGCCGGCGGCATCGTCGGCCGCGAGGCGAAGGTGATGAAGCGGATCAGCAACAAGGCCGTGGCGGTGGAGGCCGTGCTGACTCGGCACGGGACGGTCGTCGGGCCGTTCATGACCGACCTCACCGGCTACCCCGAGCTCACCCCGTACCAGGGCGGGTGGTGCGGCAATGACCTGTTCCCGGAGGCACTGTCGGATGAGCACCGGGCCAAGGCGACCGAACTCGTCCGGCTGCTCGGCGGCCGGCTCGGGCAGGAGGGCTACAAGGGCTTCTTCGAGGTCGACGTCCTCGTCGACCTGGACACCGACGAGGTCTACCTCGGTGAGCTGAACCCCCGCATTTCCGGCGTGTCGTCGATGACCAACGTCACGGCGGGCGCGTACGCCGACATCCCGCTCTTCCTCTTCCACCTGCTCGAGTACATGGACGTCGACTACGCCGTCGACGTCGAGGAGATCAACCAGCGGTGGCGCGAGCTGGCAGCGGGGGACGTCTGGGCGCAACTGATCATGAAGGAGCCCAACGACTCCGTCGAACGGATCGTCGCCGCCCCGCGCACCGGGACCTACCAGCTCAGCAAGGACGGGGAGCTGACCTTTCTCCGGCCGTCGCACGACTGGCACCCGCTGACCAGCGAGGACGAGTGCTTCTTCCTGCGCGTGTACGGCCCGGGCGACTACCGCTTCAAAGGCGCAGACCTCGGCATCCTCGTCACGAAAGGCCGCATGCAGACCGCCGCGGGCCTGACCGGCCAGTGCCGGCGTTACATCGACGGCATCCGTTCCTGGTACGTCACCGAGCCCATCGAGCAGCCTCCGGCCGTTATGCCCATCGCGTACCTGAAGTGAGCGCGCGGCATCCAGGGCCGGTGGCCTCAGCCGGGCAGCGCCGTCGCCGCCCCGGCTCGCATTCCGGCTGCAGAGGTGGGCCAGGCATTGCCGGGCACGGGCCGGCCGAGTGTCGTAGCTGAGGTAGCCGTCCCGCACCAGCATCCCGCGGAACCCGCCGAGGATCCCGAGGCCGGTGACGGCGGGCCTGGTGCGGTTGCCGGCCGCGCCGTACCAGACCAGATCCGCCCCGCCGCGCCGGTGGATACGCACGGTGCGCACCCTGTAACACGTGCGGGTTGCCGCAGTCCTCCTGCCCGGTAGCTTCGGCGGTCAGCGGGGCGGGGGACTGGTCGGTGCCCAGCAGGTCTGCCGGTTTCAGCGCGTCCTTGAGGGCCTGTTCGAATCCGGCGGCCAGTAACGTCGCATCCAGGCGGACCAGGCAGGCCGGGACGAATCCCGCCGGCACCTGCGCTCGTAGCAGGGTGCTCATCAGGTCCGCGGCCCGCTCGATCCCGATCACGTCGGTGTCCGGCCGGCAGCGTCGCGGCAGCCACCTAGTGACGATGGCCCTTGCCTGGCGGGTCAATCACGGTGCCGCTGGCTCAGCCGGAGCCGAAGCGGGGAGGGCAACCCCCTGAACGGCGTTCGGGGGGCGTGGTGTCACCCATTTCATCCAATGTTTACCTGCATCGGCTGGACACCTCACACGGGCTTGATCTGGTGAATGAAACGGGCACGTCAGCAATGAGGCACGTGCGGATGCCAGAGCATCTGGAGGGCCGGCCGTGAGCAGCGAAGAACCTGCGCCCTTCGTCGAGCCCAGGAGCCCGCCGGCCGGCGCCGGACGCGGGCGGCGCCTCCGCCCTCGCCATCACGGGCATCCCGGCAGCGGCGATGGCCAGCACGGCCCGGCAATGAGCTTCTCATCAGGCTTCGGGCTGATCGCCGCCACGGCCGGCCTGGCTCCGCCGCTGGCCATCGCGGTCGCAGCTGCGGCCATCGCCCCGCCCGGCAGCACGCTGGCGCGGTTCTCCCGCAGCCTTCCACCGGCGGTTTCGTCACCTTCGCCGGCACGACATCCGGAGGGGCAAGCGCGGTGTCCACCGCCCCGACCGCCACCGGCTGCATCACCGCGATGTCCGCTGGCGTGACAAGGAACGGGACCGGACGGCTGGGATCGTCGGCAACCTGATGCGTTAGCACGTTAACCGCCGTCGTGCCGCCGCCGGGATCACCCAGCCCGGCCCAGGCGACGACCTGCGGCCGGGCCCAGCCACCGATCCGGAGGAGGGCAGCACCATCACTACCGATGCGCCGGCGGACACGAACGTGGTGACGCTGAAGCGGTCGCTCGGCCTGCGGTCCGTCGTCCTGTTCGGTCTGGCGTACCTGGCCCCGATGATCGTGCTCGGCACCTTCGGGGTGCTCGCCCTGAAGACCCACGGCACGGTGCCGACCGGGTATCTGCTCGCCCTTGTCGCCCTGTTCTTCACCGCTATGAGCTACGGCAAGATGTCGGCCAGGTTCCCGGTCGCCGGCTCGGCCTACACCTACACCAGACGGGCGATCGACTCCCGTGTCGGCTTCCTCGTCGGCTGGGCTGTCCTGCTCGACTACTTTTTCCTGCCCATGGTTATCTGGCTGATCGGGGCCGCCTTCCTGTCGGCCAAGTTCCCCGGAGTTCCGAACTGGATCTGGATCGTGGGCTTCATCATCATCTCCTCGATCCTCAACGTCATTGGCATCAAGGCGGCGGCCAACGCCAACCTGCTCCTCATGAGCTTCCAGATCCTCGTGCTGGCCTTTTTCGTGGCGCTGTCTCTGCGCCATGTGTTCCACACGGGCGGCGCCGGGGCGCTGCTGAGCAGCACGCCCTTCCTCAATCCGCGGACGACCATCTCGGCGGTGTCGGCCGGCGCTGCCCTGGCCGCCTATTCGTTCTTAGGTTTCGACGCGATCACCACGCTGACCGAGGAGACCATTGAGCCGAGGAAAACGATCCCGCGGGCCATCATGCTGGTCCTGCTCATCGGTGGCGGCATCTTCCTCGTCGTCACCTACTCAACCCAGCTTGTGCGTCCGGGCGGGCCCTCCGCCGACGCGAGTTCAGCTGCCTTCACGATCGCCAAGACCATCGGCGGGGACTTGTTCTCTTCCCTGTTCCTCGCCGGCCTCGTCGTCACCCAGTTTGCCTCCGGCCTGGCCGCCCAGACCAGCGTGGCGCGCCTGCTTTACGCCATGGGCCGCGACTCCGTCTTCCCCAAGCGGATCTTCGGCTACCTCCACCCCAAGTTCCATACGCCGGCGATCAACGTGCTGCTGGCAGGGGCGGTCGGGCTCATCGCCCTCAAGCTGAGCGTGGCCACCTCGACCTCCTTCATCAACTTCGGCGCCTTCACCGCGTTCACGTGCGTGAACCTCTGCGTGATCGCCACGTTCATCCGCCAGCGGCGCGAGCACGGCCCATCGCAGCGGGTCGTGCCCCATGTCGTCTTCCCGGCGATCGGCGCCGTGGTCGACGTGTACCTTCTCCTGCACCTCGACGGCAAGGCCAAGCTGCTCGGGGTCACCTGGCTCACCTGCGGCGTGCTCTACCTCGCCTACCTGACCCGAGGGTTCCGGCGCCCGCCACCAGAAATCGAGAACGTCGGGGACTGACCCGACCAGGACGCCTACCTGCCCGACCACGTTCAAAGCGCTGCGGCTCCTGGCCACGTGCCACTAATCGAAGGAGCCCGCCCTGGTGAAGCGATCGGACCCCTGGTCGAGGCGTTCACGCTCTGCCAGCAGCTGCCCGGGCACGCAAAGGCATTCTCGGTGCTGTCGTGGATCTTCTCCGACGCGCCTATGCGGAAGCTCCGGACTCGTGCAGCCAGCCGCTCATTGGCCGCCAGCGCCAGGGCGGCGGCGATCCGTGCCGAGGTGCAGCTGGATGCTGCCGTTGTCGGGCCGGCGCAGCGAGTGCTGCCAGGTGCGGTGCGGCCAGTGGTAGCGCACTAGGCCGTCGGCCGGGCGGTACTCGGCGGTGTACAGCGTCCCGAACCCGCGGTCCCAGTGGGTCGCGTAGAGGGGATCCCGTAGGCAGGCCGCGACGACGTCGGCCACGTCGGCGGAGTTGGCGAGCAGCGCTTCGAGCTGCTGCTCCCGTTCTACGCTGCGGACAGCCGCGACGTAGGGCGCCCACTCCACCTCGCCCTGATGGTTTGTGGTCACGGCCCGGTCAGTCACCCGTGCCGGGCGGTCCGGAGCAACATAGACGGTGGCGAACCGGCCGGCCCGGTCCAGCGCGGTGATGTTGTACGACATGTGCACGGGAATCCGGCTGAGCACCCGGACGGCCTCGTCAACCGTCTGGCACACCTCGAGTACGTAGCGCACGACGATGGGGATACCGAACCCCTCACCGACTTCACGCCGGCCGCCGAAGGTCAGCGAGACCGCCAGCCCCGCATCGTTGACGCCGTCGAGCAGCCCCCAGAGGCAGTCGGCCATGCCAAGCACGCGGCGTCCGGTGTAGGCCGTCTGGGACACGACACCGTCGAACAGCCGGTGGTCCCAGTCGTAGTTGCGGACCAGGGCCGGGCCGCCCCCGAGCACCACGGCCTGCGAGCACCCGGTCAGAAAGGGCGGGGGATTCCACAACGACAACGCTGGCCCGGCGTCGGGGTCTCCCGGAAGCATCCCGGCAAGCTGCTCCCAGGTTCCCACGAGCTGGGGCATGTGCTCCTCGAGCCGCGCCCTCGCCTCGGCCGTCGTGGGGCGGGCATGGACTCCCCCCTGTGACCACCACCGGTGGAAGGCTGGCCAGATCCCGGCGAGCTGCTCCCGCATGCGGGGGCCGGGGAAGTCCTCCTGATAGGCGGACAGTGTCAGCGCGATAGACCCGGCCGCCGGCGTTTCCCACGGCACCTCGGCGGGCCCAGCGGCGGCCCAATCAGTCGCGGCCAGTCGGCGTAGCCAGGAACGCCAGTCCGACCAGTCGACCCCTTCTGTCCATCGCTCCCAGCCGTGCCAATCAGCAGGCGCAGGGCGACGCGCCTCGTTGTCCGGGGACTCAACCATGCTCTCTCCGTTTTGAAAACCTGCGGTTGCATCTGTCACCGCTGCAGGACATGCTGCTTCGGGCACTGGCCCTGGCGGCGGTCCGAGAGTGGAGTTCTGCGCCTCGGCGCTGCGGGGGTGACAGCCCGACGTCCATCATCCGGTCGTACCGGCTCTTGCGAGCGGTAACGCCCCCGTCCATGACGGCGCGATCATGAAGATTGCCCTGAGAATCCACCTGGCCGGGACCCGCGGGTCCGTAGCCATACCCGCATTGAGGATCCCGCCGTAGCCTCACGTCCCAGCCGTAAATGCCGGTGATCGCACCGTCCGCCATGTTCGCCCGCATTCGCTGCCTCAGGGCGGCAACGCCGCAGTAAAAATCAATCACCGGCAGCCACTCGTCGTCGGCGAACGCAGGTCGTGCGCGCGCCCGGCCACCGTGGCCGGATCAAAGTCGGGGTCTCCGCCCAGCTGCGAGATCCGCTCGGCTACCCGCATGGTGAACTGGCTGGACGCTTGTGCACGTTCGATCCCGGACACAGAGATCGCACTGTAACGCATCCAGCAGACGATCTCGGTGGCGAACACCTCGTTAAGGAGAGCGGGCACCCGGTCAGCGCGCTTGCCATATGACTCGGTCACCGGCCCATGATCCATTTTCTGCTGCGCTCGGTCCGGATCGCGGCTATAGCGGCTATATCGGGTGCTGCAACTGCCTTCTGCCATGATGCGCATAACCCCTCTCAGCCAACTGGAGTCTGCCAGTACCCGCGGATGCCCGCGTCATGCGCGGTTTTGACATCCTGGTTAGTGAAACCAGGAGCCGCACGATCTATGACCTCGAGTCCGAGACGAGGGACCGGGCGTCACATTCGCACGCGGGTAGCCCGAAGCCTGCGCTCGGCAGGCTTCGCGATGGACTGCATGGGGTCTGGCTTGGACCCGCCGCATCCGGTTTCACAGCAGGCGCTGTCCGGGTCTGTCCCTGGCAGGATCCGGGCATTGCGCGCCGGCGTCCCTCCGGGCAGCGCCATTGCGGCAGGTGGGCCAGCCGTGCGACCGGGAACTGAGAGGGTGCCTGTGGTGGGCGGAAGCCCCGCAAGGGCGGTGAAAACGGTTCGACGCCGGAATCGGAGCAGCGACTGCTGCGACGACCCCGGCGTCGTCATTGTTGCGGGGCGGTCAGGCGGCTTACTTGCTGTCCGCCTCGACCAGCCGCTCGGCGAGCTCGGCGACGTTGCCCGTCTTGGGCAGGTCCCGCTCGCCGAGCTGGTCTCTCAGCTCGGCCTTGGTCAGGCCCTCGTAGCACTCGGCGTACAGGTCGAGCACGCCCTGGCACACGTCGGGCACTGGCAGGGCCGCCGCGCCCGCTACTGCGGCACCCGCAAGAACCTGTTCGACCTGCGCCGCGTCGCTGTCGTACACAACCTCCACGTCATCGCCCGCCAGCCCGGCGGCAGCCAGTATCAGCTGACAGCCTGACTACTTGACCGGCGCTCTAGTGGAGGCCACGGTTCGACCGGGCCCCCACATGTGCAAAGGGTTCGTGTCCGAGGGGGACTCGCAACTTATGTACATGACTCCATTCGCGCTGGCCGCTGAGTTCGCGCTGGGGGATTCACGATGAGCAGGCGGCCGGATCGGCCGAACGTGCGTAGCCCGTACGAAACCGAGCAGCAGGCCAGGGTTGATATGGCCGATGTCTTCGAGCGGTCCCGGCATTCATTGCTCCGAAGTGCCTTGGCCGAGGCGAGCCGTGCCCACCCGGCGGATGCCTGCGCGCAGTCAGTACAGAGACTTCCTGGGCCAGTCGTGCATGTCATTAAGCTCGGTGCCGAGTGCCATCGCCCGCGCATAGCATTGTGCTGGCCAGGATCGGCAGCCGTGGACGATTTGGATATGAGACCAGCCGATGGCAGACCGGACCGAAGATGGCGCGGACCGAGGCGAGCGAAACTCGCTGGATCTTGATGCGCTCGCTGTCAGCGACAGGTTCCGGCTGTTCAACTTTACTCGGCGTGATGACCATGTTGCCTACCTGTGGGTGCTCCGGGCGCTGGACCGGTTGCGTGCGGTGCATCAGGTCCAGGCGCACACCGACGACGTTGCGGGAGCCCTTGCCGAATTGGCCGCTGTATACGACGAGGCACCCCGGCTCGATGGCGGTCTCAGGGAAAAGCTGGACGCGCTGGCCGATGACGGGATGGTTCACCGGCTGGAGGACGCCTCCCGGGCGGGCAGCCTGGCCAGGTACCGGAACAGGCAGTCGGTCTACCAGTTCAGCGAGCTTGGCTACCGGGCGTTCGCTGCGGTGGAAGACGTCCTCAGCGCCAGGATCCGGGATGCGAACCTGTCCCGCCTGGTGTTCTCCGACATCCTCGATGACCTGAAAGCCCTGGCACATGCCACTCGTGGCCAGGACAAGGAACAGGTGTACCGGAGGCTCTCACGGCTGGATACCGTCCTGGATGACATGTCGCGCCGCGCCGCGCAGTTCCACCTGACGCTGGCCGAAATCATGCGCTCGACCGACACCTCCCCGGACACCTTCCTGCGGTACAAGAACGCTCTGCTCACGCACATGGCCGACTTCATGGCCGAACTCGACCGCTACCTTCCCCGGTTGGCTGCCGCCGTCGCTGACGTGGAAGAGGAACCGATGCTTCGCCTTGCAATCGAGGTGGACGAGCGCCCGTTCCTGGACTACGACGACCGGCTGGAGGACTGGCGGCGCCGCTGGACCGCGCTGTGTGCCTGGTTCGCCGGCCCTGCCGAAGGAACCACGATTGAGTCGGGAGCCGAAGGCTTGCGCACCGCCACTCGGGCCGCGGTCTCGGGTGTGATCGCGCTGCTCCGCCAGGTCACCGAGGCGCAGCGGGGCGGCGTGAACCGCTCCTCCCAGCTCAGACACCTCGCTGAGTGGGTGTTCAATACCCCCGACGAGGGTGCCGCCTACGCGCTGATGTCCGCCGCGTTCAACCTGAGGTCCGCACGGCACCTCGGTGCCGCACACGACGACACCGAGCAGATCTCCAGCCGGGCGACCTGGTGGGACGCGCCCGGCGTGGAAATCTCGGTGACCCTGTTCCGGCGGGGAAAGGCGCCGACCCCGGGCGTCCCCCAGCCGGCCAGGTCCAACCCCGCGGTCAAAGCAGAACTTCGCCAACGGCAGGCGGCGGAGCGGCAAGCGGAACGGGAAGCCGCGGGGCGCCTGCTGAGCAACGGTGCGCACGGCCGGATCCTCGACGATGCGGAGACGAAAGTGCTGCTCAGGCTGCTCACTCTCGCCACCGAGGCGCGGACGGTCGTGGCCGGCCGCCTCACATCCGCCTCCGGCGGTAATGACGTCCTCACCATGCGCCTGATCCCGTCCGGCCAGGGCAGCGCCGTGCAGACGAAGAACGGTGTGCTCCACCTTCCCGGTTTTGAACTCCAACTCCACCCCACGGGAAGGCGCTAGAAGACGTGGTCCCGCCGAAAGCCGCCGCGACCGTCCAGTTCAGCGATCTCGGCTCGTACCAGCACGCGGTCCGGCTCGTGCTCACCAATGACGTGATCACCGCGACCCGGCCGCGCCCCGGCGTGCTTGAACAGGTGCTGCGCTGGGCCGACCAGATGACCGCGGACTTCCGCGAACTGCTCGGTTACACGCTGATTGCGACCACCCGCCAGGTACGCCTCAACAGACGGCTCGACGCCCTCGACCCCACGCAGTCTGCGGGCTTCTCGGCCCGGTCGGGCAAGCCGTTCGGCCGCCGTCGCCTCGCGTATCTGTGTCTCGTACTCGCAAGTTTCCAGCGATCCCGGGTCGAGATCAGCCTCGCCAACCTCGTGCGCGCCTTCACTCCGGCGGCGAACGCCATCGACGGCCTTGGCTTCGACCCTACGGTCAGCGCGCATAAGGGCGCGGTCGTGGACGTACTCGGCTGGCTAGTGGACCGCGGCGCTCTCAAGCTCTCGGACGGCTCGCTGGAAGCCTGGGCGCAGGACACCGAACGTGGCGACGCGCTCTATGACATCGACCACGACATATGCGCCGCGCTGTTCCGCCCGGCCCGCCCGATACAGCACTTGACCAGCGCCGCGGGGCTGCTGGACGCCACATTCGTCAGCGCTAAGCGCGGCGCGCAGCGCGAGGCCGCGGCGCAACGCGCTGCCCGTGCGCTGATCGAGTACCCGGTGGTCTACTATGCGCAGGTCGGGCCGGAGATCACCGAGGCGCTGCGCCAGTCTGGCGTGGCTGAGAACCTCGGCCGGCTCACGGGCTTGGGAGTTGAGCGCCGCGCCGAGGGAATCATGCTCGCCGACGCGGGCGGCCGGTTCACCGATCGCCCGTTCCCCGGTCGTGGTGGTGCGGTCAACCGTGCGGCTGGCCTGCTGCTGGCGAAGATCGCTGACCTCATCGAGGACCCCGACGAGACGCTGACCAGCCTTGAGGTGCCCGCGGAGGCCGAGGATCAGCGCGACCTGCTCGCCCGGATCGACTCGGCGCTGCCGCTGGCGGGCGTCGTGCAAGAGCTGGCCTGGTCCGCTCCGCTCGACGATCACGATGATCCCGAACGGACATTGGTGTCGCGTCCATCCTCACCGCTTATGGTCGCGTTCATCGAGCACAGCAGGCTCCGTATCATGATTGACGAGCTCTACGAGGAGCTTGGCGCCGCGTCGTTCACCATCACCTGGCAGCACGACCCGCGTGGCCTGCTGGACGCGGCGCTAACGTTCCTTGCGGACCTGCGGCTGCTCCGCCCAGTCCCGGGCGGGGTCCTGGTGCTCCCGGCAGCGGCCCGGTACCGCAACGTCAAGCTGGCGCTGCCGGTCCGGCATGCCGATGGCCAGCTCGCTCTGACCCTCTTCAGCGAGCAGGGCGCTACGGGAGACCCCGATGAGTAACAGGTTCCGGCCCACCCGCGCGGGCGTGATCAACGTGTGGGACTACGTCGACGAGGAGTGGGCGTTCGCGGACGGACGGCTGGCGCTGCGGGGCCATAACGGGTCAGGCAAGACCAAGGCGCTAGAGGTCCTGTTCCCGTTCGTGCTCGACGGGGTGGCCGACTCGCGGCGGCTGGATCCGTTCAGCGGCGAGAACCGCACGATGAAGTCCAACCTGCTGTACCGCGGCCAGGAGTCCGAGTACGGCTATGTGTGGATGGAGTTCGCGCGGCTTGGTGAGACGGTCACCTTGATCATCGGCATGCGCGCGCACCGCAACACTGACGGCGTGCGGATGTCGTTTTACGTCACTGGCAGGCGACTCGGCGCGGACTTCGGCCTGCTGTCCGCGGACTCCCGCCCGCTGACCGAACGCCAGCTCAAGGCCGTCCTTGAAGCCGACGCCTGGCGCAGAACCGCGGCAGAATACCGGGACCTGGTGGACATGAGGCTGTTCGGCCTGGGGCGCGAGCGGTACGCGCAGCTACTGGACCTGCTGCTCGCGCTGCGCCGCCCGTTGCTGGCCAAGGACCTCGACGCGGGCAAGGTCTCCGACACGCTGACCTCAGGGCTGAGCCCCATCGACGAGAACCTGGTGCAGCAGGCGGCGCGCGACTTCGAGAACCTCGCCGCCGTGCAGAAGCTCTTCGACGACCTGACCGCGGCGGACGCCGCGGTGCGGGACTTCCTGACGCACTACACGGCCTACCTGCGGGCGCACGTGAAGTACCAGCTGGACCGCGTGCAGGCCCGGGTCGGCGCGACGTCCACCCACGCGGAGAAGGTCACCGCCGCCGCGGCGGAGCACCGGCGTGCACTCGCGGCCGAGCAGCACGCCGAGACGGGGCGAAACGCTCGGCGCGGCGAAGGCGAACAGCTGCGCGGCCGCCTCGACGGGCTGAAGAACTCCGAGGAGTATAAGGCGCAAGGCCGGATCGAGGACAAGCGCCGGGAAGTCCTTACCGGGGCGGAGGAGGTCACCGGTCGGCGTGACCGGCTGGAACGCGATCGCCGCCAGCTGAGTGACCTGGAGGGCGCGGCACTCAAGCTAACCCGTCGCGCCACCGCGGCACGCAATGGCGCTGATCGTTATGCCCGCGACCTGGCCGACGCCGCCCAGCGGTCCGGCATCGCCGACGATGGCTTTGGCCTCATCGATTCCGGCGACGACCTGCAGGTCACGGCCAGGGCCCGGGTGGCGGCACGCCGCGATGACGTAGGGGAGATCCGCAGGCTGCTCGAGGCCGTCAGGGACGCCAAGAGCAGGCACGGCTACGCCGAGCAGGATCTCGGCCGCAAGGAAACCGCTGAACAGGAGCAGGAGCAGGCCTGCGAGACGGTCGGCGCGCGCCTTGCGCAAGCGCGCCAGACGGCCACCAGCGAACTGGCCGCGTGGACGGCCCGCTGGGCCGCGTTCGCGCATACGGCCGAGGCGCTAGCCGAGGCGCTGGAGCGGATCGGCGAGGCCGGCGCGGCCAGTCTGACCGAGGTGTTCGACGGCAGGACGGCCGAACGCCAGACGGCCGCGATCACTACCCGCGCCAACCTCCAGACCGGGCTGCGCGACCTCCACGAGCGGCTGACGGCCCTGCGCGCCGAACGCGACGCGATCGCCGCCGAGCACGACGACGCGCCGCCCGCCAGCGATCTGCGGCCCGCCAGCCGCGAGGGCAGGCCGGGCGCCCCGCTCTGGCAGCTCATCCGGTTCGCGGACGGCCTCGATGAAGCCCGGGCCGCGGCCGTCGAGGGCGCGCTCTACGGCGCGGGCCTGCTCACCGCCTGGGTCCATCCCGACCCGGCGCTTACGCAGGAAGCACTGGACGCCTCCGAGGCGGATGGCTATCTGCTCCCCGGGGCGCCCATCGTTGGCCGGACGCTCGGAGACGTCCTCGTCCCCGAGGATCAGGACGACGTCGCCCCCGCCGTCGTCGCCGCCGTACTCCGCTCGATCGCTCTGACCGACGACCTCACGGCGGGGACAGCAGTGCCGGCGATCAGTGCGAAGGCTCAGTTCACGTACGGTGTGCACGCCGGAGCGCGCCCGAAAGAGGCCCCGGAATACATTGGCGCGACCAACCGGGCTAACCGTCGCCGCGCCCGGCTCGCCGAGCAAGACGAGCTGATCGCGCAGACCGTCGCCGACGAGGCGCGGCTGGCCGCCGAGCTGGGCCGGGCCGAGGCGCTACTCGAGGATTTGCGCCGTGCGCGGCGCGAGCTGCCGGACACGCGGCCGGTCGCCAGAGCAGCCGAGGTCGTCGGCACGCATGCTGCTCTGATGGCGCGGGCCCGGGACGAGGTGCTGGCGGCCAAGAGGACCCTGGACGCTGCGATCGCCGAGGTGGACGCGAAGACCAGGCAACTCCGCCAGGCTGCCGCCGAGCGCCGGATGCCCACCGCCGCCGAGCAGGTGGACGCGATCGCACGGGCCGCCATCGAGTTCGAGAACGCGGCCACCCAGTTGCACGCCGAACGGGTCAAGCTGACCCAGGCCGACGAGGACCTGGCCGCGCAGACCGAGACGATCGAGCGGCACAAGCTGGAGTACGCGGAGGCCGAAGGAGCTCTGGCCGAACGGGAACGAATACAGCAAGCCCTCGAAGAGGAGTTCGGGGCGCTGGAGGAGAACCTCGCCGTGGACGTCCAGCAGGTCCTCGGGAAGATCCGTGAAACCGAGAAGCTGATAGCGGCGGCGGAACAGGCGTACCGTCAGCTGGACGCGCAGGCCCGCGCCGAGCACGACAAGGCGACCGCCGCGGAGGCGGACCTGCGGGCGGAGCGCCAGGCCCTGGCCGACGCGGTTGCGCAGCTGTTCGAGCACGCCGTGCAGTTCGGTGAGTACGCCAGGCCGGAGCTGCGCCCGTTGCTGGGGATCACCGACGCCGCGCTGTGGCCCGGCCCGGCGCGCTGGCCGGACCCGGCGCGCGCTAGCGAGGACCTCGCCGCCGCTCTGACCAGCGACGATGGGCTCAGCAGTGATGTGCGGTCCGTGCTTCCCCCGGGTGCCGGGGACATCCTTGACGTGTTCGGCGCCGCCACCCGCGGCGGACGGCAGGTCACCGAGGGCACGCTGAAAAACACCGCGGACCAGATGTCCGGCGCGCTGAAGGATTTCACCGAGGCCCTCGCGGTCTGCGACGAGGACTACCGGGTCGACTGGGAACCCGGTGCCGTGGTCACCGTGCACGTGATCGACGACGGAGGCCGCAAGCCGGTCGCCGAGTTCACCACCCGGATCACCGAGCGCGCCGCGGACCAGGGCGTGCTGCTGGAAGACCGGGAACGCAAGGTGCTCGAGGATGAGCTGCTCGCCGCCCTCGCCCAGCAGATCCACGGCCGGGTCATCGCCGCTCGTGACCTCACCCGGGACATGAACTCCGACACCAGGTCCAAGCCGATGTCGTCCGGGATCGCGATCGGTATCCGCTGGGCCCAGTCTGACAAGATCACTGACCCGCAGCGGGCCGCGTCCCGGTTGCTCGAGCGCGATTCACCGGGCCCGGAACGACTCGCCGAACTGCGCGGCGTCCTCCGCGACATGATCCGGGAATACCGGATCAGCCACCCGAGGGCGACCTACCGGGAGGCGCTGGCCAGCGCGCTGGACTACCGGTCCTGGCACGCGTTCGAGCTGCTGCTGATCCAGCCGGGCGAGGCCGAGGCGCGGCTGACCCGCGCGAAGCATTCGGTGATGTCCGGCGGCGAGAAGTCCGCCGCTATCCACCTGCCGCTGTTTGCCGCCGCCAACGCGCTGTACTCCTCCGCCAAAGACCACTGCCCACGGATGATCGCGCTTGACGAGGCGTTCGTCGGGATCGACGAGCGGTACAAGCCAGACCTGTTCGGGCTCGCGGTCAAGTTCGACCTGGACCTGTTTATGACCGGCCACGACCTGTGGGTCACCACCGCCGCGGTACCGATGATCGCGCACTACGACATGTACCACGACAAGACCACGCGCACCGTCTCGTCGCTGCTCATGCTGTGGGACGGCGAGCAGCTCATCGACGCCGCCGCCGGGTACGCCGACAACGACGCGCTGGTGACCGAGTTGCTCGGCTTCCGCCCTACCCGGCACGCGCCGCTCGGCACCGCCTCGACCCTGTACGCGGGGCCAGAGAGTGACGCCGACGAGGACGACGGTGCCGAATCCCTATGACGGCCCCGAGTACCGGCGGCTGCTTACTGCGGCCCGCCGCTCCCTGGAGCGCACCGGCGGCGACCTGACCGGGTCGGTCAGTGTCAGCTACCCGGACGACGCTGAACGCAAGGCGATCATCGGTGTCACCGGCCAGTACCGGCCCGAGGGGAGCAGCCGGATCACGGTGCGCCTGGCTGACCTCGACGCGGCGGTCCTCGAAGCGACCGGGCACGGTCTGCCGGACCTGCTGGCCGGGCTCGGAGCGCCGCTGCGCAACCGCCCCGCAGAGAGACAGCGGCTCGCAGCCGAGAGCGCCGCCGCCCTTCGCTCGGCGGAAAAGAGCCCTCTGCATTCCTTGCGAGAGTGGTTCCGGGAATGGGTTTCGGTGATTACGTGGGACGGAACCATGACCAGGCTGGTCAACGTGGGCGAGCAACGGCGGGTCGGGCAGGCGGTGCGGGTGCTCGAAGTACTGGAGGCGCGGGCCGGGGTTCCGGTGCAGCTCGCGGAACTCGCGGCCGAGGTCACGGGAGACACCAAGGCGCTGAACCACGGAACGACGCTGTCCACCCTGGTGATGCGTGCGCTGGCGCTGCGGGCCGGGGTGCACAAGCCCGTGACGACCGAGGAACGCAGGGAGCTGTGGGACTCCGGTGGTGTGGTCGTGGACGATCTGGCGAGCCGGGTGCTGGTGCTGAACCTGCCGTCTGATGGGAAAGGGCTGGGGGAATGGCTCACCGGGGCGGCCCGGCTGGGCATGCCGTTCTACGTCACTTTGCAGCAGCTCGTGGAGCTGCAGGTGATCGTGCGGCCCTTGCTGGTGTACGTCTGCGAGAACCCGGCGGTGCTCCGGCGGGCGGCGGCCGAATTGGGGGCGGGGTCGGCGCCTTTGGTCTGCACGGAGGGGCAGCCGTCGACGGCGTTTCACCATCTCGCGGTGGCGCTCAAGCGGGGCGGGGGCGAGCTGCGGTACCACGGTGACTTCGACTGGCCGGGCGTCGCGATCGCGGGCTCAGTAATGCGCCGCCACAGCGCACGGCCGTGGCGGATGAGCGCCGCCGACTACATCGCGGGGGTGCGGGCTGGCGCCGCGCATGTCCGGCTGACCGGCACGCCGCAGCCGACAGCGTGGGATCCGGAACTCGGCGAGGTCATGACCGCGACGGGTCGTGCCCTGTACGAGGAAAGCGTGGCCGACGCCCTGATCGCCGATTTGCCGGGCCCTTGTGCATGAGCGGTTAGCTTTCCGCCGTATCGGGTGCCGTCTCCGCGCCGTGCCGGCCTGAGTTCCGTCATAGGTTCGCGACGGCTCTGGCCGGATCGGGCTCCGGCGTTCCACTGGGCTCCCAGCCCCCGTCTGATCGCGCGTACGGATACCAGCGGAGATCACGGCCGAGGCGGAGCTGCAGCCGGCCCGCGGTGACCCGGTTGCCCTGGATGCTGTCCGCGGCGCCGGTCTTGGCATGGAGGGCCGCCCGAGCCGCCTTGAGTCGCTCAGCGGAATCTGGCTCCTCTGTGGCCGGGTCCCACTCGGTGCTCAGCAGCTCCAGGCCGGTCATGCCGCCGTGCCGCCAGGCGAGCGCCTTCCGGGCGAGTTCACGTCCGCCGACGCCGGAACGCGCCGCGAGCATAGTGAAAGCGGGCGTGCCCAATGCCCGGGAGGCCCGGCGGGCCAGGTCGGTGTCCGGGTCGAGGGTCAGCCCGGCGTCGGTGCTGAGGCCCACCGCCATTTCCCATGCCCGCGTGGCCGCGTCGGCGGCTAGCTCCAGCAGGTCGTCGCGAAGGCTGCCCGCTGATGGCGGCGGCTCCACTGGCAGTGCCGCCGGAGCCCCAGGGCGCCCGGGCGGCAGCGGTGAGGCAGGGATCGGTACCAACGACGGCGGCGCGCTGAAGGCAGCCCGGGCATCGACGCCTTCGTCGGCGGATGCCTGGCCGGGCTTCGTCGATGGCTGCGGGCCGGAGCCCGCTTGACCGGCCGCCGTAGTTCCCGGCTCGCCCGCCCGGCCGGGAGCCGCGCCGCGACGGCGTGTCCGGACTCCGGCCATTATCTGGTCGCGGGTCCGGCCGCGCAGGAGCAGAAGGACAAATGGGTCAGTGTCCAGGGCGTCGGTGACGAGGTAACAGGCCGCTGCCGCATGCTTGCACGGGTTCGCATCGTCCGGGCAGGTGCAGCGCGGCCCGATCTCGCCGCCGCCCGGTAGCAGGTCGAGCCCGGCGTGGGCCGCATCGTCGGCGATCTCGGGTGGCAGCTCGCCGTCCAGCAGCGCCGCCGCGTGACCAAGTCGGGCGGAGATGGCTGTGAGCACCCGGTCCCATTCGTCGTCGGTGAAGCGCCGTACCCGGATCCGGACCTCGTATGGATGTGTCTTGCGGCCCTGTACCTGAGCTCGCACCTCGCCCGGCGCCATGGTGAGCTCGCCGACCGAGCCGCCGCGCGCGTAATCCCGGCCGCGCGGCAGCCGGTTAGGGTCTAGCCGGGCCCGTTGTTCCAGCGCTTCCAGCCATGCCCGGCCCCACCAGGTCCGGCCGAATTCCGGCTGCTCCCGGTTCATCCCGGCCGGGTTGCCGGTGCTGTTGCTCATGTGGCGGCTCGCAGGCTGACGAGTTCGGTGATCTGGTCGTCGGAAAGCTCAGCAATCCAGCCCTCGCCAGAACCGATCACCGCCTCGGCGAGCTCGCGTTTCTTCCCGAGCAGCGCCGCTATGCGGTCTTCGAGCGTTCCCTCGGTGATGAGCCGGTGTACCTGCACCGGGCGGTCCTGGCCGATCCGGTACGCGCGGTCGGTTGCCTGATCCTCCACCGCGGGGTTCCACCACCGGTCGTAGTGCAGCACGTGGGTGGCGCGGGTCAGCGTCAGGCCAGTGCCGCCCGCCTTAAGCGACAGCAGAAACACCGGAATCTTACCGGCCTGGAACTCCGCCACCATTTCCTCTCTGCGCCGCACGGGAACCCTGCCGTGCAGGAACAGCGAGCCGATTCCGCGGGCGTCAAGGTGCTGCTGCAGCAGGGACGCCATCTGGGCGTATTGCGTGAAGACGAGCATCGATTCACCGCTGGCCAGGATCACATCGGTCAGTTCGTCGAACGCGGCCAGCTTCCCGGACCGGCCGGCCAGTGGTCCCGGCTGCTTAAGGTACTGGGCCGGGTGGTTGCAGATCTGCTTCAGCGCGGTCAGAAGCTTGAAAACCAGCCCCGCGCGCTCGATGCCCTCCTTGGAGGCGATCGCTTCCATCGTCTCGCGGACCATCGCCTCGTAGAGCGTGACCTGCTCGGCGGTGAGCGGCACGAACTGGTCCGTCTCAGTCTTACGCGGCAGCTCGGGCGCGATCCCGGGATCCGTCTTCCGGCGCCGGAGCAGGAACGGCCGGATCAGGGCCGCGAACCGGGCGGTCGCCTCGGCGTCACGGTACCGCTCGACCGGTACCGCCACCCTGCGGGTGAATGGCTCCAGGTGCCCGAGCAGGCCGGGTGTTGTCCAATCGAGGATCGCCCACAACTCCGACAACCGGTTCTCCACCGGCGTTCCGGTCAGCGCGACCCTTGCAGGCGCAGGCACGGCCCGCAGCTCACGGGCGATGCGCGACAGCGGGTTCTTCACATGCTGAGCCTCATCGGCGACGACGAGACCCCAGCCGATCTGGGCGAGCCGCGCAGAGTCACGCAGGACCACGCCATATGTGGCCAGGACGACCTCATCGACGGCCAGGTCCTGCAGGTGCCGGGCGCCCCCGTGGTAGCGGCGGACAGGGACATCGGGAGCGAACCGGCGGACCTCGCGTTCCCATGTGCCAAGCAGTGAAGCCGGGCACACAACGAGCGTCGGTCCCGCCTTCGAATCCCGCCGGTGCAGGTGCAGCGCGATTACCTGGATCGTCTTACCGAGCCCCATGTCGTCGGCGAGGCAGCCGCCGAGCCCGGCGCCGCACATCCCGGCCAGCCAGGCCAGGCCCCGCTGCTGGTACGGCCGCAGCGTCGCCGTCAGGCCCGGCGGTGGTTCGAGCGGTTCGGGCGCTGCCGCGATGCTCGCGACCTGGCGGGCGAGGTCGGCGAGGGGGCCTTCGGCGACAACCGGCACGGTCTCACCGTCGATCTCCGCCGAGCCCGCAAGTACCGCACCGAGTGCTTCGCAGGTGCGCATCCGTGTCCGCGGCGGGCGGCGCAGCCTGTCAAGCAGGGCCGGATCGAGGACCACCCAGCGGCCACGCAGCCTGATCAGCGGCCGCTTCGCCTCGGCGAGGGCAGTGATCTCATCGGCGTTGAGCAGCGCACCGCCGAGCGTGAGCTGCCAGCAGAAATCCAGCAGCGCGTCGAGCCCGAACCCAGCTTCCGTGAGCTTCTCCGGTGCTGGCGTGGCGACAGCCTGCAGCTTCAGGCCGCCGTCGAGCATGCTGGATGGCCACAGCACTTCAATGCCGGCGCCCGCCAGTTCTTCGGCTGCCGGGCCAAGCAGGCTGGTGAGCGCACCGTCGTCAAGGTCGATCACCGACGGACTGGCCTGCCGCAGCACTTCAGCGAGCGGCGGCCAGACTGATGCGCCGCGCCGCAGCGCGAGCAGCAGATCCGTCTCCGCCTGCGGGCCAAACCTGGCGAGCACCGTTTCCGGCTGATTCCACAGTGCGGCGGCGTCAACGATCAGGCTCGGGTCTGCGGTACTGCGTAGCTGGAGCACCAGCCGGAACGCGGGCGTGTCCGCGTCGGGACCCTGTTCGTCCTCGTCTGGCTCGTCTGGCTCGTCTAGCTCGTCGTCCGCCGTGTCCACGGGCGATGCCGCGACCTCCTCGATCCGCAGGCCCAGTCGCGCTCCGGCCGAAAGGCCTTCGCGCGTGTCTGCGAGCCACTCTGCGAGATCGCTGACCCGGGTCGGCTCCACCGCAGCAAACGCCGGTGACCTGGTAGTCCGGGGTGCAGCGGGCGACCGTACGATGGTATCGGCGATCGCGTCCCACAGGTCGCGGACCAATGCCTCCGGAGACCGGAGCCGCATCGGGCGCGAGCCGGGAACTCCCAGGGCATGCGCGGCCGGCGGGAAAACGGCAGCGAGTTCGTGCAGCCAGCTGAGGTCAGCCGGATCGAGCGGCCCGGCACGCCAGACGTCCATGTCGCCCACGCCGACGGTCGGCAGAAGCCGGCCGCGCGCGACCAGGCCCACGCCCGCGGCCACAGCCGCCGCCCAGACCCGGGCACTATGCCGCATCCGCAGCCCAGCGTGGCCGGGATCGATTGCGAGCAACGCCGGGAGAGCCTCGGCGAGCGGGATGATTTCCGCCGAGACCCGGCGCTTGCGTATACCGTATGTGCCGCCGGGAAAGACCAGCTCCAGCTTGGCGGATCCCGAGCCATTACCCCAGAGCGCGAACACGCCTTGCCGGGGAATCTCGCTCGGTATAAAGATCAGCTCGCCGTCCAGCACGCAACCGCACGATACCGGTTCCT
>Ga0302326_10008006_pt1 | contig 23401 bp, 20 predicted proteins | sample Palsa_T0_3_FD_202264 | JGI IMG/M metagenome (GOLD analysis project Ga0302326, IMG submission 202264) | Peat permafrost microbial communities from Stordalen Mire near Abisko, Sweden - Palsa_T0_3 | ecosystem: Environmental > Terrestrial > Soil > Palsa > Peat permafrost | place: Sweden: Abisko... | reverse complement strand
TTGACCGCCAGTCGCGTGACGCGGCCTGCACTGTCTGTCGCAGTAGAACAGATCAGTCGACCGTTTCCGCCATCGCTGGCGCCCACCGCTCTGGCTCCGGCCGCTCTCGCGCAGCACGGCAGTCTGCTGCCGGGGCTGCTGATGGCTATTTGGGCATGCGGTTTTCTGGTGGTGGCTGTCTCCTGGTGGCGCCGATGGCATCGCATTCGTTCCGCTGTTCGCGCGGGATCGCCGCTGGCGCTAGCGGCGGGTGTGCCGGTGGTGTCGTCGCCAGCCATGCTCGAGCCGGGAGTTTTCGGCATCTTTCGGCCGGTGCTGTTGCTTCCTGACGGGATCGCAGACCGCCTGGCGGCCGCACACTTGGAGGCGATCCTGGCGCACGAATTGTGCCACGTCCGCCGGCGCGACAATTTGGCGGCGGCGCTGCACATGGCTGTCGAAGCGACTTTCTGGTTTCACCCTCTGGTGTGGTGGATTGGAGCGCGCCTGGTGGAGGAACGCGAGCGCGCCTGCGACGAAGATGTACTAAGGCTCGGCAGCCTGCCGGAGGTCTATGCCGAGAGTATTCTGAAAACCTGTCAGTTCTATTTGGAATCGCCGCTGGTGTGCATGTCCGGGATCTCCGGCTCCGATCTTAAGGAGCGCGTGGTGCGGATTATGACTCACGGCGTGGTTAAGAAGCTCAGCTTCGGCAGAAAGATGTTGTTGGCGGCCGCCGGGATGGCCGCTGTCGCCGGTCCGATCGTGTTCGGCCTCATGAACGCGCCACAAAGCCGGGCGCAATCGCCGGCCGCGGACAGTAAGCCCCGCCCCACATTCGATGTCGCGTCGATCAAGCCGGACCACGGCGGTACAGGTCTTTTTAGGATCAGCGTGGAACCTGGGAGGTTCGTGGCGGATAATGCCACCGTGAAATTCCTCCTGGTGGAAGCGTATCACGTGAAAGAATCTCAGATCTCGGGAGCACCGGGTTGGCTCGACTCTGAACATTACGATGTCGAGGCCAAACTGGGCGACTCTTCCAACGACGTGCAGCGCAAACTTAACTCCGATGAGCAGGGGGCGCAAGTCAGGCTGATGCTTCAGTCCCTGCTCGCGGATCGATTCAAGCTGACGCTGCATCATGAATCCAAGGAGCTGCCGATCTACGCGCTGCTGGTCGCGAAGAGCGGCCCCAAATTGCACGAGTCGGCCGCTGCCCCGGACGACGCGGGGCCACCTGGCCCGCTAGCACCAGACGGACCACAACCCAGGCATAGCATCCGAATGAGCGGGCGGGGGGACCTTAGTGTCAGTGCCGAGAACCTTGACATGTTTGCGGACCTGCTCTCGCATCAATTCGGCCGCCTGGTGGTGAATCAGACGGGGCTGAAGGGTAGCTATGATTTCACGCTGAAGTGGACGCCCGATGAGGGTCAAGGCCAGAAGATGGCCCTGCCGGGTGGTGGCCCGCCCAGGGACGCCACGCCACCACCGGACGCTTCCGGCCCAACGATCTTTACGGCCCTTCAAGAGCAGCTCGGGCTAAAACTCGAATCGCAAAAAGGGCCGGTGGATATGCTGGTGATCGACCACGTGGAGCGACCGTCTGAGAATTAGCTTGAGGAACAAGTCGATGGCAAAGAAACTCAGCTTCGCTGGAAAACTGCTGTTGGGCGCCGCTGGAATAACAGCGGTAGCGCAAAGCCGGGCGCAATCGCCGGCGGCGGCCGGCACGCCCCCTCCGGCATTTGAGGTGGTGTCGATCAAACCGAACCACGAGGGATCGGGGAATGTGATGGTCCGTATGGCTCCCGGTGGCAGATTCGAGGCGCATAATATCACCGTGAAGTTCCTGCTGGAGGAGGCGTACGGCGTCAAAGATTCGCAGATCTCCGGAGCGCCGGGCTGGCTCGATTCAGAACATTACAATATCGACGCCAAAGCAGAAGACTCAGCCGCGGACAGCCAGCGAAAACTTGGCCGTGACGAGCAGCAAGCGCAAATGAGGGCGATGCTGCAAGGGATGCTCGCGGATCGCTTCAAATTGGCGCTGCATCACGACACCAAAGAACTATCGGAATATGCGCTGGTGGTGGCGAAGAACGGTCCCAAGTTTCACGAGGCGACGGCCCCGGCGAACGATCCGGCGGCGCAGGATCGTCCGCCCGGACCGCCCACGCCTGGGGCTCCCATGCCCAGAGGGACCATGCGGATGATGGGGCGCGGCGACCTTACAGTCACAGGCGTCGGTCTCACGCAGTTTGCCGACGTGCTTTCGCGCCAGATCGGCCACATCGTCGTGGACAAGACCGGACTGAAAGGCGAGTACGATTTCACGCTGAAGTGGACGCCCGATGAGGGCCAGGGAGGGATGTTTAGGGGAGCGGGGGAACCGCCCCGGGATACCGCACCACCGCCGGATGCTTCCAGTCCCACGATCTTCACGGCCCTGCAGGAGCAGCTCGGGCTGAAACTCGAATCGGAAAAAGGACCGGCCGATACGCTGGTGATCGACCATGTGGAAAGGCCCTCGGAGAATTAGCCGCCCTGCCGCCCTTGCCCTGCTCGCGGTCTCCTTCCTGACTGCCGCAGAGTATCGCGGACAGGTAACGTTCGGGGGACTGCCGGTTCCCGGCGCGACGGTGACGGCAACGCTGGGCGATAAGAGAATCGACGCAATAACCGATCTCGAGGGCGTGTATGACTTCTCCGATTTGCCGGACGGAAACTGGGCGATTGAAGTCCGGATGCTGGGTTTTGAGACCGTCACGAACATCGTATCCTCCTCGACGCCGGCGAAATGGGAATTGAAGCTTCTCCCACTGGATCAAATCAAGGCGCAAGTCCAGACCGCCGTTCGGTCCGCACCGCCGCCGGCCGCTCCAGCCCCGCCTGCCCCAGCCGGGCAAAACGAGCAGCGTAGTGCGCCGCCGCCCGCAAAAGACCCGGCGGCGGAAGATCTGAGCCAACGCGCCGCTGATGGCTTTCTGATCAACGGGAGCTCTCAGAACGGCGCGGCTTCGCCCTTCGCGCAACTGGCCGCCTTCGGCAATAACCGCACTGGGGGGAAAGGCCTATATAACGGCGCAATCGGAGTGACTTTCGATAACTCGGCTCTGGATGCGCAGCAGTTTTCCCTGACCGGCCAGAACACCCCCAAGCTGGCGTATAACCGCTTGACGGGCCTGGCCGCGGTAGGTGGTCCGCTGCAAATTGGCCATCTTTTCAAGCGACCTCCGTATGTCTTTGCCGCCTATCAATGGACGCGGAACAAGAACGCTACCACGCTGCCCGGCTTGATGCCCGAACTCGCGCAACGCAGCGGAATGTTCGCGAGCCCTATTGTCGATCCACTCACCGGAGTGCCGTTTCCCGGCAACCTGATTCCGGAGAGCCGTATCAGCCCACAGGCGCAAGCCTTGCTCAGTTTCTACCCGCTGCCGAACTTCAGCGGCAATACGGGCTACAACTTTCAAATCCCGATTCTCAGTCCCACTCACCAGGACGCCTTACAATCGCGCTTCAATAAAACTCTGGGTTCCAGGGATCAGATCTACGGCCGCTTCGCCTTTCAGAGTATGCGGTCGGACGCACAGAATCTGTTCGGCTTCCTGGATACCACCAGCCTGCTGGGGATCGACACCAGCATCAATTGGTCGCACCGCTTCAACCAGGGATGGTTCCTGAATCTTGGATATCAGTTCAGCCGGTTGGCTACGCATGTCACGCCCTATTTCGAAAATCGCGAAAACGTTTCGGGCGACGCTGGAATTTCCGGCAGCGATCAAAATCCGATGAATTGGGTCCGCCCAGTCTCACTTTCTCGAGCGGCATCGCCGGCCTATCCGATGCGCAAAGCTCGTTCGACCGTAACCAGACCAGCGGGCTGTCGGATTCCATGCTATGGAATCGCGGCGCGCATAACATCATGTTTGGAAGCGATTTCCGCAGGCAGGAATTCGATTACCTGTCGCAACAGAATCCACGCGGGATTTTTACGTTCACCGGCGATGCTACTGGCGGCACTCCGGGCTCCGACTTTGCCGATTTTCTGCTGGGCATTCCGGACACCAGCTCCATCGCCCTCGGCAACGCCGATAAGTATTTCCGGCAATCCGTCTACGACGCTTTCATCAATGACGATTGGCGGATCAATCCGGAGCTCACGCTGAACGCGGGAGTGCGCTGGGAATATGGCGCTCCCATTACCGAGTTGTATGGCCGCCTGGTGAATCTGGACGTCGCTCCGGGCTTTGCGGCTGTAGCGCCGGTGGTGGCCAACGATCCGGACGGCGCGCTAACCGGTGCGCGCTATCCCACTTCGCTGGTGCGTCCCGACAAGCGCGGTTTCGAGCCGCGCGTGGGCATCGCCTGGCGTCCCATTTCCGGTTCGTCGATGGTAGTGCGCGCCGGCTATGGGATCTACTACGACACTTCGGTTTATCAAACCATCGCCGTGCAGATGGCGCAGCAACCGCCGCTGTCGAAGACTCTGAGCGTACAAAACAGCGCGGCAGATCCGCTCACGCTGGCAAACGGTTTCATCGCATCGCCGTCGATTATTAGCAACACGTTCGCCATCGATCCGAATTTCCACGCCGGATATGCGCAGAACTGGCAGCTCTCGGTGCAGCGCGACCTGCCCGGCTCGCTGCAAATGACCGCCACGTATCTCGGCATTAAAGGCACGCGCGGACCGCAGGAATTCCTGCCCAATACTTTTCCGATTGGCGCGGTGAGTCCGTGTCCCGCCTGCCCTACCGGATTCGATTACATGACTTCCAATGGCAACTCCACGCGTGAGGCTGGCCAGATCCAGTTGCGGCGCAGGTTGCATAACGGCTTGACCGGGATCCTGCAGTATGCTTTCTCGAAATCCATCGACGACGATGCGGCGCTGGGCGGCCAGGGAGCCAGCGCGATCGGGCAGAACAGCCCCACCGCCGCATCGCCGGGAACATCGGGAACGTCGGGAACGTCGGCGTCCAGTGGAACCGGCCCGCTGTCTGTCGCGCAGAATTGGCTGGATCTGAGCGCCGAACGCGGGCTGTCGACTTTCGATCAGCGGCATCTGCTCAGCGTGCAGATGCAGTACACCACCGGCATAGGGACCGGCGGCGGAACGCTGCTGAGCGATTGGAAAGGAGCGCTCTTCAAGGAGTGGACCTTCGCCACCACGGTCACGGCCGGCAGCGGCCTGCCTGAAACTCCTGTCTATCTGGCGCCCGTGCAAGGTACGGGAGTGACAGGCACCATCCGGCCCGAGTACATCGGCGGTTCCTCCCTGAGCTCCGCGTCTTATATCGCGCCTTTGCGCGCGCAGTGGGGAAGTGCGGGACGCGATACGATCACGGGACCAGCCCAGCTCACTTTGAACGCTTCTATGGGCCGCATCTTCCGGGTGAGTGACCGGTTTAATCTCGACTTGCGGATAGACTCCACTAATGCGCTGAACCATGTCACCTATACGGCTTGGGACACCATCTGGAACAGCACGCAGTTCGGATTGCCGGCCGCGGCCAACACCATGCGTAGTTTGCAGACTACGCTGCGCTTGAGGTTTTAACGCATGCGCCGCGAATTGCCAGCTTACCTGCTGTTGGCCGCGCTGGCTGTCCACGCTCAACAAACCGGCACAGCCACATTCACCACCAGTACCCAGTTAGTAGTGGAATCCCTGGTGGTGACAGACAAGAAAGGCGCTCCCATCGAAGGCTTAACCGCGAAGGACTTCACCGTTACCGAGAACGGCGTGCCGCAGGAAATCCGTTTCTTCGAGCATCAAAACCTGCCGCAGACAGCCGCCGCCGCGCCCGTGGGGTCCGCGCCCGAACATATTCATATCTACGACAAGCTCGGCCGGACGAAAATCTCGCGCGACGAACCGGGGAATGCCCGATACAAAGACAGACGGCTGCTGGCGCTCTACTTCGACATGACCACCATGCCTCCTGGAGACCAGTTGCGCTCGCTCGCCGCGGCCGAAAAGTTCATCCGCACGCAGATGACGCCCGCGGACCTGCTGGCCATTCTGCGCTATGCCGGCGGGGCCGTCGACGTGCTCCAGGATTTCACCGGCGATCATGACCGCCTTCTGAGCATCATCCAAACCATGATTGTGGGAGAAGGCCAGGGCATGGACTATTCGACCGACGATGCCAGCTCCGCCGACACCGGCGCCGCTTTCGGGCAGGACGACAGCGAGTTCAACATCTTCAATACCGACCGCCAGTTGTCCGCCCTGCAGACCGCCGCGAATATGTTAGGCCAGCTGAACGAGAAGAAGTCGTTGATTTACTTCGCCAGCGGCTTGCGCCTGAACGGCCTGAACAATCAGGCGCAACTGCATGCCACCATCAACGCCGCCATCCGCGCGGGCGTGTCGTTCTGGCCGATCGACGCGCGCGGTTTGGTAGCGAACGCCCCGCTGGGCGATGCCACTATGGGATCGCCCGGCAACGCCGGCATGTATTCCGGCGCGGCCGCCCTGGCCGTGACCACGAACCTGCAGCAGTCGCAGGATGCGCTCTATGCGCTGGCCTCCGACACCGGCGGCAAGGCCCTGCTCGACTATAACGACCTGGCCAGGGGAATCGTGCAGGCGGAGCAATCTATTTCGAGTTACTACATCATCGGATACTACACCACCAACACCGCGCAGGACGGCAAGTTTCGCCGCATCAAGATCTCGCTCAACGGGACGCTGGCGACGAACCTGGATTACCGCCAGGGTTATTTTGCCGGCAAAGTGTTCGGCAAGTTTACTGCCGCCGACAAAGAACGTCAGCTCGAAGATGCGCTCATGCTGCCCGACCCGGTCACGGAACTGACCATTGCCATGGAGGTGGATTACTTCCAGTTGAACCGCGCCGAATATTTCGTCCCGATAGTAGTCAAAATTCCGGGACGCGAACTGGCGCTGGCCAAGCGGGGAGGCGCCGAAAGAACCCTGATCGATTTTGTGGGCGAGATTAAGGACAACTACGGCACCACCATCACCAACGTGCGCGATAAAGTGGATGTCAGGCTGAGCGATGCGACGGCACTCGAGCTAGCGAAGCGGCCCATAGAATACGACGCCGGCTTTACGCTTCTTCCCGGCAAATACACCATCAAGTTTCTGGCGCGGGATGCTGAAACGGGACGGATCGGGACATATCAAACGACCTTCCTCATCCCGAATCTGAACAAAGAAGAGAAGCGCATCCCCATCAGCTCCGTGGTGCTGAGCAGCCAGCGCGTGGACCTGAAGGATGCGCTCTATAACGCGGTCAAGGGCAAGGACAGGAGCGAGTCGGCCAACCCGCTGGTTCAGGACGGCCGGAAGTTGATACCCAGCGTGACGCGGGTCTTCAGTAGGAGCCGTGAAATGTACGTCTATCTGCAGGCCTATGAGCAGGACACCGCCGGCGTTCAGCCGCTCGTCGCGTTTGTAAGCCTTTATGCCGGGCAAAAGAAGGCTTTCGAAACTCAGCCGGTCGAGGTGCAGGCCGGCGCAAGTAACCGGCTAAAGACTATGCCCATCCAATTCGACATCGCGCTAAGCGGCCTTCCGCCCGGCAAGTACGATTGCCAGGTGACAGTGCTCAACCCAACCGGACAGAAGGCGGCTTTTTGGCAGGCGCCAATCGTACTGGCGCCATAATCCCCCTGAATCTCCATAGCAGATACATTTATCTTAAAATCCGCTACAATATAGAACGTCCGGAGCGAACGCCATGGAAGCCGTCACGAAAGAGCGCACGCGCGAGTTGGACCGTATCAAGCAGCGCCTGCAGCTCGGCGGCGGCCGAGACCGCATCGAGAAACAGCACAGTTCCGGCAAGCTTTCGGCGCGCGAACGCCTGGGTCTGCTGCTCGATAAGAAATCCTTCCGCGAGGCCGGGATGTTCGCCAAACACAACGGGCGGCTGTTCGGCATGGACGGCAAAGAGATGCCGGCCGACGGCGTGGTCACCGGCCGGGGCCGTATCGACGGACGCCTGGTGCACGTCGCCAGCCAGGACTTTACGGTGGCCGGCGGTTCCGCGGGCGAGGTGCACGGCAACAAGATCGCCGACACGCTGAAGTGCTCGCTAAAGACCGGCTCGCCGTTCATCTTCATTAACGATTCCGGCGGCGCGCGCGTGCAGGAAGGTGTCGGCAGCCTGGCCGGATATGCGCGCATCTTTTTTCAAAACGTGATGCTTTCCGGCGTGGTGCCGCAGATCTCGCTGATCTGCGGGCCTTGCGCCGGCGGCGCCGCCTATAGCCCGGCGCTGACGGACTTCATCATTCAAACTCACGATGCGCAGATGTTCATCACCGGCCCGGCGGTGATCCGGCAGGTGACGGGCGAAATCGTCGCGCCCGAGGAATTGGGCGGCCCGCGGGCCCAGATGAACAAGTCCGGCGTGGTCCATTTCGTCGCCGAAAACGATGTGGAAGCGGTGAAGATTTGTCAGCGGCTGCTTTCGTTTTTGCCTTCGAACAACCTGGAAGAGCCGCCCCATCTGGATCCCGGCGGAGCGCCCCGGGACGACGACGAGCTGAACGATATCGTGCCCGCCGATCCCAAGTGCGGTTACGACGTAAAGAAAATTGTCGCACGCGTTGTGGATCGCGGCGATTTCCTGGAAGTGCAGGCGGACTTCGCCAAGAACCTGGTGGTGGGTTTCGGGCGCGTCCGCGGCCGCTCCGTGGGCGTGGTCGCCAACCAGCCGTCCGTGCTGGCCGGCGCGCTGGACATCGACGCCTCCGACAAGGGTGCGCGCTTCGTGCGGTTCTGCAATGCGTTCAATATTCCGCTGCTTACTTTTGTCGATATTCCGGGATTTCTGCCGGGCGTCGATCAGGAATATGGCGGTATTATCCGGCACGGGGCCAAGCTGTTGTTTGCCTATTCGGCGGCTACCGTTCCGAAGGTCACCGTGATTCTGCGCAAGGCCTACGGCGGCGGATACATTGCCATGTGCTCGAAGGAACTGGGAGCAGATTGCACCCTGGCGTGGCCTTCGGCCGAAATCGCGGTGATGGGAGCGGAGGCCGCGGTGGAAGTACTCTTTCGCCGCGATCTGGCGGCCGCGCAAGACAACGGCGCGAAGCGGCGGGAGCTGGTGCAGCAGTTCTCCGACACTTTTGCGACGCCCTACGTAGCGGCGGGCATCCGCCTGGTGGACGATATCATTGAACCGGCCGAAACGCGGGCGCAGGTGGCCGAGGCGCTGCAGGCGCTGGCCACTAAGCGCGATTGGCGGCCGCAAAAGAAGCACGGATTGATTCCGCTGTAGCCTGCGGCTGTCACTAACGGCTATCACTAATGGAGGATCGCATGTCTGGCGACGCTGCCGAAGATGAACTGGCCGTGTCTGCAGGAGCTGCAGGAGCCGCCGTCGGTACGATGCCCAGCAACGGCGATAATCGCTGGGCCCGCCACGGCCGCGAAGATCTCCAAGCGTCGCACACCTTAACCGCCCCTCTCGCGCGGTGGGCCGCGGAGCTCGTGGAGCCGCCACCGCTGGACGCCCAGCCGCCCGACGCCGCGCCCGGTGAAGACGAACCGGGCATCGCAATTCCCGAATCCGTTCTACACGCCCGCCCTCCCCAGCGGCTGCCGGAAGATGCGGTCTGCCGCAGTCCGATCGCCGGCCTGGTGATCGCGGTCCTGGCCACCGCTGGCGAGCGGGTCTCCCGGCGGCAGCCGGTCATGGTCGTCGAGGCCATGAAGATGCAGAACAACGTCAGCCCGGAAGTGGACGGCGTCGTGAAGGCCGTGCACGTTTCACCGGGCGACGCGGTGCAAGCGGGACAAGTGTTGTTCGAGCTGGCTTAGCGATGGTTTAGCGCAGGCTTAGCGCAGTAGCTACGAGTGACTCTCCCCCGAACAGCACGCGTCATCGGAGGTCTTCGGGTGCGAGTATAGTTGCGCCGGATCCACCAAATAGCCGTCAGTATACCGGTCGTGGTGGCGAACCCACGCCATGGTAAAAGCCAGGCCGTCTTCGTCGCGTCCCTTGGGCGCCAGGTCGAGGAAGTTATAAGCGCCCACCAGAATATCAAGCCCGCGCCCGTAAGTGGAGTACGTGTGAAAGATATCTCCGTTCCCGTCCTTATAGAAGACGCTGGCGCCGGGCGCTTCCTCGCTGGGAAATGGACCCACGCCGTAGTTGTAATACACCTGCCCCTTGGCCATTTCGTCCTTCGTGAACGACACATGAAAGTCGTAGTTGAAATCGCTTCCGAACGACGATACCCATTTGAAGCGCCAGCCCATGCGCTTTTGGAACGCTTCAATCTCGGCCCGCGGCGCGCGTGAAACCACTGCCAGCGTCACATCGCGATTGGCCAGGTGTACGGCTGCGCCGTCGAAATGATCGGCCAGGAACGAGCAACTCTGGCACCCTTCCTTCCACCCCGGACCCAACATGAAGTGGTACACGATCAACTGGCTGCGGGTCTCGAACAGTTCTGCCAGCGTCTCTTTGCCGTGCGGCCCTTCGAATACATAGGGCTTCTCCACTTTCTCCCATGGCAGGTCGCGGCGCTGCCGGCTCAGTTCATCGCGCAGCCGCGTAAATTCCTTCTCTTTGGCTAGGTGTTCCTTGCGCGCCGCAAGCCACTCGGCTGGCGACACTATGTTGGTTTGCTGTAATTCCATCCGGCTACTGGCCATTGTGACTCTCCTTTGATTTGGTTTGTGGGGTGGCTTCCGCCACATTCTTTAGACAGAGCTTCTTGAGGACCAGCGCGGCCAGGGCGCCCGTCGAACTGGCGCTTCCGGCGATCAGCGCCGCGGTTGCGATGCATGCTGGACACATGTGTTTCTCCTGTATGTCACCGGGCCTCGGCGCGCTTGCGGACGCCCTCCAGCAGCGCCGCCCAGCCCTTGGCGACACCTTCCTTGTGTTCATCCTGAAAGAATCCAAGCGCCGTGTGGCGGAACGCGATCGACGTTCCGCCATCCGCTTCGGTCAGGCGGTACTGCACGTTCGACACCAGCGGATAGGACGCGAATAACGGCCCGGTGATTTCGAGCAGCGCCGGCCGTTTGATGGCCTGCACGTGACCCCACAGATGGCCATTCTCGCCGCCCAGGTCGCGGTACCACCTTCCGCCCGGCCATGGCTCGATCTTCATTGGCAGCGGCTTGCCGTCGTGCGTTTCGTTGTACGGCCCCATTTGTTCGAGCAGCGCGGCGAACGTTGCATCGAGCGCCGCGCGGACGTGGATTTCCTGTTTGATGTTCAGCGTCAGATCTTCGATGGTGAGTCCTGTCGGGGTCATGCTTCCTCCTTGGGTTTCCCTTCGGCGCGTTCCTTAATACGGCTCAATTGGTGCTGCCAGAAGCGTTCGAATTTGCCCGTCCACTCGTGCAGCGGCCGGATCGCTTCGGCATTGGTTCGATACAGCTTCTGGCGTCCGTCGCGGCGCACCTCCACCAGGCCAACGTCGCGCAGCACACGCAGATGTTTTGAGACGGAGGACTGCTCCAGGCGCAGGGTGGCGACAATGTCCCCCACCGGCCGCTCCCGCAGCGCCAGGTAGATCAATATCTCGCGGCGGCGCGGTTCGGCGACGGCGTTGAACGCGTCCGATGTGGTGGCGGCGCGGGCCATGGTTCATATTACATTCCTATATAGGAATATGTCAAGAGAGAATGCCGGGCTTGAGGCACTGGTATTGGAATCTGTGTCTGGCGGCGGTTGCTGGAACGCTGCAATTCCAGGCGAGCCGAGCCCGCCCCATGCCGCGTGCTATGATGCCTTCGCGGACCCCCTTGACCGCCTATGTTTCGCTGCTTCGATGAACTCCTGGACGCCGCGCGCGCCCGCGGTCCGGTCTCCATCGCCGTCGCCGCTGCCCACGATCCCGATGTGATCGAGGCTCTCAAGCGCGCCCGCGAATTGGGCCTGGCGGAAGGCATCCTGGTAGGCCGGGAAAGTGAGATCCGGACCCTCGCCCGCGAGGCTGGCTTCGATCTCTCCGCTAGCCAGATCGTCAACGAATCCGACCCTGCGGCGGCTGTGCGGCAGGCCATCGCGTTGGTGCGGGAAGGCCGCGCCGGGCTGCTGATGAAAGGCAAAATCCCGACCGCCAGCCTGCTTCGCGCCCTGCTCGATAAGGACGCCGGCTTGCGCGCCAACCGGCAGTTAAGCCAGGTTGCCGTATTTCAAGCGCCGGGCTTCGACCGCCTGATGCTGCTCACCGATGCGGCCATCAACATCGCACCCACGCTCGCGCAGAAGGCGGATCTGTGCCGCAACGCCATCGAGGTGGCCCGCGCCGTAGGAATCGAAAAACCGAACATCGCCGCGCTGTGCGCTCTCGAATTCGTGAACCCCGAAATGCCGGCCACTGTGGACGCCGCCGCCCTATGCGCCATGAATCGCCGCGGGCAGCTTCCCGGTTGCTATATCGAAGGCCCCATCGCGCTGGACGCTCCCCTCAGCAAATTCGCCGCGGAACGTAAGAACATCGCCAGCCCCATCGTCGAAAACACGGACATCTTCCTCGCGCCGGATATCGAGGCCGCCAACATCCTCTACCGTGCGATCGTGTACTTTGCTAAGGCGCAATCGGGGGGAATTGTCTTGGGCGCGCGCGTGCCCGTGGTGCTGCTCTCTCGCGCGGAAACTCCGGAGACGAAGGTACATTCCATCGCCATCGGGGTTCTGATGGCTTAATGGGGCGAACCTCCAGGTCTGCGTGGGGTCATCCAACCCCCGCTGCTAATATGGCTCAAGATGGGCTACTGTAACGTTTAAGCTCTGAATTTCACAATCTATTGAGGGGGATAATGGAGCACGACGAAGCAATCAGCTCACACGCCGCGGAACGCTATGTATCGCACGAACTCCCGCCCGCGGAGCGAGCCGCCTTCGAAGAGCATTTCTTCGATTGCCAGGATTGCGCGGAAGCGATCCGTTTTGAACTGACCTTCGCTGCCAATGTCCGCACCGTCGCCCGCGAACAGCGGACGTCGCCCGCGGCCGGCTTTCGGGAGAAATGGCGTGACTGGCTGCGCCCCCGCCCTGTCCTGGCGCTTTCATTTGCGGCCAATTTCGTACTGGCGGCCGGGTTCGGATATGTCCTGCTGACAGCCACGCACGAGCCCGCCGCGCCGGGATTCATGCAGCCCTATTTTGCGCCGGGTCCCGCGAAGGGCGCTGGGGACGTGCATGCCATCCCAGCCGGGGAGGCCTTTTACTCGGTGACCTTCCCTACCCCCAACGGGACAAGCCAGTCTTATTCCTACGAGATTCTAAATGCCGCCGGACGGCGCGAGCGGTCGGGTTCCGCCAACGCTCCCGCCGGCGGCGATGCCTACTTCCAGGTGCCCGTCCGCAGTTTGCCCGAAGGCATTCACACGCTGGTGGTGCGCGGTACGGGCAGCGAGATCGTCTCGTGGTCGAGATTCCATACTTCACGTTGAACCAAACAAGGAGATAGCTCATGCCGATGAAGGAGTTCCTCTACCATGGCCAAGCAGTCGGATTCGACGCCGATATCTGGGAGCCTGGTCCACATAAAGTCGAGCACGCGCGCTGCGGCGTGCCGGACAAGAAGGCGGGTAACTACAAGGCGCAGCAAGACCCATTCGAGATACCGGGTGTGCTGTCGCACGGCGGCTGTACCACCGAGGTGATCGCCCACCCGGAAGACAAGGACGGCTTCTTTCGCACCGAGGTTCACGCCACGCTCAACGGCCTGAATGTGGAGGGAGGCGCGCTCACCGCCGACCAGATCAAGCTGGGCTTGGTCAGTGTCTACCGGCGCCATTGGTTCGATAACGGCAAGCCGCACGCCAAGCGGGTACGCGTGGTGCCGTACGGCTGCAGCATCGTGAACCTGAGAGTGAAGGGTGCGCCAGTCAAGGATTACTTGCCCGCGCCTTTCCACTATTCCACGGACCGCTGTGAAACCTACTTGCGCGGCGACGATCCGGACATTGCGGTCGAAACCGAAATCCGCAAGGCCATTACCGATAGTCCGTCGCGCTTACTTTACGTGAAGAATTTTGGTAGGATCTACTTCGGCGAATGGACACTCCTGCCCAGCGACGACTGGCACCCGATCCATCAGATTTACATGGTGCGCATGGCGTTGGGCAGCCCACAGTCGGGCGGCGGGGGTGGGGGTGGCGGCCAAACGAACGGCACTGGCGGCTAGTCCTTTTCGGGCTGGCCTCACAGATCCTCTGGCTTTCCAGCTGCAACCGCGACTCCGGAGCGGCCTACCTGAAGGCTCAATCGGCGCAGCGCGCCGGGGACTTCAGACAGTCGCTTGCACTATCGCGCAACGGTCTGCGCCATTGGCCTGACGGCGACCCCGCCTGGAAATTCAGGCTCCTATGCGCTGAAGACCTGACATACCTGGGCGACGTGAAAGAAGCGCGCGCGCTGCTGGAGACGCCGGAAAGCCCGTCCGACGGCGGTCTACAGGCTCGCCTCGAGATGGATCGTGCGAAGGTCACTCCGAGTTCGGAACCTGGAAAGGCCTCGAAGCTCCTGCACGACGCTTTGCGGGGCGCCCTGGCTTCTCGCGATTCAGACGTCATCTGCATGGTCCGGCTGCGCCTGAGCCAACTTGTCCCGACCTTCGACGAGGCCGAGTTGTACAGCCGTGCGGCTCTCGCCGATGCGGAGCACGAGCGCGATCCGTTCTTGTTGACCTGGGCGCGGATGGATCTCGGCTTCAACCGGGCTAGGTTTTCACGGTTCGACGAAGCCATCCCCTTCCTGGACGCAGCGCGTGAGGGTGCCCAGCAGTGTGGCGCCAAATACCTATTGGCGGGGACCTTCGGCAACTTGGGTTGGTGCTATTTGATGCTCGGCGACATTGACCGCTCCCAAAATGAATTCATGGCCGCCGAAGCCCTCAGTGGCCAAATCGGCGACAAAGACACTCAGCAGCGCTGGCTGGGGGCTCTCGGGAACATCTATATGAGGCAGGGCGACCTCGACCGAGCCGCAAGCTACCAACAACGCGCAGCCTTACTGTCGCAAGAAGTTGGTGATGACGCCTGGCTAGCCATCGCGTTCACCAACTTGGCGCAAATTTCATTCCGTAAAGGCGACCTGACCGCCGCCAAGTCTTATAACGACCAGGCGCTTGCCATTAAGAGGCGCCTGGGTAACGAGTGGTCGATAGTCTATTCAGAATACACGGCAGCCGGAATCGAGACGAAGGCACGGCATTACGAGCAAGCAGAGCGCGGCTACCAGACAGTGATTGAGCGCGCGCCGCGAGCAAACGCGCCGGACGTCTTATGGCAGGCATACGGAGAGCTAGCGTTTCTTTATCAAGAGACCGGCAGGCCGATGCTGGCCGAAACTCAATACCGCAATGCCATTGGCACGATTGATCGCGAATGGAACAAACTTAGCAGCGACGACTGGAAGACGACCTTTCTTGCGCCGGGAATTCTGATCGGCTTCTTTCAGGACTACGTGGATTTCCTGATCGGCAGAGGAGAGACGGAGAAAGCTCTCGAAGTGGCCGAGTCGTCTCGCGCGCGGGTCCTCAACCAACGGCTGGAGCATCGGGGAGCGCCTTCACCGAATTTCCAGCTCGGCAGGCTGCTCTCCGCGGCGCGAGAATCTCACACGGTGATCCTTTCTTACTGGCTAGCGCCTTCGCCGCTACGGTCCGCGGTTTGGGCGATCGGTTCCGGCCGCCTTTCCCGGTTCGACCTACCGCCTGGAAAAGAAATCGCCGCGCTGGTGCAGAAGTACACAGAAATCGTCACGCATGGCGGCGATCCATTAGCGCGCAACGACGCTGCGGCATCCGCCCTATATAAAGCCGTGCTGGGTCCCGTGCACCAACTGATTCCGCAGGGATCGAATGTGATCGTAGTGCCGGATGGCGCGCTGCACCAGCTTGCCTTCGAGACGCTTGTCGTACCCGGCCCCCAGCCGCACTACTGGATCGAAGACGTGGCCATCGCCACGGCGCCCTCGCTGCGCGTGCTGCGGTACGACGTCCGCCAGCCGCCCCGCACGCCGAAGTTGCTGCTTATGGGCGATCCCGTACTGACCGGCCAGGAGTTCGCGCCTCTGCCTAACGTGAAGAAGGAGATTGCGGCGGTGGCGGAGCAGTTCCCACCGCAGAACCGGGTGGTCCTCACCGGCGCCAGCGCGATTCCAGGAGCCTACGCCAAGGGGACGCCTGCGAACTTCACCAGCATCGACTTCGCCACGCATGCCACCGCCAATCGGGAGAGCCCGCTGAACTCGGCCATTATCCTCTCGCACCAGGGCGAGAACTTCAAGTTGTACGCGCGGGATGTCGCTGACGTGCCGCTCAACGCCGATCTGGTCACCATTTCCGCGTGTACCAGCGCCGGCGCAAAAGCCTATGCCGGCGAAGGCTTGATGGGCTTTGCCTGGGCATTCCTGCAAGCCGGCGCGCAAAATGTGATCGCCAGCCTGTGGGACGTGGACGACGCCCGCTCGGTGGAAATCATGCGCCATCTCTACGCGGGAATGGCGGCGGGGCAGAGTCCGTCGCGCGCGCTGCGGTCCGCCAAGCTCGCCCTGCTTCATTCCCATGACAGCGGACGCCTGCCCTATTACTGGGGAACACTGCAAGTCTTCACGCGCCGGATTGCCCAGTGACTGACGTCACGAGGGATTCAGTGTAATGCTCTCGGTCGAAGTCAGTGTCCCCGTGGTGGTGGTTAACGTGGCCGTGACGGTCACGTCTTCGGTGAAGCCGATGTTCCCCACCGTAACCGTAAAGCTAACCTCGGTGGTACCCGCGGGCACGATTACGCTGGATGGCACCGGGAAATTGACCTGGTCGGTGGAGGAAAGTGAAACCGTGGTCAAGCCGGTAGGCACCGCCACGGTCAGCAGCACTGTACACGTGGTGGTATCTCCCGCGGTCACCGTGCTGGGATTGCAGGTGACCGATGACAGCACCGGGGTGGCAAAGACCGGGACCGTGACCACGTTGCTTCGAAAATCGTTCTGTGCGATATACAACTGCGCCTTAGGATCGGTGGTCAGCGATGCGCCGAAATTCAGATACACCTGGTAGATGCCGATCAACCCCGGCGCCAGTTCGGCGCGCAGCACATTCGTGGTCACGTTATTGATCTGGCCGGAGACGAATTGTTGCGGGGCATTGGCGGCGGGACCCTCATAGGGTTGACCCGTCAGCAGGTCCGGACCCAGACTCGGCGCCAGGGACGGCAGGCCCAGGCCAGTGGCGTATACCAGGATCGTCTCGCCGGGCAATGCCGCATTGTTCAACGTAACCGGCGCGCCCGCGGTGTTGGCGCAGCATAACAAGGCCCCCACTCCTGGGGCTGGAGGCGCCGGACCGATGGCCGTCAGCAGCAGGTCCGATCCGGTGCTTTCGGTCACTTCAAACGGAATGTCGTTGCCGGCGGATCCCGCAACCCTGGCCTGCAGAAGAATACGGGTGAACTCGCTCGAAGCGGTCGCGATTACATTCGGGTCGTCGGCCATCAGGGTAATGAACGCATCCCGGATGGACGCCAGAGAGTCGCCCGGCTGCACCGTATAGTTGTACAGTTGACCGGTGCAGCCCGTCGGGGGCCCCGCGGTTACGTCTGTGAGCGTGGCGCTCGAGTCCATGCAAATCGAGCCGACGTCGCCGACTTTTATGGTGCCATCCACCGAGATCACTCCGGTCGCGTAGTTCGAGGTATGGTAAGCATACGCCGGGCGAGGTTCCAGGCCGGGCCCGGCGGAAATGCCGGGATTCGCCGGCACAATGGACACTGCCACTGTGTTGGTCGCCACAAAGGTGCCGTCGCTGCGCTGAATTCGCGCCCAGGCATTCGCCGTCCCGGTGTTGGAGAACCCGAAATTGAAAGGTATCTGCGCGTTGATTTGCGTGGGCGAGACGTATATCAGCGGCGACTGCACGCCGTTAAAGTATACTTGCACGCCGCCTAGAGTAAGGGGCAACTGTGTATTCAGGTTCGGAGCGGACGCCGGTTGTTGTGCGCTTAGATTGGTTCCGAAAAACGACACAAGAGTGCCCGGCGCAACTGATGCGGCACTCGCGCCGCCGGTAAGATTGGGGTTGGCTGCGCTGGCCGTGATCGACCCGGTTACGGCGGTGGTTACCGTCACGTTGTTGCCGTTCACGCCGGGCACTACGGCGGTCAACACGACTTTATCCCCTTGCGTATCCGCGCTGGCGACGACGTTCGGATCCGGGCCGGCGTTAATCAGCGTCACCAGTCCATCCACAATGTTGGCGAAGGTGTCGCCATTTTGGATGGTATAAGTGTAGCTGGCGTTAGTGGTGCTGGTGGACACACCGACGGTTATCTCCACGGTGTCCCCGGCCTTGATGGTGCCGCCTATGGTTATGGTGTCGATGGCGTAGGTGTTCCCGCTGAACGAGTTCAGCACCGCGTTGTAGGGCAGATCCTGCTCCGTCATGGTGTAAACCAGGACGCGCTGGTTGTAGGTGTCCGCCACGTACAAGTTCTGGTTGACCGGATCCCAGGCCAGCCCGGAAGGCGCGTCCATGGTATCGGCGCCATCGGTCGGCGCGTCCGTAACAAAGTCCGTTTGTCCGAGTACGATATCCGCCGCCGCCGCGTTGGTGGTGGGTATCGTATTGTAAATGAGCACGCGATCGTTGCCGCCGTCGGCGATATATAAGCGCGTGCCGTCGGAAAGCGCAAACCTCGGGAAACTGAGCGTATATTGGCAAAGAGCGGGATACGTGGCGTTGCCGTTCGAGTCTATCCCGTTCGAGACGGTGCACATGACCGCTGTTTCAGGAGCGGGGGGCGTTCCAGTGTACGTAGTCGGCGTGGAAAAAGCGTCGTCGGATATGCCGGTAGTCATGTTCGGCTGGCCAATCTCCACATCCGCCGCCTTCTGGTTGGTGGTTGGAATCGTATTCCAGATCAGCACGCGGTTGTAGCCCAGGTCGGCGACGAACAGATGCGTCCCGTCGGAAGTCACCGACACGGGCGTGAGCAAGTTGTTGTTCGCCGCGTTGGTAGTCTGGTCGGCGATGTTTACTTGCACGTAGGTCGTCATATTGGGTTGGCCCAGGACGATGTCGGCCGCGGCGCCGTTGGCCGTGGGAATGGAATTGTAGATCAGCACCCGGTCGTTCTGCGTGTCGGCAATGAACAACATGCCGTTCTGTAACCAGACGCCGTTCGGCCCGCGCAATGAAGTAGCTGTGGGGATGTCGCCGGGAAACGAGTTGGTAGTGAAGCTTGTCTGCCCCACCACTACATCGGGCGGCTGGTTCATGCTGGTGGGAAGCGTGTTCCAGATGAGCACGCGGTTGTTGAGGGTGTCCGCCACGGCCAGGTGAGTGCCGTCGGAGGCCACCGCCGTAGGCTCGTTCATGCCGGTAGCGATGGGCGTCTGGGGCGACGTGGTGAGGCATGTGGGGGTGGTGGGAGTGGTAGTAACCGGAATGGTGGTAGGCGGGATGATGCAGGGCGCGGGGAGCGTCGTCGTCCAACTCGACTGGCCCAGAACGATATTGGCCGACCCTACGCAAACCGGGCACAGAGTGTTGTACTGGAAAACCGCGTTAGGCGCCGGGAGCTGTTGCGACATGTTCTGGTAGACCATCACCCGGTTATTAACCGGTGGGGACCCCACAATGTTGCCATCCGCCACGAACAACGTGTTGTTGGCGAACGCCAGACCCGTCATGGAGCCCAGAACGGTCTGGCTGGCGCTGTCCATTTCGGCGTCGAACTCCGGCTGGCCAATCACCAGCCGCGCGGATTGCCCCGTGGCGAACCCCACGGGGTTCTGGCCGAAGCCGGCTGCGGCTGTCAGTAGGATGAGAGCGAATGCAGTGACACACTTCATGATTGTTAATAAGGAACGCGGCGTCATTTCGAAGATACCCGACAATTATAGCAAGCCTGTAAGACGGGAAACGGTCCCCCATCGGTTTCAATTTTGGAGCGGGCCGGACGGTCACACCGGGGCCGAATCGGCACACGGCAGAACACTCCAGGATCGTGATATGTATGGTTCGCGGAGGGGAATGTGGCGCATACGGAGATCAATCCCAGGGAGGTCAAGAAACGCCTCGATGCAGGCGAAGAATTGCGCATGGTGGACGTGCGCGAGCCGTTCGAGCATCGGCAAGCTCACATCGCCGGGGCTGAGTTGATTCCGATGCGGAGCGTGCCGCAAGCGCTCGAGGCGCTGCGCGCCGGCACGGGACAGTTGGTGCTGGTCTGCCACCATGGCATGCGCAGCCTGCAGGTCACGGGATGGCTGCGCAGCCAGGGCTTGGACGATTGCGTGAGCATGACCGGCGGCATTGATCGCTGGAGTTTGGAAATCGATCCGGGGGTGCCGCGCTATCAATGAAAACGCGGCGGGTTACAGGCCTTTCTTGGTCAAGAACCCGATCAGGTCCACGACGCGGCAGGAATAACCCCACTCGTTGTCGTACCAGGAGAGTACCTTCAGCAGATTGCCGTCGAGCACCTTCGTCATCTGTCCGTCCACGATCGAGCTGTTCGGGTTGTGCAGCATGTCGGTCGAGACAACGGGGTCTTCGGTGTAGGCCAAAATACCCTTCATCGGGCCGTCCGCGGCCGCTTTGAACGCCGCATTCACTTCCTCGGCAGTGGTGGGCCGGCCGGTGATGGCGACCAGGTCGACCACCGAAACATCCGGTGTGGGCACGCGCATCGAGTAGCCATCCAGCTTGCCTTTCAACTGCGGCATCACCAGGCCGATGGCCTTAGCTGCGCCGGTGGTGGTGGGGATCATGTTCAAGGCCGCCGCACGGGCGCGCCGCAGGTCCTTGTGCGGGAAGTCCAGCACAACCTGGTCGTTGGTGTAGCTGTGAATGGTGGTCATCGACCCCTTTTGGATCCCGACCGTATCGTACAAAACCTTCACCACCGGCGCCAGGCAGTTGGTGGTGCAGGAAGCGTTCGAAATGATGTTGTGCTTGGCGGGATCGTATGCGGCGTCGTTGACGCCCAGCACCAGCGTGACATCCTCGTTCTTCGCGGGTGCGGAGATGATGACTTTCTTCACGCTGCCACGCAGGTGTTTGACGGCGTCCTTGGCGTCCGTGAATTTGCCGGTCGATTCGATGACGATCTGCGCGCCCACCGAGTTCCAATCGAGCTGCGCGGGGTCCTTCGTGGCGAAAACCTTGATGCGCTTGCCGCCTATCAGAATGGCATCTTCCTCGGCGTGAATCTCTACCGGTAAGGTGCCCAGCACGGAGTCGTATTTCAACAGATGTGCCAGCGTCTTGGTGTCCGTCAGGTCGTTCACCGCTACGAATTCGATATCATTCCGGTCGAGGGCCGCCCGGACTACATTCCGGCCAATACGGCCGAACCCATTGATGCCAACCTTTACAGCCATTTCTTCTCCTAAAGTTTGAGTTGTGTGGATTACCTTTAAGGATATCAGGAGGACACTATCCGGTGCAACCCGAACAAAAGATGTGGAAGTCCTATTTAGCGGACGGACCTATCGCGGCGGCTTAGAATCCTGCACCTCGGTGCCCAGGCCCGCGTACTCTTCCTTCACTTTGATCACCTTGTTGCCGTTGAAGGTCACAAACACGATCCTGCCGGGCGGTTGGCCGAAAACCCAGTCTTCCAGCTCGATGCCGTCCTTCACCTCGCGCGATTTGTGATTGGGGCGCCCCAGCGCCATCAGCACCTGATCGCGGTCCATGCCCTCGATTACTTTCTTGTCCCCGATGGCCGCCTTCACTTCCGGCGGCAGGACCTCGGCGTAAATTTCAGTGGCGCTACGCTTCTCAAAATCCAGCACCGGCGCCAGCATCTTTTTCACTTCCGCCGCCTTCATCGGCTCCAGCGGTTTATGGAACAGGATTTCAATAGTGGTGCCGCCGGGCGCGTTGGAATCGCCTTGGCCCAACGGACGCATCGACCCGTTGCCGCCCATGCCGCCGCCGATCTGCGCGCCATCGTACCACTTGCGGCCGCCATTGAACCCGTGGTTGATCTGCAGCACCAGTTTGTCCGCCTCGATGAACACCTTGGTGATCTGCACCGTGTCGCCAACGCGCCCTGCCGGGCCATACTCCCGCGAAGCGGCCTGCCACGCCTGCTTGTCGATGGAGCCGGTCGATTCGAAGGGCAGTGCCTTCTTGGCGCGCGGCAGCAGCTGTTTGACGGTGGCGTACTCCGCCACCAGGCCGCGCATCAATTCGATGCGATCCTGCTCGGTAAGCTTTTCCGCGCCGCTTAGCGCGGGAATCACGGCCGCGAAGATGGCGCAGACGGTTGTCCAGGTACGCATATTTCATCACCCGCGGGCGGGTCCAGCAGAGCCGATGGTTGCCGCCGGATGGGCGCTTTCCATAGATACGCAAAGAGCAGAAACAGAACGGCCGATGTCAGAATACTGGCTTCCGGACCATAGTCGCCGCCGCTCCAAAGCGTCCCGGCGGACCACCGCATGGTGAATCCCGTCAATCTCATTGTAAGCCCGCTGACGTTGACGCCGAAAAGCGGAAGTGTAAAGTTCCAACCGAAATGTAGGCCGATAGGCAGCCAGATGTCGTGGCTGCGCAGAAAAGCGTAGCCGAACAGGATGCCGAATCCCGCTGTATTCGCCAGGCCCAGCCAGGTGGCGTTGGGATTGCCTGCGTGCATAGCGGCGAAGATAATGCCCACAGGCAGCACGGTCTGCCAATTGCCCAACGCGCGCAGCATCACCTGGAAGCCAAATCCGCGGAACAACAATTCTTCCCCGGCCGATCCGAACAGCAGCAGCACGGAAACGAAAAAAAACGAAGACAGGGTGGCCGAAGCGCCCGGATCGCTGCGGATGCTGGCCGCTTGGAAGAGCAGCGGACCTGCCAGCACCAGGGCGGCCGCGCCCATGCCGCCGAGGCAACCGAATCCCAGGTTAGCCAGCGCCGCTTTATCGCCCTGCAGTCCGATGGCGGCGATGCCCCGATGCGCGTAGATCCGCAGGCACAGGCTATTGCTCAACGCGGCTGCCAGCAGCCCTGTGGCGGTGATACTCACGACGTATCCGCCGAGCCAGTACAGCGGCGGACCTAGCACGAAGGCCGTGGCGAAATAGAGGGAAATGTAAACGGCGACTTTAAGGGCGAGGTGCAGGGTATCCGCGCGCGCTGGCATTGGAGACAATCTGCCCTTGTCGGGCGGGACTGCAAGTCCCGTGCAGACCTGCAGGTCCGCCCCGGCAGGGCCCTACCTGTCGCCCCCGGCGCCGGCCGCCTGCGTCTTGCGGCTCAGGAAGCATTCCCGGCAATATACCGGCCGCCCCTGCGTGGGTTTAAAGGGCACCGTGGTTTCACGGCCGCACTGCGAACAAACCGTCGTGGTTTCCGCTTTGCCCGCGCCCGATGGCCCAGCCTGCCGCTTGCTCTTGCATGCTTTGCAGCGCTTGGGCTCGTTCTTAAAATTCTTGTCGTGGAAGAAGTGTTGTTC
>Ga0302326_10008004_pt1 | contig 23403 bp, 17 predicted proteins | sample Palsa_T0_3_FD_202264 | JGI IMG/M metagenome (GOLD analysis project Ga0302326, IMG submission 202264) | Peat permafrost microbial communities from Stordalen Mire near Abisko, Sweden - Palsa_T0_3 | ecosystem: Environmental > Terrestrial > Soil > Palsa > Peat permafrost | place: Sweden: Abisko... | reverse complement strand
CGCACGGCCAACGGCGCGGCGGCCGAACCGAATTGCGCGCGCTCGCCGCGATCGGCCTCGCCGGGGACGTCGAACAGACCGTCGGACACGGTGTCAGGCATACCACGTCAACACGACACGTCAGCGGCCAGTGTGACGTCGCAGCGGTGCCGTTGAATACTTGCTAAGTTCGCGGAGCACGCCTGCACACCTCCCCCGACGACGACGCAGGAGCGGTAATGAGCCAACCTCCGGAATACCCCGGCAACCCGAACGAGCCGTGGGGCGACAACCCCCATCCGGGTAACTATCCGCCGCCGGCCTATGGACCGCCTGCGGGCCCGCCACCGGGTTACGGACCCCCGCCAGGGCCGCCGCCGGGCTACGGACCGCCGCCCCCGGCGTACGGCACACCCCCGCCCGGCTACGGGCCCCCGCCGCCTGGCTACGGACCGCCTCAACCCGGCTACGGCCCGCCTCCCGGTTATCCGCCGCCGCCGCCTGGCTACGGGCCGCCGCCGGGCTATCCGGCGCCTCCCGGCTACGGTGCGCCGGCCGGGTCGGGCTTCGACATCGGTCAGGCCTCCCGCTGGGCGTGGAATAAGTTCAAGCAGAATCGTGGACCGCTGATTCTGGCCACGTTGGTCTACGGGGTGATCGGGATCGTCGTGCACGGGCTGGTGTTCGTCTTGCTCGGCGGCGCCACCGCCGATGTCCCCAGCACAGACGGAGACTACGGCGCTTCGTTCGCAGCAGGCCTGGGCACCGTCGGCACGGTGGTCCTGTCGATCGTGTCGTTCGTGTTCGGCATCTTCGTGCAGGCCGCTTTCCTTTCCGGCGGGCTCGATCTCGCCGACGGCAGGCCGGTCAGCGTCGGTTCGTTCTTCAAGCCGCGCAACTTCGGCACCGTCGTCCTGGCCGGTGCGCTGCTCAGCGTGATCAGCGCCGTTTTGCAGCTGCCCTCGCTGGTGCCCAGCATTCTGCTTTCGCTCTTGTCGTTCGTGGCGCTCATCGTCTTCACGTTCTTCGCGCTGTTCACGATCGCATTCGCAACCGACCGCGGCTTGTCACCCATCGATGCGCTGAAAGCCAGTGTCAGCACCGTCCGGGCGCACATCGGCGACACGCTGGTCTCGTTCCTGGTTCAGGGCCTGGTGATCTTCCTCGGCTTCCTGGTCTGCTTCGTCGGCCTCATCGTCGCCGCCCCGGTAGCACTGCTGATCCAGGTCTATACCTATCGTCGGCTTTCCGGCGGTCAGGTGGCGCCCTGACGCCTCCGATCCCACTGGCGGCAACCCGCTGCCCTCACGGCTGGGTGACGAAGTCGATCAGCTCTTCCACCCGGCCGATCAGCGCGGCGTCCAGGTCTGTCCAGTCACGGACCCGGCCGCGGATGCGGTGCCAGGCCATGGCGATGTCGGCCTGGTCGGCGTACGGCCAGCCCAGGACGTGGCATATCCCGTGTTTCCACTCGGTTCCACGCGGGATGACCGGCCACTTCGTCAGACCCAGCCGGTCCGGTTTGACGGCTTGCCAGATGTCGACGAACGGGTGCCCGACGACGAGGGTGTCCGCTCCGCCCGGGCCTCTGCGCACCGCATCGGCCAACTGCGATTCCTTCGAACCGGGCACCAGGTGGTCGACCAGCACACCCAAGCGTCGCTGAGGGCCGGGCCGGAACTGCTTGACGATCCCGACCAGATCGTCGACACCGCCGAGGTATTCGACCACCACGCCCTCGATTCGCAGATCGTCGCCCCACACCTGCTCGACAAGCTCGGCGTCGTGGCGGCCCTCCACGTAGATCCGCCCGGTCCGGGCCACCCGGGCGCGCGCCCCGGTCACTGCCACCGAGCCCGACGCGGTACGGGCAGCGGCGGTGGGGGCCGGACGACGCGGGGGGGTCAGAATGACCGGTGTGCCGTCGACCAGGTAACCCGGGCCGACCGGGAAGGCCTTGGTGGCACCGCGGCGGTCCTCGAGCTCCATCCGGCCGTATTCGACCCGCACCACGGCGCCGACATAGCCGGTCTGCGCGTCCTCGACGACCATCCCGAGTTCTATTGGCAGTTCGACCGATCGGGGTTTGCCGGAGCCGTGCGGGTCGCGTGCCAGTACATCTGAGCCGTATCGATCGTCCACCCGAGCGATCCTAAGAACAGTTGCGCGCCAAACCCGGTTACGCCACTCCGCCTGACAGTGACCGTTGCCATGCTGCGGCTGAATCGCCGGCGTGATGAGATGGGCGGTTATGACCATCAAAGTTGCACTGGAGCACCGCACCAGCTACACCTTTGACCGGCCAGTCCGGGTTTACCCGCACGTCGTGCGGCTGCGCCCGGCCCCACACTCCCGCACGCCGATCGAGGCATACTCGCTGCGGGTCGAGCCGGCCGACCATTTCGTCAACTGGCAACAGGACGCGGTCGGCAACTTCATCTCCCGGCTGACCTTCCCGAACCCGACGAACCAGTTGACCATCACCGTCGGACTCATCGCCGACCTCAAGGTGATCAACCCGTTCGACTTCTTCATCGAAGACTGGGCCGAAACCTGGCCTTCCTCAGGCCACTTCAACTACCCCGAGCCGCTGGGTGATGACCTCAAGCCCTATCTGCGACCCGTCGACGAGGACGGCCCCGGGTCGGGGCCCGGCGAGCTGGTGCAGGCGTGGGTGCGCAACTTCTCGGTGCGACCGGGCACCCGCACGATCAACTTCCTGGTCGAGCTCAACCGGCGGATCAACAACGACCTCAGTTACAGCGTGCGGATGGAACACGGTGTGCAGACGCCGGACTTCACACTGCGAACCGGCGTCGGCTCGTGCCGTGACTTCGCCTGGCTGCTGGTGTCGGTCGCGCGCCAGATGGGGCTGGCCGCGCGGTTCGTCTCCGGTTACCTGGTCCAGCTGACGTCCGACGTCAAGGCTCTCGACGGGCCCTCGGGCCCGTCTGCCGACTTCACCGACCTGCACGCCTGGGCCGAGGTCTACATCCCGGGCGCGGGCTGGATCGGGCTGGACCCGACGTCGGGTCTGTTCGCCGGCGAGGGCCACATCCCGCTGGCTGCCACCCCGCATCCATCGGGCGCCGCACCGATCACCGGCGGGATCGAGCCGTGTGAGTCGGTGTTGGAGTTCTCTAACACGGTCACCCGGATCCACGAAGACCCCCGCGTCACGCTGCCCTACACCGATGAGGCGTGGGCCACCATCCAGAACGTCGCCGCAGGTGTCGACGAGCGGCTGGTCGCCGCGGACGTCCGGCTCACCGTCGGCGGCGAACCCACGTTCGTGTCGGTGGACAATCAGGTCGACGACGAGTGGACCACCGCGGCCGACGGTCCGCACAAGCGTCAACGGGCGTCCGATCTGGCTGCGCGACTCAAAGCGCTGTGGGCGCCGCACGGCCTGGTGCACCGCGGGCAGGGGCGCTGGTATCCCGGAGAACCGTTGCCGCGCTGGCAGATTGGCCTGTATTGGCGCACCGACGGGCAGCCGCTGTGGCCCGACAGCACGCTGTTCGCCGACCCCTGGGAGATCGACCCGGCCGGGCCACCGGCAGCCGAGTCCGCCGCACACGACTTGCTGGCCGCCATCGCAGACGGGCTGGGCCTACCGCTGTCGCAGGTGCGGCCCGCGTACGAAGATCCGCTGTCGAGGCTGGCGGCCAAAGCCCGCCTGCCCAAGGGCGACGCCGTTTCCTCCGATGCCGACCTAGACTCAGAAGCAGGCCAGGACACCGTTGCGGGCCGCGCCGAACTGCTGGCGCGACTCGACGAATCCACCGGAGCCCCAGCGGCATTCGTGCTGCCGCTGCATCGACGCGAAGACGACGGCGGCTGGGCCAGCGCCGACTGGCGACTTCGTCGCGGCCGGGTCGTGCTGGTCGACGGTGACTCACCGGCAGGTCTTCGGCTGCCGCTCAACGCGATCAGCTGGAAGCCGCCTCGGCCGACCTTCGACACCGACCCGACCACCGTCGGCGACGACCTGCATCTGTCGACGGACGACGCGGACGTCGAGGACCTAGAAGATTCGGCGACCGCGCCCACCACCGCGATGGTCGCCGAGATTCGTGACGGGCTGCTCTACGTGTTCATGCCGCCGAGCGCAGCGCTTGATCACTTCGTCGACCTGATCGGCCGAGTCCACGACGCCGCGGCGAAGATCAGTTGCCGCGTCGTCGTCGAAGGCTACGAACCGCCGCCGGACCCCCGGCTGACGTCGACCACCATCACCCCGGACCCCGGTGTCATCGAAGTCAACATCGCGCCCACCGCGAGTTTCGCCGAGCAGCGCGAACAGCTCGAAACCCTCTACGAGCAAGCCAGATTGGCCCGCCTTTCCACGGAGTCATTCCAGTTCGACGGCAGTCACAGCGGCACCGGCGGCGGTAACCACATCACTCTGGGCGGCATCACCCCCAAGGATTCGCCGCTGCTGCGCCGGCCCGACTTGCTGGTCTCGCTGCTGACGTATTGGCAGCGGCACCCTGCGTTGTCCTACCTGTTCGCCGGCCGATTCGTCGGCACCACGTCGCAGGCGCCGCGGGTAGACGAAGGCCGCGCCGAGGCGCTCTACGAACTCGAGATCGCATTCGCCGAAATCGACCGGCTCACTTCGCTTTCCGACGACGCTGCGGCCAAACCCTGGGTGACCGACCGGGCTCTTCGCCATCTGTTGACCGACATCACCGGCAACACCCACCGCGCCGAGTTCTGCATCGACAAGCTGTACAGCCCAGACAGCCCGCGCGGCAGGCTCGGCCTGCTCGAGCTGCGCGGTTTCGAGATGCCACCGCATCTTCGGATGGCGATGGTGCAGTCGCTGCTGGTTCGGTCGCTGGTGGCCTGGTTCTGGGAAGAACCGCTGCGGGCTCCGCTGATTCGGCACGGGTCCAACCTGCACGGCCGATACCTGTTGCCGCACTTCCTGATTCACGACATCGCCGATGTCGCCGCCGACCTGCGCGCTCACGGCATCGCGTTCGAGACCAATTGGTTGGACCCGTTCACCGAATTCCGGTTCCCGCGCATCGGCACCGCGGTGTTCGACGGCGTCGAGATCGAGCTTCGCGGCGCCATCGAACCGTGGAACACCCTCGGCGAGCAGTCCACCGCCACCGGCACCGCCCGCTATGTCGACTCGTCCGTCGAACGCATCCAGGTGCGCATCATCGGCGCCGACCGCCACCGTTATATGTTGACGTGCAACGGCTTCCCGGTGCCACTGCTGGCCACCGACAACCCCGACGTGCATGTCGGCGGCGTGCGGTTCCGGGCCTGGCAGCCACCCAGCGCGTTGCATCCGAGCATCACCGTCGACGGCCCGCTGCAGTTCGAGCTCGTCGACCTCACCACATCGACGTCACGCGGCGGCTGTACCTATCACATCGCCCACCCTGGTGGACGCGCCTATGACGAGCCTCCGGTCAACGCCGTCGAAGCCGAGTCCCGCCGTGCCCGCCGCTTCGAGGCCACCGGATTCACCTCCGGCAAGCTCGACCTGTCGGACGTCCGCGAAATGCAGGCGCGAATTTCCACAGACATCGGCGCGCCTGGCATTCTCGATCTGCGACGCGTGCGTACCGTCCTTCGGTAATGACATTGGGCGAGATCACGGAAATGACCCTGCATTCCAGCGAGTCGGCGGCGGCTGCTCACCATCGCACCGACGTCGACCAGCTGCTGGCCGGGTATAGCGCCGCGCGATCGCAGGAGGCGCTGTTCGACTTGCGCCCACCCGGCCTGCGCGGCCCGGTCAGCGGCTACGACGAATTCGTCGACCAGGCCGGAAACGTGCTGCCCGCCTGGGCGGAGCTGGCCGACGTCGTCGGCGATCGCGGACGGGCCGGCCTCAATCGGCTGAGCTCCGCGGTACGCCAGCTGGTGGACAACGACGACATCACCTACACCGGCGTCGATCCCGCGAAGCAACCCGCCGCCGACGGCCAGGGCGAGCAGCAACCGTGGCGACTGGACCCACTACCGCTGGTGGTGTCGGCCCCCGACTGGGACGTGCTCGAGACCGGGCTGGTGCAGCGTTCGCGGGTGCTCAACGCGGTGCTCGCCGACCTGTACGGCAGCCGTCGTTCGCTCACCGAGGGCGTACTGCCGCCGGAGCTGCTGTTCGCGAACCCCGCTTACGTGCGCGCCGCCAATGGGATCGAAGTGCCTGGTCATCACCAGCTCTTCATGCATGCCTGCGACGTCAGCCGGCTGCCCGACGGCGGTTTTCAGGTCAATGCCGACTGGACCCAGGCCCCGTCCGGCGCCGGTTACGCGCTGGCCGACCGGCGGGTCCTCACCCAGGCTCTGCCCGACCTGTACGAGCGAGTCGGTCCGCGGCCGACCACGCCCTTCGCCCAGGCGCTGCGGTTGGCGCTGATCGATGCGGCACCCGACGGTGTTCAAGACCCGGTCGTGGTGGTGCTGAGCCCGGGCATCTACTCCGAGACCGCTTTCGATCAGGCGTATCTCGCGACGCTGCTGGGTTTCCCGATGGTGGAAAGCGCTGATCTGGTGGTGCGCGACGGCAGATTGTGGATGCGCTCGCTGGGCACGCTCAAACGCGTCGACGTGGTGTTCCGTCGCGTCGACGCTACCTACACCGACCCACTGGATCTGCGTGCCGATTCGCGGCTCGGGGTGGTCGGTCTGGTCGAGGCGCAGCGCCGCGGGACGGTCGTCGTGGTCAACACGGTTGGCAGTGGAATCTTGGAAAGCGCTGGGCTACAACGATTCCTGCCTGAACTGGCTAAGCGACTGCTCGGTGAGGCACCGCTGCTGGCGGGTGCGCCGAGCTACTGGGGCGGTATCGACAGCGAACGTTCGCATCTGCTGGCGAACCTCTCGTCGTTGTTGATCAAGCCCACCATCGCCGGCCAAGCCCTGGTCGGCCCGACGCTGTCGTCGGCACGGCTGGAAGAGCTGGCGGCATGCATCGAGGCGATGCCGTGGCAGTGGGTCGGCCAGGAGCTGCCGCAGTTCTCGTCGGCGCCCACCAGCTACGGCGGTGAATTCTCCCCCGGCGGAGTGGGCATGCGGTTGTTCACGGTGGCGCAGCGCGGCGGCTACGCACCGATGCTTGGCGGCCTGGGTTACGTGCTGGCGCCGGGGCCATCCGCCTATATGTTGAAAACCATTGCGGCCAAAGATATCTGGGTAAGACCGACGGAGCGTTCGCGCACCGAGACAGTCACCCTGCCGACGCCCGAGACACCCACGAAGACCGGTGCGGGCACTCTGGGCGTCAGCTCACCACGAGTGCTGTCCGACCTGTTCTGGATGGGACGCTACGGCGAACGGGCCGAGAACATGGCCCGGTTGTTGATCGTGACTCGCAGGCGTTACTACGAATTCCGGCATCGCCAGGAGACATCGGAAAGCCACTGTGTACCAGTGTTGATGGCCGCGCTCGGCCGCATCACCGGAACCGACATCGACGCCGGCGATTCCGCGGAGACCATCGCGATCGCACCGTCGACGCTGTGGGCGCTGACCATGGACCGTGGCCGTCCCGGATCGCTGGTCCATTCCGTGGACCGGTTGGCGCTGGCGGCCAGGGCGGTGCGTGACCAGTTGTCCAGCGACACCTGGGTGGTCCTGGCCAGCGTCGAGCGCGCGCTGGCGCACAGTTCTGAGCCGCCGGACTCGCTGGCTGAAGCCGACGCCGTTCTCTCCGCGGCTCAATCGCAGACGCTGGTCGGGATGCTCACGATGGCCGGGGTGGCCGGCGAGTCGATGGTGCAGGACGTCGGCTGGACCCTGATGGACATCGGCAAGAGGATCGAACGCGGCCTCGGCCTGACGGCGTTGCTCAACGCTACGCTGACCACCGTCCGGCCTCTGGCCGCCGAGCGTGCCATCATCGAATCGACCCTTACCGCAGCCGAATCCGCGGTGATCTACCGTCGCCGCACCGCGGGCATGGTGAGCGTGTCGGCCCTGGCCGAGTTGATGCTCTTCGACCCGACGAACCCGCGGTCGCTGGTCTACCAGCTGGAGCGGCTGCGGACCGACCTCGGCGATCTGCCCGGCTCGTCGGGGTCGTCACGGCCGGAGCGGATGGTCGCCGAAGTCAGCACCCTGTTGCGGCGGTCGAATCCCGCCGAACTCGAGGAGGTCGCAGATGGCCGACGCAAGCAATTGGCCAAACTGCTGACCTCCGTACACGACGCGTTGCGCGAGCTGGCCGAGGTCATCGCCGCGACGCAGCTCGCGCTGCCCAGCGGCATGCAGCCGCTGTGGGGACCCGACGAACGCCGGGTGATGCCGTGACGACGGGCTCGACTAGACCTGCACCGGATCGGGCTTGCCGCTCAGCGCGGTCACCTCGTCGATGACGTTGTGGATGAACTTCATCTTCTCCAGCACCGCGACCGGCAGGACGAACGGATAGAGATCGTCATGGCCCATCGACCGGTTCACCATGTTCAGTGACCACGACACCGGCAGCCACATGTCGATGATGGTGGCGAAAGCGCTGGGCCCCAGGACCGGTCGGTCGAAGGTTGCCGTCGCCGGCGCGAACCCCGACCATGCCGCGGTGTCCAGCGTGTCCCGGATGTGCAGGTAGTGCGCGAAAGTCTCGGCCCAGTCCTCGGCCGGATGCATGGTCGCGTAGGACGAGACGTAGTTCTTCTGCCAACCCTCGGGTGCGCCCTCGCTGTAGTGCCGGTCCAGCGCTTCCTGGTAGTCGGCGTTCGCGTCGTCGTACAACTCGATGAACCGTTCCAGGTACTCCGCCGACGGCGTGATCAGCCGGTAGTAGTAGTAGTGCCCGATCTCGTGGCGGAAGTGGCCCAGCAGCGTGCGGTACGGCTCGTCCATCTCCACCCGCAGCTGCTCGCGGTGGACGTCATCGCCCTCAGCCAGATCGATTGTGATAACGCCGTTTTCGTGTCCGGTCATCACCTTCTCGTGCGCGCTGGACAACAGCCGGAAAGCCAACCCGTAATCGGGATCCTCATGACGACCGATGATCGGCAGCTTCAGTTCGTGCAGTTCGACGACGAGCCGACGTTTGGCCGCCTCAGCGCTGGCGAACTCCGCAAGCCCCGCCCTGTCGGCATCGTTGGGCCGCTCGATCGTCAGCTGACAGGACTCGCACAGCCCGCCGGGATTGATAGGCACCAACCAATTGCATTCGGCGACATAGCGATTGGCGCACAAGTCGTAATCACTGGCGCTGACGAAGCCGGCGTGGTCGGCGTCGTCGCCCGTGGTGATCACCAACAGGGCCATCTCGGCGAGCGAGAATCCCAACGCGCTGCCACAGGCCAGGCAGGTCGAATTCTCGAAGGTGAGGCGCTGCCCGCAGTTGGGACAGTGAAAGTCACGCATAGAGTTCGTCGCCTTCGTACGGTCTGACGTCGACGGCGACGTCGATCTTGCTCTTCTCGGAATTGGTGTAGATGATGCCGCGTAGCGGCGGTACGTCTGCGTAGTCGCGGCCCCGTCCGACGATGACATAACGCTCGTCGACCATCTGATCGTTGGTGGGATCCAAACCCAGCCACTCGAACTGGCCGGGCGGTTGCGGTGTCCACACCGCGGCCCAGGCATGGGTTGCGTCAATACCGATCATGCGGTCCTTTCCGGGGGGCGGATCGGTGGCCAGGTACCCCGACACGTAGCTGGCCGCCAAACCATTAGCGCGCAAGCAGGCGATCGCCAGCCGCGCGAAATCCTGGCATACCCCTTCACGAGCCTTCAGAACCTCGCCGACCCCGGTGGAAACCGTTGTCGAGCCGGAACGGTAGGTGAAGTCGGTGTAGATCCTCGACGTGACATCGCGCAGCACCTCGACCAGCGGGCGCTCAGCCACGAAGCTCGGCGCTGCGTAATCGCGTACTTCGTCGGTGATCTCGGGCGGATACAGGTCGAGCGCGAACTCGGCGGCCAGGGCGCCGCGCGGTCCCTTGGGCCGGGCATGCTCCCACGGTGCAAGCGCAGGCCCGGCGCCCCAGCGTTCCGGCGGCGACGGATACACCTCGACGATCGACTCGCTGGTGACGGTCAGCGTCCGGTGCGGTTCGGTGACGTGGAAGTAGGAGCTGGTGTTGCCGTAGGTGTCGCGGCTCGTGGAGCTGTCGGCCGGCGTGGGCGAGATCCGTAGCTCGTGAAACAGGCAACGTTGTCGCAGCAGATCGCGCGGAGTGAGAAACCCACGGCCATAGGAACTGGTCACGACGTCCGAGTACTGATATTCGGTGCGATGGCTGATCCGGTAGCGGGCGCCCGGGCCCGGCGGACGCTGATCCGCGGAAAGCGGCTCGGGCGCGCTGGCCTGGGGCGACGATGTCACGCTGCAACACTAGTGAGCCGCAGGATCGCGCGCAGGTGCAGGGCTGATCGCCTGGGAGCGCCCGATGCGCGCGCCGGACCACGAAGCCTTGACCGCGCTCGGGATCGAACCTCCCCGAGGTGACATCCTCGGCGTCCGGGCAGCCGACGAGGGTGTCAAGTTCGCGCTGATCGCCGACGAGCCCAACCTGTACTTCACCACCCCGCACTTCGACGGCTATCCGGCTGTTGGTCAGACTCGCGGAGATCGACGAGATGAATCTGCGCGAGCTGATCGTCGAGGCTTACTGACGCAACCCCAAAACGCCTGGTCAAGGAGTTTCTCGATGCCGCCGGTAGCGCCTGAGCCGGTCATCGTGGGCAACATATATCACTTGAGTAACAGCAGTAACACCAGTCACTCTAATTAACTCAATCACGTCTAGATAACTTGCTTCACTTATATCACTTACGACTAAACTGCCTCACTAGGCTGATTTTTTAACTCAAATTGTATTCAGCAACATTAAGCCCGACCTTATCAATTTCCTCACTGAATTGCTAAAGCCCCACACATTGACTCCTTTCACTTTTGTTTGTTAGAAGTGTTAAATGAGTCATTTAGGTGGGCTACTGAGCACGTTGTGCAAGCACCTATTGATAGCCACGTTGGTCGTCCTGGGGATGTCACTGGTCGTCAGTCCGACCACTGGCGTCGCCTACGCGGACGGCATGGACTGGGACGCCGTGGCGCAGTGCGAGTCGGGCGGTAACTGGCACGCCAACACCGGCAACGGGTTTTACGGCGGCCTGCAATTCAAGCCGTCTACCTGGGCCGCGAACGGCGGGATCGGCGACCCGGCGACCGCTCCGCGCGAAGAGCAGATCGCGGTGGCGAACCGGGTGCTTGCTACCCAAGGACCGGGCGCATGGCCCAAATGCGGTGGAAATGGCCAGCTCTTCCCGATCCAGATCGTCAACATCCTGCTGCACCCAGTCCGCGGGACGCTGCAGACGCTGTGGTCGCTCGTTCCGCATTAGCCGCGCGGGCGCTGAAATCGCCCTGTGATCGGTGCTGTGATCACGCCGTGATCGGGCGGCGAGGCAGGCCGGTGGGCGGCCGGGCTAACCCGCCTACCGGAGTTCGAAGACGGGGATCACCCGCGTGGTTTTCGCCTGGTACTCGCCGAAACCCGGCGCTGCTGCGGTGATCTGGGCGAAGAGTTCGTCCCGTTCGCCAGGTGGCAATTCCCGCGCGGTGACGTCTGAGGACTCGTTGCCGATCTCGACGTGCGCCGATGGGTTGGCGCGCAGGTTGTGCACCCAGGCAGGGTTGACATCGGCGCCGGCGAACGATCCGATGATGATCAGCTTCTCGTCGATGCGGAAGTAAGCCAGCGGCGAGACTCGCGGCTGGCCGGACTTTGCGCCGGTGGTGGTCAACAGCAGCAGTTCAGCGCCCTCGAACTGGCCGCCAACCTTTCCGCCATTGGCACGGAACTCGTCGGCGATGCTGACGTTGAACGCTGTGATCGACTCGGTGTCAGGAATCTCTTGGCTCATGAGCGTCACTCCTTTCCCCCGCAAGCGGGTGGTACCCCCACATCGCTTTCATGCTCTGCATCGTCGTGACGCCGAGGCATGCCCGGTCAACCTGCGCAGGGCGATCGTCTATTCCGCCTCGGTGAGCGCCGGCTTGCGCGCGCGGGCGTCCTCAGGTTTCGCGTCGATACCCGATTCCTTGCGCTGCTGCGCGGTGATCGGCGCCGGTGCATCGGTCAGCGGGTCGACACCGCCGCCAGACTTCGGGAACGCGATCACCTCGCGGATCGACTCGGCTCCAGCCAGTAGCTGGACGATCCGGTCCCAGCCGAACGCGATCCCGCCGTGTGGCGGCGCGCCAAAGGTGAACGCGTCCAGCAGGAATCCGAACTTCTCCTGCGCCTCGGCCGCGCCGATACCCATGATCGCGAACACACGTTCCTGGATGTCGCGGCGGTGGATACGAATCGAGCCGCCCCCGATTTCGTTGCCGTTGCAGACGATGTCGTAGGCGTCGGCCAGGGCGTTGCCCGGGTCGGTGTCGAAGCCTGCTTCCGAATCGGCCTTCGGCGACGTGAACGCGTGATGCACCGCGGTCCACGCACCGCTGCCCAGCGCGACGTCGCCTGCCGCGGTGGCGTCATCGGCCGGCTCGAACAGCGGGAAGTCCACCACCCAGGTGAACGCCCAGGTATTGGGGTCGATCAAGTTGAGCCGCTTGGCGATCTCGGCACGAGCCGCACCCAACAGCGCGCGCGACGGCTTGGCCGGGCCTGCCGAGAAGAAGATGCAATCACCGGGTTGGGCGCCGACGTGTGCGGCCAGACCCGCGCGTTCGGTGTCGGAGAGATTCTTGGCGACCGGCCCGCTCAGCGTCCCGTCGTCGCCGACCAGCACGTAGGCCAGGCCCTTATGGCCGCGCTGCTTCGCGAACTCTTGCCAGCCGTCCAGCGTCCGGCGCGGCTGCGAGGCCCCGCCGGACATCACCACCGCACCGACGTAGGGCGCCTGGAACACCCGAAAAGTGGTGTCGGAGAAGAACTCTGTACATTCGACGAGTTCGACCCCGAACCGCAGGTCGGGTCGGTCGGTACCGAACCGCGTCATCGCCTCGGCGTAGCTGATCCGCGGCACCGGTAGTGGCAGGTCGTACCCGATCAACGCCCACACCGCCTTGAGCACCTGTTCGGAGATCGCGATGACGTCGTCGGCCTCGACGAAGCTCAACTCCATGTCCAGCTGAGTGAACTCCGGCTGACGGTCGGCCCGGAAATCCTCGTCGCGGTAGCACCGGGCGATCTGGTAGTAGCGCTCCATGCCTGCCACCATCAGCAGTTGCTTGAACAGCTGCGGACTCTGCGGCAACGCATAGAACGAGCCGGGCTGCAGCCGGGCCGGCACCAGGAAGTCGCGGGCGCCTTCCGGTGTCGACCGCGTCATCGTCGGCGTCTCGATCTCGACGAAGTCGTGCGCGGCCAGCACGCCGCGAGCGGCGGCATTGACCTTGGAGCGCAACCGAATCGCGCCGCCAGGGCCGTCGCGGCGCAGGTCGAGATAGCGGTAGCGCAGCCGGGTCTCCTCACCCGCGGGCTCGTCGAGCTGGAAGGGCAGCGGGGCGCACTCCCCCAGCACTGTCAACGACGTTGCGTTGACCTCGATGTCGCCGGTCGCGATCTCCGGGTTGGCGTTGCCCTCCGGCCGGATCTCCACGACACCGCTGACGACGACGCAGAATTCGGCCCGCAGGCGATGCGCCTGGGCAAGCACGTCGTCGGCGCGGAACACCACCTGGGACACGCCCGAGGCGTCGCGCAGGTCGATGAAGATGACCCCACCGTGGTCGCGGCGACGCGCGACCCAGCCGGCCAGCGTCACCTGTTGGCCGGCGTCGGTGGCTCGCAACGAACCCGCGGCGTGACTGCGCAGCACAGATACTCCTTAGAGAGGTGGGAACGACAGCCCAGTCTAGAGGCGGTAGTTTCGAGAATCGTCATGGATATTGCAGTCGTGGGTCCCGGCGCTATCGGTACGACGGCCGCCGCCTACCTATCCGCCGCCGGCCACCAGGTGCTGGTATGCGGGCGCACACCGCGATCCCAGATCGAGATGCGGCCCGACGAGGGCGACCCGATCGTGGTGCCCGGCCCGGTCCACACCGACCCCGGTGACATCACCGCCCCGGTCGGGCTGGTGTTGCTTGCGGTCAAGAGCACCCAGAACGCGGACGCCGCGCGCTGGCTGGCCCGGCTGTGCGACGAGCACAGCACCGTCGTCGTCCTGCAGAACGGTGTCGAGCAGGTCGAGCAGGTACAGCCGCTCTGTTCGTCCTCGACCGTGATCCCGGGCATCGTCTGGTTTTCGGCCGAGACCCAGCCCGACGGCTGGGTGTGGCTGCGCGGCGAGGCCCGGCTGGCCCTGCCGACCGGACCGGCGGCGACCACGTTCGCCGAGGTGTGGCGCAGCGCGGGTGCGACCGCCGACTGCGATCCCGACTTCGTCACAGCCGCGTGGCGCAAGTTGTTGGTCAACGCCGTCGCCGGTCTGATGGTGCTGACCGGGCGACGCTCCGGCATGTTCCGCCGCGACGACATGGCCGAGCTGGCCCGCCGCTACACCGCCGAATGCCTGGCGGTGGCGCGCGCCGAGGGAGCGCAACTCGGCGACGACGTCGCAGACGGAACCGCGAGGATGTTCCGTTCGGCCCCAACCGATATGGGCACGTCGATACTGGCCGACCGGCAGGCAGGTCGGCCGATGGAATGGGACATCCGCAACGGCGTGATCATCCGAAAGGCGCGCGCTCACGGCATCGCGACGCCGATCAGCGACGTCCTCGTACCGCTGCTCGCGGCAGCCAGCGACGGCCCGGGCTAGGCCCACTGACCACGGACGTTGCCCTGTGGTCAGAAACCGGTTGGCTGCGGCAGACCCGACAAGCTCAGGTGCCGCTGAACATATCGGCGGCGAGACCTGCGGCCGCGTCGAACATGTTGGGCAAAGTGAAGTCCCCGAACGGGGTCACCAGTATCTCCGAGACCACGTCGGCGCCGGGCGTCGTTGGTACGAGATCGGAGTAAACGGTCTCGAAGCCGCTATCACCGTAGGTGAAGGTGTCGAACATCGAGCCGACCGCCGGAACGTCCCCGGCAGCGGTACCTACCGTGCCTGTTGTTCCGTCAGAGGTGACGAGCAGTGTCTCGTCGGTGACACCCTGGCTCGTCGAACTGGTACTCACGTCGGCATCGAAGGTCCCGACCACACCGGACGCGTTGAGAACGTCGAATTCCTGAGTTCCCTGCACGGCCACGTCATAAGGGGGAAGCCCGTTTACGCCGGTGAACGTTTCGGTGGAACCGGGAGCAGCAACGATGGTGGAGCCGTCGCCGATGGTGAACGCGGGGCGCGGCGATGCGGCGGCGGCCGCGTCGAGATTGGTGGGAAAGGGAAAGTCCCCGAAAGGAGTTGAGTCGTTGTTCGTGATGACGTCCCCGCTGGCCGACGACAGGTCGGAGTAGACGTCGGTGTAGATGGGGGTGCCGGCATCGCCGTACTCGATCGTGTTGAACACCGAGCCGACCGCCGGAACGTCCCCGGCGGCGGTGCCTACATTGGTGGATCCGTCGTCAGAGGTGACCAGCAGTGCCTGGGTGCTGAAACCAACGGCATCCGAGGTGCTGGTCACGTCGGCATCAAAGGTCCCGACCGGATCGCCGGACGCGTCCTTAACCTCGAATGTCTCAGTTCCCTGCACGGCCACGTCATAGGGCGGAAGCCCGCTTATCGCGGTGATCGCTTCCTTGGATTCGGGAACGATTTCGTAGCCGCCGGCCAAGGTGATGTCTTGAAGCGTGGGGTCCGACGCATCGGCCGCAAGACCCGCGACCGCGTCAAAGGTGGTGGGAATGGCGGAGTCGCCGAAGGGGGTCACCAAGGTTTCCGTGATCGTGTTCGTGCCGGTCGTCGAGGCGAGATCGGAGTAAATGTACCCGAAGCCGCTATCACCGTAAGTGTCGATCACCGAGCCGACCGGCGGGGTGTCCCCCGCGGCGGTGCCTACGGTGCCATAGGTGGCTGGGTCGACTGTTGGGTCCGGGTTAGGGATGACGAGGAGTTCCTGGTTGGTCTCGCCGAGGGTATCCCCCCGCACGTTCGCCTCGTCGGCGTAGAAGGTCCCGACCGGTTTACTGGTAGTGGTGTCGAGAACCTCGAATTCCTGATAGCCCTGAACGCTTCCGGCCTCATCCGGCGAGGCCGTGAGTTCTAATCCGTACAGTCCGGTGACCGTTTCCGTGGAACCGGGAACCGGAACGATCTCGTAGTCGTCGGCGAAGGCGGTCGCCACGGGGAGCAGCGCCGTGCCCAGCAGCCCACCGGCAGCCGCGCCCAGGGCGCGGGTGATGCAACGTCGAGTCATTGGGGTGCCTCCATCTGAGCTGGCCCACTCGAGAGCCCGTACGCGTCGTACACAAAGCCGAGGTCGGCGCGGATGCGCTCAGGGTCGAGTCCGAACTTGTCGGGCGAGTGAAGGTGGCGGCTGGTGTAACCGCGCTGTTTCTCGGCCTGTTGGCGCACCTCGTCGTCGAACTCGGGGCTCGGCTTGACCTCGATGAAGTCAAGGATTCGTGCCATCGTCGGCTCGAGGTTCTGGATCAGATCCTCGTAGCGCACCACACACACGTTCTTCTCGGGGATGCGTCCGGCCACCTCGGCGTCACGGAAGAATCGAAGCATATCGCCGGAGGCCTGGTAGAGGTTTTCCAGCCATTTGTCCTGTTCATCTTTGGTCGTGCGGTTCCACACGTCGAAGCCATTCTCCAGCACACTCGCCAGCAGGGACATTCCCGACGGGATCACCTCGACTGGATCGCGAACGATGTACACCAGTCGACAGTCGGGATAGCGCCGGATCAGTGCGTCCAACCGGAAGGTCAACATGCTCGACTTGACCAGGATCCGGTTGGCGCCCTTGGCTATCAGGTTCCGTCGCCAAATCGCCTCGTAATACTTGAAGAACCGGTTCTCTTCCTTGGCCGACACGCCGTCGATCCCGAAGGTGCGCCGCGAATACGCACTCCCCCAGGTGTCGCGCCAAGCAGTGAAATACGCCCACGCGAATGGGCCGTCCATCGTGCGGAAAAACCATGCGACGTCGTCGGTTTCGATTCCGCGCAAGCTCGTCTCATGCACGTCCGACGGGTGATACTGCGCAGGCGAGAGCTTGTCCAGCCGCGGCATGATGCCGCCGAGCAGCTTGCGCGCCGTGATCGCGGGAAACAGCATCTCCCACAACTCCAAAGCGGCCATGTCGCCGGCACCCAGCAGAAAGCGATGCAAAAATGTTGTACCGCTGCGGGGATTGCCGATGATGAAGATCGGCCGGTCGATCACCTGCTTGCGATGCCGCGGGAAGAAGATGTAATCCAGCCCAAGCGTGGTCGTCGAAATCGCTTGCCGCACCTGCAAGAGCAGGAACGCACCCAGAGGCTTGAACCACGACCCGAACGTCTTGCCGACCACTGCGTAGACGCGCAGGTAGCGACCCATCTAGCTCTCCCACACCGCAGCGGCACACACGATCGTGAAACCCGATGCGGCGCTTGCGATGACGAGCTTGTCGCCGTCGTTGACGGTCCCGTGCTTCAGGCGGTGGTTGAGTGCGACCGCCCACGATGTGCTGGCCGTGTTGCCGTACAGCGAATGGATGTGCACGCACGCCTCGGGCCGCGCACCGATTGCGCCGAAGACGCGCTCCAGGATCGCCTGGCTCGGTTGGTGGAAGACGTAGTGATCGACGTCCTCGGCCGCCCAGCCCGCCGACGCGAGGAGACGCTGGATCTCCCCCGGCACGTGAACCGCGAGTGCGAACAACTCTTTCGAGCGTGAGACGAAGTGGCCGTCGACGGGCGCCGAACAGAGGTCGTAGTGCTCGGCCAAGGTCTTGTGCTGGAAGCCCAGCAGCCGAGCGCTGCCCGCGGGCAGCGCCTCGCGAGTCACGAGAAAGGCGGCGGCGGCGTTTCCCAGAGTCAGTCCGGCCGCCAGGTTCGCGACGTCCTCGAGTGACTGCAAGTCGTAAGTGACTTGCTCGCGCCAGAGTTCGCCGGCGCAGACCAGCGCCGTCTTGATGTCGGGGTGCAGGGCGAAGTAACCCGCGACGACGTGCAGCGCTTCGACGAGCCCGGCGCAGGCGCACGTTACGTCGAACGCGTGCAGCGGCGTCGCGCCCACGCGCGCCGCGACCTCGGCCGCGGTCGCGGGTTCGAAGTTCGCGCGGGCAATCCCCCCATAAATCAGAAGGTCGACCTCGGACGCTTCGACGCCGTTCTCGAAGAGGCAGGCGGTCGCCGCGCGTGCCGCAAACTCGCCGGGCAATAGCGTCTGGTCCGGGTCGACGTAGCGGACCTGGGTGCTACATCGGCCGAGTACGTATTCGACTCCCTGTCTGACCGGCTCCCACTCCGCCTCCGGACCGCGGAAGTTATCGCGGACCCGCGACAGCACCGTCGCGTTGTCGACGGCGGTTTCCGGAATTACGACGGCAGGCCTCGAAAGATACATATGCGGAAACTGAGAATCGCCGGTGAATTTCTGAGACACTTCGGACCTCATCCCCTAGACCCGTGAGAACAAAGATTGCTATCGGGAAACTAAAATACCTTCTGAGAAGCACTGCCGCGACCCTTATCAGAAGAACGACAGCGATCCTGCAGGTTCAGACAATACTTAGACTCACCGTCCAGATAACTTCATCCATTGTTAGCGGCGTGTTGCATCCGGATCGTCGGACGTGACGTCCCGAACAACGGAGTCGATAACATGAGTCGCTTCCGTAGGGTGTCGTAGCGGGGCCAATCTTTCGACCAACGTCGATCATTGGATTCACCCGCGCTCGCGAAGTCTAACCGGGCTTGTTGGATGCGATGCCCCACCTGCCTACATGCAGGCATCGTCCCAAATACGAGTCGTAGCTATGCAACACGTGCACAATTTCGCTGCTGTGCACTGCACCAAGTCCCTGACCCGCAGGGCAACGACGTGTGATCGAACCGATAGACGTAGGTGGGCGCGATCGCTGTAAGCATCAGCGACGCACGTCGGTGCGACGAACATCACGTCGGCAGCAAGGGCCTCCCACGCACGGCGCCGCGGATAGCTGGCGTAAGGCCTGCAACATTCGCGCCCGCGAGTCCGGTGCCATTCGCGCAAAACAACTGTCGATGGTCGCCGACGTCGTCGGCAGCACCGGTGGCTGGTCTTGGGCGAAGAGCGCCGCCTCGTGCAGATTATCAACCGAATTCAAGCCGTCGCACCCACCCGCGGTGCCTCGAGCGGATGTCGTGGCAAACGGGTCGACGCGTAGGTCAATACATGCGCGAGCGTCGGTGTGGACGCAACGCTGGCGAGCACTACTCTCCTGCGCACACCGTATTTCGCGCTGAACTTCTTTCTTCAGATGCGCCTCCCCCGCTCTCACACCGAGCCGACGCAGGAACTCGCGAGACTGCTCGGCTCGCGTCGCCAACAAACCATCGGCTGCTGGACTGGCCACCAGAGCTAAAAGTGAAGTGGCTCCAGCAGATTCGCCGAATACAGTGACCCGGTCGGCGTCGCCGCCGAACGCGGCTATCTGGTCACGCAGCCGCAGGTTGTCGTCAAAGCCGTCACCGAGGTCGCCGAGTTCGAGACCGCCGAACACCTCTTTCGCGATCATCGAGCGGCTCTGCAGCGGCAACGGTCCGTGTTCCACGGCGTCACGCACACCCGTCCACGGTGTCAATGGCGCCGGCGCCGCGAATCGGCGCTCGCCCACTGGTTGCTGCGAATACGGAACTCCGCGCCACACCGCAACGCCGTGTTCGACTGTGCCGCGGAGATCGCCGGCCGCCGTATGCACCAGAGCAGGAACTTCGGCAACCCCGGGCACGCCTGAATCGTAGTGTGGAAAGCTGATCTCGCCGGGCCAGAAGCCGCGACAGATACGCAACGGAGAGTGCGATGACCTTCAACGAGGGTATGCAGATCGACACCAGTACGACGTCGGCGTCCGGCGGCGGCGGCGGACGGGGAATCGCGATCGGCGGCGGGCTCGGCGGCTTGCTGTTTGTCGTTGTTGCGCTGTTACTCGGGGTCGATCCAGGCAAAGTGGTCAATCAGCTGCCGGCAAACACCACCCAGGACGCGGCGCCCGGATTCGACTTGAGCAAATGCAAGACCGGCGCGGACGCCAACCAGTATGCGCAGTGCCGTGTTGTGGCGACCGGTAATTCGGTGGACGCGGTGTGGAAACAGTTGCTGCGCGGGTACACCCGCCCGCGTGTTCGGTTGTTCAGTGGTCAGGTCAGCACCGGCTGCGGTCCGGCGAGCACCGACGTCGGACCGTTCTACTGTCCGGTGGACAAGACCGCTTACTTCGACGTCGGCTTTTTCGACGTGCTGCGGACCCAGTTCGGTTCCAGCGGTGGGCCATTGGCCCAGGAATATGTGGTCGCCCACGAGTTCGGACACCACGTGCAGGATCTGCAGGGCTCATTGGGCCGCGCCCAGCAGGGTGCGCAGGGTGCCGGCGGTAACGGCGTGCGCACCGAGTTGCAGGCCGACTGCTACGCCGGGATATGGGCGCATTACGCCTCGACGACGAAGCAGGAAGGCTCCGGAGTTCCCTTCCTGGAACCGCTGAGCGACAAGGACATTGCCGACGCGCTCTCAGCGGCGGCATCGGTGGGCGATGACCGCATCCAGAAAGCCGCCACCGGCCACACCAACCCGGAGTCGTGGACGCACGGTTCTTCGGAGCAGCGTCAGCACTGGTTCACCGTCGGCTACCAGACCGGTGACCCCAATCAGTGCGACACCTTCCACGCACCCGACCTCAACTAGCTCAAAACAGCGTCGGCTGTTGCGTTTCGACCGCTCGCTCCGGTGGGGCGGCGTTGAACCGCCGCTCCTCGCCGGCCAGGCCATACTTGACGATCAGCGGGACCGACCTGGCCCTGAGCTCTGCTCGGTATGCCGGCGGCAAATATGCTCCCCGCCGGTATAATTCGCGATACGGCGCCACCAGCTGTGGGTGGGCCCTGGCCAGCCAGGACATGAACCAGCCACGGGTCGATCCGCGCAAATGCAGGCCGAACACGGTGGCTCCGCTCGCGCCGGCCGCCGCGATCTGGCCGAGCAGATCGTCGAGATGCTCGACCGAATCAGTCAGATACGGCAGCACCGGCGCCACCATCACGTGGCAGGTCAGCCCGGCGTCGCGGATCGCAGAGATCAATCCCAGACGGGCATGTGGGCTGGGCGTGCCTGGCTCGACTTCTTTGTGCAGATCCTGGTCACCGATGGCGAGTGAGACCGCGATGCTGATCGGGACCTGGCCGGCGGCCTCGGTGATCAACGCCAGATCGCGGCGCAATAGCGTGCCTTTGGTCAGGATCGACAGCGGCGTACCTGATTCCGCGAGCGCGCTGATGATCCCCGGCATCAACGCGTAGCGGCCTTCGGCCCGCTGGTACGGGTCGGTATTGGTACCCAGTGCCACTGTTTCGCGCCGCCACGACCGCCGGCTGAGTTCGCGGCGCAGTACGTCGACAACGTTTGTCTTGACGACGACTTGCGTGTCGAAATCGTTGCCGCAGTCCAGATCCAGGTATTCGTGGGTCGGCCGGGCGAAACAATATCGGCAGGCATGGGAGCAACCGCGATAGCCGTTGACGGTGTAGTGGAACGGTAGGAAGGTGCTCGTGTTCGGAATTTTGTTCAGCGCGGACTTGCACAGCACCTCGTGGAACGTGATGCCGTCGAACTGCGGCGTCCGCACGCTGCGGACGAATCCGATGCGCTCTAGACCGGGCAGCGCGCCATCGTCGACCTCGGTGCTTTGCCCATCCCATCGCATGCCACCATTCGAACGCTTGTTCGAGTAAATGTCAACCCTGTCAACCAGCTAAGAAACCGTTGGATCGGGTCGCGCCCGGTAACCAATACGCCTGCGGTTACGGGGCTGTCATTTAAGCTGGTCCATCGTGACGTCTGATACTGACGCCCCAAGCGATAACAAGAATCTCAAGTGGGCAATGGGTGGGGTGGCCGCAGTCGCCGTTCTGGCGACGATCGTCGCCGCAGTGCTGCTGTTCGGCGGCGGAGGCTCCGGAGCGCCGCAAGGCGGTTCCGACAATGCGAACCCGGAGGCGGTCGCGGGAGTGGCCAGTGCCAAAGACACCGGACCCGTCGCCGTGATCACCGACGACCCCAGTTGTGTGGCGTGGACATCGATCAACAACGAGCTTGCCAATAGCGGCCAGGGACTGTGGAACGACCGCGACAGGTCAGTTCCGGCTTCGGCGTGGACGGACAAGCAAAAGGCGCAGTTCATCGCCGCCGGACAGTCGATGCGCGGCGCCGCCGCCCAGACGGTCGGCCTGGTAAAGCTCACGCCGCACCGGGTGATGCGCGAGCTCTATCAGCAGTTCATCGCTTACGCGCGCGCCTACTCCGAACGCATCCCGAAATACACTCCGGCCGACAACAATTTGGCCGGCGCCGCCAACAGCGCGTCGTCAGCGCTGGGCTCGATCTGTGCTGCGATCAGCGACGGACCTGCCGCGGCCCGAGGGCCACTGGTACCGCCCGCGGCGGCACCCTCCGACATCGCACCGGTGGGCAACCTTGCCAGCCCGCAACCCTTCCTCACCTCGGACAACAATGTTTGTTCGGAATGGAAGTCGGCGCTGGACCAGTTCGGCCACCAGACCGCCGCGTGGCAGGCAATCGATCCCAACATTCCGTCGATCTATTGGAACCGTGAGCAGAAAGCGATCAACTATCAGGTGGGACCGCTGATGAACTCCTTCGCCAGCAAGCTGGAACAGCTTGGCCGGCAAAGCGATAACGCCATCTGGCAGGACTTGGCGAACCTCTCGGCGCAATACCGGCGGGCATTTGTCACTGCGCTGCCCACTTACACCCCGACCGACAACCATCTGGCCAACGCCGCCAACTTCATCTCGACGACCATCCTTGGTGGTTGCGCGGCAGTGGCCGAATAGGCGCTGGCGCTAAGCCCGGCGCCGGCCACGCCAACGCCGGCGCTCACCCGGCTAGCGTCGAGTCGCGCTGACGTACAGGTGTCGAATGCCAGCTGAGAACAGTCTGAGAAAGATACGGATTTCCGGATTAACACTCCAAGTTTCCGGATTAAAAACAATCGAAGAAATCGGTGTCGTCCCGAGATACGGATGAATGGTCTGCGGCGTGGACACGTCGCAGACGGCGGCTGTGCCCGCCGACATGACAGGTGGCTCTCACCGCTGCAATCTGGCGGTAGCGAGCTACTTGAGAAAGCAAACACACCGGGCATCGTGATGCCCGGTGTGTTTTGACTTCTACCCGATGCGGAGCGTCAGGCCCAGCTGGAGCCGACGGCGGAGTCGGTGCTGCTCATGTTGTTGCCCGCGGTCTGGACTTTCTGGCCGTGCGAGTTGGCTTGTTCGTAGATGGTCTGGAAGTTGCGACCCAACTGGGTGATGAACTCCTGGCAGGCCACCGAACCCGAGCCGCCCCAGAAGTCACCGGCGGCCAGCACATCGCGCACGATGGACTGGT